>Ga0194110_10002634_pt1 | contig 22674 bp, 15 predicted proteins | sample TA2Kig1200mmetaG_FD_146192 | JGI IMG/M metagenome (GOLD analysis project Ga0194110, IMG submission 146192) | Freshwater microbial communities from Lake Tanganyika, Tanzania - TA2015032 Kigoma Deep Cast 1200m | ecosystem: Environmental > Aquatic > Freshwater > Lake | place: Tanzania: Lake...
TCCTTGGACGACATCGAAGAGGCATTCGTCGGCCTTCACGGTCACGGACGGCCCGCGCAGGGAGACCTCCCCCGAGGCGAGGAATGTCCGCGAGGGGAAGTCGGCTCTCAGGATTCGGGCCGAAATCCGCCAGGGCCCGAGATCGAACTCGACCTCCGTTCCGAAAAGGCGGCCATGGTCGTAGCTGTAGGCCAGATACGCGGCCTCGACCCGCAGGAGGACGTCCTTCTCTCCCGTCAAACCGGCGGCCGGCGCGGCGAGAAGGCCGGCCAGGAGACCGGAGACGAGACGGCCCGGCCGTTTCATGACGGGAACCTCAATTGGTAGACCCGCTGGTTTCCGTCCGCGTTCCAAAGGTACCGGCCGTCGAAGGCCAGGCCTTGGGGCGAGGGGCCGGGGGAGAGAAATTTCCGGAGAGGCCGGCCGGCGGCGTCGATCTGGTGGATGGCCAGGGTCCGGGCATCCGAGACCCAGAAGCGCGCCCCGTCGAAGGCCAACCCCCCGGCCCGCGTTCCGGGGTTCGGAAACGAGCTTCGGACCTCGCCCGTCTCGGGATCGACTTGGAGGATTTTGTTCGCCTGGGCGTCGGCGAGCCAGAGCGAGCCGAGGGCGAACTCGCAGGCCGTGAAGGACCCGCGCTGCATGTTCAGCCGTTTCTGAATGCCCCCGTTGAGGAGGTTGATTTTGTAGACGAAGACGTCGGCCTCGCCGCAGACCCAGAGGTCGGCTCCGTCGTAGGCGGCGTCGGCCGCGGCCGCGGCGGGCGCCTGAAGCGTCCGGACGACGGCCCCGTTGGCCGGATTCAGCCCGACAAGGGCGCCCGTCGAGCCGTCGACGCTCCAAAGGATCGACCCGTCCCAGGCCAGGCCCCGGGGCGAGGCGGCCGGGGCGAAAATCGTGTGGCCGACCTCGAAGACGGCTTCTCCGGCCTGAGGGTCGAGGGGGTTGTCGAAGATCCGGTCCTGACAGGCCGCTCCGGCGAGAAGGCTAAAAACGGCAAGCCAGGGAGATGCGGATTTCATCGGGTCCGTCGCATCCGAACTTGAGGGCGGCGGGCCGCCCGCCGCCTCGACTCTTGAGGATGAGGACGATATCGACCAGGTTTGCCGCCCAGACGGCCGCCGCGGCCAGGAGGAAGCCGTTCCGCCGCCGGTCGAACCTCTCGACCTCGCGCCGACGGCGGACGGCGTCCTCGACCGAAGCGGCCGCCTTGTAGAGGGCGTAGCGTTCGTTGCCGAGGCGGTCATTGCGGAAAAATCCGATCAGGCAGGCCACCTCGGCCCCGAAAAAGGCGAATCCCTCGAAATAGCGTTTCTCGGAAAGTTGTCCCCAGCCGGGAACGAGAAGCGATTTTTCGAGCGGTCCGAACCGCTTTTCCGGCGGCGGGGGCTCTTCCCCGCGGAGGACGGCGGCCGCGGCGGCGAAAAGGACGACTCCGGCGGCGATCGCGGCGGCCGTCTTTCGGGATCGCGGCCCTCTGCCCTTGGACATTTTCGAGGATGAATTAACACAAATCATTTGTCTTGACAAGGCGAGGCCGTTTTCCTATGGTAAGGGGCGGAGAAAGGAGGACGGGATGCGCGCACTCAAGAGATGGACGCTTTGCAAAATCCTGGCGATGTTTCTCTGTTCGTTCTTTGCTCTCGAAGCCCATATCCTCTATGCCCGGCAGGCCGCGGCCGTTTCCGAGCAGATGGCCGGACAGTTCAAGAGCGCCCGGGAAGCCTATTTCGCCCAGAATTATGAAGGGGCGAAGACGCTGCTCGAACCTCTCCTGGAAGAGCTTGAAACCGTCGAAGGGCAGGAGACCTTCAAAGGACAAGCTTATCTCCTGGCCGGCGCCGCCTATGAGAAGCTCGAAGTCTTCGAGTTGGCGGTCATGTATTTCTGCCGGGCCAAATCCATCCTCGGGGAAGGGAAGACGATCGAAGGCCTGGAATTGAAGAGGCTGAAGTATTATCCGGCCAACTGCGCGGCCGTGACGGCGATTTTTGCCTCCGGCATCGTCGTGGCCGGCGATCCGTATCTCTCGGCCTACAATCGGGCCAAGATCGCCTATTTCGCCGCCGCCTTCGGCATCGCCCAGACGATTCTCGAAAAGCTGATCGCCGATTTGGGCCTGGTCGAGGGCCGGGAGGTTTTCAAGGGCCAGGTCTACCTCCTGGCCGGAGCGACCTACGAGGCCCAGAAATTCAAGGAATTGGCGGTCAAATACTACTGCCGGGCCAAGGCCATCCTCGGAGAGGGGAAGACGATCGAAGGCCTGGAGCTCAAGAAGCTGAAGTACTACGGCGAAAGCTGCGGCGGGGCGGTCGCCGGGGCGGTCGTTCCGGCGAGGCGGAGGAGCTTCCTGGGGGGACTCCTCGGGACCCTCCTCGGCCTGGCCATCCTGGGCGGCGTCGTCTGGTACCTGTTCATCAACAAGAATTCGCCCCTCAAGAAGAAAGAATCGGAGACGAAATTCACAAGCGCCTGTTTCTCGACGATGTGGACCTTCACGATCAATTCGACCTGGAGCGGTTCGTTGGGAGAAGTCACCCTCAGCCCGAACGTCAACGCCGGGAACTACCCCAAGCCGAACGAGAACAACAATTGGGAGGACCAGGTGACCTACACGCTCACGACGAGCGGCGGGGGGACGCTCGTCAGCCTGGAGCTCAAGATCGACCTCGAGGTCGGGGGGGGGGACAACGGCCGGCGGAAGGATATCGTCACCGTCGACGGCGCCGAGAAGCTGAACGTGACGAACACCTTCACCGAGTCGTGCAACAGCCCGGGGAAGAAATCCTACGCGAACATCTACTCGCGCACCAGCACGGGGACGTTCACCCTGAAGCACAAGGTCGAGCTTTCGAAGGCCGCGGCCATCGGCACGGCCGGCGAGGTCATCATCAGGTAGCCGGGAAGAAATCCAGGACTTGGGCCGGGCGCTCGAGGAGGGCCCGGGCCCCGTTGGCGAGAAGCTCGCCGGACGTCCGGAATCCCCAGAGGGCGCCGGCCGGAAACATCCCGGCGGCGACGGCCGTCTGCATGTCCGTGTTCGTGTCTCCGAGATAGAAAAAATCCGCGGGCGGAAGGCCGAGCCGGCGGGCGATCTCGAAAGCCCCGGCCGGGTCGGGCTTGGGCGGGACGCCCTCCCGGGCGCCGAGAACCAGGCGGAAATTCCGCCGCGGAAAGAAGCGGCGGACGACGGCCCGGGTCGAATCGTGGGGCTTGTTCGATAGGACGGCCGCGGGAATTCGCCGTTCGCCGAGGGCCTCGAGGATTTCGGGGATGCCGGGATAGGGTCTGGTCTTGACCGCCAAGCGGACGGCGTATTCGGCCCGCATGAGGCCGAGAAGGCGCCGGGCCAGGGAGGGATCGTCCCCGGCCCGGAGCGGAAGGACCCGCTTGACGAAAGTCGCCACGCCGTCTCCGACGAATGTCTTGCACTCGGCGATCGTCCGCTCGGGAAGGCCGAGCGTCCTCAGGGCGGCGTTCATGGCCTCGGTCAGGTCCTCGATCGTGTCGAGGAGGGTCCCGTCGAGGTCGAAGATGACGGCTCGGAAGGGCATGGCCCGGCGTTCTCCGGAGGGAGGATTGTACCAAATTGACAGCCCCTCCGCCCGTGTGATATTTTGGGCCCGCCGCGGGGGGACGCGGCGCCCGAAAGGACGTGACCATGATGAACATTCAAAAAATCCTTTGTCCGGTCGATTTCAGCGAGCCCTCGGTTTTCGGTCTCGAATGCGCCGTCGCATTCGCGGAGCGGTTTCAGGCCGGCCTCGAGGTCCTCTACGTCGTCCCGTTCATGCCGCCGCAGCCCATGGACCCGAATTCCGAGTACACCGTCCCGGAGTTCGAGGGGATTCTCCACCGGGAGGCCGAGGAGAAGCTCGGCGCCCTCCTCAAGGAGAAGGTCCCGGCCGGGGTCAAGGCGGCGGCCGTGCTGGGCCATGGGCACGCGGCCAAGGAGATCGTCAGGATCGCCGAGGAGTCCAAGGCCGACCTCATCGTCATCGCCAATCAGGGCCACTCGGGCTGGCACCGGCTCCTTCTCGGCTCGGTGGCCGAGAAGGTCATCCGGCACGCCCAGTGCCCGATCTTCATCGCCCGGAAATCCGGCGCTTAGCCTCGACCGATCGGCGGCTCTCGGCCGCGCTTCGGGCATCCGCGTTGACAGCCCGGCGGGGCTCTGGTATCTTTTTCGCTCCTTGAGGCGCTATCGTCTAGAGGCCCAGGACGGGTGGTTCTCAGCCATCAAACCGGGGTTCGAATCCCCGTAGCGCTACCAGTTTTTTCGGCGGCCCGATAGGCGGCCCGGATGTCACCGCGGGCGGCTAATCGTTCCCCCCCGAAATTCACTCCCCCTTTTCACCTCCGGAAGTCATGCCCAAAGCCCTCCCCTCGGGCTACGATGGGCCGGGAGTTCGCCATGGACCTTCGTCGATCCGCCCTCGGCCTCGCCGCCGGGCTGAGCCTCGCGGCCGGCGCCGCGTTCGCTCAGCCCCTCAACGTTTCCAATTCCCCCGGCGTCCCCTCGGGGGCGCCCCAGATTGCGGTCGATTCCCGGGGAAACGCCCATGCCGTCTGGGTCGAGCTGACGGGGACGAACTTTCTGGGCCGCCCCTGCGGCGACGTCTATTATGCCATGGGCGACGCCGGCGCCCTGCGGCTCGGAATCCCGGTCAAAATCAGCGCTTCGGGGACGACCTACAGCGAAACCGAAGAGAGCGTCTCGATCGCCGTCGACGGCTCTGACCGGATTTACGTCCTCTGGGTTGAATACGGCCGGATCCTCCTCCGGATCAAGGACGGCTCGGCCTGGGGCATTCCCTTCCTCGTCGAATCCGGAAAGGTTTATGACGCCCCCCGGATCGCCGTGACTCCCGACGGAGATATTTTCACGATCCATTGGAACTACGAAGGCCGCCTCTTCTCCAGGGCCCGGGTCGGCGGGGTTTGGGAGGAGAGCCGGTTCATCGGAAACTGGTCCAGCCGGACGAAAATGCCCGACATCGACGTCGGAACGTCCGTGGTCGGGGCCTGTTTTTCGGAGAGACCCGGCGGCCCGGAGGACTTCTATCAGATCGGCTATGCCCAGAGGTCCCGGGCTTACAACGCCGACTGGTCGGGATCGATGCCGGTCGCTCCCGCCGGGGGAATGGACCAGATGCATCCCGCCCTGAAGCTCGACGCGTCCGACATCGCCCACATCATCTGGATGACGCCGGACGAGATGGACCGGGTCATTCAGTATTCCCGGAAATCGGGCGGCGGGTTCACCGCCGCCGTGGACATCTCCCCTTGGGGCTTCTATCATTTTCCGTTCATGGCCGAGAGCCACGGCTCACTCTATGTCGTTTGGCAGAACGGGGGATACGGCGGCGGGACCTCGGTCGATTACAACATCCGCGGCGCCGACGGCCTGTGGAAGGGCGCGGCCTCCGTGCCCTCCTCGGGCGGCTGCACCTATGTCGATATGGCCGCCTCGGCCGACGGATCGATCCTGTATTGGGTTTGGGACACGTGGTATGGGCAGCCGGACGGGGAAATTTTCGGTTGGGCCCAAACCTTCGCTCCGCCCAACCCCTCCATCAGCCTCGGAGCGAGCCGGCTGTTCTTCGGGGCCGTCCAGGGCGGGACGGCCGGGCCGGCCCAGATTGTGTCGGTCGTCCATTCCGGGCCCCCGCCCCGAAACTGGACGGTCGCGGACAACCGGAGCTGGATAACGGCGGCTCCGGCGAGCGGTTCGGGAAGCGGCCAGATTTCGGTCACCGTCGATCCCTCGGGCTTGGGGCCCGGCGCTTACACGGGGGTCATTACGGTCGCCGACCCTAACGCCGCGGAATTCCCCCCGAAAACGATCACCGTCAGCCTGACCGTTTATCCGGCCGGGGCGTCCTCGGCCCCGTTCGGGGCTTTCGAGACGCCGACCGGAGGGGCGACCGTCCGGAGCAGCGTCCCGGTGACGGGCTGGGCCCTGGACGACATCGGCGTCCGTTCGGTGAAGATCTACCGCGATCCCGTCGCCGGGGAGCCGGCCGGGGCCGCGATCTTCGTCGGGGACGCGGTCATGGTCGAAGGCGCCCGCCCCGACGTCGCCGCGGCCTATCCCGGCCATCCTCTGAACCGTCGTGCGGGGTGGGGATACATGCTTCTGACGAATTTTCTTCCCGGCGGCGGAAACGGGTCCGTGACCCTGTGGGCCGTGGCCCAGGACTTCGAGGGCCGGACGACCGCCCTCGGATCCAAGGCGGTCTTCTGCGACAACGCCAACGCGGTCGAGCCCTTCGGGGCGATCGATACGCCGGCCCAAGGAGGGACGGCTTTCGGGAATCCCTACTACAATTTCGGTTGGGCCTTGACCCCTCCGCCGAAGTCCATCCCCCGGGACGGGTCGACGATCCGCGTTTGGCTCGACGGTGTGCCCCTGGGGAATCCGGACTATGGGCATTACCGGCAGGATATCGCGACGCTGTTTCCCGGATACGCGAACAGCACGACGGGGGTCGGATTCTATAAACTCGACACGACGCGATTCGCCGACGGCCTTCACTCGATCGCCTGGAGCGTCATCGATTCGGCCGGGGCGACGGCCGGCATCGGCAGCCGGTACTTCCAGATCATGAACGCCGGAGGAAGCGCGTCAGGCGCGGGACCGGTGATGCAGGGCGCTCGACTCGCCGGCCTTCCCCGGGACGACGGCGCGCCGGTTTACCTCCGGCGGGGGTTCGACCTGGGGTCTCCGGCCGGTCCCGTGTTTTCGTCGCCCGACGGAGAACGGAAAATCGAGATTTCCGAGCTGGACCGCATCGCGGTCTATCTCGATTTCGAAGACGCCCAGGAGGGCGAGGAGGGCCAGCTGGCCCGGGCGAAGGTCCTGGCGGGCGCGGGCCCGGCGAGGACGGCTTCCAGGGGCAGGCCTCCGAAGCATGCCGCGCATCTCGTCGAAGGCGGCGAGCTCCGGCCTCTGCCCGTCGGCTCGACCTTCGACCCGGAAAACGGCGTTTTTTACTGGCAGCCTGGGCCCGGATTCGTCGGCGAGTACGGCCTCGTCATCCTCGGCCAAAGAGACGGGCTGATGCGGAAAATCCCCCTCCGCGTGATCATCAGGCCGAAGTATTGAGCGAATCGTTCACCCGCCGAGGCGGGCGAGCAGTCCCTGGAAGCGGGCTTCGTTCCTGACGGGGTCGAAATTGCTGTCGTGGAGGAGCCACTCCTTCTGGGTCAGGCCCTCGTCGATGGCCAGCTCGAGGCAGTCCAGGGCTTCCTCTCTCTTCCCGGCCAGGGCGTAGACGCAAGCGACGTTGTAGAGGACCATGGAATCCCGGGGCTCGATGTCCAGGGCGCGCCCGGCCCATTCCAGGCCGCGGTCGACCTCGCCGAGGGCGACGAGGCCGTTGGCCCCCATGTAGAAGGCTCGGGCGTCGTCGGGATTGAGCTGGAGATGTTCCTCGGCCAGGGCGATCCCCTTCCGGCGCGAGACGGCGGCCTGGTCGGGCCGGCCCAGGTCGTCGTAGATCTGGGCAACGAGGAGGGGCGACTGGTAATCCTCTGGCCGGACGCGGCCGGCCTCCTCGTACTCATGGATCGCCTCTTCGAACTTCCCCCGGGCGAAGCAGTCCCGGGCGTAGAAATAGCGGGCCTCGAAGAGGTCGGGATTGAGGCGGATGGCCTGCTGAAAGGCCGCTTCGGCCTCCTCGTGTTTGCCGCTCAGGCTCAAGGTCATCCCCAGGGAGGCAGAGGCTTCGGCCGAATTCGGGTCGAGCTCCACGGCTTTCGCGGCCGCGGCCGCCGCCCGGTCGAGGTCGCCCTTGTTCCGCCCGTCGAAAAGATAGAGGTAGGAGCTGCAGTCGGCCAGGCCGGCGCAGGCCCGGGCGAAGGTCGGATCGAGGGCGATGGCCCGGTCGAAAAGTCCCCGGGCGAAGGTGATGTTCCGCTTGTCGTACTTGTAGAAGAACTTCCGCCCCCGGAGGTAAAAATCGTAAGCGTCGGCGTCGGGCGGAGTCGCCGTCCGCAGGGCGGCCCGCTCCTTGGCGTTCAGGGTCATCTGGAGGGCTTCGACGACCTGTTCGGCGATCTCGTCTTGGATGGCGAAGACATCCCGCATTTCGCGGTCGTACCGCTCGGCCCAGAGGCGGAAGCCGTCGGCCGCGTCGATGAGCTCGACCGTGATCCGCAGGCGTTTTCCCGATTTGCGGACGCTCCCGTCGAGAATCGTCCCCACGTTCAGGCGCTCCCCGATCTCGCCGACCGGCAGGCCCTCGGCCTTGAGCCGGAAAGCCGTCGGTCGCGAAGCCACCCGCAGGCCCTTGATCTTCCCCAGGGCGATCATGATCTCCTCGGCGAGCCCTTCGCAGAAGTAGTCTTGGTCGTGCCCCGGACTCATGTCGGTGAACGACAGGACGGCGATCGAGCGGTCGCCGCCCGGAGGGATCGACCCGAGGTCGATCCCGACCTCTCGGAGCCTCCGGGCGAGGTCGTCGACCGTCGGCCAGCGCCGGCGGGGGTCCTTTTCCAGGCAGGTCATGATGAGCCTTCCCAGCCGGAGGGGAAGGCCGGGATTGAGTTTTGTCGGCTGAGGGGGGGAGTCGCGGAGGATGCTGGAAATCAGGACGGCCGGGTTTTCGGCCTCGAACGGCTTCCGTCCCGTTGCCATTTCAAAGAGGATGACGCCGAGGGAATAGATGTCGGAGCGGTGGTCGACCGGGAGCCCTTGGATTTGTTCGGGAGACATGTAGGCCAGGGTTCCCGTGATCCCGTGGTCGATCTGGGCGGTCAGCGTCCGGTCGAAGGAAACATCCGGACCCGGCTGGCGGGAGACTTGCCGGGCCAGGCCGAAATCGAGGACCTTGACCCGGCCGCTGTCGCCGACCATGATGTTGCCGGATTTCAAGTCCCGGTGGGTGATCGCCTGGGCGTGGGCCGAAGAGACCGCCTCGCAGACCGCGGCCGCGATGTCGAGGAGCCGGGCCAGAGGCAGACGCTCCCCGACGAGGATTTCGGCCAGGGTCCGGCCGCGGATGAGCTCCATGGTGATGAAGCGGAGGCTGTCGGCGGCCTCGACGGAATAGATCGTGATGATGTTGGGATGGTTCAGGGCGGCCAGGGCCCGGGCTTCCCGCTCGAACAGGGCGAGCCGGGAAGGATCGGAGGCCCAGGTTTCGGACAACACCTTGAGGGCGACCTCGCGGCCGAGGACGGTGTCCCGGGCTTTCCAGACGGCCCCCATCCCTCCTTCGCCGACGGGCTCCAGGAGCTCGTAATGGGAAACCTTCCGTCCTCGCTCGAGCGACATGCCGGTCTTTCTCGGGCCCTCCTCCATAATATACGCCCTCCGCAACTATAGAGTTGCGCCGTCCTCCCTGTCAAGGCATAATGGAAAGGGCTCTTGAGCTTTTTTGTGGAGAGTCTCAGAGAACGGGTCCTGTCTTGGCGCGTTCCCTTCCGTCCTCGCTCCACCCATCCCCCGGTGGGGCCCTTTCGCTGCGGGCGGGAGGGAACTGGCGCTAGCCACCCGTTCTTTCTGTGAACCACAAAAAAGCTCAATCGCCCGGACAGAGGAAAGAAACGGTCATTCGTGGGTATTCGTCAAAGGGAACGAAGAATCTTTCGGGAGCGTAAGACATGGACAAGCGAAGCGTCCGGATTCTGGTTGGAATCGTGGCCCTCGGCGTCTGCCTGGCGGCGGGGATGACCAAGGGATCTTCCTCTCCGGCCGACCCCCAGGAGACGTCGGCCGAGCTCTGGAAGAAGGTCAAGGCGGCCGAGGCCGCGGGCCTTCCGCAGACGGCCGTCGAGGCCCTCAAGAAAATCGTCGCCCTGTCTTTGGAGGGGAAACATCAGGCCGAATACCTGAGGGCGTTGAGCCGCCAGGTCATCCTCGAGTCGATGATCAAGGGGAACAAGCCCGAGATCCGCGTCGCCAGGCTCCAGGAGGAAATGGGGAAAGCGCCGGCCGAGTGGCGGCCGATGATGAAGCTCATCCTGGCCGAATGGTACTGGCAGTACTACTCCCGCAACCGCTGGCGGTTCCTGAGCCGGAGCGCGACCTCGGGTTTGGATGACAAGGATTTCACGACCTGGGACCTCCCCAAGCTGTTCCGCGAGATCGACGCCCTCTATCGGGCCTGCCTCGCCGAAGAAGAGGTTTTGAAAAAGATCCCCCTGTCCGAATACAAGGATTTTCTCGAGAGCGGGAGCCAGCCGGCCGCCCTCCGCCCGACGCTCTTCGACTTCGCCGTTTTCGAAGCCCTGGATTTCTACACCTCGGCCGAGCAGGCCTCCGCCGCCCCCGAGGACGCCTTCATCATCGACGGCGCCTCGGCGGCCTTCGGGCCCGCGGACGAATTCCTCCGCTACCGGCCCGAGCCGACCGATCGGGAATCGCCCAAGCTCCAGGCCCTGCGTCTGTTCCAGGCCGTCATGGATTTTCACCGCGACGACGCCGGCCGGGACGTCTTTCTCGACGCCGACCTCCAGCGGTTGAGGTACGTCCGGAACGCGGCTTCGGGAGAGAACCTAGGAAAGCCCTGCATCGATCGGCTCCGAGAGATCGCCGAAGGGTTCCCAAAGTCGCCCCTGGCCGGCCTGGCCTATTTTTATTGGGCCCAGGAGCTCCACGATGCCGGTCAGTTCGTCGAAGCCCGCCTGGTCGCCTCGCAGGGAGCCGAGGGCCATCCCCGGACGATCGGCGGAGGGAATTGCCGCTCTCTCATCGGCCGGATCACGGCCAGGGATTTTGACGTCCTTTCGGAGGCCGTATTTCCGCCGGGCGGACCGGCCCGTTTCCAGGTCCGGTATCGCAATCTCACCGAGCTTCACTTCCGCCTCGTCAAAGAAGACTTCGGCCGGCTGATCGCCGGCCGGGACGGAGAGGGCCTCTCCCATATTTCCGACCGGACGGTCGAGCGGCTCCTCGGCTTGAAGCCGGCGTTCGCATGGACGGAGGTCCTGGAACCGGCCCCGGACCACCGGCCCCGGACCGTTTTCGTCGGCGGGCCGGCCCTCGAGCCCGGATTGTATTTCGTCCTGGCCGGCGCGGACTCGGATTTCCGCTGGGAGCGGAACAAGATCCAGGCGGCTTCGTTTTGGGTCAGCGGACTGGGCTTGGTCTCCCGGAACCTGGGAGGCGACATCCAGGGCATCGTCGTCGACCAAGAGAGCGGCCGGCCGGTCGAACGGGCCGAGGCCGTCCTCTACGAATGGAACTACAAGGCGGCCGGGTATCAACCCCTGGAGAAGGCCCTGACGGACGAGACCGGCTTGTTCGCCATCAGGGGGCCGGAGTCCTACCGCAACCGCCTCATCCATGTCCGGACGGCCGACGGCCGGGAAGTCGCCGAAGTCCGCGTTCCCCCAGGCTCCCGAAGGCGGGAGGATCCGTATGAGAGGACGGTCTTCTTCACCGACAGGTCTCTCTACCGGCCCGGCCAAATGATCTTCTTCAAGGGGCTGTGCCTGAGGGTCGACCAAGCCCGGAACGACTATGCGCCGTTGGCCAAGCGGAGCGTCCGGGTCGTCTTCTACGATGTGAACCGGCAGGAGATCGCCCGGACCGAGGCCATGACCAACGAGTTCGGCTCCCTGAGCGGCGTTTTTGCCGCCCCGACCGACCGCCTGACCGGAGCCATGACGATCGAGGCCCAGAATCCCTCCGGGGCCTGCACGGTCCGGGTCGAGGAGTACAAGCGTCCGAAATTCCTGGTCAAGCTCGATGTCCCCGACAAGGAGGTCCGGCTGAACGAGCCCGTTGAAATGCCCGGCGAGGCGACGACGTACGCCGGGGCCCCCGTGGATGGGGCCAAGGTCAGGTACCGCGTCGTGCGCGAAGTCCGCTTTCCCCGTTGGTTTTGGCGGGTTCCGCCTTCGCCGGCCGGGTCCCAGGAGATCGCCCACGGAACGACCGAGACGGACGCGGAGGGGAAGTTCAAGGTCGCTTTCGTCGCCAAGCCCGACCCGGCCTCTCCTTCCTCCGGAAATCCCGTCTTCAATTATTCCGTCTCGGTCGAGGTGACCGACGGCGCCGGCGAAACGCGGGGGGACTCCGGCACGATCCGGGTCGGGTACGCCTCCCTCGAAGCCGACATGAGCGCCGAGGCATGGCAGGAGTCGGGCGTTCCGGTGAAGATCACCCTGGCCACGACAACCCTCGGCGGGAAAGACGTCGAAGCCAGGGGGATGGTTGAAATCTACGCCCTCGAAGGGCCGGAGGAGCCCGTGCCTCAGGACCTGTTCGCCGACGAAGAAAGCCGGGGATGGCGGGGCGGGCGAGAGCCGGCTCGCCGCCCCGGGGGCCTCGACGGGGATCCCCAGTCGTCGGATTGGAAGCGTTGGCCGGCTGGCGGCCTGGTCGCCAAGAAGGATTTCGCGACCTCGCCCCATGACGAAGCTTCCCGGGTCCTGGCCTTCGATTTGGGCGAAGGCGCCTACCGGGCCCGGCTCCGGACGAAAGACCGGTTCGGGACCGAGGTCGAATCCTTCCTAAACATCCTCGTCCTCCGGCCCGCGGCCGCCCGTTTCCCGGTCAGGGTCCCCTTTCACGCCGCCACCCCCAGCGGCCTGGTCCGGGTCGGAGAGACGTTCTCCATTCTGTGGGGGACGGGCTACGGCCGGGGCCCCGTCCTCATCGAAGTCTTCCAGGACAACCGGGCCCTTCAGCGCTTCTGGACCGACCCGGCCAAGACCCAAGGCGTCGTCCGGGTGCCGGTCGAAGAGAATCTCCGCGGCGGATTCACGGTCCAACTGTCCTTTGTCAAGGCCAACCGCCTTTACGCCGAAAGCCGCCGGGTCTTCGTTCCCTGGGAGAACAAGACCCTCGACCTGGCCTGGAAGACGTTCCGGTCCAAACTCCAGCCCGGCCAGAAGGAAACATGGTCGCTGACGATCACCGGGCCCAAGGCCGTCCCCAAGGCCGCCGAGATGGTCGCCGCCCTTTACGACGTCTCTCTCGACCAGTTCCACGGCCACGCCTTCCCGGGGATTTCCCATATCTTCCGCCGGGACGCGACGTCGCTTTTCCCGTCCTTCAGCAATCGCCGGGTCGACCTCCGGACCTTCCGGGACAGCCTCGACCCCGTCCAGGGATTCAGCTCGCCGACGTATCTCCGCTTTCCCCGCGACATCGAGGAAGCGCCTTGGGGATACATGTATCCGGCGATGGCCAGGAGAGCGGGCGCCCTCGGCGAGGAGGTCGAGGCCCTCCCGGCCCCGCCGGCCGCCCAGGACATGGACAAGGGGGCCGGGGAGGCTGCCGGAGAGGTCTCGGGAGAGGCCGGGTCGGGGGCCGCCGTCGACTTGAGCCAGGTCGCGGCCCGCCGGAATCTCGACGAGACGGCCTTCTTCTTTCCCCATCTCCTGAACGACAAGGACGGCGTCGTGACCCTCGAGTTCACGATGCCCGAGGCCCTGACGGAATGGCGTTTCCTCGGATTCGCCCATACGACGGCTCTCGAAAGCGGGTCGATCGAGGCCCGGACGGTGACCCAGAAGGACCTCATGGTCCAGCCCAACCCGCCGCGGTTCCTCCGCGAGGGCGACAGCCTCGAATTCACGGTCAAGGTGACCAACATGGCCGAGGCGGAGGCCAAGGGGGCGGTCGAGCTCGTTTTCTTCGACCCCCGGACCGAGTCCTCCCTCGACGGAGCCTTCCGGAACGCCACGACCAAGCTCTCCTTCGCCATCCCGGCGAAGCAATCGCGGTCTTTTTCCTGGCCCATCGTCGTCCCCGACGGCCTTGAGGTCGCGGCCTACAAGGCCGTGGCCGCCACGCCCCGGTTCTCGGACGGCGAGGAGGGGAGCCTTCCCGTCCTGAGCCGGCGGATTCTCGTCCGGGAGTCGATCCCCCTCTGGATCAGCGGCCAGGGCGAGAAGACGTTCGGTTTCGAGAAGCTCCGGGCCTCGGCCTCGTCGACGACGCTTCGCCATCAAGGGCTGGCCGTCCAGATGGCCTCCAACCCGGCCTGGTACGCCGTCCAGGCCCTGCCTTTCCTGATGGAATTCCCCCACGAATGCTCGGAACAGGTCTTCAACCGGCTTTACGCCAACGCCCTGGCCCAGAGGATCGCCGGCTCCGATCCCAAGATCCGGAGGATTTTCGACCTCTGGAAGGGGACCCCGGCCCTCCAGTCCAACCTCGAGAAAAACCAGGACCTCAAGAGCCTCCTCCTTCTCGAATCGCCCTGGGTTCTCGAGGCCACGTCCGAATCGGAGGCCAAGCGGAACCTCGGCCTCCTCTTCGATGAGAACCGGATGAGATCGGAGCTCCGCTCGGCCTACGCCAAGCTCGAGGCCATGCAGCTTGGAGACGGCTCATGGCCCTGGTTCCCGGGAGGCCCCGGGAACTCCTACATCACCCTCTATCTTCTGACGGGTTTCGGCCGCCTCAAGCATCTCGGCGTCGCCTCGGTGAAGCCCGACCTCGGCTTGAAGGCCGTCGGACATCTCGACGACTGGGTCGATGGGATCTATCGCGAAATCCTTCGCTTGGGAACGAAAGACGAAAACCACCTCGGCTCGACGGTCGCCCTCTATCTTTACGGCCGGAGCTTCTATCTCGAGGAGCGGCCCGTTCCCGACGGCAGCCGGGAGGCCGTCGACTATTTCCTCGGCCAGGCCGCGAAATTCTGGCTCCAACTCGACGTCCGGCAGAGCCAAGCCCACCTCGCCCTGGCCTTGAACCGCTTCGGCGACGCGGCCACGGCCCGGAAGATCATGCGCTCGATGAAGGAGCGAAGCCAGGTCGACGAGGAGCTCGGCCGATTCTGGAGCGACCTCGAGCTTTCCGCCTGGTGGTTCCGGGCTCCCATCGAGACCCAGGCCGTCATGATCGAGGCCTTCGACGAGGTCATGAGCGATGCCCGGGCCGTCGAGGAGTGCATCATCTGGCTCCTCAAGCAGAAGCAGACGCAGGATTGGAAGACGACCAAAGCCACGGCCGATGCCGTCTACGGCCTCATCCTCCGCGGCCCGAACCTCCTCGCTTCGGACGCCCTGGTCGAAGTCCGGCTGGGGGGCAAGAAGGTCGAGCCGGAGAAAGTCGAGGCGGGGACGGGATTCTATGAGAAGCGCTTCGAGCCCGCGGCCGTCGTTCCGGCGATGGGAGAGGTCGTCATCCGAAAAATCGACGACGGCATCGCCTGGGGAGGCCTTCACTGGCAGTATCTGGAGGACATCGCCAAGATCACGCCCCATGCCCAGACCCCCCTGAAATTGAAGAAGGCCGTCTTCGTCCAGACTCTGACGGGCAAGGGCCCGGTCATCAAGCCCGTCGCCGGTCCTCTGGCCGTCGGGGACAAGCTGGTCGTCCGGATCGAGCTCCGGACCGATCGGGACATGGAATACGTCCACATGAAAGATCATCGCGGAAGCGGCCTCGAACCGACGAACGTCCTCTCGGCTTACAAGTATCAGGGGGGGCTGGTCTACTACGAATCGACCAAGGACACGGCGACCCACTTTTTCATCGATTACCTGCCCAAGGGGACGTATGTCTTCGAATACCCCCTCCGGGTCGTCCATCGGGGGACATACGACAACGGGATGGCCCACATCGAGTGCATGTACGCCCCCGAGTTCAACAGCCACTCGGAGAGCGTCAGGCTGGAGGTTCGGTAGGCGGATTACCCGGCGACGGCGAGCTTGATCCCGGCCCAGAAGGAGTATTTCGGCGGGACGCGCCCTCCTCCCGTCTTGGTCATCGACTCGATGTCGCCTCCCCGCGTGATTTGCTCGTTGGCGATGCCGGCGCTTCCGGCCGCCCGGGCGGCCTGTTTCCGCTGGGCCTCGGTCGGCCCGCCCCACTCGAAACCGACCATGACCGTCTTTCCCGGCTCCGCCCCGACTCCGGCCGCCAGTTCGTGGATCCGGGCCAGGGGGACCGAGACCTCATAGACCAAGGACTTTTCCTCGGGGGCGACCTTGAATAGGGCCGGCCGGGGGAAGACCCCGGGGGGGAGGCCGCCGCTTTTAGCGTTCTTGTTCGAGACCTGGTGGTAATAGACGTTGTAGGCGTCCTTGGCCCGCATCTGCGTTTTTTGGTCATCGGACAGGGGCGTCTGGCGGTCCAGGTAGGCGATGGCCTCTTCGGCCGTCATCTGTTTCTTCAGGAAAAGGATGGCGTAATCCTTGTTCTTTTTCCCCTCGAGGTTGAAGTAGAGGTTCAGGCCGAGCTGCTCGACCGTGCTCCGGAACTTTGGATTCCGGAAGACAAACAGGATGTAGAGATTTTCGGCGTCGTTCCGGAAGGCGTAGTCGACTTCCCCCTTGTCCCATCGAGCCAAGGACGTTCCCTCCCAATCCTTGGAGGCGCCGTCGATCGCCGGGGCGGCGCTCGCCCAAAGACTGGCGACGACATCATCGCCGGCCCCGGATGCTCCCGCGGCCGGGGCCAGGGCGGCCAGAAAAGCCGATATCCCGACGAGAAGCGTCTTTCTCATGGATTCCTCCACTTCTTGATACGTCGATTATACCAAAATCTTCCCGATCTTGACTGAAAACCGGCGGGGAATAAGATAGTCCTTAGAGGAGACGTCCATGGGCGGTTTCTTCGGGGTCGCGGCGAAGCAGGACGGCATCGCGGACCTGTTCTACGGGACGGATTATCACTCCCATCTCGGCACCCGGCGCGGCGGAGTGGCCGTCGTCCGGCCCGAGGGGATCGTCCGGACCATCCACAACATCGAAAACGCCCCCTTCCGCTCCAAGTTCGACGACGAGATCGAGCGCCTCCGGTCGCCCCTCGGGATCGGGGTCATCAGCGACACCGACGACCAGCCGATCTTCATCCATTCCCATCTCGGGTCCTACGCCATCGCGACCGTGGCCGCCCTGAAGAACGCCGAGGCCCTCGTCCGGCACGCTTTCCGCCAGCGGCGGATGCATTTCGCCGAGACCTATGCCGGGGGGGTCAACCCGACCGAGCTCGCCGCGGCGATCATCAACCAGGAGGACAGCTTCGAAGCCGGCCTTCGCAGCCTCCAGGACTTCGTCGAAGGGTCGTGCTCGGTCCTCATCCTGACCTCGAAAGGGATCTATGCCGCCCGGGACCGGTACGGACGGATCCCCGTCGTCCTGGGACGGAAAGGGGAGGAGGCTTTCGCCGCGACGATGGAAACGTGCGCCTTCCCGAACCTCGGCTACAACGTCGTCCGCGACCTAGGCCCGGGCGAGGTCGTCTTCCTGTCCCCCGATGGGATCGAAGAGCGCGTCCCTCCCCGCGACGTCCTCCAGATATGCGCCTTTCTCTGGGTCTACTACGGCTATCCGGCCTCGAGTTACGAGGGGATCAACGTCGAGGAGGCCCGCTACCGGTGCGGAGCGATGCTCGCCCGCCGCTATCCGGCGGCCGTCGACTTCGTGGCCGGGATCCCGGATTCCGGGGTCGGGCACGGCCTCGGCTACGCGGCCGAGGCGGGCCTGCCGTTCCGCCGCCCGTTCGTCAAGTACAGCCCGACCTGGGCCCGGAGCTTCATGCCCCAGAACCAGGAAGTCCGCGACCTCGTCGCCAAGATGAAGCTCATTCCCAACCGGGACCTCGTCCAGGGGAAAAAACTCCTGTTTTGCGAGGACTCGATCGTCCGGGGAACGCAGCTCATGGACACCGTCCGGCGCCTGTACGATGTCGGCGCCTTGGAAGTCCACATGCGGCCGGCCTGCCCGCCGCTCGTCTTCGGCTGCAAGTTCCTGAATTTCTCGATGTCCCGGTCCGAGCTCGACCTGGCCGCCCGCCGGGCCATCCGCGAGCTCGAGGGCGAGATCCTCGACGACCTCGCGCCCTATACGGACGGTCGGACGGCCGAGTATCGAGCCATGGAAGAGCGGATTCGGCGGCGACTCAACCTAACCACCCTCAAGTACCAGCGCCTGGAAGACCTGGTCGCGGCCATCGGCCTCCCGCGGGAAAAGCTTTGCACCTATTGCTGGGACGGCCTCGAAGTCCGGTCGCCGCAGCTTGCCCTCGGGCTCTGATCACTTCTTGGCCCTGGCCCGGTACCGGCCCAGGTAATCCTCGACGATCTTCTCGGGTTTGAGGCCCAGATAGCGGGCGTAGCTCCGGAGGTGGCTCTTGAGATAGGTTTCCTCGGGAAGGGCTTCGAACCGCTCCTCCTCGATGCTCCGGAGGAGTTCGAGGCGGAGTTTGAGTTCCCGGGAGATTTCGTTGAGGTCGATGTTCAGGCGCTCGCGGATTTTGCGGAGGGCCAGGCCGCCGAAGACCATGGCCGGCGTTTCGTCCGGCCCGGTTCCGGCCGCCCCGTCGTCGGGGAGCAGGGCCTCCGCTTTCGGCGTCTCGGCGTGGAGGACAACCAGGAGCTTCTGGTAGGCCGCCTCGACCTCGGCCAGGATTTCCCGCCGGCGGTCGGCCGTGAACTCCTCCTCGAGAGGCTCGAGGACGATCGATTGGTCCGCATAGAGCCTCCGCAGCCGGAGGTAGGCGTTTTGGACGTCCCTCAGGCCGGCCCCGGGGGCCAATTCCAGGACGGCGTAAAGCGAAGCGGCATGGTCCTTGTTCATCCGAGGCCTCCCGGAAGCACGATCTCGCCTCCCTTGAGGAGGTTATCGCCCACGGCGGCGATGTTGGCCGCCCCGGCCGTGGCCGTGTAGTTCAGCATGAAAGGCTTACGTTCGCGGACGGACCGCCACACGGCGTCGTTGTATTCGACGTAGCCGACGTACTCGATCCCGACGCCGAGATATTTCAGGAGGACGCTCTTGACCGCCGTCCCGAGGAAGATGTCCTGCTTGTTCCGGACCATGTTCAAAATCAGGGCGACCCGGAAGCGGGACAGCTCGTTGTCGAGAATCGTGCCGATGAAGGAGAAACTCCCCTTGAGGTGGTCGATGAGCTCCTTGAGGTTGCGGATCCCGAACTCCTGGCGGCGGTCCCAGACGTGCTGGACGATTTCCTTGAACCCGTATTCCTTGAGAACGGCCTTGACCTTCCGGAAGAGGGCGTTCTTGATGAAATGGTACATGTTCTCGATGGCGATGACCTCCGGGACGAGGACGACGACCATCTTGTCGGCGATGAGGAAAGCGTCGAGGGTGTTGAGATGGCTGCCGGCCCCGAGGTCGATGAGGACGTTCTGGGCGTTGATCTTCAGGATTTGGCGAAAGAGCTTGAGCTTCTGGGAGAAGGTGATCGTGTCCGAGGCGATGGAGTGGATGTCGCCGGTGATGAGGGTCAGGTTGTCGAGATCGGTCCGGACGAGGATGTCCTGGAGGGATGAGCCCTTCTCGAAGAAGCTTGTCAGAGACCGCTGGGGCCGGTCGATGCCGAAGAAGGAGTGGAGGTTGGCCCCTCCGATGTCCATGTCGACGAGGACGACCTTCCGCCCCTTTTTGGCCAGGAACGACCCCAGGGAGGAGGTCAGGAAGGTCTTGCCCGTGCCCCCCTTGCCGCCTCCGACGGCCCAGATTTCGCCCTCGCGCTGGACTTTGGCCGTCGGGCTCATGGGTTCTCGGCGCCGCTTTTCATGGTCTCCGATAAACGATATCGAAAACCCGGACCGGCGTCAAATTCCGGGGATGGCAAAAGGTGGCTGGGAAGCTAGGATTCGAACCTAGATACCATGATCCAGAGTCATGGGTCCTGCCGTTGGACGACTTCCCAACCGGAGGCCCTCCACTATACCCGAGTCGGCGGGCGTTTTCAAGGCCCAGGACTTGTGATAAACTGACCGACCCCATGAAGCGAAAGACCTGGATTCAGCTCGGCCTCGTCCTCGTCCTGACGGCCGTTTTCCTCTATTTCTTCCTCCGCGGTATCGACTGGGGGGACGTCTGGACCTATCTCCGCCGGGTCGATCCGGCCTGGTTCCTGGCCGCCGTCCTCCTCGCCCCGGTCCACTTGGCGACCCGCGGCCTCCGCTGGAGGTATCTCCTCGTCCATGAGAAGGCCGACGTCCGTTTTTACAACCTCTTTGCCGCCAACGCCGTCGGCTTCACCGTGACCTTCTTGCTCCCCGGCCGGATCGGGGAGATCGTCAAGCCCCTCTATCTCGCCCGCCGGGAGCGCTGCCGGGCCGGGTTCGCCATCGGGACGATCGTCGTCGAGAGGATCTTCGACATGATGACGATGTGCTCCCTGCTCGGCCTCTTCCTCCTGGCCCGCCCGCTCTACGCCGCCGTCTTCAAGATCGAGGCCCAGACCGAGAAAAACCTCGTCTTCTGGGGGTTCGTCGGCGCGGCCCTGGCTTTGAGCCTGCTCGTCCTCAGCCTTCTCTTTTATTTCTTCAAGGAGAAGGCCCTGCGAGCGGCGGCCGCCGTCCTCAAGCCGGTCCCCCACAGGATCCGCGACGTCCTCCTCAACCTCCTCCACGAGTTCATCGACGGCCTGAAGATCTTCCATTCCCTGGGCAACCTGTTCATCTACGCCGGCCTGTCGTTCGCCGTCTGGCTGGGGATCACCTTTTTCTATTGGGTCGCCTTCCAGGCCTTCGGCCTCGGGGTGTCCTTTTTCCTGCTCATCCCCTACATTTTCCTGACCATGGTCGGGGCGTCCATCCCGACCCCCGGCATGGTCGGCGGCTTTCATTACTTCAGCAAACTCGGGCTCGTCGAGCTTTACGGCGTCGATCCCAACCTCGCCTCCGGGGCGACCCTGGTCGTCCACGCCGTCCAGCTCGTCGTGACTTGCCTGATCGGCTATGCTATATTGTGGAAGGACGGCCTGAGCCTGCTCCAACTCAAGCGCCTCCGGGAGACGATGAGCCCATGAGATGCCCCTTTTGCGGACACCTCGAAAGCAAGGTCATCGACTCGCGCGAGAGCAAGAAGGGGATCTCGATCCGGCGCCGCCGGGAATGCCTGGGCTGCGTCCGGCGGTTCACGACCTACGAAAAGATCGAGGAGATCCCCTACATGATCGTCAAAAAGGACGGGTCGCGCCAGCTTTTCGACCGCCAGAAGCTTCTCCGCGGGCTTCTCAAAGCCTGCGAGAAGCGGCCCATCGCCATAAACAAGCTCGAAGAGTTCGTCGAGGAAGTCGAATCGAAGCTCCAGGAACGCCCGGAGAAAGAGATGAAGGCCGCCGAGATCGGCGAACTCGTCATGGAAAGGCTGAAAGCCCTGGACAAGGTCGCCTACGTCCGGTTCGCCTCGGTCTACCGCGAGTTCCGGGACGTCCTCGAGTTCAAGAACGAGCTGGAGAACCTTCTTCGGGAGAAATGACGGCCGGCGTTTGACAAATCGGGGACGGGGCCTTATTTTCTAGGGTCTTTGACGAAAGAGACAACCGTCCCATGAGCCCGGTCAAGCGCATCAAGCCCGTCGCCCGGAGCCGGAAAGTCCGGGGCGAAATCCGCCGCCAAGTCGAGGCCGCCGGGGCCGGCCGGCCCGAAATCCTGGAGCTCGACGGCGGGTGGACGCCGCGGCTGGACCTCTCCGTCCGGGGGCCGGACATCGTCGTCGAGATGGAAGCCCCCGGCCTCGGCCCGGCCGACCTCCAGGTTCTTCTCCAGCCGGGCCGGCTGACGATCAAGGGGATCAAGCGCCAGGACGCCCCCCCCGCCCGGTACACGTGCTTGAGGCTCGAACGGGAGTACGGGGCCTTCCGGCGAAGCTTGGCCCTCCCGGCCGCGGTCGTCCCCGACGAAGCCCAGGCGTTTCTCGAGAACGGCCTGCTGACGATCGTCATGCCGAAGCTCAGGGACCGGAGGTCCGGGGACCCATAGAAAGGAAACCCATGGCCGAGAAAGATAGCATCAACGGCTCCGAAATGGAGGAGATCGTGGAGGACAAGGACCAGAAGCTCAACATCCCGCGGAAGCTGCCGATCCTCCTTCTCCGGGACATCGTCGTCTTTCCCTACATGATCGTCCCCCTTTTCGTCGGCCGGGAAAAATCGAAAAACGCGATCGATTTCGCCCTGTCCTCCCACCGGATGATCCTCCTCCTGACCCAGCGGGAGATGGAGACCGAGGAGCCCAAGCGGGAGGAGGTCTACGATACGGGCACGGTCGCCCTGATCATGAGGATGTTGAAGCTGCCCGACGGCCGGATCCGGATTCTCGCCCAGGGGATGTCCCGGGCCCGCCTCCTCAGCTACGAGGAGGAAAACGGCCACCTCGCCGCCCAAGTCGAGATCGTCCCCGAGCCGGAGGCCGTCGAAAAGACCCTCGAGAGCGAAGCCCTCGTCCGCAACGTCCGCGGGGGGCTGGAAAAGGCGGCCTCCCTGGGAAAAACCATCCCTCCCGAAGTCCTCATCATCGCCACCAACGTCGAGGAGCCCGGCCGGCTGGCCGACCTGACCGGGGCCAATCTCGATCTGAAGGTCGCCGATGCCCAGGGCATCCTCGACACGATCGACCCCATCGTCCGGCTGAAAAAGGCCTACGAACTCCTGGCCAAGGAGATCGAAATCCTGGACGTCCAGTCCCGGATTTCCTCCGAGGCCAAGGGGGAGATGGACAAACTCCAGCGCCAGTACTTTCTTCGCCAGCAGATGAAGGCCATCCAGAAGGAGCTCGGTGAGGGCAACGAGCTCCAGGAGGAGATCAAGGGCTACCAGGAGAAACTCAAGAAGCTCAAGGTCGCCCCCGAAATCCGGGAGGAGGTCGAGAAGAACATCAGCCGCCTGGCCCAGATGCATCCGGAGTCGGCCGAAACGACCGTCGTCCGCAACTATCTCGACTGGATGTTCGCCCTGCCTTGGAACAAAAGCACGGTCGACAACCTCGACCTCAAAAAGGCCAA
>Ga0194110_10002640_pt1 | contig 22647 bp, 25 predicted proteins | sample TA2Kig1200mmetaG_FD_146192 | JGI IMG/M metagenome (GOLD analysis project Ga0194110, IMG submission 146192) | Freshwater microbial communities from Lake Tanganyika, Tanzania - TA2015032 Kigoma Deep Cast 1200m | ecosystem: Environmental > Aquatic > Freshwater > Lake | place: Tanzania: Lake...
CCTTCATTGCTAAATACTTCGTTATTGCGGATGTCAACGTGGTCTTGCCATGGTCTATGTGACCTATCGTCCCTACGTTTGCATGAGGCTTTACTCTCTCAAATTTAGCCTTTGCCATAATTCCTCCTTAGTGTTTGTTCTTGGTTTTCGGTCTTTAGTTTTAAGACTAACGACTGATAACTAAAAACTGTTTCCTGCCGTTCATGGAGCCCATGACCGGGATTGAACCGGTGACCTCATCCTTACCAAGGATGTGCTCTGCCAACTGAGCTACATGGGCACCAACTACAGTTAAAAGTGAAAAGTTATGAGTTAAAAGTCTTAAATTCACTGTTTTTCTTTCTTTAACTCTTAACTAAAAACTCTCAACTCCTCATTGCAAATTTTGTAGAACAAAATTTGCTCATGGAGCGGGAAACGGGATTCGAACCCGCGACCCTCAGCTTGGAAGGCTGACGCTCTACCACTGAGCTACTCCCGCATCAAAAAGTTAAAAGTGAAAAGTTATGAGTTAAAAGTTTAAAACCCTCTTTCTTTTTACCTTGTTTAACTTTTAACTCTTCACTCTTAACTGCAAATTTTGCTTTGCAAAATTTGCTGGTGGAGAGGGGAGGATTCGAACCTCCGAAGGCTTCGCCGGCAGATTTACAGTCTGCTCCCTTTGGCCGCTCGGGAACCTCTCCTCCACGAGTCGTAGACATGGAGCCACCGAAGGGAATCGAACCCCCGACCCGCTGATTACAAATCAGCTGCTCTGCCTGCTGAGCTACGGTGGCTTATCGTATTTCCACTTCTACAGGCAGAAAAAGGCAATAGTAATCCCTATTACTTTTTTATCAATCCTATAGTATAGCAAGATTTATTATAAAATGGTCAATTTTTAAAATTCAAGAATAAATTCAATTATTTCTATTTTTCTCGTGTAATTTAGCTATTCTTCATCCTCTGTCGTAAAATCTCAAAAAGCACTATTCCTGTAGCAACAGAAACATTAAGGGAGTTTATTTTACCGTGCATCGGGATTCTGACCAGAATATCACAATGTTCCTTTACCGTCTTCCTCAATCCTTTTCCCTCAGACCCTATTACAATGGCCAAAGGCACTTTAAGGTCTATATCCCACGCTACATTATCTGCCCCTGCATCAGCACCAACTACAGTTATCCCTCTCTCCTTCATCTCGTAAATCGCATGCTTTACATTTGCCACCATAGAAACCGGGACATACTCTACAGCACCAGCAGATGCTTTTGATACCTCAGGCCCGAGCATAACAGACCTGTGTGATTGGATAACAATGCCATGTACACCAGCAGCATCTGCCACCCTCAATATGGCGCCAAAATTTCTCGGGTCTTCAATACAATCGAGGATTATAAAAAGCGGGATTTCATTCTTTATTACTGGTATTCTAAGCAGATCATCAAGATTGATATAAGTCTTCGGTAAAACCTCTGCAGCTACTCCCTGATGGCCTTTCTGAAAAGTACTATCAAAAAAGGTGGGGGGTAATATTTTGACAGGTATACCTCTACCTTCTGCCTCTTTCTTTATCTCAGGGACATTATTGTGTCTACTGGATGATATAAAAATGTTCTGGATTTTTCTGCCTGCCCTTATTGCCTCAAGCACAGGGTTCAGGCCATAAATCCGCTCCATTTTATCTTTCTCTTTTTTCATTTTTCATCCTTAAATTTTTCAACGTATTGTCAAACCTAACCACAGTTCACAGAGTTTTTAAATTTAAAAATCTTTTTCTCTGTGTGCTCTGTGGTGAAATTCTGTGGTTTCATATCTTATCCTCTTTTTTATGAAACTTTTGACATTACTTTTTTCAAAAAATAAACAACCGCCTTGAAGGGACAGCCCAAATCTCAGGCTCTGATAACTTCTTTATTTCATCGCCCTGATAAATAAAGAGGAGGATAAGCTAAGAGTAACCTATATTTCTGCATATTTTAAGTTCTTGTCGTATAATATACAGCAAAATTTACGACTAAACAAGAAAAATCAGGCTCCTGCGATATTGCACTTTTGCTCTTTTGACTATTGCATTTCTTTTCGTGGCAAGCGAGGGCGGTGATGCGTTTATCTCAGAAGGCTTGTATCCGTGATCGTTGGCTATCTCTCCAAAAGCTCTCTTTGCTTCTTTTAAGGAAGTGAAATGATTAACCTCACCTGTCATACCTCTATCTATAACGATAACAAGATATTTTGCTGTGGCTGACTGAGGTAATTGATAGGTAACAACGTCAGTATTTTAGTAACAGATTTTTTGTTCATGAATAGTCCTTCATTCCACTATTAAAAGGCTTAATTATTCAATCTTTCTGAATTCGGCAAATTTTTTATCAATTTCTATTCTTAATTCTTCACCCACTTCTTGAAAAATATCTAACAATTCCTCATAAATATTATCGTCAGCAACGAAATTCCAAAATTCTTCACCCACTAATATTTCTCCTTTTTCCAAATCATATAGTCCTTTTAACGTCCATCTCTCATACGGTTCAGGATGATAAGGATTATATGGAATAGCTAATCGTGTAAAAACTTTAGCCTTTTTATCCTGACTAAGTCTTAAGGCTGTCCATCTAAGAAGTTTGAGTTTCAATGCTACAAACTCTTTCATATTAGGTTTCACACTCGTGATATCAAAATAATTTTCTGTATCGTTGACCTTTACATACAAGTCTACAACTGAATCTGGATCAAATTTTGGTTCCCCTTTCTTTATTTTTCCTTTAATTTGTTTTGCTTCTTCTATTTTTGATGCAACGACTTCGCCTTTCCTTAATTTGTAGTGAATATTACTGATTAACTTTTCTGTATCTTCATCAACTTCGCCAAGTAACTTATATTGTCTCTCTGCATGATAACTTGCCCCTTTAGCTAATATCACCGCAACCTGTTCCCAAATAGACATACCAAAAGTAGTATTCATCGAGTGAACAAAAGAAAACATGGCATATCTATCTCTACCAAGCAGTCTAAAATGAAAGGGCATATGATTTGTTTCTGGTTTATAATCTCTTAGTTTATCTCTTATCGTTGTCGTCAATGACTCTATTATTCCGTTCCTTATCTTTGTTGACAAAGCCATTCCCTATCACCTCCTAAAATAAAAAATAGATTCAAAGTATTTATTAGAATCCCTTTCCGTTCTCATCAAAACTGGTCTATGAAATACATCAATCAGCTTAAAACTGCATTGTTTACCAATATCGGGATAAAGGTTATACTTATCATTAGCCACAATAAAAACTAATGCCCCATCAATTAAATTTTCAGAAGCATTCTTGAAAACATCTACTATCCCTTTAACATACTCCCTCTTTGCATTTCCATTTTGCCCCCTCGTTGCAGGCCCTATTTCTAATTCATCCTGTCTTGGAAAATTAAAAAGCTCATATGCATATCGGTGTTGCTCATGATAATCAATAACTCCAACATATGGTGGCGATGTAAATATGCCATTAAATTTTAATTCTTCAGGTAATTTCTTTGTACGAGCATCGCCTTGATATATCTTAATAAAAGCATTAGTTCTTAACTTGTCAAACTCTTTTATTCTCCTGATGGAGTCATAACTATAACGGTTTATAAATTTCAATGCTTCATCTATAGGGTCACAGTATCTTTTATGCTTTATACACCAGTATGTCTCTCTGACCGCATTTTGAGGACGAGCTAAATCATAATGTGGGATTAACCTTGCTGAACGAGCAGACCTGCTTAAAATTATTTTTAATATGCCCTGATTTTTGTAATCCTTAATTATACTTCTGTAAAATAAAATTTCCTGCAAAGCTCTTTCTGAAAACCAGTAGTTTAAGTAGTCGCTATCTGTTGAAAATTTATCTATTTTGTTATCGAAAAGAAGTGAACTTTTCTGTTGCAACAAATTACTGAAATTTTTAAGCCGCTTTAATGCATCTAATATTTCTCCTTCGACTTCTTTAATATTGTATTTTTGGGTCTTCATTTTCTGTATAAGAACATTGAAGGGTGAGAGTTCAATTCCAACAGAGTTTATTCCTAACACATTTGCCTCAATAAGAGCGGTCCCAGAACCAGCAAATGGGTCAATAATCGTATCGCCTTTTTTAAAATATTTTTTCAGAAAGACCTCGACTAACTGGGGAATAAATTTACCAAGATAAGGATGCAACCTATGAACATGCTTTGTTCTTTCAAATTCCCTAACACTCAAAAATGTTAAATCATTACCTAAAACCTCAATATTTTTTTGAGTATCTGTTTTCTTTTCGATAAAATCAGTATCGATTCCAAACTTTAGTGCTGCTTTTTTGTTAATAGCAAGCATATTCCTATTTTCTCCCAGATAGATAAATTTGTTAAATTCAGTTCTTCTATCTTCCTACTATCACCGATGATTATGGCGGTTTAAGGTTGTGCACTGTTTAAATATTAGAGTTGTCCCTTTCATCTTTTATTGCCTTTCGATAGTCCAACAGTAGGCTCTTTATTAACCTCGATTCTTCACCGAATGAAACCACCCTTTCAATTCTTCCTTCCTTTTTAGGAAGTCAGGTCTCCCCTTAGGAAACTGGTCTAAAAATTTTTTAATAATCAGGTTGCCCGCAGCAAATATTGTAGACAACAGCATTATTCTCGTCTCATAGTCCATCGTTCTGTTAATAGTATCTTTTATAACTTTATTCATATAATGCCAACTGGGATGTAAATAATCGTTGTTCGATTTAACCACAAAATTGTAAAGTGCCAGCAGATCATCCCGTGTCTCTTTATTTTGAAGTTTCCATATCATCTTGTCGAGAGGCATGCCACTCCAATAGTTTTTGCTAAAATTCTTATATTTCATTCTGAACTCATCGAGTTTCCTTTCTATTTCAGCAAACCGCTCCTCACCCTTTGTGTCTTTGAAAACATCGGGGTATTTCTTGATTATCTCCATAGCCTTGTATGGAAGAACCGCATGATTAAAGTCAATATACCTTTTCAGTCGCTCTTCCCTTAATGAATCGTCGTCAAATATGTAATAGAGATTGACGGTGAGTTCACACATATTTCTGCTAATGTAGTGAATCTGATAGGGATTATCGTCAATGATGTGAGCGGTTGCATCTGCATTATTCCGAGCAATGAGAAGGCTCCCTATGCAGAAATACCTGTAATTGTATATTCTGTACTTTGTCTTGGTCGCATAGTTTTTTCGAGCATTCTCGAATATGTCGGTCATGAGTTTGACTTGCTCTTTAAGGAAGGTGATTCTAACCTTAAAGGTTTCCTCCAAGTCTTCTTGCGACTGTTTGAGCATTATAAACTCTTTTGGTTGGGTTAGGGATGCACTAGTATTTATCTTTTCTTTTACTTCCCACATTTAATTCTTCACCCTTTCCAGCCTTTCTCTATCTTCTCAAAACCCCAGCATTATTAGAATTGACCACGACAAAACCTTACTTTTCCCTCCCTCACCCCTTTAAACGACTCCTTATCCTTAGCCGTCAAGATTATTTTCCCTGTCTATTATACTTTGGATCACTTCTTAAAAGAATTCTGGATTCTTTTTCCCTCGCTTCTTCAATGCTTTTCATTTGCTCAATTTGAACTTTCGAGCCAGGAATAAAATCTTTGCCGTCGACTAAATGCTCTGCCAACCTTTCCCTAACGCGAACTCTCTGAGCTGTCCCGGTATAATTGTTTTTCCCGCCTTCCGTAAGGATTTTGTAAACTACTGGTTTGTTGTTTGGCAGCTTTTCTATTCCCGTTTTGTTGAAATTTACTGTCTTTTTTGCCATTTTCAAACCTCCAACTTCGGAATCGTAGTTACAGCCACTCCTTGAACCTGGAAATTTTCAGTCAGGATAATTGGCTTGTGACTTTTGTTATTCGACCTTGGCATTAAAACAACACAGTTTTTACGATGTTGAAACTCTTTTACAGTTGCCTCATCGTCAATCAAAGCTACAACTATATCGCCATTTTGCGCCGTTGACTGCTGGCGAACAAGTATTAAATCCCCATCATTGATTCCAGCTTTGTTCATGGAATCACCTTTAGCCCTAAGCAAAAAGTATTTAAACCCTGGTTTTGCAAGGGAAACAGATACAGGAATATATCCCTCAATATTTTCCTGAGCTAAAATAGGCACTCCACAGGTTACCATACCAACTAAAGGGATATCGACTGTGCGGGCATGAACTGAATCTGCGTCAATATCTTTAATTAATTGCAAATCGCCATTTGAACGCTTTCTCAAAATACCTTTCTGGATTAATTTCTCAATAATTAAAGCAGCCGACCGAGGGGATTTATATCCAAGCGCTGTCATCAACTCACGCACAGATGGGGTTTTACCTTTATGCATAAGCCAGTTTCGTATATAACGGATTGCATCTGCTTGCCTTTGACTTAGTTGTGTCTTCATAATTATACAAAGTGTATCATAGTGTATAAAAAAAGTCAAGCATGTGTGTAAGTTCAAGATATGATGGCTGATGTAATACTTCCCGAATTTTAATATCTCAGAAGAAATTAAACCTGCAACACAAAATAGTGCCATAGGGCGGAAGAGCAGAAGTGCAGAAGCAAAAAACTTAGAAAACTAACCGACCTTGACCTTCCACTCTGTCCTGTCTTTCTTATCCTCAAGTATAATGCCCTTTTCTTCGAGCTCTTTTCTAATCACATCTGCCATTGCCCAGTCTTTTTTCTGCCTTGCATCCTGACGTTGATTTATCTTATCACTTATATCCTTTTCAGAAAGTCCTATTTTCTTTATCTCCATCAACGAGCGATACCATTCATCAGGAGTTCTGCTAAAGATATTTAGGACACTGCCTGCCTCAGATAAAAGTCCCTTTGCCTTTGATAAAAGCTCCTTTGCCTTTAAACTATAGGGTTTGCTGTCGAGAAATCTATTCACATCACGGATCAATTCAAATATATGACCGAGTGCAAGGGCGGTATTGAAGTCGTCATCCATTGCATCTTCAAATCTCTCTCTAAATGAAAGCAGTACTGTTTCAAGGGTTTTTTCTGCATTCGAGGATACCTCTCTTAATTCTTTATCACCTTTTTCAAGGGACGTAGATACCATTAACGTCCCGGGGAAATCATTAATCCTGATAATTGTTGTGTAGTATCTATCTATAGAGATTTCTGCCTCATGTAGTTGTATATCAGAAAATTCTATCGGGCTCCTGTAATGCGTTGAAAGGAGGAAGAATCTGATAACCTCAGGGTCAAACTTATCGAGGACTTCCCTGATTGTAAAAAAATTGCCGAGAGATTTTGACATCTTTTCTTTATCAATTGTAATAAACCCATTATGAATCCAGTACCTTGCAAAGGGCTTTCCTGTAAATGCCTCTGACTGTGCAATCTCATTCTCATGATGAGGAAAGATTAAATCTGCACCACCACCATGTATATCAAAGCTTTCCCCAAGGTGTTTTATAGACATGGCAGTGCATTCAATATGCCAACCTGGCCTACCAGTGCCCCATGGACTATCCCATGAAGGCTCACCTTCTTTTGACCTTTTCCACAATGCAAAATCCATTGGGTCTTTCTTCCTTTCGTCCACTTCAACCCTCGCTCCAGCTATCATCTCCTCTTTATCCCTTTTTGATAACTTCCCGTATTCAGAAAATTTATCCACCTTAAAATAGACATTGCCATCAACCTCATATGCATAGCCTTTATCAATTAGCCCTTTAACAATATCTATCATCTCCCCGATATACTCTGTTGCCATTGGTTCCACATCAGCTCTTCCCACACCAAGTCTGTCCATATCCCTGTAATATTCATATGTATATTTTTTCGCAACAGCATCCCACGTAATGCCTTCTTGCTGCGCCTTATTGATTATCTTGTCATCAATGTCAGTAAAATTCCTCACATATTTCACATCAAAACCCTTATGTTTCAGATATCTCCTTATTACATCAAATACAATCGCACTCCTCGCATGCCCTATGTGGCAGTAATCATACACTGTTACTCCACACGCATACATCATTACCTTGCCAGAAGTCAGGGGTATAAACTCCTCTTTTCTGTTCGTGAGAGTATTATAAATCCTCATTTTCCCTCCTCTTTTCCCCGTTCTTTCTAAAGCATCTATTTTCTTTGAAAGCGCATCTACCTGGGCCTCTAAATTTTTAATTTTTTCCACTATCGGATCAGGGAAGTGGTCCATTACCTCAATCAATCCATCCTCGGTAGTCATTCTGATAATTTTCTTTTTGGTGATTCTGCCAGGTACTCCTACACAGACAGAGTTATCTGGAATGGATTTGAGTACCACGGAATTAGCTCCGATGACCACGTTATTACCAATGGTTATTGGACCGAGCACTTTCGCTCCAGTACCTACTACCACATTATTCCCGAGGGTCGGATGCCTTTTCCCTTTTTCTTTTCCTGTTCCCCCGAGTGTTACCCCTTGATAGAGCAGACAGTCTTCACCTATCTCTGTGGTTTCACCAATAACAACCCCCATACCATGATCTACAAAAAACCCGGGACCGATTTTTGCTGCAGGATGAATTTCGATGCCTGTAAGAAACCGCGCAAAATGTGACAACAACCTCGGGAGTACAGGGATTCCTCTTTTCCAGAGAAAGTGATTTATCCTGTGAAAAAAGATTGCGTGAAAACCAGGATATGCAAAAATGACTTCAAGACAGTTCCTTGCCGCAGGGTCTTTTTTAAAAACAGCCTCATAATCCCTCTTTATCGTACTCCAGAAGCCCATGTATAGGAATTATACAACAATTTGCTTGAGTTATTTTCATATCAGCAAACTCATCAAAAAGAATCTGAAAACCTCTATGGTATGATATACCCATGACCGAACCCATCAACGTAAACCCCTCTGAACTGAAGGTGATGATCGCCGACTACATGGAAAAGGGCTTTCTCGAAAACATCATTGACATGTTTAAACACGATGCGCAGCTCTATGACTATATCGGGGACCTCATGAAGGATGAAAGGCTCAGAGTAAGGATTGGTATTTCAGCCCTCGTTGAGACACTTGTGTTAGAAGACCTTGAACACATTCCAAAGGCCATCCCTTCCATCGCCCGTCTTTTGAAGGATCAAAATCCTGTTATCAGGAGCGATGCTGCCTATCTCCTGGGTGTAATCAGGCATAGAGATTCCCTCCCCTTTCTCAGGGAAGCAACAAATGATGAAGATGCGAATGTGAGGACTATCGCAAAAGAGGCAATAGAGGAGATTGAGTTGGGAATAGTAAAAAGACCGTCTTGGTAAGTCGAGTGCTTTTATCTCTTCCTCATATTGCAGAGCCACTAAATTTCTCCTAAAAATGATTTCCTAACCTCATCGTTTTCAAGAAGGTTTTTTGCTTTGTCTTCAAAAGCGATTTCGCCAATTTTGAATACATATCCTCTATGGCAAATCTCCAGTGCCATTCTTGCATTTTGCTCAACTAATAATATACTAGTTCCATCTTTATTAATCTCTTTTGTCTTCTCAAATACGACCTCTACATAGTTTGGAGAAAGTCCTAAAGAAGGTTCATCTAAAAGTAATAGCTTGGGCTGAAGCATCAATGCTCTGCCAATGGCAAGCATTTGCTGCTCACCGCTTGAAAGTGTCCCGGCCTTTTGTTTCCGTCTTTCTTTAAGGACAGAAAAAAGGTGAAATACTTTCTCCATGGTGCCTTTTATAGTCTTTTTATCATTTACGATATATCCGCCCATTTCCAGGTTCTCCAAGATAGTCATGGTTGGAAATATCCTTCTTCCTTCAGGCACAATACAAAGCCCCTTTTTAACCAGATCATGAGGAAGCATACCATTAATGGTCTCTCCCATAAATACTATTTTCCCGCTCTTTATTTCGCCATCTAAAGATCTAAGTACCCCACAGATTGCATTTAGGGCAGTTGACTTTCCTGACCCATTAGGCCCTATCAAAGCTACGATTTCCCCTTCATTAACAAAGAGTGAGATGTTATTTAAGGCCTGCACTGTTCCATAATAAACTGTCAGGTTTATTACTTCAAGAAGCAACTTTCCTTCTCCCTAAGTATGCCTCGATTACCTTTTCATTCCTCATTATTTCTTCAGATGTTCCTTCAGCAATCTTCCAACCATAGTTTAGCACTATGACCTTATCTGAGATACCCATAACAGTCTTCGTATTGTGCTCGATAAAGAAGATTGTTTTCCCTTCATTTTTTAAGTTCTGAAAGACCCGAAGCATTTCAGCCTTCATGCCCGGAAATAATCCCGAGGTAGGCTCATCCAATAAAAGTAGCTCAGCCCCAGTTGCTAATGCCCTCACAAGTTCAAGAAGTTTCCGCTGGCCGTGTGAGAGGTTTTCAGCCAATTCATCCTTCTTTTCAAGCAAGCCAACAAGCTTCAGGTAGCCAATGGCTTTCTCCCTATTCTCACCGTCTTCTCTTTTCATTTCGCTGCTCTGAAGCAGGGCTGCAAAGAGACTCTCGCCTCTATTATATTTTGTTGCAAGCATCACATTCTCTAAGACTGATATTTGAGGGAAGACTCTGATATTCTGAAAAGTCCTCCCTATACCAAGCTTTGCAATCTTGCAGGGATTTAAAGAGGTAATCCTTTTGCCATTAAAATAGACACCACCTCTGTCTGGTTTCAAGAAACCTGTGATTATATTAAAAACTGTTGTCTTCCCTGAACCATTAGGCCCAATCAATGAAGTAATCGTGCCCTTCTTAAGTTCAAAGGAAAGATTATTAACAGCCCTGATGCCATCAAACTCTTTTGAGAGGTCTTTTACCTGAAGAATGTTCATAACATTTACCTGAGTTTATATCTTCCTAAAATCCCCTGTGGTCGCTTTAGCATAAGAATTATCAATAAGAGTCCGTATATCATCTGCCTCAGGGGCGCAGCAACAGAACTGGGCATGCCAAGAAATCTTAGAAGTTCAGGAAATATAACAAGGATTGATGCTCCAATAAAAGAGCCGGAGAGACTTCCCATTCCGCCGAAGACAACCATTAAAAGGATAGTTATTGACTCCATTACTGTAAAGCTTGAAGGATCAATAAAAGTAATGTAATGAGCATAAAGGCTTCCGGCAATGCCGGCAAAAAATGCACCTATAACAAAGATGAGAATTTTATATCTGTCCACATCCTTACCCATTGCCAGAGTTGCTATCTCATCTTCCCTTATTCCTCTCAATATCCTTCCAAAAGGAGAATTAACTATCCTTCTGATAGTAAAATAGGTAAGAAAAACAAATAGAGCAACAAGTATTAGATAAGACCAAATTTCAGATAACTGAAAACCGAAAACTGAAAACCCAGGTATTCCGGGAAGTCCCATTGGCCCTCTTGTGAGGGACACCCAGTTTTTTACAATAGAATATACAATGACTCCTAAACCAAAGGTTGCCAGGGCAAGGTAATCTCCTTTTAGACGCACCGCTGGATAGCCTATTACGATACCTGATATCGCTGCTACAGAAGCTCCTATCACTAAACCTATCCAGGGTGTTACGCCCATATTTAATGCGAGCAGGCTTGATGTATATGCCCCTATGCAGGAAAAGGCTGCATGCCCCAGCGCTGGCAGCCCTGTATATCCCACAATGAGATTAAGGCTCAGAGTTAGGATAATATAGATGCCAGTTAAGACAAGAATATGCAGTAGATATTCCATATCCTATAGCCTTTCTTTCTCAGTCTTTACTCCCCAAATTCCACCTGGCCTGAGTAATAAAAAGACAATGAGGATTGCGAAGGCAATGCAGTCCTTCCATCCGGCCTGAATCTTCCATATCCCAAGATTTTCAGCAATCCCTAAAAAGAATCCTCCAAACATTGCACCGGGAATACTTCCGATACCGCCAACAATTGATGCTATTATGCCTTTTAAGAGAGCATTAAATCCCATTGTTGGTTCAATATTAGTTTCAAAAGAGATAAGTATTCCTGCAGCACCGGCTAATGCAGATCCAATGGCAAATGAAGTCAGGATTATCCTTTCAGGATTGATACCAACAACGTTAGCTGCTATAGGATCATCAGCGACAGCCCTCATTGCCTTCCCAAGTTTTGTTCTCTGGATAAATAACCATAGAACAACTAATAACCAACAACTAACGAATAGAATCAGGATTTGAATATCTGTAATTACTGCGTTAAATATTTGATGACCTTCTTTTATTGGACCAGTCCTTATTGTTAGAATCTGTGCTCCATAGATAAGCTGAATCAGGTTTTGAAGAAAGATAAAGACACCGAATGATGCAAGGAGAAAAGTCAGGTTAGAGGCTTTCTGCCTTCGGAGAGGATGATAGATAAATCTATCAATAAATATCCCTAATACTCCTGCACCAACTATTCCAATAAGAATCGCTATTCCCCAACCGATTACTGATAACTGATTGCTGGTACCTGACAACAGATAACTGAAGACTGAATACGTTAAATATGCTCCAGCCGTATAAACCACACCATGGGCAAAGTGGAAGAACTTGACAGTTCGATAAATAATAGTAAAACCAAGGGCAATCAGGGCATAAATACTCCCGGCAATTATTCCGTTTAATATCAGTTGCTGAATCATAGCTTTTCAACCTATAAGTTTCAAAATCAAATCCTTATCCAATAGTTTGAGTTCATTCTTGTCCTCTATGAATCTCTCCACATCTTTTTTGACTTTCAAAAAATCAATAGTGGCTAACCTTCCCTTTAAAAAGTCATTAAAGTTTTCTCTATTTAAATTTATTCTTTTGTGTTCTGTCTGTTCTATGGCATTATTTAGAAGTTCAAAATTGGGAATGGACTTTTTCCCGAGATACCAGAGAAGGTCGTAAAAGTCTCTTCCTTTAATGTACTTTCTAAAAAAACAGGCATGGAGTTTTGTAGCATAAAGAGAAGGAATGTCAAAATTTGTCACAGTAAAAACAAAATGTTTACTCACTAATGAAAGCTGTGTATTCCAACCTTTAGGTGGATTAGAATCCACTTCAAGCTTAATAAAGAGTTTTTGGCTCTTCTCTTTAGATAACCCTAAAAGATACAGAATATCCTTAAATTTAAACATAGCTGATTGAACAGTTTCTTCTATATTTTTCTTGATGTCTAAAGAAAAACCTGCCTTTCTTAGTTCATAAGCAACTCTTTCTAAAAAAATATCAAATTTATAACCCTTTTTATTAATAAGTGAGAAATCAAGGTCTTCTGAGAACCTTCGTAAATTATGTAAAAATCTCAATGCAGTCCCTCCAACAAAGGCAAGATTTTTAAAATAGTCCTTATCATAGAGAATCTTCAATATAAGTAATTGCAAAAACTCCCTTGTTATGTGAGTCTTTGCTTCATGGGTAGAAACACTTGAAATACTTTTCTTAATTAAATCCAGCATAGAATTATCTCTCTTCTTTTATAAAACTCAATAAATTCTTTACCACATCAAAAATCTCCTTACTTTCATATCTTTTGGCAAAATCATTAAGCTTTTTCTTTTTTAGTATATTTAAATTTTGAAACCTGTAAGAAAGGCTAAAGACATCTTTCTCTTTGCCTTTAAAATCTTGTAGATTCAGGTAAATAAAATCGAGCATCGCCTTTTCTGGCTCTGCAATAAGCACGGGAAATCCATTCTCATCTTTTATCTCTTTAAGGCCAAAGAATAGATTAGTTTTCAGGTGCTGATAAATAAAAGTGCCAAAAGTATTAGTAAATTTAGCGGTCTTTTTTGTGGTAATAGATGTTACGTCCTCTACCTTTTCAGGGATTAAATCATAGTAGCCAAAAGCATAGGTTGTGCTCACATAAGATGGTGAATATAGTGCATTAGCTAAAAAGATTCTGGATGGCTCAATTTTCCTATCACTCTCATTCAAAATATACAGCCCTCGCTTTAGCTTAATAACCAACCCTTTCTTCTGCCATCCACTCAACTGAACTTTAAGAGTTTGAGGTTTCTTATTAATATTAGAGATATGGGTTAATGAAATGATAGGAAACTCTTTAACCGCATTTTTAAATTCCAAATATTTCATTTCCGTAAATTATAAAAAATGATTAATTATAGAAATATATATTATTTAACCCGAATTACGCAAGCCTTTCAACATGTCATTGCGAGGAGCGGAGCGACGTGGCAATCTGACTGTACAGCAGTCATCCTGAGGGCAATGCCCGAAGGATCTCAATGAGATTCCTCGCTCCGCTCTGAATGACAGTAAGCGAAGGGCTCGGAATGACACAGTGTGAGCATTTAATACATACCTTGTGTAAAGAGGAAATCAGGTCAGAAGTTTTTGTTTTCGGAAAGGAAGATAGCTCTGGCTTCATTTTCAGCCTCTAAAAATTCTGATGCATAAGCCTCATAAGGTATTCCCAATTTATATTTAGACTATGGGTTTAAAGTCATAAGACCTTCAGATTCAGCAATCTTACACAATCTCTGGTCAGATGAAACAAATGTGAGGTCATCTTTTTGTAAATTCAAAGCTATAGCCAACTGAATACTGTCGAGTGGCTTCATATACCTTTTAAGAATAAGGTTTTCAGCCTTGATAATATCTTCGGCAGACATATCCAAAACCGTAATACCAAGGGTATTAATGTCCTGATAAAAGAATAAACGTTGCTGATGGAACTGCTCTTCTGTGGTTATCTTGTCGACTTCAAAAAGCCTCTTGAGATTTGAGATGACTTCGATGACGCTCAAAGAAGATATGAATACAGGCTGATTGGCCTCTTCGAGTATCTTGCAAACGATGTCTGATCCCTGCTCAGGCTGGTATCTCTTGAAAAGCGCACTCGTGTCTATGAAAAAGGGCATCAGCTATCGCTTTTCCCTCTCCTCAATAACCCTTTTGGAGAGCGAAACGCCGATATTTGACAGGCTCCGCTGGATGTCCTTTAACGAAACATTGCTGTGCCCCTGTTTTTTCAAGTAGCGATGCATCTTTGTGCTGACATGAGCGGGGCCTGTAGCTTTTGCAATAGTTTTTGGCATGTTTCTTACCTCCTTATATAGCTTAGTTTATCAAGATGAAAATACAGAGGTCAAATTGATATATCAGCTTCTTTGCCATTTCATCTTTCTTTCTTACCTATTTCCATTTGCATTTAATCATTCCGCTGCCTCATTCACCATCGCATAGACAATCCCCATCTCCCTTTGGGCTACGATGTGGCTGATGAAATCCTTAAATGCCACAAACTCCCCAAACCATCAACTTCCGTACCCCAAAAGCAATTCCTTTGGGCTTTTAAAGTAGTTTTTAATGCACTTTTGTCTGAATCAGTAATCATCGGGTTACCCCTAAAAATAGAACCGCCCATTTTCATGCCCGCACATATGTTCCTTTCCGTGTGTGGGGTGTCAAAAATCAAGACAGGCTTCCCTTCAAGAATAAATACCTTCGAGGATATTCCTCAGTTCATCTACTTCAGGGATACCCAGCCTTTCAACATTCTCGGTGGTATCAAGGGATATGCCTTTATCTTTTGCGTGCTTTTCAATCTCTTCTATCTTCTTCTTTATCTTCTCCCACACATTCTCCTGAATTACTTCGTTACCGATATATACTGCACTGCTTATACCCATCAATACGACCAGGCTATCGGGGATTTGTGGAAATGAATATTTCTTGGCAATCTCCACCACAACTATATACGCAGTAAGAAGGGTAAATACAAGCATCTGGAATTTGTAGATATTTGGATGGCCCCCAGTTGATATGATATCCCTTAGTTTCGGTATCCTTTTCTTTTCCACAAGATTCAGATATTTAGGAGGCACTTCGTATAATTTAGATACCGCATTTATCTTTGCTCCTATTGCTGTGCCTCCACCAATGCCAAGGAGCATCAAAACCTGTGATGTAATATCAAGAAAGCTTCCCGTGAGCCAATACACATAAACAAGGCCAAAAATTGTTACATATGTCCATATAAGTATTTGGGTAAGGGAAATGCTGTATGTACCTATCGGGGTTATTGCAAAATTCAGTGGATAGAGAAAGAATCTCTTCAGCCTGGGTATTTTCTCCCATTCCTCCTTACTTATGTCTTTAAAACCACGTTGTTTTTTAAAGGGTTCGGGCTTAAGCCATGATATAATGAGAAAAGACAATATTACAACGACAACCCCCCATATATATGCCCATTTTACACTCGGGATCATTATAGTAAATGGGAAAATGTCTACCCTTCCATCTGCGTTTTCATATCTCATCTCAATGTAACTCATATAAGTTGAGAGCATCCCTCTCCATTGAGACTGAGTCTTAATATCCTCAATATCCCTGAATTCAGGCAAAGCAGCTTCAATAAATAACCTGTCTTTTTCCTGTTCTAGATAAGTGTTTTTTATAGCAATTCTTTTTTCACTTCTATATTTTTCAATCTTGTATATCAGGCTTAGTGACACCTTATCTTTTTCCTTGTTGAAAATTTCTTTGTCCACTTCTATCTTGAAGGTGGTTCCGGGGACAATTCTGGTTTTTTTCAACTTAAAGGGGTTTAGAGGGAGCGATCCTGAAGGTTCGCCAGATTTCTGTTTATTAGGTATTTCTTCCGCATGACTTAATGGCTGACAAGTTAAAAAACATAAAAGAAAGAAAAGCAAAAGTATTTTTTTCATAGGGGCCCTCCTTTAATATAACGAATTTTACTTACAGATTGTTTAACCTTCAGCCAGCACCACGTATAGGGGATTACCATCCTGGTCATGTTTTGCGATACATGGATCCACAGTGCAATCATTCACTGTTATTCCCCTTACAGTCTTAATCTCGACTTTTCTGCCTGTCTTTCTGTATGTCTCTGCCCTTATTTCTGCTTTATCTTTATCAGAAAAGATATCAATTACGATATAAGCCATCTTACCCTCCATGATTATCTTTTAATATTTTTTGCTAATGCATCAACATTGGCTATATACCTTTCTTTAAGTGCTTTTTTAAATTCCTCAATATCCCGCCCATAGAATTTCTTAAATGCTTCTTCAAGCCCTGTATTTTCAGTAAGTTCTCTGAGCCTTTTTTCATTAACCTTTCCGTCTTCCTGAACATATGAAATGATGAGGTCAATTTTTTGTTCCCATGTCTCCAGTTGTTTTTTCACCTCAAGCATCCTGGTTTCTGCCTCTATTTTTAACCGCTGGGAATCCTTCAGTTCTGCCTCTGCCATTTTGACTGCCGCATCTATCACCTTATCATAGAGTTCTTTTACCTTCTCGGGTCCAAATTGAAAATTAAGAGACAATTCACAGAGCCTGTAAAGGGACTCCCTTAAAAACATGATCGTCTGGCTCCTTTTGGCAAGCTGGACAACTTGGTGTTCTATTCCCACCTCTGCGCCGACTTTAACCTTTTCTACCTCCACATCTGCTTTAAATTTGTCTATTATCTGCAATGCAACATCTGGAGATGGTTCAGCACAAATGGCAATATTTCCCACCTCATGTTTGGGAATCAGTATCGCTCCTCTTCTCTCAGCAGTATAATCAAACCAGTAAGTGCTTCCTTTCTCAAGTATGTGTTTCCTCGCAGGACTTGTAAAATGCGCACATCCAGAGACTAAAACCAGAAGCATAAATAATCCTAAAAACCAAAATTTTTTCATCTCTCTGTCCACCTCCAATAAATAATATCTCTCTTATGTGTTTATCATTTCAAGCCTTATCCCGAACTGCCCATCAAGGTCATAGTTAATACCATGAACAATACTTCCTCCATTGGCACAGCATAGTTTCCTCGCCCTCACATCCTCAACCCACCGTGGATTTGCTGCCTCTGCCCGGCGGTTTGCCACGATCCTCATCTTATATACCTCTATTTCTTCTTCTGACAAATCTGCAGGCAGATTCTTAAAATCATTGAGTATCCTGGTTTTGACCAGACTGCTGATGCTTCCATTCTGAACCTTTATGTCAAACATCAGCGCCACTGCACGCTCGGACCACAAGCCATATTCTGAACAGAGCTTCAGGGCTGACTTATAGAGGCCATTTGCATATTTGAGCTGAAGACCCTGAAACTCCTCTGTCCTGCCGAGGGATTTGAACATTCCCCTCCATGGTTCATAGATATAATGTTTCACAGGATGTTGAATTGACCTGACAAAGGACATGATTTCCTCTTTATCGGAGGTTAATGCCTCCAACAGTATCCCATAACTTTCATGGAAGATGGACTGCATTACATCTGAATGTCTATTAATCATGTCTTTCAGAAGAGGCTGGAGGGAATCCTGTCCAAAATTCCATTGAAGCACCCCAAAACTCATGCCCTGACCGTCGAAATCTCCGCTTAATCCTGCAAAGCATTCAGGTATGCCCTTTCCGGTCTCAAAGGAGCCTGTCAGGGCAAGGCATTTGTAATCCATAGGCTTTGCAATAATGGATGGTTCAGCTATCTCTTCATCAAACAATGCCTTCCATGTTATTGGCCCAACCTGTCCGTCAACTTTGAGTCCTCTGCCTTTCTGAAATGCCTTAACAGCAACCTCTGTTCCGCCTCCGAAGATTCCGTCAATTGGTCCCCTGTAATGGCCTAATGCCTTAAGCCTCTCCTGAATCTTTATTGCCTCGCTATCCTTTGAACCGATCTTAAAGACAGCCATTTTCAATATCTCCGTTTATAGCTAATGTAGTTTCCATATGTATCTTTACCGCCACTGATTTCAAAAATTATAATCGTCTCATTTTCGAGTCTTATTTTAAGTTTGAAAAATACCTTTCCCCTGTCTCTTTTATTTTCCTAAATATTCTGCTGTTTGTGGAATGCCTTTTTAGCGTATCCAGATTATTCAAAAAATGTTCCTTGGCTTCTCTATTTTGGAGAGGATTTTTTGGTGCTTCTTTAACTTTCTCGAATTTTCCATCTGGTAAAGCAAGAATAACTCCAATTGGAAGTAAATTAAAAATCTTTTTCTCGTGTTCAGGAAACTCTATTTTATTCCTCGCATATACTACATAAACGAAATCAAAGACGCCTCCACCAAATTTAAATTGATTATTCTCATACACAAAAGGCAAGTTAAGGTACGCTATTGCTTGTCCGATTCCATCATAAAAAGCAGGAAATTCTTCTGTGCCTTTTCTCAATCTTGCCCCTTTCAGTTCGTAGCCAGTGATTGTATTGTTTTTCATAACCTCTATTAAGTCCACTTCGGGAGAACACCAATAACTCCAGATTCTATTAGTTTTTATATCAATGTTATGGGAAATTTTAAAAAATATCCTACTTTCGTTAGGGATGCAATTCCTATATAAACAATAACTCAATACGTCTTCACTAAATATAATTTTTCTTACTTTTTGTTGCTGAGGGTTCAGCATGCTAAATAAAAATCTCTTCTAAATATAATTTCTCCTGATCGCGAAACTTTAGTATCAATTATGCCATCTTTATCTCTCCAAAAACTTATAAACTCAGCAACCCATAAACTCATAATTAACTCCCATGGGCGAAGTGGAAGAATTTGACCGTGTAGTAGATAACCATGAAGCCTAAAGCGATTAGGGCGTAGATACTGCCAGCAATTATTCCATTTAATATCAGATGCCGAATCAAATTTTCCTCCCGATGTTATTGTCGAAACTCTACACTATCTTCTCAATTGTGCAATGACAAATCCGTCATATTCAGGTCTCTTGAATCTAAACAAAGATGGGGATTTTTCATTGAATTCACGACTATCCGATATATCATGCTCATCCCAAACTATAAGATACTCGTTTCTGTAAAGAAAATTCGTAAGTTTAACAAACTGCATTAAAGATAAGTTATTGCATTTTAAGAACACAGAGTTCAACGGACTTCCATTTTCAAAGGCTTCAAATAAATGGATTAATTCGCGAGATAATTCCAATACTCCTCCTGTAGCGTAATTCGTGATAATAATATTACCCATATCGCTAAACCTGACTACAGCGCCAGGACTCCATGCTCCGTAAAAGTTATGAAGCATAGAAGGCTCAATCCTTGTAATTGGAGGCCAAAAATAGCCACTGTCGAAAAGATCCTTAAAACACAACTGATGGGTTTTGTTTTGTGGAGTAATAAGTTCGGCGCTTAATTCATTTTTAAAATACGTGATCATCTTATGTCGCCACTTCCGTTTCAGTTCAGGAGATAAACCCTCATCTTCCACAAAATCATATTGCTCGTCAAGGTCACCACGCAAGAGAGCGACAACCTTAATCCCGTGTTTCTTTAGAGCCTGCATTATTGGAGTGTCTTCCCGCAACTCAAAGACAGCAATAGCATAGCTGGAAAAGGGTGTGTCTATTATCACAGAATTATCCTTGATAAAGGTAAATGTTCTCTGTGCTTCTTCTTCTGTTTCCGTGGGAAACCCTACCATAAAATCAAGCCGAACAGCAATATTGGCATCTTTGCATGATTCTAATATAGAAGAGTAAAAATCGACATTGGCGCCCTTCTTCATCAACTTCAGAATTCTCTGTGATGTAGATTCAAACCCAAACATGAGGAGGCGAGCTCCACCTTCATAAAGTTTCTTTGTGAAGTTTTTGTCTGTAAAGCTTGGTTCAGCTCTAACAAAGGTAGACCATTTGACATGTATCTTCTTTTCCTTAAGAAGATTTACTAAATCAGATAGTTGATCAACGGTAAGATATTCATCGGAGAAGCTAATATACTCTACCCCGTACTTTTCTATCAACATGGAAATATCTTCTACGACATCGTTTAAGTTAGATGCTCTATATTTAGAGTAGGTTAAGTGATGCGAACAAAATGTGCATAATCCCCATCTACATCCATGAGCAACGAGATATGGTAAAACTAATCGAGGTGAAAGATATCTGTCCATATGAAAATCGCTAAAATCAGGAGTAACGTGACCTGCCCAACATTCTTGAATTCCAAGAATTTCAGGCAGGACTTTATAAGCCTCGCCTGGAGCAATTACGTCAATAATTTCACTAAGCCATGGTAGAGTGACAAGCCTTTTATAAAAACGTGAAACAAAAGGGCCTCCAAACACAATCTTAGACTGAGGGCGCCTCTTCTTAATTTCTTGGGCAAAGGTCAAGGCTGCTCCAAGCTGGTCCAGAACGACAAGGGAAAATAAGTAATATTGAATATTCCGAGAACCCAGTATTTCACTTTGCGCATACTCAAAGTATTCCCTAAAAATATTATTAGAACTCTGGAGGTAGTTTCGCAGGTCTTCAGAGGAATACTTGTTTCCTATGGTGAGAGAAGTCAGGCTGATTTTCACTCCGTCGGGGCTTACAGCTTTCAAGTATTCGTCAACAACATTTACTGCCCATCTATATTTCCATAAGTTTTGTGGGATGGTCATCAATACCCTAACGGCATTGCCTATATTGGAATAAAGGTATTCTTCGAGTGAGGAATGAAGGGAACGTTTTTTCTTCCATTGGGTGAAAAGCCACCAATAGAAATCCATATTTGCATCAAAGCATTTGCTTTCAATGTCATAAATCTTTAAAAAACCCTTTAGGTAAGGTACTGACAAATAAGGTTGAAATGGTTCAAATTGAGGAGGAAAAATGATTTGTGCTATGGTTTTCATATATCATCTCGTTTTTCAGATAACTGTTTCAGGCATTGGATATTTTTCTTTAACGAGGAAAATTTCGGGACTTGTTCTAGTATAAATACACCAATTGGATAAATTTTATGGTAAAAACTTCCTGCTTTTGTAACACCAATAACCTTTGATAGAATTGATTTTAACCCATTTTCCCATTTATCTTGTTCTGACTGGCAAGTATATAAAACAAATCCGTCAGTAAATCCACTTGTTAACCCATAGCATACAACCCGGAGGCCTGTAATTTGTTCAACATCTTTAAAAAGTATTTCGAGATTATCCGCATCTTCAAGATAGTCGGAAAACACTTGAAACAGGAGTAAGATATTTCTGCCCTTTTTATTGATTAAGTTATTATCAATTTTAATATTCCCGAAGATCTCAATACTCTCAGGTTGAATTTCCGATATTAATGAATTATTTATCTTTTCTTTTGATAGGAGACTTCTCGTCTTTTTTCGGTGTTCAAAGTCTGGAAACGTGGTAAAAGCCAATAAAGGAATTACAAATTCTTTATCGACAACAGGACTTTTGTAAGTAATCTCTTTAATCCTTCTTTTTTCAGCATTAATATTTAATTGCTTAACTTGACCATCTTTTTGAATATTTCCCTCTCTTTTTTTGGTTGAAAATAAATTTTCTAAAGACTGTAGATAATTCGTCTTATCTATTGTTTTTTCTCTGTCAATTCTTTCTAATGAAGGGTCCCTAAGGATAAAATAATCTTTTATTTTCCATAGCATATCAATATAAAATTTTAATTTTAAATCTGGATTTTGCAGAGAGAGTTTTTCTAAAGTATTTGTAGCTATATTATTTAGCTCTTTGCTCAGACTTTCTGGCCCTTTTAATCGAACAGTAATTAGTCTCAAGGCTTGATTGCGCTTAAATTCAGGCATAAGAGTTGGCTCTTCCTCCTGACCTAGCTCCCAGACAACATAGGGTTTTTCCTTTACCCCTGTTCGACAGTCATAGGTTAACAGAAATGAAATTTCTATGTAAAATCAAATTGTTAGCGTGAAGACAAAAATTTGGCGTGTTACTATGAAATTAACCCTTCAAATCAATCCTGTATAGCTTAG
>Ga0194110_10002650_pt1 | contig 22594 bp, 19 predicted proteins | sample TA2Kig1200mmetaG_FD_146192 | JGI IMG/M metagenome (GOLD analysis project Ga0194110, IMG submission 146192) | Freshwater microbial communities from Lake Tanganyika, Tanzania - TA2015032 Kigoma Deep Cast 1200m | ecosystem: Environmental > Aquatic > Freshwater > Lake | place: Tanzania: Lake...
TATACACGCGATCTTGAATCATCCGTGCCCTCTCCTGGCAAAAGCCCACCCTCCGTTGCGCTGGGGAAGACAATTTGACCGAATGGCTGGAATGGCTGGAATGGCTGGCGAGGAACTTGCCTTCACCGAGAAACCTGTGCTTAACTCTCCGAGTCAATTCTATGGCCTCGGCTCCCAGTCAAAGCGCAGAAGATTACCTCGAACGGATTCACGAGCTGATCGAGGAAAAGGGCTATGCCCGTGTGGTCGATATCGCCTCCTCGCTGCGCGTCAAGCAAGCCTCCGTGACCAGTATGGTCCAGAAGCTGGGTGAACTGGGCTACCTGAATTACGAGAAATACCGCGGCTTGATTCTCACGGAGAAGGGGCGAACCGTCGCCTGCAACATCCAGAAACGCCACGAAACGCTCTCCCGGTTCTTCTCGCTGCTGGATTTGGACTCGGACACGCAAAAGCGCGACATCGAAGGGATCGAACATCACCTCAGCCCGGCGACCGTCGAGGTGCTGGCCGATCTGGCGGAGTTCTTCGAGAAGAATCCCGAGACGCTGAAGCTCTTCCTCAAGTCGCGCAAATCGCCCAAACCCTGACTGCCGACTTCAAACAGAGGCAACGGAGCGGAAGGTTTCTCATTCCTACACCCAACGCCGCAGCCATTCCCACGCTTCCGCCTGCATTTCCGTGTTGAATTCATGAGGCGTGTCGTAAAGGCGGGTGCGGCATTTCTCTGGCGCGCCGGCTTTCTTGTAACAAGCGTTGAGTTTGTCGAAGCAAGCCCGGACCCCATCCAGATCGAACAGCCCGTCCTTGCTTCCGTTGATCACCAGCAGCGCCCGCGGCATCGCGAGCGAAGCGACGTCGGGATAATCGAGATGGCGATAGAGCCCGGGAACCACCTTGGTGTGGCCAATGGTGTTCCGGATGTGGCGGCGCAACTGGCGCGGGAATGACGCCATCCAGCCGACCACAACCGCCGCTTTGATGCGTTCGTCCAAAGCGGCCAGGTGACACGACCACAATCCACCCACGGACAGGCCGACGCAGCCGATGCGTTTCTTGTCCACCTCGGGCCGCGTCAGCAAGTAATCCACCGTGCGCACGTCGTCCCAAAACATCACGCCCGGCCAGGTGAAACCCGCCGAGTAGTGGAGCAGTTCCAGCAACTTCCCGCGCGTTTTCCTTTTCCACCTCGGCAGGCTCTTGAATTCGGGCTGCAGCCACGAAAGCGGAAACTCGCCCCGCACAGCCTGGGCTTGAATGAACGGCCAAAGCGAACCCAGGTCAGACTGCGTGCGCGCCAGGGCCGGCGACTCGCCAGCCGTCCCCGCTTGAGCGAAAAGGACTGGAGATTCCGGACCGACTTCAGACGATGCGTTTTTTGTGGACGCAAAGGGCAGACACAAACCGGCGGCCAGCCAGCGAACAAAATCCCGGCGGCCCGGATCGCGGATGGAGTTCTCGGATTGCGATTTCCGGAATGATTGCGCAGAGGGCAGCGGAGTTTTCATGCCGCAATTCAACCAAGCTCCGCGCGGGAAAGGGAGGAGAATTTGCCTTGCCCGCGCGGTGGTACGGCAAGATTTTTGAAAAACTCGCGGGCAATCTGCCCGCGCTCCTTTGACTCGATTCTTGAATCATCCGTGGTGCGTTGGTGCGCGGTTGAACATCCGGGTTAAGACAAAGTTTGAGACAAAGGGGGGTTCGCGAGGTGGCTGAAAATGTCCAAACTCCAGACTCGAAGGCTGTGGAGATTTCCTGGCCGCGCGCGGACTCACGGCAGACTTGCGGGCAGAACACACCGAAAACTAACGATGTTAGCAAGATTCGCGAAACCAGAAGTCGGGGACCAGTTTATACGCCGAGCGACCCGCGCCACGCCGCTGGGAAAATACCAATCGCCGCCGCGAATCGTGCGATCGTAAAAAAGTGGAACACGAAAATCCTTATACGAGCCTTCAACAGGACCGCGTGGGTCCGCCGGGGGAGATGAATCGTAATAGAACCGGCCGAAGCGGTCCCAAACCCAGTTGTTCATATTGCCTGACATATCGTGCAAGCCATACCCATTGGGAGGAAACGCATCCACGGGGCTGGTATAAGGCTGCGCGCCGGTGGCATACTTCGGATGAAATCCGCGAGTCTTGCTGATGTCCCAATAGCCCCCGTTCCGGTCGTCCGACGGGCTGCTCCGGTAATTGGCTTGATCGTGCGTGATCGTGTCTCCCCAGGGAAATCGCTGGCCTTCCAAGCCTCCGCGCGCCGCCTTTTCCCACTCCGCCTCGGTCGGCAAACGGTATCCGGCATTCCATTTGACCATCTCTTCTTCGAGATCGATGCGGCCACTGCGATAAACTTCTGTCTGCGCCGCACTCGTATAATAAGCAGGAACACGGCCCTCCATCTCTGAACGCGCGTTACACCACTTGACCGCGTCGAACCAGTTGATGGCATAGACCGGGTGATTCGCCGCCTTGCCCATTCCAGCGTTCTCGAAACTGTAGCCGTGGTTGAGGGCCCATTGATGAACCGTTCTCCAAGCATCCCTCGTGACGGCAAACTGGTCCATGAAGAACGCGCTCACGTTCACCGGATGCACGGGTATTTCGCCGTTCAGATTCCAATTGTCGTCGTCAAAGGCATTGCCCATCTGGAAAGGTCCGGCGGGAATGAGCGACATCCCACGAGGCGCCGCTGATGTGGCTTCGGGTTGCACCACGCGGAAAAATCCGCGCGCCTGCAAGGGGCCCGGAATCTCGTAGGATTCGATTCTCAACGTCGCCGTCCGCGGCGTGGGCAACAACGGCGTCCAGGACTGACCGAGATCGGAGGCGGTCTCGATTTGATATTTCCAGCCAGGCACGGCGTTCCAAGAGAGGGTCAAAGGCTGACCGGGGCGGTTGCGGTTATGAACGATGTTCATGAACGGCGCGCCGGGCCGAATCGTGACGCGCGCAATGTTCGGGGACGGTTTTCCTCCGGCAGTCGTAAATTTGCCGCCCACGTAGAGATTCGTGCCTGAAATCGCGAGAGCGAATACCGAAACCGCGAGAGGATTCGGGGAAATCTCCTCGGTGCCGGTGATTCCGGATCCCAGCGCCGACCAGGCTGTACCGTCCCATTTCGCAATGCGATTCACCGTTGCGCCACCCGCATGTTTGAAAATCCCACCCGCGTAGAGTTCGGTCCCAGACAGGGCCAGTGCAATGACCCAGTGATCCAAGCCTGAGCCGAGAGGCGACCAGGAGTTGCCATTCCATCGGGCGATGTAAGTGGCCGGCTGTCCTCCGGTAGCGGTGAATTCCCCTCCCACATAGAGATTGTTGCCTTGAGACGCAAAGGCGTTGACAGCGCCGCTCATTCCGGCGCCGAGCGAGGACCACGAGTTCCCATCCCATCGGGCGATGTAAGTGGGCGCTTTGGTCTCGGGATGAAGTTCGCTTTCATAATGGTTGTCTTTTCTGAGGTGATGAGGGCTCGGAGCAACGTTCTGTCCATTCATGCGAAAAACGCGCAGCAAAAGGGACATCCGTTTTGGACTGCGGCGCCGCAGCGCAACGCAGTCGCCCTTTGGATTGTCAGCACGCACCCGCCCAAGTTTGGAACTCGACACTCATCCGCACTGATATGGCCGGACGATTCCGCAGCTCGGCCAAAGGCTGAGCTGCTTTGGATTTCTACAGCGGAAATGGATGGACGACAAATTTAGCCGCAAAAGAACCCAAAGAGCGCAAAGCAATGGCTGATTTCCTTGAGTTCTTTGCGTTCTCTCGTGGCTGCTCCGGATTCGGTCTGTCAAGTCGAGGGTATGGGCTTGGCAGTCACTCTGGTGGAATGAGTGTTGATCAATGTCGATTAGTGGTTACCCGCCCTTTCAAGGTTCACTCCCGCCTTCGGCCAACAGCGCCGGGTTGATCGACGGGTTTGCCTCCAGCCATTGCCAGTACGGCCACCGTTTCAGCAGCCAGATCGCATCCCGTCGGTCGTCGGCATTGGCTGGGGTTCAGGGCCGGAAACTTTCTTAATCTTCGGCACAAAACGCCACCGATGGTACTCGACTCGACCATCGAGGTAACTCAGGTTCGCCCCCCTGGCATGCCGCTGGCCTGGCAAATGGTACCACCCCCAGGTAGAGGACGAGGGACCGCCAAGGAACAGAAAAAAGAATGACCCCGAGTCGATCGAATCTTCGGACACGTCGATGAAGCCAAACAGCCGCGAGGAATCCGCCGCGACCCGCGTCTCCTGCCCTTGCAAGTCGAACCACCACGCGACTCCGATGGCCGAACCTGGGACGACTTCGCCATTCAAGTTGAAGTTCAATCCATAGCTTCGGAAACGCCGCAAGGCGGGTTGGCCAGTCACCGTGGAACGATCCACCGGGCATTGATAGACCCGGGCCGCGCCGACGTAGGGCCAGAGCGTTCCCCGCCGGAGATTCTCGTCGGTCAGATCCCGCTTCGCATTCCCGACCACCCATGCGCCATGGACGCTTTGCCAGTATCCGGACGGCATTCCATCCTTATTCAGTGGCATTCGATCGCCGTTGTCGTCTGTGTAGAGTTGGAAGGCGAGCTGAAGTTGGCGCAGGTTGTTCGCGCAGGCAATCGAGTGCGCCCTGCTCTTGGCTTGTGACATCGCCGGCAAAAGTAAGCCCGTCAGGATCGCGATGACGGCGATCACCACCAACAGTTCGATCAAAGTGAACCCGGCGAAAGATTCCACTTCGATGCCGCCGTGGCCCCTCTCGGCAACCGGCAGCGCCGTGTCGTGCTGTGGATGACGACCGTTGCTCGGGCAAGGCAAGTCATTCGAGCGCATCGCTGTCATTTTCCGCTGTCGGTTGATGGTTGAGCGTTTTGGACTGCGGCGACGCAGCCAAGCGCAGTCGCCGCTGTGGAATGACTGCACCCGCCCGCCAAGTTTGGACCTTCGAATTCCCGAAGCCAAAGCGGTAACTCCGCAGACTTCGTTACCGCAGTCCAAAGCAGTGACTGGCTCCGCTCGTCCCCGCACCTTGGCCCGTCGAAGCATTGCGAATGCGGCTTCAATTAGTTGGTTGACGTGCGTGTCGGGAGCTTCTCTTGGCTTTTGCTTTCGATCAGCTTCGTGACCTCTCCGGCCAGGTAATTTCGTCTCAAAACATCCCCCGCATCCACCCACGGACCTTGAGCCTTCAATGCCTTATCCGAGGCTGCGACTGCTTCGATTGCTTTCTCATGATTGCCGGACGCGGCGTGGCACAAGGCCCTCACCACCAGCACCTGTGCACAATCAATACCCCGATCTGATTCTGAGATCGGCGCCTTGTTCAAGTGTTCCAAGGAGCCAGCAACACGGAAGTCACCCATCTAAAATTTGTCCCGTGTCCCTTTTGCCTCCGATTTTTCGCACTTTCATTTGAAAGCACTAATTCAAATGGAATCCAATATGCAAAACCCAAGTCACCTTGTCCTTGCGCTCATCTGGAGTTGTTCGATCGTCTTCGGCCCCGGGCCGCGTTTGCTGGCCGCGAATTGGCCGCCACCGGAACCTTTAAACACGTGGTACTGGCGGAACCCATCGCCGGGCGGATTTAATTTGAGTTCAGTAACATGGGCGAACGGACGATACATCGCCGTCGGGTTTAATCAATTGATGCTCACGAGTCCTGACGCGATCAATTGGACCTCGGTTCCGTCGCCAGCTTCCGTTTGGCTGACTGATCTCATTTGGGCCGGCGGCCAATATGTTGCAATCGGAGTGGACAGCACGATATCCACCAGTCCGGACGGGATCACATGGACGCAGCGGAACAGTGGCGAAGAATGGCTCGACGCGATTATCTGGACCGGGAAGCAGTACGTGGTGGTTGGCTCCACTGGCACGATTCTCACCAGCCCGGATGGAATTACCTGGACAGCGCGTGATTCAGGCGGGATTGCAGATTTGACCGGTATCGCCTGGACCGGCAGCCAATTCGTCGCCGTGGGCTGGGAAGGTGTCGTGCTGACAAGTCCGGACGCCATCACCTGGACGCAACACGATTTAGGTTCTTATTTGTACTTCGAGGATCTTCTGTGGGACGGAACCAAACTTATCGCCGTCGGATGGAACGGCGTGATCATGACAAGTCCCGATGGGGTCAAATGGACCTCTCACAAGGTTAACACGACAGAATGGTTCTTTGCCCTTATCCACGAAGGAGGTCGTTACCTCGCAGCCGGCAGCGGGAATCTCCTCTTCACCAGCAACGATGGAATCACTTGGAAAGCGGGTGCCATCCCGACGCACGGGAGCACTCAAGGCCTTCTCTGGGATGGAAAACAGTATGTCGCGGTGGGCCGGGCGGGCGGGATTTTCACCAGCCCAGACGGAACGAAATGGACGGATCATACCACGGGAACCAGGAAGACGCTTTGGCATGTAACTCGAAATGACAATCTATTTGTCATCGCCGCCAGCCAAGGGACGGCTTTCACCAGTTCGGATGGAGTTAAATGGACTGAGCGGTCTGTCGGAATTTCCGAGGACCTGAGAGGTTTAACGTGGACCGGCAAACTTTTCGTGGCCGTCGGAGACAAAGGCGTCGTTGTGACGAGCCCTGATGGGGTGAATTGGACGCCGCAGAGTTCGGGCATCACTGACCGACTCAACTGGGTTACGTGGACCGGCGACCAACTCATCGCCGTCGGAACCCGTGGTGTGGTGCTGACCAGTCCCGATGCGTCGAGATGGACGGCGCATACCTCGGGTGTTTCTGTTTCCTTGAATGGCGTCACCTGGACGGGCAGCCAATTCTTCGCTGTTGGGGATGGAGGCACAATCCTCGCCAGTCCGAACGCCAGTGATTGGACGGAGCGCGATTCCTCCGTCACCACTAGATTGGATGTCGTTATTTCTAACGGAACCCAATTCGTAGCGGCCGGTCCGATCGTTGTAAAAAGTCCCGACGGAATTCAGTGGACCCCCACAACCCCAAACGGATTGGAAGTATTCGATATTGTTTGGAACGGGGATTTCTTTCTTGCTTGCGGCCAGAACGGCGGAGTTTGGACGAGTAGCGATGGAACGGATTGGGCGCCCCGTCAATGGTACATTGACGGTGCGGGGCGAGTCTTCCACGGCGCGGTCTGGGACGGAACACGATTTTTAGTGGTTGGCTCGGACCGATCAATTATCCAATCGGAGGCAATTGTCTCGCCAGTCGCGCCCAAGTTAGCTCTGCGACTGAACAGCGATCGCACTCGAGTCTTGGAAATCAGTTACACACCGAACAGGAAGGTGATTGTAGAATCCTCGCGGGACCTTAAACAGTGGACCTCGGAGCCTGCGACAGTCATTCCCGCGGGCGGCATTCTGCAGGTCAACGCGCCGAACCTGTTTCAGACGCCGCACCGGTTCTTCCGTGCGCGGACACTTGATTGACCTAGTCAACAGATCAGCGAACACCTGATTGAAGTCTGGAACTCGCTGACGGTCAGGGTGGAAGCTGCTCTTGGGTTTTGCTTTCGATGAGCTTCGCGGCCTCTTTGGCCAGATAATTTCGTCTCAAAACGTCCCCCAAATCCACCCTGGGACCCTGAGCCTTCAACGCCTTATCCGAGGCTGCCACTGCTTCGATTGCTTTCTCATAATTCCCCGACGCGGCATGGCACAAGGCGCTCACCGCCAGCACCTGTGCACAATCAATGCCCCAACCGGGTTCTGAGATCGGCTCTCTCTTCAACTGTTCCAACGCGCTCTGGACCTTCCCCATTCGGTAATCCGCAAGGGCAAGCGCGGCGCGGCTCAAAGCCCGGAGACCTTTAAGTCCACCGTCTGCCATCGAATTGAGGCGAGCGTAAACGCGCTCAATGCTTGCGAGTTCGTCAGGAGACCACCGATCAGGCGCCAGAAAAAAAACACTCAAGACACGTTCGAGAGTTTCCATATTTTTCTCTTCACTGCCGAAGCGTTTCAAGACTTCGTTGCGGCACGCGCGCGAGTCTTCTACCTCGCCGATCTCGAGGGCTGTGGTTGCTCGGTCGTACCAATCGCCTAACCTTTCGGGGAAAGCTGTCACGAGCGCCTGGTAGGCTTTCTGGCACGCTGGCCAGTCATGGGCCGCGCGGTAGTATTCCGCCTGCGCCCTGAGAGCGTCAGCCTTGTTTGGAACAGTCCGACAGATCGCGCCAAACAGGTCCAAATGCTTTTCCTTATTTGGAGACAAGCGAATGGCCTTGATCACGTTCCTGAGCGAACTCCAGTCCTCATCTGTTTTCGGCGGCGCTTTGGCGAACTCGGCGGTGGCTTGCCCAATCCATTCGTCCGCTTCGTTCGCCTTCCCTTCCGGAATCAGGTTTTCGGCCAGCAACCACATTTGCCAAGTCGTGCTCCCATGTCGGATTCCCAGACGTTCCATGAGCGCCTGAATGGTTTTCCAATGGTCTGGTCCAAAGACGCGCCGTGCGAATTCGAGATTCTCCTGCGCCAAACGACGTTGTTCCGCCTGGTGTCCTCCGGAATAGCTGTGGGCCACGGCCAGTTGCCGCTTGACCGCATAACGAAGAGAACGATCCTGATCCAGGGTTTCGCTTCGTCGTACGGCCTCTTTCGCCAGCTCCACCGCTTTGTCGAACTGGGCCGACAACGAGATATAATTCCCCGACAAATCACAGAGCAAATCGATCGTTCGGGGATGATTTTTCCCCGAAACTTTTTCGCTGAGTAGAAGAGCTCGTTCGAGAAGCGACTTCTGCTCCTTGTAACGATTCGCGGCGGCCAAGGCTTGCTCGAGCTCCCGCATGGCATTGAGGGTAATTTCGTGTTCCTCCCCAAGAACCCGCCGCGCGATTTCCAGTGCTTCGGACCCGAGCTTACATGCTTCGGCGATCTGGAACTCGAACCTCAACTGGCTCGCCACATTAACCAGCGTTCTCAATGTCTCCGGATGCTCTTTGCCCAACTCGCGCTCGAGAATTTGACGTGCCCGGTCAAGGTGACGTTTGGCCGCCGGCAAATCATCCAGGCTCCGATAAATTCCACTCAACGTGCGCCGGAGGGAAGCTTCGACCAAAGGCTGGTCTTTGAACTTGCCTTCGATCGCCTTGTCCGCCCGCTCGACCACCGTCCGCAGTTTGATGTCCGGAGCCGCTCCACTCCAAGCCTCCGCCTGCTTGAGCAAATCATCGTTGAGGAACTTGTTGACCGCTTCGGCAATGGCAGCTTGCGTCAGAGCTTTCTTCTCGGCTTGAACCGCTCCTTGGCGAAGCGCGCTCATGCGGAGGGCCATCCAGAGACTGACCACCGTCGCCAACATCAGCGTCAGGCCAACCGCCGCGACCGCGTGGACCAGGGCGCGCTTTCGTCCGTAGAATTTTTGGAATTGGTAGCGGAGTGTGGGTGGTGCCGCCGAAACCGGTTCGTGATTCAAGTGCCGTTTGAGATCGGCCACCAGTTCGTTGGGGGTGTCGTAGCGCCGCCGGCGGTCTTTCTCAAGGCACTTCATCGCGATGCAATCGAGATCCCCTTTGAGCAATTGAAGCAGGGCCGGCGCTTCGAGGCCTCGGCTTTTGGCGACAGCGGTCCTCTTTTCCGCCGCCAACGTGCTCATGCGCAACGACGGTCTTTGGGGTTCCTGTTCGGCGATGATGCGCTGCATTTCCCCATAGCCCTGGCTCAAGAGTTCCTTTTGGTCGAAGGGAGTCGTTCCCGTCAGCAACTCGTAAAGCAGAACGCCCAACGAATACACATCCGTGCGCGCGTCCACGTCCGTGCTGCTCATCTCGGCCTGCTCCGGACTCATGTAAGCCGGTGTGCCGATCATCGTCCCGAAATTCGTGAATAGCGTTTTCTCTGTCAGCTTTTGATTCGTGGCTTTGGCCACGCCGAAATCGATCACCTTCGCCAGCGGTTCGCCGTGATGCAGCGTCACCAAGGGTTTCAATTCTGCGCGTGTGCCGTCGGTCGTCTGCGTCTCCGAGCCAAACAAAGAGTCGGAATTGGCATACGCCTGCAGGAGCGCTTCGATCCGCTGGCGGCGCTGTGCATCACCGGGGCAAGCTTCATCCAGATATCGTTGGCGGTCCGGTTCGGAGTCGATGGCCAAAGCGGCGTTGAAAATTTCGATTTCGATTTTGCGATCAGGATTCATGACACGTGGTGGATTGGGGATTGGGCCAGGAGAGGTTTCCGGTAAATACTCTGGTGTTTAACCGCTAATGGACGCGAATCAACGCGAATTGGGGGCATAATCTCCGGTTGGAACAAAGTTCGAAGCGTTCCATTTGCGTGGATTGGCGTTCATTCGCGGTTGACCTGAACAATGACGATTTGCACGTCTCGGTTCGGATTCGTGTCGAGAGCAGTATCATGTTTTCTTACGAAAGCCGAACATCAAAGCACCGCCTCTCCTGCCTGGAGAGGCGGTGTCGCTCAGTCGGATGCCGTTAACGCGAGGGCAAGGTGGTGCATTCCAACGTGCCATCTCCGGGATCATATCCTGTGCTGTTCGCCGGCGTCGGCTCGTCGCTGAGCGATTCAATCGTGCCGCTGAACGGCAGATCGACGAGGCCCACGAGAATCAGGGGATCGGTCGGATTCTCCGGATACGTGTAGAGATAACCGATGTGCTGATCAACCATCCCGACTTGCTCATCGGTGATTGGTTCGGTCCAAAAGCGCCACCGGGATTTTCTGCCGTTGGCCGCCAGTCGTTCGACGGATACGCAACTGCCCTGCGGCGCGTACCAATACGGCTTGGTGGGATCGTTGTTATAGTACAACGGGTGCCGGCCGAGTTCGATTCTCCACGCTCGGCCCGCTTGATCCTGGAAATTGAGGAACGCGTCCACATGGCGTATGACGCCTTGCGGTGTGTCGTCGAAGTTAAAGCCGTACATCGCCCCCATAGTTTTGGGGAGCATCGTGCTCGTGAGCGTTGGCCGCAGGCCCGGATTGTAAGTATAAGGCGCTACGGGCTCCCATCCGGGTGGGACAGGCTGGACTTTGAGAGCCCCGTTCATGTCGAAAGCAGCGCCACCCAAGTAGCAATGCCGCACGGCTGGTTTCTTGAGCGAGCCACCGCCCAAGTTGAAGTTGATGTTCTGGTCCCGGCCGACTTTCGCGGTCACGTAATTGATGCCGTCTATGTAAGCTTCGGTGGCGGGCAGCGTTGGATAGCTTGTCTCGTCGGCGCTATCGTCCAGCAGCAGATTCGAGCGACCGTCTATCGGATGCAGATAATCGAGCCAGAACTGGACCGCGATCGGTTGGGTTTTGCCGCTGCCTCCTCCGGCGGCGGCTTCAGTGTTCCAGCTCAAGGCCATTAGCACGCCAGCCGCAAGAATAGAAACCCGAGAGGCCGAAAGTCGGACCGGGATTGTGTTTGAATGAGGTTCTGTTTGCATAAACGGATCGTTGGTCTTTTGGGTTAAACGTTAACGACGAATCCGCCGCCAGGCTGTCGAATCGCCTTTCAGGTGTAAGTGCGAAAAACCTGGGGAGAAAGGGACAAAGGATTTTTGCCGACCAGAAACCTTTGCGATCTATGCGCTCTATTGCGGCTAAGAGCCTGTCTGAATCGCTCGGTTGCGGTAACCAGCAGGGGCTACCCTGTCAAGGTCCAGAGTCGAGAGAATCGAGAATGGATTAAAGGTTCTCCTTGATTCGTTGGCAGAGCCAGGCCTCGTGAACGAGGGCAGTCGCTTGCAAGGTGTGGCCAGGACGTTCGTAGGCCATCCGGTGTTTGGCCAGGCGACGCAGTTCCGAGTAAACGAGCGGCAAAAGTTGATCGGCGCGTTCCCCTTGGCCAGTAGCGGCGGAATTGAGCATCCGCGTGAGATCACTCATTTGTCGGCCATTCAAACCGGATCGGAAGGTACTGGCAACTTCCGAAATCGCTTTTGGCAGGGCCGCAGGGCCATGCTTGTTAGAGGCCGAACACCAAGGTTGCGCGGAGCAGGTTCAGACGGTTAGGTTACGCCATGCCTGTGCATGACTGGAAACGCGTCACGGCGGGAACGTTTCACGCCTTCCACGTGGCTTGGATTGCCGAAATCCAACGCACGTTGAATGGCGGGCTCCTGCCGCAGGGCTATTACGCGCTCGCCGAACAAGTCGCCGGCGAAATCGTGCCCGATGTCCTCACTCTCCAGCAGACCGGGAGCGCTTTCCAGCCGGACGTCCTCCGGGATGAATTCCGCGGCTGCGCCGGCGCCGCCGTGCTGACGGCAACCAAAGCGCCGCCGCGCGTCAGTGTGACGGCGACGACCACCGAAGCCATCCCTCTGGCGCGGCTCCGGCGAAGAATCACGATCCGCCACGCGAGCGGCGACGGCATTGTTGCGCTGATTGAAATCGTTTCGCCGGGCAACAAAGAGAGCAAGCCGATGTTCGTCGCGTTCATCGAGAAAGCCGCCGCCGCGTTGCAGCAAGGGTATCACTTGCTCATTCTCGACCTGTGGCCGCCCGGGCCGTTCGATGCTTCAGGCATTCACGGCGCGCTCTGGCCGTTGGTTGGCGGGAGCGACTATTGTGCGCGAGCCGATCGGCCGCTGACCCTGGCCGCCTACGAGGTGCGCGCGCCTGGATTTGTCACCGCTTATGTCGAGCCGATCGGTGTCGGCGCGCAACTGCCCGAGATGCCGTTGTTCCTCGCGCCGGAGCATTACATCAATGCGCCCCTGGAGCGCACCTACACCTTGGCCTGGGAAGGGGTTCCCGAACGCTGGCGGCGCGTGATTGAGTCTTCGGCCCCCTCCTCATAAACCTGGTAGGGCTGCGTTGCCGCGCAGCCGTCTTCTGTCGATACTGCGGCGCGGCAGCACCGCCCTACCGGCGACTGGCAGAGAAAGTCGGGTGAACGCCGCGCGCCGAACAAGAGGCAGCAGATTCGCCGCTACGAACTGGCGCTGGTGTAATGCCGCAGGGAGAACCTCCACACGCATTCCGAAGCGGCAAAGCAAAGAAGGCTCATGACCAGCAGCAGGGCCATCTCCAGAGGTTGTTCCAGACGCTCGACCAGCAGTTTCACCGGCACGTTCGAAACCAGCAGCATCGGGAGCGCGAACGTGAAGAAGACTTTGAAGAATCCCTGAAACGCCGCGTCCGGGAGCCGCGCGATCTGGAACAGATTGTAGTAGCCCCAGACCATGCCCTGCGCCCGCACCGTCCAAAAACTCGCGCACGCCAGGGTCAGCATCAGGGAGTAATGGATGAGCAGCCCGCACAGGCAAAGCAGGAAAAAGCCCAGCACCTGGGCCGCGCTCGGCGCGAGCTGCAATTGCCAGCCCGCGTAACCCATCACGGCCAGCGCCGAAGCCGCGTTCACGAAACCGCCCAGATCCACGTGGCGAAGCGAAATGAGGAACCGCGTGTTGATCGGCAGCAGCAGCAGGAAATCCAGCCGGCCCGTGCGGATGTAATCGGAAAGCTGGACGCAGTTGGTGAGAAAAAGCGCCGTGAAAAGCTGCTGAATGAAATGGCTCGCGCCCATCAGCATCACCACTTGCCACTTCGTCCACGTGCCGATGCGATCCGTGTGCTGATAGATCACGGCGATGAAGCAAAGCTGCAGCGAAAACCAGAGCAGTTCGACGACGATCCAGAGCACGAAGTTCGCTTTGAACGACATCTCTCGCACCACGGAGTTTTTCCAGAGAGCAGAGTAAATGCGCAGATAGCGTTTCACGGACACACGTGAGCGCTGATCTTTAGCCTGAAATCCAAAATCCGAATATCGAAATCCGAAACAATTCGCCATCACAGGATTTACCGTCTCGGCGGGCCGTGCTACCGTGTGCTGAATACAAATTGGGTGGACGCGTCCAACTGAACAACAGGTATGAAAAAAGTGATTTTTGCAGCGCTGGCCTCCCTGGCGATCCTTCCGGCCAACGCCCAATTGTTCTCGCGTGAATCCCTGGGAAGCGCGGCAGTCGGAGGCGTAATTGGCGGCATTATTGGCCATAACAACGGCCGGAAAACGGCCGAAGGAATCGGGATTGGCGCAGGGGCGGGCCTTCTGTTCGGCGCTCTGGCAGAGAATTCCCGGCGCGAAGCCTACGCGTATTCGCCGGCTCCGGTCGTGGCGGCCCCGGTTTATCCGTATGATGCGGTTCGCCCGAATTACACTGTGACCGGCGCCGCGCTGGGCGGATTGGCGGGCGGAATTATCGGCCACAATCACGGGCGAAAAACTGCGGAAGGAATTGCCATCGGCGCAGGCGCGGGCGTGGTTCTGGGCGCGGTCGCGGAACAAAATGTGCGCCGGCGTGAGGCTTACGCCGTGGCCCCTTCGGCGTACGTTCCTGCTCCCATCCCGGCTGGTCCGGCTGCTCCCTCGACCCCTGCTTCGGCTGCGATGGCTCCGGCTTCTCAGCCCGTGCCGCTCATCAGTCCTTCCTTTGCCACTCCGAGTCCGATGAGCGGCGCGAACGCGCTCTTCGGACGCTAATCTCCTGGCGGGGATTCTGCTCGCTGAACTTCCACCACACTGCAATTCTCTGACTATGAAAAATCCTGGCTTTCTTCAAATCTGCTCGGTCGCGGTTCTCTGCAGCCTGCTCCCGGGCTGCGCTTCGACCGGCGTTAAAAATCCTTCCGGCGTTCCCGTCACGGAAATGAAGGGCGATGAACGTGGTTTTGTCGCCGGCACGGGAGTCGAGTCGCAAGATTTGGTGTCGGTCACGGACCAAATGGCCCGCAAGATTCTGAGCATCGACCAGATTGTGAAAGCCCAGGCTACGCCCAAGGTTTATCTCCTCCCGGTCGAAAACAACACTCGGTTCCCAATCAACCGTGACGTTTTCCTCGATCGCATCCGAGCCCAACTCAATGCGAAGGCGACCGGCAAAGTGCGGTTCTTGGCCCGTGCCGCCAGTCCCGACGGGAGCCCGCAAAGGATCATGCAAGCCCTGGAACGCGAGCGCGACTTAAAGGAATCCGGGGCCGTGACCAGCAACGCCAACCAACCGGCGGCTCAATTCAGCGGCGCAGATTTTTTGCTCACGGGCAAACTCGGGAGTTTGACCACGCGCACCAGCAAGGGGGTCAGCGACTACATCCTTTACACCTTTCAACTCGTTGATGTGCGCACCACAGAGATCGTTTGGGAGGACTCGGCCGAGATCAAGAAACAAGGACTCGAGGACGCCGCGTATCGTTGAGGGCGAACGTGAGTTGAGTTGCGGACCAACCTTGACGTTCACTTCTTAAGGTTCGATGCCAATCGACGCCACATTTCCCCTTCCCATGAACCGTTCCTCCGGACCGTGGCCTTTAGGCCGCTTCCACGCTCGACTGCGGAGAGCGCGCGGAAGCAGCCTAAAGGCTGCGGTCCGCCCGGTTTTAGGTTCAAGGGCCATGTGCATGGCCCTGAGGCCAAGAAAACTTCCCATGAACCCGGTAGGGCGAGCCTGTCCCCAGCGAGCCGAGTCGGACGTGTTCCAAGCACGTCCAGCGGCTCGCCGGAACGGACTCGCCCTGCCGGGGTGGTCGGGCAGAACCGGACGGTCCTTCAGACTCTCGCTGCTCGGAGTCGCGGCCGCCTTGCTCGCGTGTGCCGGTTGCGCCACTCCAAAAAAATCCTCCTGGGTCCGCACCGGCGATCCGATCGTTGATGGCCACACGGCCATCGCGCAAGGCCCGGCCAAGGACAAAGTCTTGTGGCAGTACCGGACTGCGTTGGAAGCGTTGCGGCGGGGACAATTCAGCGAAGCGAAAACGCTGCTCGACGACGCGTTCCTGACCATTGGATCGGTCAGCGCCGGCGACAAAGAGGCTAAGAAATCGCGCGGCTACTTTTCCGAAGAAGCGCGCAAGACTTTCCGCGGCGAACCATACGAACGGTCCATGGCTTATTTCTATCGCGGCATTCTTTATTGGATGGACGGGGAACCGGACAACGCCCGCGCCTGTTTCCGCAGCGCGCAATTTCAAGACAGTGACACCGAGAACAAAGAATACGCCGGCGACTATACGTTGTTCGACTATCTGGATGGATTCGCCACGGTCAAATTATCCGGCGACGGCTCGGACGCTTTCAAACGCGCGGAAGCTCTGAGCAAGTCGGGCAAGCCCGCGCCCTACGACGCCAACGCCAACACGCTCTTCTTCATTGAATTTGGCCCCGGACCGAGCAAATACGCGACTGGCGAGTACCGCGAGCAGCTTCGCGTGCGCACGGTTCCATCTCCCGTTCGCGGCGCGCGCATCAAGATTGGCGATCAAGCGATCGAAGCCGGCGTGTACGACGACCTCAACTTTCAAGCCACGACGCGCGGCGGTCGCGTCATGGATCACGTCCTGGGCAACAAGGCCGTGTTCAAAGCCACGACCGATACCGTGGGCGACGTGGCGCTGATCGGAGGCATGGTGGCGGCGAGCAATCGGCGCAGTCAAGACGTCGGGCTGGGGCTGATTGCGGCGGGGCTTCTCAGCAAAATCGTTTCCGCGGCCACGACACCCGCGGCCGACACACGGGCCTGGGATAACCTGCCGCACTATTTGAGTTTTGCCGCAGTCCGGTTGCCTCCGGGACCGCAGACCGCGGTCGTCGAGTTTCTGAACGAACAACAGCAACCCATCGCGGCTCTGACGAAAGCGATCACGATCAACGTGGCCGAAACTCGGGACACCGTCGTGTTCGTCAGCGACCGATCACACACGACTAAGAACCTATGAAGACACATTTCGTTTGCCCATTTGCCGGTTCAAACAAGGAAGATTCTGTGAACCTGGATTCTCCCCTCACCCCGTCCCTCTCCCCCTCCGAGGGGGAGAAGGTGTCCGTAGGACGGGAGAGGGGGCCGTTGGCGGAGAGGGCTGGGAGACAGAGGCCTGCTCCATCAAGGCTGAACTGGCTCGTCGTTGTTTGCGCCCTGGCCGCAAGCCTGCTCGCAGCCTGCGCCACCGGCGGGGCCAAACCGCCTGTCAACACGACCAAATACGATCTGGAGAACAAAGCGCCCTTCGTGCCGATGGATTCCCGCGCGCAACGGTCAGTGACATGCTCCGGAATCCAGGAGCGGAAACTGGATGACGGGCGCATCGAGGTTGCCGCCAATGTTCGGAACCGCGAGAACCGGCGCATCCAGGTTCAGATCAATTGCGAGTTCAAAGACGAGCAAGGATTCGTCGTGGATTCAACGCCGTGGGAGACGCTCATTCTCACCGAGAACGGCCAGGAAAGCGCTCGCTTCACTTCCATGAACGACAAAGCGCGCAAATACACCATCCGCGTCCGCCAGGCGCGGTAGTGCCCCGCAAATCCGTGTGCATCCGTGGTTAGCCATTTTCAAAATCAGAGTCACACCTACTCTAGAACCTAGACCGCTATGAAATTACTGATTCTTCTCATGACGATCACTGTGGTCTCCACAAGCGCAATCTTCGCGCAGAAACAGCCGCCGAAAGCAGTTTCGCCAAACCCACCTCCGTCGCCACCCGTGGTGACAGCTCAGCCCGCGCCACCGCCACTTTCCTCCGGGCCATATGTCTATGAACACAAATTCAGCCCGGAACGGCCTTACCTGGTGTCCCCGGAACAGGCGCAAACGATCATCAATCGGTTCAAAGAGGCCTATGCCAAAATGGGCGGCCCGCGTGTGCTGATTTACGTCAACCGCGAATTGGTGGACGAAGAGTCGGGCCTGAAGCTTTCCGCGCGCAGCGAGCAGATCGAGACCTCGCGCGGGCACGTGGACAAGCGCTCCGGTTCAGTGACCGCGGCTTCTCCAGCCGCCGCTCCCAAAACACCGGACCCGGCCGGAGCAGTCGTCGCCGGCGACCTCAAGAAAGCGCTCACGGACTCAGCCACCGAGCCAGGAACCGTCTCCGGACAAACCGAGAAGGTCACGAGCAAAAACACCTATCGCGTTCGCGAAAGAAAAGAAGCGGCGCTGGCGGACAAGCAGACCGCCCGCGATGTCGAGCGGCTGTTTGGCCGGCCTTTGCGCATGGCGGGCGCGACCCTGGTGGACCAGCGCGTCGCAGCGCATTTGATCGGCGACAGGCCTCTGACGAACTTTGCCGTGCCCACGGAAGGCGAGCAGGCGCGGAAAGATCGTGAAGCGCTGATCAAGAATGCCGATGCCGTTTTGGAAATCCTGATTTCGTCGCGCCAGATCACAGTTCCGACGGCATCCGGGGACCGGACTTTCGCCGTGCCCGACATTCAAGCGACGGCGATCCGGTTGAAGGACGCGAAGATCATTGGCCAGGCATCGTCCTCAGATCTGATCGGGCAGGGATCCTCCAAAGTCGCGCGCAACTTTGGCGTGCGCGAAATCAGCGAAGGCACCGCGCTGGCGCTGATGGAGGACATGACGCAGTAGGACTAGACCGAAGGCATGTCCTTTCCTTCAGCCGAGCGCGTTCACGCCTCATCGCGGAAGTCGTCGTAAGCACTTTCAACTACGCTCGGGTTTGAGCGATGATCAGGGACAGGTGTCGGCGCGTCAGTTCTTCGGCCTTGCTCGCGTTTCGTTCAAGGAGCCGCCGGTTCGAGCGAGCGGACGGTTAGCAATTCATCTGCGGTCAACGGCTCGATTTGAGACTCGCGGACGGTCACGACGTCAACGGTCTCACCGACGGCATTGAACACTTCAAGCGAGTAGCCTGGTTCTTCTCCCGGTCGACCGGCGTGGTGTTCAACTACTGTGGCCACGTCGCCACGGCGCAGCCGGCGTTGCGGCAGGTCTTGCGCAAGCGCCACGCGAATGAACAGGTCATATTTCATAGCTTGTCCGGCAGCAACGTAACAAATTTCGTCTGGCCTGTCGCGACTTCTTTCATCCAGATGGTCAACGCGCAGCACGCGCAAGACGCGTCCGTTCGGCCCCGTCAGCGTCCCTCGAATCCTGTATTTCGTGCCGTATTCCGTTTCGTCAAACAACTGGGCGTCTAAGGGCAATAGTTGCGCGCGGAGATCACTCATCAGACGGTCCGCGTTTTCCAGAGTGTAGCCCGCGAGCGCGAGGAAACCTGACTTGTCATCTTCTTCTCTGCGGTGCAGCAGATACTCGTCAATTTTTCTTCGTGCGATGATCGCGTTGGCGGGCAGTTTCATTCCGGAGCACAACACGCAACATCGTGGCGGCGCGCTTGATAACGTGCAACACGTCTTTGATTGGCCAAGTCATTCACGCCTAAACAGGTCAGCCGCGCCATTCATAAGGGATGTCGGTTCTCATCCCCCCGTTCACTCGCAATCTTCTGTTCACATCCCCCTTGCCGGGCACGTCCGATTTGGAGAGAGTCTGGCGCGCTTATGACGAACCGCCTTCTTTTTGCAGCCTTTATGTTCATCGGAACCGCCGCTTTGTTCCCTTCGTCCACGGCCTTAGCCGCCGTGAACCCGGACAAAGATTGGCCGACCTGGCGCGGCCCGGCAGGCAACGGCCTCGCGTCGCCCAACCAGAGTCCGCCCGTCCGGTGGAGCGAAACGGAGAACGTTCTTTGGAAAGCAGTGATCCCTGGCCGCGGGCACGGTTCGCCGACGGTAGTGGGGGAGCGCGTTTATCTGGCGACGGCCGATCCGGAGCGACAAACGCAATCGGTGCTCGCGCTGGATCGTCAAAGCGGGAAGGAAGTCTGGCAGACGATCGTTCACCAGGGCACCCTGGATACCGGCGGACATCGGAACAGTTCGCTGGCATCCTCCACCGTGGCCTGCGACGGCGAAAGGCTTTTCATCAATTTCCTCCACGCCGGCGCCGTGCAGACCACGGCCCTGGACCTGAACGGCAAAAAGATTTGGCAGTGGAAAATCTGTGACTTCGTCCGGCATCAGGGTTTCGGTTCGTCCCCGTTCATTCATGGATCGTTGGTGCTGGTGACGGCGGATCACCGGGGCGGCGGAACGGTCGCGGGCTTGGATCGCCGCACGGGGCAGGTGGTTTGGAGTCAGTCGCGGCCGAAGATTCCCAACTACACTTCACCCACCGTCGTCCGCGCGCAGGGCCGCGAACAGATGGTCATGGCCGGCTGCAACTTGATTTCCAGTTTCGATCCGCAAACGGGAAAGAAGCTCTGGGAGATCGATGGTTCTACGGAAGAATGCGTGGTGTCGATGGTGACGGATGGAGAGCGCGTGTTCGCGAGCGGCGGTTATCCGCGAAATCACACCGTGGCCGTGCTCGCGGACGGTTCCGGCAAGGTGGCGTGGCAAAACGCTTCCCGCCTTTATGTGCCGTCGCCGATCGTGAAAGACGGACACCTGTATGGTGTGTTGGACGCCGGGTTCGCTGTTTGCTGGAAATCAGACTCCGGCGAGGAACTTTGGAAGACGCGCCTGGGCGGCGACTTCTTTGCGTCGCCCGTGATGGTGGGCGACCGCATCTTCGCTTCGAACGTGGCTGGAAAAACTTTTGTCTTCGACGCCACGCCGCAGTCGTTCAAGAGCGTGGCCGAGAATCAGCTTGGCGACGAAGCGTATGCTTCACCGGCGATTTGCGGCGACCGCATTTATCTGCGCGTGGCCAAGAACAGCGGCGCCCGACAGGAGTTCCTTTACTGCATCGGCGAGGCGAAGCATTAGCGCCGCGATCAAGCCGCGGCTTTCGTGCCGCAGTTGATGCTCATGATGCCGCCCAAAAGATTAATCACGCGCACGTGGGAATAATTCTCGCGCGCCATCAAATCGGCGATGCCCCGCTGGCCCGGATAGTGGAGCAGTGATTCGAGAATGTAAGCGTACGTCTCCCGATCTCCGCAGAAGAGTCGGCCGAACCACGGGACACACCAGCGAAGGTAACCGAAGTAGATTTTCCGCCAGACGGCGTTGTCTGGTTTGCCAAAGTCGAGCACGAGCAAACGACCACCCAGTTTTAGCACGCGGCCCATTTCGTCCAGCCCCGCTTGGAAGTTCTCCAGATTTCGCAGCCCGTAGCTGATGGTCACCACGTCGAATTGGGCGTCCTGACAAGGAATGCGAAGCGCGTCGCTTCGCAGGAAATGGGTGCGAACCGGCCTCTCTCCCTCTCTTCCCTGCGAAGGGAGGAGAGGGCTGGGGAGAGGAGGGTCGTCCTTATGGGCTTTCCCTTCTCCTCGATCCTCTCCCCACTCGTCCCTCGCGAGGAGAGGAAGATGGCGCTCAGCCCAAGGCCGCCGCGCCCGTTCTTGGGCGACCTTCAACATCGGCAGGCTGAAATCCAGACCGACCACAAAGCCAGCCGATTTCGCCAGTTGAAAAACGACGTCGCCGGTCCCGCAGCACAGGTCCAGGGCGCGTTCGCTTCTTTGCACGTTTGCCAGCTTCCCGAGCCGCCGCTTCCAGAGGCGGTGCAGGCCGAAACTTTGCAGATCATTGATGAGATCGTAGCGTGGGGCGATGGCGCCGAAGAGTTCGCGCACTTTGTCCGCCCGCCGCTCGTCCGCGGCATAGTACCGATTGGCCATCGCGCCCGCGACGTTAGCACAGGCGCCCGCCAGCATCCAGCGCCGGAGTGGCGCAGTGTATCCACAAGTTTATCAGTGATTCTGTCCTCGTAGCGCAGAGTTGCACTCCGCCGCATCGCAGAATTGCATTCTGCGAACCGCCGACCAGTCCACGGACCTGGGAGCTTGCCGACGCCATGCCGATTACAAATCGGCGATACCGCGGATTGGAAATCTGCGCTACGTCAACCGACAACTTGTGGATGCACGGATGCACCGGGAGTGGCGTGTTGACGAAGTGGAGGATTGCTTTGGGCGGTGGCTCTATTTAAGGTCAGGTTGGACCGGGACAGAATCGATCTCCGAGGCGTGTCGTTCGGCACGTTCCCGGATGCATGACGCGACGAAGAACCAGATGAGGCATTCATGGCCGCACCCTTGACGCCGAGCGAAGAAGCTCAAACGCTGCATACGATTGAGATGTTCGAGGTCATCGCTCAATCGAATCCGGCGGACTATGAATCGCTGGAGATTCTGAAGGAGGCGTATCACAAGCTGGCCCGGCCGTCCGACGTGCTCAACGCTTCCAAACGCATCGCGCAAGCTTACGTCCTTTCCGGGAAGCTTTCCTCCGCCATCCTCGAATTCGAGAGCATCCTTCAGGTTTTTCCGGACGACCGGGAAGTTCAAAATGCTCTCGCGGAAATTGAGAATCGCGCCACGAATTTTCCGGCGGCGCCCGCGCCCGCGCCCGTGGAAGTCACGGCCAAAGCCGCTCCCGCCTCGGCCAAAGCCAAATCGCCGGAGGAAGCCGGCGCAGCGGACGGGGACGACGGACGCCAGGCCATGCGGAAGATTCTGGTGGACGGCAAGCATGTGTCGCCGACCGATTTCGATCTTTACTGGAGCGCGCCCGACGGCAAAGAACCGGCCAGGCAAGTCGTCGAGCCTTTCCTGAAAATTCTCGCGGACAAACAAGTGCTGCCCCTGGATCGGTCGTTGTCCCTGGTCTGTGCGAAATCGCGGCTGAGCTATCTGCCATTGGAGAAGTACGATGTCGATGTGGAGCTGGTCCGTACGTTTCCGCGGGAGACTTGTTTGCGCTGGTGCGTGCTGCCGTTTGACCGTCTCAGAGCGTGTCCGAAAATTGCGCGGGGTCCTGCGGCGAGGGATTTTGGCTGTGGCCAAGGCGGCGAGGTCCGAGCATCCCCAACGCGGGCTGTAAGGACCGAGCCAACGCAGGCCACGGACAAAAGAC
>Ga0194110_10002658_pt1 | contig 22538 bp, 13 predicted proteins | sample TA2Kig1200mmetaG_FD_146192 | JGI IMG/M metagenome (GOLD analysis project Ga0194110, IMG submission 146192) | Freshwater microbial communities from Lake Tanganyika, Tanzania - TA2015032 Kigoma Deep Cast 1200m | ecosystem: Environmental > Aquatic > Freshwater > Lake | place: Tanzania: Lake...
TCATCGAGGGCCGATTCGGGGAGCATCGACCCCAACAGGCATTGGACCGCGCCGCCGTCATACAGGATGCCGACGCTCGTCCGTCCGGGCGTCTCCAGCGCCCGGCACTCAGCCGCGACCTCCACCGGGGTCGGCTCGCGCTCGGGCTGCACGCGGCTCAGCGGGTCCACGACTCGCGCCTTGGCAAAAAAGAGGGACACCATACTACTGCGTTTCGCAGAAACACGGGAACAGTGGGGCGGGCATTCTTGCCCGCCACAGCCTCCGGCGGGCAAGAATGCCCGCCCCACTGTTCCCGTATCTACCCGAGACTCAGTAATCTCGGACCGATAGAATTGGTATGGTGTCCCGGTTCTTCCGCTAGCCCAGTACCTGACGAACTCCCCTCGCACCTCGACCACCAGCCCCGAGACGCGCTGGGTCTCCTCCGCGAGTTCGTCCACGCGCAGCGCGTCACACGAGCCCTCCTCGTAGAAGATAACCCTCATACCGCTGCCGCCGAATCACGAGGGGAGGCTTTCGCCTCCCCCCAGGTGTGCGCCTGTCTTCTTCCTCGTCTACGTGAGCTTCTCGAGCGCCACTTGGGCGGCGCGGACGCCGGAGAGCAGCATCCCGCCGAAGGTGGGGCCCATGCGGGGGAGGCCGTAGACGGTGGAGACCGCCATGCCGGCGACGATGAGGCCCGGATGGCACTCGCCGGTGTGCTCGACGATGGCGTCCTCGGACTGCTCGACCCACATCGCGCCGAAGCCGATGGTCTTCATCACGCCGCGCTCTTCGAGCTTCCGGGCGACGCAGGCATCGTGGCCGGTGGCGTCCAGCAGCAGCTTGCACTCGATGGCGACCGGATCGACGCAGGTGATCTGCCGCGGTAGCGCCGAGATCGGCGACCAGTTGATGACCGCGCCGGCGACGCGACCGTTCTCGCGCAGGACCACATCCTCGAAGACGGTCATGTTCGCGAACTTCACGCCCGCATCGCAGGCGGCGGCGATCAGCTTGCTGCAGGCATGGGGCCCATCGGCCACGTGCAAGCCGGGAACCGCCTCCTCGTGCGGGATCCCCAGCTCGTCGAGGATCCGGTCCGCCGGGGATCGGACCGTCACCTTATTCATGAGGTAGCCCCCGATCCAGAAGCCCCCGCCGAGATAGTTGTTGCGCTCGATGATGAATGCCTTGTGGCCCGCCTCCGCGATGATCTTCCCGGCCATCAGCCCCGCCGGCCCGGCGCCGATGATGACCACATCGCTCTCGATGTACTCGTCGAACTGCTTCGCAAACCCCTGAACAATCGCCCGGGTGACTTCCTTCTCACCCACCGCGCTGAAACGCTCGTCCGACATGAATCCGATCCTCCTGTCGTTGCCTCTGTCCCAACTCCTGGCGCCTCACAATAGCGGCCCTTCTTGCGCCCTGTCAAGCCAGAACGCTGCCCTGCGGGGGTTCTCCTCCCTGTTGACGACCCTCGCCCGAGCGCTATACTCGGTCGCAGGAGAGTGACATGTCCGGGGAAGGCTCAGGCTGTCCCGAGTGTTCCGGTGAGTTCGCGCGCCTCGCGGTGACATGCACAACGCACGTGACCGGCGACGAGCGAAACACGTCACTTCTGGTGCAGTAAACATAACAAGGATTATCTACCACAGGCCGCCATTGTACGGAAGCCCGTGCTGGTGTAAGCTTCGGCGGCATGAACCAGCCTCGCGCGCTCATCCTGGCCCTTGACGGGGCGACCTTCGACCTGATCGGCCCGTGGGTCGAGGAGGGCAAGCTCCCGACCCTCGCGCGCCTGATCGGCGGAGGCGTGCGCGGTGTTCTGCGCTCCACGACGCCGCCCATCACGCCGTGCGCGTGGACGAGCTTCTCAACCGCGCAGGAGCCCGGTCGCCACGGCATCTTCGACTTTCAGCAGTTCGTGCCGGGTACGTATGACCTCGCGCCCACGAATGGCGCCATGCGCCGGGCGCGCACCGTGTGGGAGTACCTCAACGACCTCGGCCTCACGGTAGGCCTGTACAACCTCCCGTGGATGTACCCGCCGCCCAGGCTGAACGCCTACTGTGTCTGTGGGTTCGATGCACCCGACATCAACCCGAAGGCGGTTCATCCGGCCGGGCTCAGCCGCGAGCTGCATGAGGCGGTGCCCGGCATCTCCCTAGCCGCCGAGTTCCTGAAGAGGCGCGGTGGTGAGTACGACGTGGAGGCCCTGCGCCGCCAGGTCCGCGTGAACGTGGAGGCGGCGAAGTTCCTGCTCACGCAGCATCCGGTCGATGTGTGCCTGCTGACCTTCATGCTGCTGGATCAGGTCGCGCACTTCTTCTACTACGCCGACCCGACGCGACGTGGCTCAGGGGAGACCGCAGACGTGCTGCTTGCCGTCCATCAGTGGGTTGACGAGGGCCTCGCCGAGGTTCTGGACCTCATCCCGCCCGAGTGCCTCGTCATCGGGGTCTCCGACCACGGTGTCGCGCCCACCACGCTCCACGTCAACATCGCCCGGGCGCTGGCGGATGCGGGGCTGCTCGTGCTGCGGAAATTAGGGACAGGCCCCAATTTCCGGCAAGACGTCCGCCGGAAATTGGGGCCTGTCCCTAATTTCCGCAGCCTCCTCTCCTCAATCCTCCCCCAAAGCCTCTGGCTGCGTCTGCGCCGGGCGCGCCATGCGCGGCGCTCCCGCGAGCGCTTCGCGGCGGTGGACTGGTCGCTCACGAAGGCCTTCAGTTGGGGGAACTTCGCGCAGGTACGCCTCAACCTGGCCGGTCGCGAGCCGCAGGGAATCGTACAGCCCTCCGAGGTCGAGGCGGTCATCGCTGAGGTGAAGCGGGTCCTATTGGATCTACGTGACCCGACGACGGGCGAACCGCTGTTCGCGGAGGCCCTGACGCCGGCCGAGCTGTACTCGGGCCCGCACACGGAGGGCGCAGCGGACGTGTTGGGCATCGCGGCTCATCCGGGGATCGATGCTTCGCTGCATCTGGCGACTCCCGAGGCGCCGTTCATCGTCAACCACGACGCGGCGCTCATGGCGAGCCCGGAGATGGCCGAGAAGATCGCCGGCCATAGCCCGGATGGCATCTTCTTCGCGCGGGGCGGCCCCTTCCTCACCAGCGGTAGCGTCACGGGCGCAGGCATCTGCGACGTACTCCCGACCATGCTGCACGCCCTCGGGCTGGAGCTGCCGCAGGGCCTGACGGGGCGGGTCGTCGAGGGCGCCTTCGACCCGGCCTTGCTGTCCGCGAACCCGCCGCGCTACTCGGACCGCAGCCTCGGTCCCGTCGTCTCCACCGATGCCGGGTACTCCGACGAAGACCTCGACGCGGTCGAGCAGCGCCTCCGCGACCTGGGGTACCTGTGATGCCTACCCCATCACCTGCCGTTGTCGTCATTGGCCTTGACGGCGGCGACCCGCACCTCGTCCGGCGGTTCATCGCGGAGGGCCATCTCCCCCACCTCGCGTCGCTCGCCGAGCGCGGCAGCCTCGAGACGCTCCTCTCCACGCCGAACGCGATGAGCCCCGCTGCGTGGTCGTCGTTCGTCACGGGGCTAAACCCAGGGAACCACGGGGTCTTCTACTTCCTGGACCGCATTCCGGGCACGTACGAGACACGGTACGTGAACTCGCAGACCCGCTCCGGGACGCCGATCTGGTCGGCGCTCAGCGCCCAGGGCCGCCGGGTCTGCAGCCTGTTCGTCCCGCTTACGTACCCGGCAGTCGAGGTCAACGGGATGCTCGCCTCCGGCTGGCTCGCGCCGTCGATCGACGATCCCCGCTATGCGCATCCGCCGGACCTTGCGCAGCGTATCCGCTCCGTCGCGCCGGGGTTCCAACTGCATACGGGCATGACCGAATTCATCCGCCGCGGGCGCTACCAGGAGGCCCTCGAGCGCAAGGTCCGCTCGTTAGAGGCCAAGGCGAAGGTCGCGGCGGACCTGCTGGCCTCGGAGCGTTGGGACCTGTTCACCGTCGTGTTCGACGAGACCGACCCGATCCAGCACTACTTCTGGCACTTCCTCGATCCTATCCATCCCGAGTACACGCGCGAGGGCAGCCGCGCGTTTGGGGACGCGATCCTGCGCATCTACCAGGCCGCCGACGAGGCGATCGGGAAGCTCCTGGCGCTCATCGACGATTCCACGTCCATCTTCGTGATCTCCGATCATGGGTATGGGCCGAATCAGCGCGCCCAGCTCTATCTGCGTGGCCTGCTGCGCGCGCGGGGCCTGGAGGTTCCCGCCCGCCGCAGCCTCTCTTCTCGGGCGGCCCGCAGCGCGTACGAGGCGCTCTCCCGCACGCTGCCCAGCGGCCTCAAACACCGCCTGGCAGCCCGCTTTCGCGGCGCGCATCAGCGGATGGAGGCCCTGTCGTTCGCGGGCGACATCGACTGGCCCCGCACGCGCGCGTACACGTTCTGGTCGAGCGGCTGTAGCGAGCCGTGGATCAACGTGCGCGGGCGCGACCCCCAGGGCATCGTCGAGCCCGGCCCGGAATACGAGGCTGCAGTCGATGAGGTCCGGGACCTGCTCGTGGGATCCGTTGAGGCGCAGACCGGCCGCCCCCTGGCACGCCGAGTAGTGCGCAAGGAGGAGGTCTACACGGGCCCGCACCTCGACCGCGCCCCCGACCTGCTGGTCGAGTGGACTCCCGACCTGGTGGTCAGGTGTGCTCGCACCGAGGACGCGATCCCGGTGTATGAGCCGATCGCCGAGGACCTCCGCACCGGCAACCACCGGCGCGAGGGCCTTCTGATTGCCGTTCCCGTCACCCATCACCCGTCACCTATCACCTGCCGTTCCATCGCCGACCTCGCGCCCACCATCTACGCCCTCCTCGGCGTCCCCCCGCCTCATCCGCTCGATGGCCGCCCGTGGACCGACCTGTTCGGGGACGCGATGACCGTTCTCGAACCCACCCATCCCTCGATCGAGGAAGCCCAGGGCCTGACGGAGGCCGACGCCGCCATCCTCGAGCAGCGCCTCTCGGACCTGGGGTATCTGTAAGAGCGGGTATGAAAAGGCCACCGGCAACAAGGGACAGACCTCCATTTCGCCCGGACGACGGGCGAAATGGGGTCAGTCCCAACGCCGCCACCCCCTTTTCATACACGCTCTAGGCAGCAACTCCCGCTGCCCAACACCTTGACACCCCTCCGTCGTATGCCTAAGGTAGCCCGAGTTCCGCTCCCACGGAGAATCAGCCATGAACACCGAACCTCGTCGCTACGGCGGCACGCGCGACATCCTGCCCGAGCCCGCGGCGGCCCGCAAGGAGATCGTGCGCCTCATCACGCAGACGTTCGAGCGGTTCGGGTTCGGGCCGCTGGAGACGCCGGCGATCGAGTACGCGACCACGCTGGAGGGGAAGTACGGGCCGGATGCGGAGCGGCTGATCTACAAGTTCGACAGCGAGCGCGGTCCCGAGAAGGAGCTGGCCTTGCGCTACGACTTCACGGTGCCCCTCGCACGCGTGGTGGCGATGAGCCCTGACCTGCAGCGCGGCCTGTTCCGGCGCTACCAGATCGGGCCGGTGTGGCGCCGGGACCGCCCGCAGAAGAACCGCTATCGCGAGTTCGTCCAGTGCGACGTGGACATCGTGGGGATCGCCTCGGTCACCGCCGATGCCGAGATCATCGCGGTGCTGACCGCCTGCCTGGAGGCCCTGATCCCGCCAGGGCGGGACGAGCCGCGCGTGCGGCTGAACGACCGGCGGATTCTGAACGGCATCGCGGAGGCGGTGGGCGCGGGTCCTCTCGCTGAGGAGATGATGCGCAGCCTGGACAAGCTGGACAAGATGGGCGAGGAGTTGGTGCGTGAGGAGCTGCAGGAGAAGGGCTTCGGCGCGGATCAGAGCGCCGTGCTCTTCGAAATCGCCGGCCTGCAGGGCACGAATGAGGAGAAACTCAGCGCCGCCGAAGCGGCTCTCGCAGGCTCCGAGGTCGCCGCGACGGGCATTGCCGCCCTCCGCGACATCCTGCGCTACCTCGACGCTCTCGGCGTGCCCGATCCGCGCGTCGTCGTGGACCTGTCGTTGGCGCGGGGTTTGGAGATCTACACGGGGCCGGTGTACGAGATCGAGGTGCCCGGACTCAGCACGCCCAGCATCGCGGGAGGCGGCCGCTACGACCGCCTGATCGGAATCTTCCTGAACCGCGAGATTCCCGCGACCGGCGCATCGTTTGGGCTGGACCGCGTCGCGAATGCGATGGAGGAGCTTGGCCTCCTCCCCACTCCCCAGGGCCAGTGCCAGGTCCTCGTCACGGTGTTCGACGAGTCCACGCGCCTGGCCTCACTCCGCGCCGCCACGCAGCTCCGTGCCTCCGGGATCAACGTTGAGGTCTACCAGGGCTCCGACGGCCTCCGGTCGCAGTTCGGTTACGCGGACCGTCGCGGGATCCCGGTTGCGGTCATCATCGGCCCCGACGAAGAAGCGGCCGGTTCCGCCGCCGTCCGCGACCTCCGCACCCGCACCCAACAGACCGTGCCCACCTCTTCCCTCGTCAACCAGGTGCAAGCTCTGCTCTGACGCATCCCGATGTTGCCGTTCCTGGGAGCGCCGGCACCCTTGCCGGCTGCTGTGGCGAGGGCTGTTGCCTTGGCCGTGACGTACGACAACGGCTAACGACCCGCCACCTCTGCCGGCAAGGGTGCCGGCGCTCCCAGCAACGGCGCTCCCGCCTCTCCTACACTCCTGCCTCTGCTCCGCACACAGGGCAGTGACGGAACTCCTTCCCGCACTCCGCGCAGACGTCGGCGCCACAGGCGGTGCAGCGCCCGGTGACATGCACGGGGCGCGCGCAGCGTGGGCAGTAGGCGAAGCCCTCGCCCAGTCTCGTGCCGCAGTGCGCGCAGAAGCCCCCCATGGGGTCCGCGACCGGCTCGTCCGCGGATGGCGGCACAGGCAGCGGAGGGGGACTGGGGTGACGGGGAGCACCGCTCCGCTTTCCTCCATGACCAGCCGCAGGCGGGGGCCCGTCGGACCGAGGGTGAACTCACAGGTGGGCTGCTGCGTACCCATGTCAGTTCGCCTCCTCTTCCGGAGCCTCGGTCGTCTCGTCCAAGCCGTTCGTGGGGCGATAGGCCCGCCCGAGGAAGTGGAGCACAATGAAGGCCAGGCCCAGGACGGCCAGCACAACGGCCGCCGGCAGGGCGATGTGATGACCGCCCATGAAGCCGGTGTTCGGCCAGGCCAGCATCGAGATCAGCAGACCGATCGCGATGGCCAGCAGGATCACGCCGGCCTTGAGGTTCGCCAGAGGGTCCCTGCGCTTCCGGCCCTCTTCCGGCAGCCTCAACGGGGGCGGCTCCATGCCGCGCTCGATCATCAGCTTCCGCTCCTCCATGATCTGCGCCAGCTCCCGGTTGCGGGCGTTGGCCCTGATCCAGACGATGACCACAACGAACAGGAACGGCATCAGGCAGATACTGCAGACCATGACCATCACGAACGCGTCAACCATCTCGAACCTCCATGCGACGTCGTGTTGAGTGCAATCACCGACTTGGATGCCGCTCGCCGGCCCAAAGGTTGCATCACGATTCCCTGCGAAGAACCCTGCGGCGAGTGCAACCGGATGCCCGGTCGGCGGCATCTAACCGACTGACATGGCACTCGCAAGGCTCCTGCAGCTACCTCGTATGCTCGCGATCCGCAACCCTCTCTCGCCCGAGGCCTCGCTGGTGGCCCGCACGCGACGCGGCGACGCCGGCGCGTTCGAGGCCCTGGTGCGGCAGCACAAAGACAGCGTGCTCAACCTCGCGCGCCGGATGGTCGCCGATTGCGACGCCGCCGAGGACATCGCGCAGGAGGCCTTCATCAAGGCCTACCGCGAGCTGCATCGCTTCCGCGGGGAATCGGCGTTCGCCACCTGGCTATACCGTATCACGATCAACGAGGCGCGCCTGTACCTGCGCGGGCATCAGCGGCGCGTGGCGCGCTGGGAGCGTCAGCGGGACCTGGCTGCCGCCGAAGCCTCGGCTCAGTCGCCCACCGACGATCCGGCGCCTCTCACGGAGTTGCTCCAGGAGCTATCGGCGGATCAACGGGAGGCCCTGGCGCTGTTCCACCTGAAGGAACTCTCGTTGGAGGAGATCGCGCGGACCCTGGGCGCTCCGCTCGGCACGGTCAAGGCGCGACTGTCGCGTGGACGGGAACGTCTGCGGCAACTCGCCCGCGAAAGGGGGCTGGCATGAACTGCGAACACGTGCAGAGGAAGCTGGCCGAGTACAGCGCCGGGCTGGTGCAGGGCGATGAACGCCTCCGGCTCGCCGAGCACCTGGCGGCCTGTGAGCCCTGCCGCGCGCAACTGGCTGAATACCGTGCCCTGGATGAACTGCTTGCCGGCGAGCGGGTGGTGGCCGACGAAGGCCTCGTGCGTAAGGTGATGACCGAGGTGCGCGTGATGGGCGCACCCCGGCGACCCGTGTGGCTGCTCTCGCTGGAGCGGGTGGCCCCCTTGGCAACCGTGGCTGCCGCGCTGCCCCTGCTCGCCCTGTTCGTCCTGACGGCCCTGAATTGGTCCTCCTCTCCCGCGGCCGACGCCCTCTTCGCCGGTGTTTCCTACGCGCACACCATCTCCCTCGGCCTTGCAGTGGGGGCCTGCGGCCTCGCGGCCCTGTTCGCCGCCTGGCTCACCTGGCGCGCCGCCGAAGCCGTCTCGTAGCCGTCGCCGTCCCCTGGGACCGCGCGCACCCTTGCGCGCAGCCGTTGCCGTTCGTCGTGCCGTGTTGTATAACAACCCCATGCCTTCCGCCGAACCCGCCAGGCCGCCGGGCCGGGAGAAGCGCCGTCGGAAGACCGCGGTGCGTCGCGGTACGGAGCGCCTGGTCACGCGCCTGTTGACCGCCGCGTTCGCCCGGATCATCCGCGCCCTCCCGCTCCGTTTCGGGCGGCGTCTGGCGAACCTCTACGGCTACCTGCTCTGCGCCCTTACGCTCCGGCGGCAGCGACTGGCCGATCGGAACCTGGCGGCCACCTTTGGCGACCGCCTTTCGGCACGCGAGCGCCGCCGGATCCGCCTGGCGGTCACCCAGAACATGTGCAAGGTCTTCGTGGAGCTGTTCAAGGCCAGCACCTTCACCCGCGAGCAGATCCGCGACCTCGTCCCGGCGGAGGGTATGGAGCGCTTCCGCGAGGCCCTCGCACGCGGCAACGGGGCGATGATCATCACCGGGCACTTCGGGAACTGGGAGCTGCTGGGGGCGCGCCTGGTGAGCGAGGGGTTCGACCTGGGCGTCGTCGCCCGCGACGCCTCCGATGCCGGGGTCACGTCACTCATCAACGAGTCCCGCGAGCGCCTGGGCATGAAGGTCTTCGGGAAGCGGGACCTGAAGACGATGAACGCTCACCTGCGCGCCAACGGAATCCTGGGCATCCTCCCCGACCAACATGCGCGTAAGGGCTCCATCCTGCTTGACTTCCTCGGCCGCCCGGCCTGGACCATCCGCAGCCCGGCGCTCCTCGCGCTTCGCACGGGCGCCGCGATCGTCCCGGCCTTCTGCCTCCGCGAGCCCGATGACGCCCTCCGCGTGATCGTCCTCCCCGAGATCGATGCCGAGGGCCTCGGCGACCGCGACGAGGCCACCGTGGAACTCACCCGGCGCATCAATGCCGCTCTCGAAGGGCAGATCCTCGCCCACCCCGACCAGTGGCTCTGGCTCCACAACCGCTGGAAACCCGCCGCCCCCGAGCATGAGGAGAAGTACCTGCGCCGAGAAGCCGATGACGCCGACACTGCGTAAGGAGGGCCGTCTGTCGGCCCTCGGAGGCGCAAGGGGGTTTACAGGCCGCACGTGATGTGCTATGTTCTGCCTGCGCGGTGGAGCAGTCAGGTAGCTCGCAAGGCTCATAACCTTGAGGTCGAGGGTTCGAATCCCTCCCGCGCTACCACTGCAACGCGACGGCCATCTGATCGGGGTGGCCGTTTGTGTTCCGGCCCATGCTCGACACAGCCAGGCCCTATTGGGTCTACGTGCTCTATAGTGGCGAAGCGGACCGCTTCTACACCGGGGTGTCCGAGGACGTTGAGGAGCGCGTGCGGCGCCACAACGCGGGCCAGTCCCGCTGGACGGCTCGGCATTGGAAGGCGTGTCGGGACTGGAGTCCCGACCTACAAGGCGTAGAGCAACCGGAAGGCGGGGAAGGCTCCCGCAGAGGAGGCAACGCAGCCGAGACCGTGTCAGAACCTCTGGTCGCGGCCTCCCCCTGGAGACGCCCTATGTCTGGAGGTACTCCCCCATGAGAATGAATGGCGCCCAGTAGTAGGGGTCTGACCAGGCGGGCTTCCACGGCCCCAACTTGGCCGGCAGCTTCAGGGACCCGCCCTTCGCCATTCGGCCTGTCCGCAGTTCCCGCATTGCTTGCTGCAGGGCGACGTCCTTGCTTTCCCCAGCTCGGTAGTGCCGATAGAAGCAGTACATCAGCGCCGCCGTCGAGTCATCCGCTACCTTCCACTGCGTGCACAGCACGCTCGCAGCGCCGGCGTACATGAAAGCTCGGGTCAGGCCCACCACACCCTCTCCGGAGAGCGTCTTGCCCTTCGCGGTCTCACAGGCGGAGAGGGTAACGAGATCACACCCGGCCAGGTCCAAGCCAAACACCTCCCACGCCTTCAGAAAGCCGTCGTTGCCCTCCGCCGGCTCGCGGGGGATGGACAGCACCAGTGCCGAGTCCATCGGGCTGGCCGGGTCCAGCAATCCGTGGCAGGCCACGTGCAGCACCCGCTTTCCCGGTCCCTCGCTCTGGACGCTGGTCTCCGTCGCCGCCGCACCCTCGCGTACGTCCGACTCCCCTGCGAACAGCTTCCCCACCGCGTTGGCCTCGACCCCCGATTCCGGCAGCTGCGCAAACCTCGTGCCCTCCGGGCCGCTTCGCACCGCCTCGAAGACCCCCGACCTCACCGGTAGGAGCGGCGCCGGCCCTTCGGCTCGCGCTGCCCAGCCGGAGTAGTCCGGGGCGCCGTAGGCCAGTAGCTGCTTCCCCTTTCGGCTCCCCTCCCGGAACGTGCGTCCCTCCACAAAGACGGTCCCCGACGGCGCGTAATGCACCGGGACCCTATCGCACAGATAGGTCCCCTTGCCCATCGGCAGAGCATGGAAGGGAAGCTGCCACAATGGCCCATCCGGCAGGATCAGCAACCGCTTCGCCTTCCCGATCTCATCCGCCGCCGGCTTCAACAGCAGCTCACTCAGTGACTGGGCGACCGCTCCGGCGTCCTGCTTCTGGGCAAACAGGTTCAGCAGCAGCCGCACCTTCTGTTCCAGATCCGTTGAGGTCACCTTGACCTCGTGGGCCTTGGTCTCAAGCCCGGGACCGAAAACGAACAGTTGCGCACCTTGCTCGCCAACTACGTGGAGCAGCACCACCGTACCCGGGTCGAGCGCCTCTCCTAGCTGCGCCACCGTCATCGGCTCGGGATACTCCAGCGCGGCGTATCGGGGGTCCGACTGTCTGATCTCCCGTTCCAGTGTCTCCTGATCCAGCCGGACGCGCTGCAGTTCCGTTGTGATCTCCTCGGTCCGCTTCTCGTCAGGCGCCGTCCTGCCCGCGCCCTGCAACTCGCTGTACAGCCGATCTCGCCGAACGTCCAGCATCCGCTGCTTCGTCACCAACTCCGGGCTGCCGGCTGCGCCGAGGCGCCTCTCCGCTGTCATCTCCAGCAAGCTCCGTCCCCGCATCCGCTCCGCCACGTCCGCCGCCTCCTCTACCTGGCCGTCGGCCAGGAGAGCCGTCAGTAGGGCCCCGTACATGTCGGTGTGTTGGGCCAGAAACATCGCCCGGGCCTCTTCTTGGCTTCCGCTCTTCCCCCGCGCGCACTCGATGGTCGCTACCGCCCGCCGGTAGTGCTCTAACGCTGCCGCCGATTCCCCGCGAGTGCGGTACACCTGGCCGATGTGGCGGAGGGCACCGGCCATGCCGTCCGAGTCCGGCGCCAATCGCTCCCAGATGGCCAGGCTGCGATGGAAGCTCTCCAGTGCGGCGTCCAGATCACCGCGGTCCCGGTGTACCGTGCCGATGTTGTCGAGGGAGGTGGCCACGTCCAGGGAGTCTGGCGCCAGGCGCTCCCTGATCGCGAGGGCGCGCTGGTAATGGTCCTGCGCCGCATCCAGGTCGCCACGGTCGAAGAAGATGGTGCCGATGCTGCTGAGGGAGGTGGCCACCTTCAGGGAGTCCGGCGCCAGGCGCTCCTCGATGGCCAGGCTGCGCTGGTAATACTCCTGCACCGCATCCAGGTCGCCAGGGTCGAACAAGATGGTGCCGATGTTCTTGAGGGAGTTGGCCACGTCCAGGGAGTCTGGCGCCAGGCGCCCCCTGATCGCGAGGGCGCGCTGGTAATACTCCTGCGCCGCATCCAGGTCGCCCCGGTCGGAGTAGATCAGGCCGATGTTGCTGAGGGAGGTGGCCACCTTCAGGGAGTCCGGCGCCAGGCGCTCCTCGATCGCCAGGCTTCGTTGGCAGTAGTCGAGCGCCCTATCAAGATCCCCCCGTGCCTGACAGATCATGCCGAGGTTGCCCAGGCCGGCGGCCCACTCCAGGGACTCTGGCGCCAGATGCTCCATGATCGCCAGGCTCCGCTGGTAGCAGCCTAATGCGGCTTCCAGATCGCCGCGATTATGGTGGGCCGAGCCGATGTTGTTGAGCGAGATGGCCACCTTCAGGGAGTCCGGCGCTAGGCGCTCCAGGATCGCGAGGCTGCGCCGGTAGTAGTCCAGCGCCGCGTCCAGGTCCCCGCGGTCTTCGTGGATTGCGCCGATGTTGTTGAGTGAGATGGCCACGTCCAGGGAGTCTGGCGCCAGGCGCTCCCTGATCGCGAGGGCGCGCTGGCAGTAGCTTAGCGCGGCCTCCAGATCGCCGCGATCATGGTACACTGAGCCCATGTTACCGAGTGAGATGGCTACGTCGAGGGAATCCGGAGCCAGGCGCTGAAGGCCTGCCAGAATGACCCACCGCCGTTTCAGTTGACCCTCGAGTGAGTCTGCCTGCCTGCCCTGCCACGTCATATTCGTGTTGCTTGCCTCGCGCGCCGTGTTGTGCCCGCCATCGATGAGGAGCTTGTGCCGAGCCAAAGCCAGCGGAATCTCCTCGTCGGCAGCCGCAGAAACGTTCGCCAGGATGGCCCTGGCCGTCTGTTCATCGCCACCCAAGGCGGCCACGACCGCGGCCAGGTTCAGTCGCCGGAAGGCGACCTTCTCGTCGGCCGTCGCCTCGGCGCGGAGCCGCTCGATGGCCTTGTCAGCACCCTCTTCCTTGATCAGCCGTTCCGCCTCCGCGCGCAGGTCGTTGGCGAGGGTGCTCACCTGCTGGATCAGCGCCTCAGCTTGGACTTCGGGCAACTCCTGGCTGCGAGAATGCAACCGGGGCGCGAGGCACAGCACCAGGAGGGCGAGGAGTAACCGGGGTCGAGGCAAGGGACATCCCCCCTTCGGCACGCAGGTCTCGGAGATGTGGACGCCTTCCGCTATGTGAGGCCTGGGAACCTGTCAGAGCGTCAGACGGGCGTGGCTACATCCCGCGGCCTGCGTCCCACTCGTAGAGCGGGTTGCCGTACGCTCCGAAGGCTGCCCAGAAGTGCGGCCCCGAGGCATAGCCTGCGCCCTTGAGGCTGCCCCGAGCGGCTCTGCGCTGGGCTTCGGCCAAGGCTTCGTCGAGCGGCAGGCCTCCGCGCAGGCGCTGGTAGCACTCCCTCATCAGCGCCGCCGTCGCCTGATCATCGACCTTCCATAGTGAAGCGACCACCGCGCGGCTGCCGGAGGCCAGAAACGCCCGCACCAGCCCCACGAGCCCTTCGCCCTCTGTCTCCGCCCCCAACGCTGTCTCGCAGGCCGAAAGGACGACAAGCGAGGGCATCTGTTGCAGGGCCATTACCTCGTAGGCGTACAGCAAGCCGTCCTCCGCCGCTTCGGTCTCGGTTGCCGGTGCGGGGGTCAGCGCCAGGGCGGAATAAAGCGGGCTCTGGTCGTCGGCGACACCGTGGACCGCGAAATGGGCGCAACCCGCCCGGAGGAGTTCCGCCTTCGCGGTGCGCTCGTCAGCCTGCTTGCCGACGTACACCGTCGCATCCTGGCCCCAAAGCGAGGCCACGCGGCTGCCCTCCTTGCGGGCCTGTGCCAGAGGCTGCCAGGTGTCGAGGGCCCGGGTCACCGCCGCGTCGGCAGGACGGGCAGCCACCGTCTCGCCTCCGGCGTACGTGTCCAGAAGCGGGTCGCAGAAGGCCACGAGTCGGCGCGTGTCGGTCGCCGGCGGCGGGCTGCCATTCAGCACTTTGAGCACCGTCGCTGACGGCAGGTACGAGATCGTGCGCGTCAGCCCTACGTAACTGAGGCTGCTGTAGCTCGCCTTCCCCGGCCCAGGCGCCTCGCTCACCAGAGCGGCGAAGGGCACGTGGTGCAGAACCCCGTCAGGAACGATCATCAGGCGGAAGGTGCCGGGACCCAAGGCCTCCAACACGGGCTGCAGGCATGCTACGTACAGCTCGTGGGCGCGCCCCGCGAAGCCCGAGGCGTCTGCCTGGGGGTCGCGGGTATTGGACATCTGCAGCGTCGCGTTCATCTTGGCCCAGGCGTCGGCGATCTCTCGCGGCGTCGCGGGGAGCACCACCGTTCCCGCCCGGCTCCGTGTCAGCACGATCGCGATGGCGCTCTCCTCCCCCAGCACGTATTGGATCAGCGCCGACCCGTCCGGTACGAGCGCCTGCGCCTCGGCCATCGCCACCGGCTCTGGGTAGCGCAGGCTGGCATATCCGGGGTGCTGGCGGCGCATCTCCAGCCGCACGAAGCGGGTGTCATCCTCGGCCTGTGCGCGCACCTCGGCCCAGTGCTTCAGGGCCTCCTCGTTGCGCCGCTCGACCGGCTTCGATTCCTCGTCCCGGAGCATCTGCGACGCGGTGCCGATCCGGGCCAGCGCCTGCTGCTCGCGCTCCAGCAGGGTGGCGCTCCCCTCGCCGCCGGCTGACTGCATGAGCTGACGCTCCGCCAGCATCTCAGCCAACACGCGGCCCTTCGTGCCTTCGGCGTAGGCAAAAGCGTTAGCGGTATCGTCCAGGGCAGCGTAGCGGATCGCAATCCGCCGGTAGAGCCTTGCCGAGTCGGCCGTCAGGCGAAGCCGCTGGGCCGGCCCGCCGACCTCGCGGCGCATGCCCTCCAGAGCATCCGCCGCGGCGAGGAAATGGTCGAGGCACTTACGGTCATCGTCCAGGCACACGTACGCCTTGCCGCAAAGGTAGTGGGCCATGTGGATCATGTCGGGCGCGGACAGGTCCACAGCTAGAGTGGCGGCCTCCTCGAGGCACTCGACGGCCCGACTCGGCTCAGGCGGAACCTCGTTCGGCAGCTCCTTGTCGTGGGGCAGCAGCGCGGTGCCCAGGAGGATCAGGAAGGTGAGCCGGTGGCGTCGATCGTTGAGATCGCCCGCCAGCGAAAGCCCCTGTTCGGCTAGCTGAACCGCTCGCGCTCGTTCACTGCGGAAAGAGACCGCCCGCGTCTGGCTGCTCAGCACGTCCAGGTAGTCCGGGCTGCTGGCCGGGGAGAGGGCCAGGGCCTGCTCCCGCAGAGCGTCGGCACCCTCGCGATCACCGTCGGCCTCTCGCACCTCGGCCAGAGAGCCGAGGATGGCGCCCCGCGTGGCGGGACTGCAGTTCTGCCGTGACAGCGCGTCCGCCCTGGCCAGGCACTCACGGTACGTGTCCTCACGGCCCAGGTTCCGGTGGAGCTGCGCAACGTTGAAGTAGGTGACCGCCGCCAGCTCCGGGTTTGCGGCAAGCAGATCACACAGCTGGATGGCCTTGCGGCCCCGCTCCAACGCGTCGTCGCGGCGGCCGGCGACATCCAGCATGTTGGCCTGGTTCACCAAGATCGTGATCTGGTTGGGCACGGAGCCCATCTTCTCGTAGAGCGTCAGCGCCTCTGTGTAGTAGCCCAGGGACGCCTCCAGGTGCCCAAGGCGCTTCTCCAGTAACCCTAAGTGGTTCAGCGCGCTCGCCTCGCCGTCGGGGTCGCCGATCTCCCGATGGGTGTCCCGCGCCTTGGCGTGCAGTTCGGCGGCCTTCTCGTACTCCCCCAGCGACTGCAGCACCGAACCCATGTTGTCCTGAACCGTCGCGATCATAATCGGACGTTTGCCCCGCGCCGCCCATTGCATGGCCTCCTCGTAGGAGGCCAAGGCCTCCCGGTAGCGGCCCAGGTTCCTCTGATCGACGGCGCAGGCGTTCAGCGCGCTGGCAGTGCCCATCACGTTGTCGGATTCGCGGTAGACCTGGAGTGCCTTGGTGTGGCTCTCGAGGGCCGCCGCGGGGTCGCCGAGGTCCGCGTAGACGTCACCCAACGCCTTACGGGCATGGGCTTTGGTGGACGCCTTCTTCGCGGTCTCCGAAGCCTCAGCAGCCTCTTGTGCCCTCCTCAGGGCCGCGTTGAGGTCACCCAGCGCCGTCTCGATGCTCACGGCACGGGCCGCCGCATCTACGATCAGATCGGCGTCCCCAACCTTGCGTGCGAGTTCCAGCGTCGCACCCACGACCTCCCTGGCCTCAGACAGCCGCCCCAGGTCCTCCAGCACCTGCGCCCGGTCCTGCTGGATCAGGCAGATCAGGCCGGCATTGCCTGAGTCCTGCACCGCCTGGTTGGCCAAGGCCAGCACTTCCGCGGCCTCCGCGAGCCGGCCGGCCTCTTGCAGACTCATGGACCGCATCCAGTCGCAGATGGCGATGGTCAAGGGGGGTAGCTTCGCGTCTACGGCGATGGCCCGTGCGATCCCTTGAGCCTGAAGTGCGCGGTCGAACTCGCCCTTGTTGATCAGGTCCTCCGCCATCGTCAGGATCGCGAAGACGAAGTCGTCAGTCCGGGCCTCCGGGTGCTCGGCGAGGACCGCCGCGCGGGCGGCCTCGTCGGCGGCCCCCAGGACTTCGGTCACGAGCGGCCCGAGGTCCGCTTTGGGCTGTGCCTCCTCGCCCTGGGCCTCCCCAACTGCGGGCGTCACCGCGAGCAACGCCAATAGCGAGATGACGCGTGCAACCATGATGAGTCTCCTCGCTTGTCCCCTATGGAGTGACCTTCTCGATGAACTGCCCCCACTCCCGTCCCTCTCCCCCCTTCTCCGCGAGAGCCAACTCCTGGCGGGCCTCGGCCTGCAGCTTGTAGCTGGCCAGCACGGCCGCCCGATGTAGATGGACCAACGGCTCCGGCATGCCCCGCGTGCCCACGTCCACGCGGTGCAGGGCCCGCTCGACCTCGGCGCAACGTTCCTCATCCATCACCTCGAACCAGACCAGCGGCCGCTCAGCCCGAAGGTCGCCCGGCCCCTTGGCGGTGACCCTCAGGTAGTAGCGCTCGCCGGCCGTCAGCGATGGTGCATCGGTGGGGTAGGTCACCCGATTCTCGCTGAGGTCCGTCGCTCTCCAGAGCGGCTCCGCGCCTCCATCCATGACCTCGATGGTGTACGTCGCCCCCGGCGTGGCGTCCCAACAGAAGGGCACCGGGGTGCGCCGTTCCAGGGAATTGGCGGGTTCCAGACCTCCCAGCGCCTGGGTCTCATCCCCTCGGGAAGCGGCCAGCGTGGTCAACTGGGGGCGTGGCCGCAGCTTGCCGCATAGGTACCGCCAGACCCGCCCGATCACGCCGCCGCGTGGCGCAGAGGGCTGGGCCACGGTGAACGAGTTCCCGGCTGCGCCTCCTGCCCAGACCTGTTGCGGTCGGTCGGGGAAGACGATGGTCGCCCGCCCACCCGGGTGGATGCAGACCCGTTCGCCCATCTGAAGCGGGGTGCCCGGAGCCAACGCCTCCACCGTCCTGTCCGCATGGGTAACGAAGGCCTTGCCGGTCATGTAGGCTACGATGGCGTCTGGGCCTCCGTCCGGCTGCGCGCACAGCCGTGCCGCCTGGACGTGGCCGACCACCAGCATGACGACCACAGCGAGGATGCGTGCTCTCATTCTGTCTCACTCCCTGCCAGCTCGAGGAATCTGGACATCTGGAACCCTTGCAGCGCGTACAGCACGAATCGTCCCGGCCTTCCACGCAGTTCCACCTCGAACCGCGCGCCGGGCAGGGCACGGGGGCAAGCCTGACGGGTCGACTCCGAGACCTGGATGAGGGCGTCGTGCTCCTTGCACGAGTTCATCATTCGAAATGCGATGTTGACGTTGTCGCCGACAACGGTGTACTCCATCCGGTTCGGGCTGCCGATGTTCCCCGCCAGCACTCTGCCGGTGTGAACCGCGGCATACGCCACAAGGTCGTAACCGGTCTCGGCCCTCCAGCGCGGCGCCAGCCGCGAGGCGGTGCGGACCGCCTCCATGGCCGCCAGGACTCCCGCCTGTGCATGGCCGGACTGGTCCATCGGCGCATTGAAGGTCGCCAGAAGTCCGTCCCCCAGGTACTTGTTCACTGCCCCGCCATGCCCCCAGATGGCGGGCGCAACCGCCGAGAACAACTCGTTGAGCAGCGCCCCCACCTTGGTTGGCTCGATGCGCTCTGCGGCCGTCGTCGAGTCGCGGATGTCGAAGACCAACAGAGTCACAAGGCGCTCCTGCCCCCCAAGCTCCAGAGCGCGACGCTGACGCCACAGCTGCTTCAGCATCGTCGGCCCTACGTACGGGCCGAATAGCGCCTGCAGCCTCCGGCGATCGCTCGCCTCGGTCACCACTGCGTAGCCCGCGAGGGCAAGGCCGCTGGGCACGACGTTCACCCAGTAGTTGGCGGACGCAAGCAGCAGTAGGCTGAGCGGGATCGCCACGACGAGGCCCGCGAGCAGGAACGCGAGGACACCCATAGTGCCCCGCCGCATTGCGACGTACGATGCGATCGCCGCGATGAGCAGTTGCAGCAGCACGTCCCCCACGAAGCTCGTGCGCTTCAGCGCGGAACGGCTGAGCAGTGTCGCGACCGCGTTCGCCTGGACCTCGACCCCCGACATGAGTCCGTGGCCCGTCTCGGCTCCGACGCCGGCGATCGGGGGCACACGGTGCTGATCGCGCGCGACGTAGTCCAGCCGCCCCAGGAGCACGATTCGGTCTCTCAGCCACTCCGGAGGGATCTGGTCCTTGACCAGTGCGGAGAAGGGCAGCGCCGGGAAGGTGCCGGCAGGTCCCCGGTAGTCGATCATCACTTCCCGCGAGTGCCGCCAAATGGTCTCGTGACGCGTGGGGTCGTACAGCGTCACCGCTCGGGCGGCCAGCGCGGGAAGGGGTTTGCCGTCGGCCTCGGTTAGCAGGCAGAACGAGCGCACCACGCCATCGGGCCACAACACGACATCCGCCAGCCCGATGTCTTCCTGCAGGCCGAACTTGGGCGCTGGCTGCGCGAGCGTCATCTCACCGTCGCTTCCCTGAAGGCTGGCCGCAGCAGTCATCCGCAGCCCCAGCCGGCGGGCGGCGGCCAGCGCGGCGACCAACTCCTCTTCCTGCCGCTGGCCTTGGCCTCCGTCCGGTGTGTCCAGCAGCACGTCAAGCACGAGGACCCGGGCCTGCGCCTCGGCGATGCGCCGTATGGCCTGCGCCAGTTGCTGGCGCGGCATCTGCGTCGGTGGCGACGGATACCCCAGCAGCTTGAAGTCCTCATCGGTGGCTCCGACGATACGGATGGCCTCCGTCGGCGTCGCTGCACCGCGAACGAACAACAGAGCGTCCAGCCAGCTGAGGTTGAGGGAGTCGAGCCGCCCGGAGTGGGAGGCCGCCACAAAGAGGATGCCGATGAGCGAGGCCGTCAGGAAGCCATGTAGCCACGCCCGGGGGCCGGTCGTGAATGTCGGCAGCCCGTCCCGGTACCGATGCATTGGGCCACCCTCAGCGCCGGTCGAGGAGCCTCTTACCGCGCTCAGGCCCCCATTTCGAGCGGCCCGAAGGTCTGTCCTTCCCCACCTGCCCCGCTGGCCGAGGCCTTGTGTTCGGATGACGGACGGGAATGGTACTGCTGAGGCACCCGGACGCCGTGGCAGACATGGCCGGGGAAGTAGCACTCTCAGCGGCGTCTGAGGTAACGCCGGCCGTTGGTAGGCAGGCGCCACCGGCGGCTCAGCCACGCCCCGAGAGCATCGTGCATTGCGACGAAGCTAGCCCGCGCTACCAAGAGCCCGTGTGAACGGCCCCAGAGCCGCTTCTGGGGCTGTTGTCTTTTGTCGGGGCTCGCGGGCCCGCTCGCTGGTCCTCAGGTCCTCAGTCTTCGGAGCGCTTTGCGGAGGCGTTCGGCCTTGTCGCGCTGGGCGAGGGCGCGCTTGAGCGCGGGGTGGTAGGCCACGAGGTCGGGAAGGGGGATGTCGGGCAGTTCCGGCACGGGGAACTGCAGGCCGGCCATGCGGGGCGGCGCGCAGACGATCCAGTCCTCGAGGGGCAGTGGGCGGAAGCTGATCTCCACATCCTGGAAGGACAGTCGGCCGGCCCGCTCGGTACCGACCGCGTCGCTGAAGATCTCGAAGATGCGCTGCCCCCACTCCCCGCCGATGTCGCGCATCCGCCGCCAGTGTTGGAGCGCCTGCTCGACGTCCTCCCCGCGATTGCGCAGATACTTCGCGAGGCCGACGTTCGCGTGGACGATCGCGTTGTCGGACTGATGGCGCAGCACCTGGGTGAACGAGTGGATGGCGGCCGACAGCAGCTTGGCAATCTCGGCCTGGACCTGGCGCTGGCGGGTGACCCGGACCAGCACCGCGCTTTGCATGGAGCGCTGCAGCTCCCGGGCCTGACGCGCCTGTGAGATGCCCAGGACGTTGAGGATCTGCCAGGGGGAGTCCGTGCGGGCGATGGGGCGCAGGACGCCGATGGCTCCGTAGTAATCCTCCAGGATGTACTGCAGCACCCCGAGGTTGAACCGCGCGTTGTCGGCGATGCTCTTCACCCCGATGGCGGCTTCGAGGTATGGGTGGGCCTTCTCGAGCAGCTCCCTCATGCGGGGGGGTGGGGGACCGTAGACCTCCGTCTCGGGGCGCTGGACTCGCCAGGCCGCGGTCAGGTAGCAGGTGGCGATCGCATAGCCGAGCGTCTCGTGCGTCGGGGCCCGCGACGAGGCTTCCTTGAGGGCCTCGGCGGCGTCCTCGTACTCCTCACTCAGATACAGCGCGATCCCCAGGTTGAGGTACGCCTCGGCCGTGCCCGCGCGTCCGGCCTTGATGACCTTGTGGAAACAGGCGATGGCCTCGACCAGGTCCCGCTCGCGGACGGCGTCGCGTCCGCCGGCCTCGTGTCCCGCCTCCGCGGCGGTCAGCAGGTACGCCAGGCCCCGGTCGAAGTCCATCTCCTCCTCCGCGTACGACACCCGGAGCAGCAGGTCCAGCGCCCGGCGCGGCCGTCCCGCCGCCAGCTCGGTCCGGATCAGGTTGCTCTTCACCGCGGTGTCGTAGGTCGAATGGGAGGGATGCTCGAAGCACGAGCGGGCCTCATCGTGCCGGCCCTGGACCCACAACAGGCAGCCCAGGTTCTGCACGATCTCCGGCTCGTCGGCCTCGGCCTGCGCGGCCAGTTGCTGCTCGGCCAGCGCCGCCTCCGGATGGTCGCGCGCGCAGAGCATCAGGGCCGCGTTGTGGCGCGCCGCCGCCACACCCTCGTCCTCGAGCCGCGACGCCTCCCCGTACCGGTCGAGGGCTTGCGCGTAGGCTCCCTCGAGGGCCTCGAGGTTGCCCAGATTCACCAGCACCTCGCCGCTGGCCGGCAGTAGCGCCCGCGCCCGGCGCAGCCAACGCCGGGCCAGCCCCAGGTTGCCCGTACGGCAGAGCGCCGCGCCCAGGTTATTGTAGATCATCCCCTCGCCCGACTCCAGCGCCGCCGCCGAGCCGACCTCCGCCACCGCCTGCGCGTAGTCGTCCCGCCGGTACGCGAGCACGCCGGCGTTGGCGTACGCTGGGGCGTAGGAGGGGTGTTGGTGCTTGGCGAGGGAGAAGGCGTCCTCGGCCCGCATGAAGTCGCCGAGCTGCAGCAGGCGCACGCCGATGTTGTTCAGCGTCAGCGGCAGGCTGCCGTCCTGGCACACCATCCACAGGCGCTCGATCAGCACGCCGTAGGGGGCCTGGGTTGCCACGCGGGCGAGGTTGGCGTCGCTCAGGCCCTCCGGCCGGTTCAGCTCCCGATCGACCAGCCACCCCACCTGACTCCACTGGCCGGTCTCGGCCAGCACGACCAGGAGGTTCTCGCCCCAGGCCGACGACTCGTCTTCCTCGTACCGTTGCCGCAATATCTCGTGGGCGCCCTCATAGTCGTTCCGCAGGCAGCGGATGACGGCCAGGTCGCACAGCGCCTCACCTGAAGCTCCCTTCAGATCGCCACCCGCCGACGCCACGGCTCCCTCGGCACGGGACAGGTTGCGCTCCATCCGCGCCACGCACCACCGCAGCGCAAACCGCAGCCATTGCCGGCGCACGACAATCCACGTCAGTCGGGGGACCGCCAACAGGAGGTAGAAGGCACACGCGCCGCCCACGGCGCCGGTCGCGAGCACCGTCCAGCCGACGCGGGGCGTCACGGCGTGGGTGTAGATGGCGCCGACCAGCGCGCCCAGCACGGCGCTCAGGATCGGCAGGACCCGCCCCCGCGAGTGCGCTCTGACCCGCACGCGCGACGGCCGCTCGGCGA
>Ga0194110_10002677_pt1 | contig 22466 bp, 13 predicted proteins | sample TA2Kig1200mmetaG_FD_146192 | JGI IMG/M metagenome (GOLD analysis project Ga0194110, IMG submission 146192) | Freshwater microbial communities from Lake Tanganyika, Tanzania - TA2015032 Kigoma Deep Cast 1200m | ecosystem: Environmental > Aquatic > Freshwater > Lake | place: Tanzania: Lake...
GTTTATGGTTAACTACCAATCCCTCACGCTTAAGTAAGAGATGAAGCCGGGGACTGCCGAACCGGCGCCTTTGCCCGGCCAGTTCTCGCAGACGCTGGCGCAGGACACTATCGTTATCCGGTTTCGGCTGGTAGCGATAGACAGAAGGCGAAATATTGACCAGCAGGCAGGCTTTATTTTTACTCAGCCCAAGTTCATCACTGGCATAGGTGACTGCCTGGCGTTTTATCTTGGGCTTGAGAAGTTTTTTGACAGCAGATCCTTGAGCGCTTTGATGTCCAGCGCCTGCTCACCCACAATCTGCTTCAATCGCCTGTTCTCGGTCTCCAGACTCTTCAACCGGCGCAGATCGCTGACGGTCATGCCGGCATACTTGGCTTTCCAGTTATAGTAGGTAGCCACGCTGATGCCATACCTGCGGCATAGGTCGTTGACCTGGGCTCCAGCCTCCCCTTCCTTCAGCACCTGGATGATTTGTTCTTCGGTGTACCTCTTGCGAATCATGAATGTCCTCCTCAGTTGTTTTATTGTAGTGGAGGACTCTAATTGAGGTCATTACTGTTTACGGGGGTAAGGTCAAGCGAATATTATCCAGGATGGGTAATAGAGCACGAATAGTGGAAAGCTATTCTCTGGCTAGTCCTCTAAATTTCAGGCGACTGCTAGATGGAATGGTGGTTGACTCAAGGAAAAGCGGGATAAAAACCAGAGTAACAATATTTGAACACGAGGAAAAATATAACCATCTTAAAAAAGATTACAGTGTGGGCATATTCATGCCAGCTTATGGAATTTTTTCTAACTGGTCATCATGGTGGATATTCTATGACGTGGCAAATAATCACTCAGGAACTGCATCTGGTATCTTTAAACAAATAATGAAAGAAATAAATCGAAATATTAAATACATCGACCTAAATACTTACGTAGCAGATAAAGACGAGTTCTACAAATATTGTGAAGACCCAGGACGCTTAAGACAAGAAACCGCAATTAGAGCTGTGAATCAAATGGTAACAAATATTAGAGGAACATATCCGGAACTTCTCATTTCAAATATGTTGTCCAACATGAATTACACGAACATCAAGCTAAGATTAGAACCTTCCTTCTTGCACAATATTGTAGGTACAAAACAAGATCTAGACGTAGTTGGAAAAAGAGATCAAGGCGATTACACGGAAATAATAATATTTGAATCGAAAGGAAAGGGTTGTCCTGCTGAAGAGCTACATGAAGAAGTAAGAAATTTCTCTAACACAATACAGGTCATCTCAGACAACAAGGGTAAATTCCTGGCCGAAAGCTACGGGATTGATAATGGTACAGATAAAATAAGAATAAAGGCATATTTTGTTTCAATGGGTAAGGGATACCGATATGATACATTCAATAATATTACTTTCTGGGATTTTGATGATTTCAAAAATGAACTTGAAAAACACGGGATTCCAGATATTTATATTGGATTCCTAAAAGAAATGCCAGTATTTATACGTGTGTAACCCAGGATTCGATTAAACATTCTGATGGACTGTGTTGCGACGTACTATGATGTGTGCTAGCTATCTGGCTGATATGAATGGAGATTACTCGACAGCCGCCGAGTGAGTGAAGTACCGCCAAGCATTATTGAACTCATTGCCATTTCTCTCTACCAGCATACGGGAGATCACGGACCTCGTCTTATATTTTTTGATGAATAGCTCCACTTGATTGGAGGGTATTATCCAGACTGAGGGACTAATAATCGGATCTGGCATTTTACTCTCGAATGACAAGAGTATATAGAAGTGGTTTGGGTTATCGAAAACCTTTATATTATCGGCTGGCCAATCATACGGACCAGCTAAGCCCTTAACATCGACTGTATAAACGGTTTTAGAGTCACGGTGTATGAGAATGTCGACTGACTTCTTATTACCAAGTGTCAGATGGGCTTCAACACCTAATCTGTATAAAGCAGAGAGAATCCAGAACTCCGCTGCAAGGTTGGTGTTATACCGAACAGCATCCTTCTTCATTTGCATCCTTCAAACGTGAGCTTGTAGCAGAACATGAGCATCTTCCATGAATCTGTCAGATTTTTGCTTTCAAGGCGCTCCTTGGCCCTCCTTTTAGCCCACTTGGTGCTATCTTTGGATAGAATTTTGCTGGCGAATTTTTCGAGTTTTTCCTTAGTCATGGTTTGCTTGAACTTGTTGAACTCGGACTTTCTTCCAGCAATGCATTCCTGTCTCGCCCCAGCAGCTTGATTTGAGGGGTGCAGCAGGTACTGAAGCCTATAGTCAAATTCTCCCTGCTCTCGCTTCTTGGTTAGAAAACGTTCCACCTCTCTGCCCATCGCGAACACTATCGCATCTTGCTTGGCGACTAACTCCAGCTCCTTCTTAAGCAATGGAAACCACTCCTCCCAGCGTTCTTTGCGCTTATGCTTTGCTTTGTCCACTGGCATCGCGCCTTTAGACATGTCGGTAATGTAATAGGTTTGTCCTCTCGTGCAGAGATAATTCTTGGCACAATAGTGTAAGAAGCAGCCTCCGAGACTAGCAGGTAGGTAATTTCGAAATCCCTTCTTGATCGCAGCCTCCCCGTCTTTCCGGTTTGGACGTTTGCCTGCCCACTTTGTAGTCAGGGAAGGCTCCATTGCAATGAAAATGTAATCCACCGGACGGTTCGGCCTAATGAATTGCGGCAGATAGACGATGTCGTCGCATCTGAGGCGTTTCCGGTCCCGTCTTACTTGTTTCTTGAGGCACTTCTCCAACTCCTCGTACTTCTGGGCAAAATCCAGCATAATGATATCTATTGTATTTTTCCGAACTGAACTAGTCAAAGTAGCTGCATAAATACTCAAGTTTGTTTCCAACTGCGCTTTCTAGCGAACGTTCAATCTGTTTAGTACCTCGCCGAGCAACGATTGAACAAGCACAGCACCGCCAAACGCTCTCCATAAAATAGCCACACTGTTGTATTGTATCATACAAGAATCCAGTCAGGCTCGAAACTCCTCCCGTCTTTTTCGCAAAAAAACGACTGATAGTAAGCCTATTAACGCAACAAATCCACCAATTGTGGCAGACACCAGGGCATTCGCAACGGGGTCACCAGCTGGTACAACGATAGGTGCAAAAATCATATAGGCTAGCCCCATAAACATAATGCCGATAGCGCCTGAGATTGCCCACCGCCAGCCTCTCTTTAGTAGTGCGCAGATACCACCACCTGAAATCAAAGCAATTAGAAACAGGCCGGCATATACCGAGACTGCCTCATAAGTTCCGTAAGAAACCGTCCTTGTTGTCGCTACTGCACTTACCACCATTCCTAAAACACCTAATGAAAGGAAACCAAGAATTATCATTAAGACACCTACTACTATTCTCAATTTTTTGTCCTCCTTTATCAGTCAGGCTTGAAGTTCTGCAAGAGAACCCCTGCTTCTGAGAAGTAAGAAGACAAGCCAAACAATGGGAATGGGCCAGAGACATAACCACCATAGGCTTCTGTTCTTCCGACGAAGCATCCATACTGCTATAGGGAGTGTTATTATGCTAACGGTTAGCCAGTCTAGTCCATCCGATATTACCTTCGGCATATCGGGAAATATAACACCAAAAAGAACTATGATTAAGAAAGCCACCGGACCTGCTCCCAACACAACTAGGAACACAGTCCAGTTCAGATGTCTTTCAAACCAATTCATCTGTGCTTGGTGTTGAATAGTCCAATTCAATTGAGTTCCACAGTTGCCACAAAATCTTGAACCAGGGACAACTGCTGTGTTACAGTCAGGACATTGATAACACTGCTGCATCTGACCTGACCCCTGAGGTGTACCCAATCATTAGGACAGGGTAAGGGATAGATTAAGAGAGAGTTAAATTTCCGCCAGTTCTCACGCGGGCAATGCAGACAGGTCTACTTGCTTGTATCCATCTGCATACCACAATTTCTACAAAATCTAGCCCCCGGGTCGGCAGGAATTCCACAGGAAGGACAACCAACTGTCAACCTTGCTCCGCAAATCCCGCAGAATTGCTGTCCCACTTCACTTTCAGAATCGCACTCAGGACATAGCAACGTCGCCTTCATCTTGTCTATCATTCTTAAGGCTACAAGGGCCTGCTTAGCCTGTTCCCAGTCTTTCTTATTTCTACCTTTTGACAGCCGCATAGCTTCAGTAAATTGTTCCTCTGCTGTCTTTCTAGCAAATTCGTAGCTGCAATCCAATGCCGCTAAAGTAATCCGATTAAATATACGTTCATCCTCAGAAGATATAGAGGATTCGTATCGACTACCGGTAAGAGTTTTATACAGGTGAGTGTCTTCTTTTTTCAATGTTTCTAACATTGGTGCCCACAGTTTCGGGGCTGTATCAATCAGAGACCTCAATATTCTTACTGAATCAACAGGAGGTACTTTCGTATTATGCAAAGCCCCATAAAACATATTGCCAAATGCAATACGATATTTTGCGTCCTCCGGATATATTTGTACTAGAGTCTCTAATACTAACAGCGCTTCCTTGACTTTCCCCATAGTCAAAAAAGCTCCAAATATTGGCCAGCTCTCAGTGTCATGGCTGGTACTATAAGCATACACAAGCAACTTTATAGTCACCGGAATGTTATCTGTCGCCTCTATCAGTTCTACTGTCTGCTCCGGAGTATAGGCAACACTTAAAGCAGTCAGTAAGCTGGCTACCTGTTTTACACTGCTATTCAATATCTGTGATTTTTGACACGCCAAATCCAATCTTATTTCCCACCCACCTGGTTGGTAAATACGCACAATTTCCAAGTTATTGGAATCTTCAAAAATCGTATTTGCAATCGAATCTGTAAATTCTAGTGTTATTATGCCTTTATCAATCACCTTATAAATAATCCCATGTCTTTGTTGAAACATTTTCGGGACTATACTATGTGATACTTGGATATCAGTATCATGTATTATCAAACCTAATAGTTCTCCAACAAATGGACGAAGTAGTACGTCTTCTCCTAAAGATTTTGCCATTTGTGGGGAATAAGCATATAGGTAACCAGCTAGGAATCTGGCATTATCGAGCAGCTCTTTGGAAGGCGTTAGCGCATTACTCATACAACTGAACTCCTCGCTTAGCCCTTATTGCGCGATGTCTTTAGTCTACACCCACACTTGGAAAGAATCAATTGAAGGCTGGTGGCACTAAATGGCCGGAAACATTCTGACGAAATGTACAATTTCATGTACTGAAATTACCTCTTATGTTATTTAATTCGGTGGCGTGTTAGTTTTCAAACGTATAACTGCTGGATAGATGTTAACCCTACCTTTTTCTACTAAGGAGACTAGATCAGAGAATGTGTGTTCCACGTACGAGTCCCCTTGGGGTTCCAGGATGGTAGCATTAACTTTCTTTCCAAATTCCCAAGCCTCAGCTGGGATCTCAACTCCGTCATAGCTATCAAACGATGAATTAGCTATGAAAAAAGGATGCTCCTGCCCAGCACTAACTAACTTCCAATGAAAAGCGCCCTGCGTTCTTATTATCTGCGCACCGTTTGAATGTAGGAATGCGCCCCTTGATTCATTCCATTGGTACCCTCGCTCACTGAGAAAGCGATTGAGTCGTTTGAATTGTCCAGCCTGCCTCTTCTTGCGTAATATACCCTCTTCTTCACCTTCACTATCCTCTTTCTTGCCATCGATGTCTGTCCCAGTATCACTTGAAATCATATCATCATCGTTAGGTGGGATAGTTATGTCACCATGACCATCTGTACCTTCAGGCTCCTGTGGAACATATCCATCCTTGCTTAATTCCACATCGTCTAATTCAAGGTGTTGCTGTCCATAAGATTCGATCCATAATGCACTCCTAGCAACACAGTCTCTTATGGCTTGCTTAGATACTTCCGTACGAAATGGACGAATAAGTTCCTTTATCAGCTTATCAAATATACCTGCAATGTCTCCTACAATGTAGAGAGTATTATCGTACCATGCTACTGTTTCTTCTCGTTCAAGGCTCACCGGGCTTCCATTCAAGTGCTTTTGAATATGCAATGAAGAAGCAAAATTCAGTTTTGTAGTTGCAAGTCTCTGCCCCATCTTACGATCGATAACAAAGTCATCAGCATTAGCGCCCTTTGGAATTCTAAGACATGCAAGTAGTGTTCCAAGAGTCTTGAGCCATACCTGCTCAGATAGCTCTATCTGGCTATTCAGTTCAACTTGTGAAATTTTCATGCGCAGATGATCCTCAAGCATTGGGGGCAAAGCCTCTCTAATTGAAAGAAAGGCACTTCTATCGACCATGGAGAAATCGGCCACTGAACTACGAATTCCCGAAAAGAGACCCTCAGCTATATCAGAATCGCAGCATCCCCAGCTCAAGTTAAATTTATGGATAACCTTGCCTTCTAGATTAATCCACCGATTTGATTTGTTCCAGATATCTCTTGGATATCTTGCCAGTAGCTTAATGACATCTCGATAATCACGCTCTGAAAGAAACGAGTCTAGTAGCAATGCGTCTAACCAACTCAGGGCATCATCAAATCCAGGCTCAATGTTGACCCCAAGCCGTTCCCATAGAGGTATGTCTGTTATATCATGGTGGAGAACTGCGACTCCGGGCAAGTTACTTGGGTTAGTACGAAAAACGGCATCGATCCGCTCCCATGTATCTTCCGCTCTAGCTATCTTCTTAGACCCGAAAATATTTTTTATTGTTACTATTTGCTCCATGGGTAGTCTGCCAGCAACCCGGTCAATGGCATGATAAAGATCACGAAGCGGCCCTATAGGTGGATCTTGCGCCTGAGATAAGTCCTCCAATCTCTTGAGTAGTGGCTGTATATCGGCTGGATCGGATCTAATGCCTAAGGCTTCAAGACCTGCCCTATACGATGCCAAATCCCACGATGCGTTCACAAATGGTTCAATGCCAAGTAAAGCACTTGTCTCTGGGTTACGGGAGTAGAGCTCTGATGGCATTCGTGGATGGTTGAATTCATCAGGGAGACACTTCAGAAGGCGCAATCGATGTAGCCATACTGCTCTTGCACCACCGGTGTCTACGTTTCTGTAATAGTCGCCCCAATTCTCAGATACGGATACGTTTTTCCGTATCTCCCAGGCTTTAGACCACGAGTTTAGAATTGCCCATACAACACTTAACCATACAGTAGGCTCCTTAGCTTCCAGGTTCTCCCAGTGATTCCAGAATTCTTTTGGGAAATCCCAGTCTACCACACTATAGTTTGGGCGCTCGTAATAGGTAGAGGGATCTTTGCCCCCTCTACCACGGCAAAATTCTCTCAGGTCACTTTTGCTCCACAAGTGTTCATGTAATTTACCAGGCAGAGGAAACTGCTGAATACCACCGCGGCTGGGGGATTTCGCCCATCTTCTCCAGATATCTTTATCTTTTGGCTCCAATCCAACCTCATAGTCATCTGAAACGACATGGTACTGTGCCACATTAGATGGAATCAGTGAGGCGATATCTATACCTCCAGGTACTAGACAATCCTCGGCAATTCTCCATTGCCCATCCTGACAAAGGAATTTAGGTAAGCTAGTATCAACGCACTTCAAAGGCAAATCTAAGCGAGCCACAACGTGGACGAGTCGTATGGCATCCTCTTTCATTAGATCATCATTGCTGAATATGCTTGTAGCTGCCAGATTCAATATATCTGTTAATTCACACTGTCGATTCAACCCGGTTTTATCATAAGCGTTCCTAATACGTGTTAAGTCCGATTTATCAATGCGCATACCGGCTGCCTCAGATAATCGGCTTAGGAATTCCTCATCGCTCTTTGTGACTTCGCTCATAAGTAGTGACCAACCAGAGTCGAGTAATTCAACCATGCTACAGAGGAACTGCCAATCAGCCTCCGAACACTTCTCAGGAGCCGATGGCAAAGAGATTATCGCTTCAGCTCTACCAAGAATATCACTTCCTTCTACAGGCACAATAGCTGCACGACGCCAGAAGTGCCACATCCCTGTCATAGTCTCAATGGTTCGCTCCGCCAGACTCCACAGTGGCAAGAGATTCTCCAAAGTAGTCGGACGAGGTGGTGGCTTATATCTTTTATCCTGAATTCGAGTAAATATATCTTCTGGTCTAATTATCTCAACCAACCCCCACTTTGAAAGATTCTCAATATATTGTTGACGGATGTGTGGTGCTACAGCATATTTTTTATTAGGAGCAAAATGTTCACAAGCTACTTCCCATCCCCATGCATTGATTACTTGTCGAGGTAATACGGATGCACTATCTTTGTTACCTAATTCCCCATTCGCAGTCAGAAGAACATCCCTTCCCTGAATTTCATCTGCAAAGGCCTTGGAAACATAATTAGCAGCAGACTGCTCTACATTGAATGAGTAATCAGTTCCCTTGGGTGGCATAAGGCTGTAGGCATTGGCTCTATCCGGCAGGCTTTGATCAGAGCGCCCAAGCCAAGATAGCAAGTTTGATCCAAGTAGATGGCCAATCCTCTCGAGTAGCCATCGGTTTACCGGTGAACTTGCAGGTTCCTTAATCCCACTTCGAGCAGGATCCTGAATAAATGGAGCCTGTGCACACACCGGGATGTTCAGTTTGACACCAGTTGGAAGAACAACATGCAAACGACCCTTATCGCTATCCGGGACATTTGCTACAACTATTACACGACATGGGGCTAATTCAACATCACATTCCCCGCGTTCATCGTATATTTCTCTTACGCAATCAGGTGGAAAATTTTCCTCCTCAGACCGAAAAACGATCACTTTATCTGCCATTCCTGTGAGTTTGACATATTCTGAACCTACACACGGACCATGTTCACTGGACGTGATGGTGAACCCCATCCCTTCGAGACTCAAGCCTTTAATGTTCTCAAAGAATAACAGGGGCAAGGGGGATTTCCGCCACCTTTCAAATTCCTCTTCTATTAAATTTTCTTTCTCAGGGGCATCAAGTCTCACCCTGACGGTAGTATAGTCTGATGAATCCGCTTCTGTGAGCGTCTCAGGCTCGGTAAAACGTTCCTTGTGAAATCGACAGGCAATGGCAGGTGTTAATAGTTCAGCAGCTGGTCCCAACGAGAAAACGGATTTGAAGCCAATTCCACGAAAACCAATCGTCAGTAACTTGCGCTTATTGGAACGACCGAACGAGCAGAGTGACTCGAACTCGTCACGTGTAAAATCATGACCATTATGTTCAAATACAAAGAAGCCGTCTTTAAGTGATGCTGATGCCCATGTCGCCCCAGCATCATCCGCGTTCTGAAGAAGTTCGGAGAGGACATGACGCGGGCTTTGCACTTGGCGAAAAAGCTGCCACCACGGTCCGGCAAGGTCTGGATCGCTCTCTAATTGATCCCATCGACTTTTCGCTTTGGCACGTATACCTTCGAAGAAATCTGGTACGCAGCGCACTTATACTTATTCCTTTTCAAAATTGAAGTTAGAGAACCCAAGCGTACGGCAATTTTCTGTTACTATACGGATCACCTGCTCCGAAGCACCATCCGGAATGTGAACCTGTATCTCAAGAGTGGTATCAGCCGATGCTCCAGGTAAGCTAACCAGATGCTGGACAACTTCTGCTGCAACTTCGGCAATATCCCTAGATAGACGCGTTGGATCGAGTTGAATAGTGGCATGGAAACGCTTAGGCTTTGGCACTTCAAGAGGAGCAGTCGGCTCAATAAGACTAGGTTGAACCGGCTTTATACCTACAGGCATAACCTCTATCTCCGACTTTCCATTTGGCTTTCTTAGTTGGTCCTCTTCTAATTGTTTCTGGGCAACTTCCGGCTTAATAATAACAGCATTGTTGTCGATCAAGACAGTGATAGTACGGCAGACACTTAAACCCATATATCGTGCCTTTGTTGAATCCCATGATTCAGCATAGCCGAAACTATCTGGGTTCCACGTCATTAGTCTTACGCCCTCGGAGATAGCAGCGACTAGGACTTGGCTATCACGTAAGCGTGGCAGGTAGAGATAACGAGCAAAATCCTCAACCAGTTGTTTAACACCCACACTATCACCTCGCCACAGAGGCACCCTATCTAATTCCATACGTAGCCGAGTTGCCCCTATCTGCAACAGGAGCATCTCTTCACTCTTGAGTCGTTTGGCTGCTCTCGAAGCTAACGTTTCTTGCCCGCGCAGTGAGAATTCTGTCCACTCAATATTTCCTTGAACATTAGTCTGGCCTGGCACCAGCAACCATTGGTAAGTCTCTGGAATTCTCAACTTCACGGTCTCCTCTGCACTATTACTCTTTGTCTCTGCCTGCCTAGCTTGAAAGGCATCCAAATTCAGTGTTTCACGATCCCGAATTATTGAAGCCCAGGCGAGATACTGCCGTACTGCTTGTTCCAGTTCCTTCAATCTGGTCCCGTCTGCTGCGAGGAATACTAGTGTATTTTTATAGTTCCTCGGACTATTGCCCCGATTCTCAAGTATATTGGCCGCTTGCATTCTGGCTGCGCTAGCCTGGTCTTTGGCTGCATGTGGACACTCAGGATCAAGGATTACTAAACGCGCCTCCATTTCGTCAGGAATATCACCACTCGGAGCACATGCGTGTATTCTGGTGAAATCTGATCGTGTCCTGGCTTCATCGCGCAGCCTCTTACGTATTTCCTCCAGCGCTATGTGTTGATCTAACTGAATGGCCCGATCTTCGGCGAGTCGTGTAACCGATGGTTGAGTCGAATACCAATACTTGCTGCCGTCAATATAAAGGTATGTTGCTTGATCGGTAAGCCTGCGTAGCGCATCTCCAAACGTAGGTACGCTTTCTCCTGGTTGGGCGCAACCAAGCTTTATTCGCCGTTCGTCAATTCCGCGATTGGCTCCTCGCAATGTGGGTGCTGATCCAATATATACAGTACGAGCCACTCTACGGCAGGCAGAATATCTGCCGAGGTTGGGATTATCGCGATCTAGAATAAGAGGCAATGATTGTGGCCCATCAACGTCCTTCTCAATCACCGGCACCCATTGGTCTTCTAAATACCGCGTTAGTTCAAACTGCACCGCTGGGTCGTCTATAGGTATACTGGCTGGGAGAATAAGCAGGTTGCTGTCATTACGAATCCATAATGAGTGTATTACAGCAGCCATTAGACGTAAGACGCCTCTTGTTCTTTGAAATTTATCCAACGCCGACCAGTCTGTATATAACCGGTCGAAAAGTTCTGGGTGTATTGGATAAGCAGCTTTGAGTCGTCTCTCATATTCACCCTCTCGACACTCGGAAGGGAACTCCTGGCTCTGCGTTGCGTATAAATCGGCAAAGGCACGGGCTACAGCGTCACGCTGTACGTAAAGATTATTGTCCACAATTGGCTCAAATAATCTGCGCCGCACTATTTCAAATCCCTCATCGGTACTTGCCGGCCGCCATGATGATTCAACACGACCAACGGCATTTTTCAAACGATCCAATGCCATCTTACCTCGTTCACCACCTATCTCGTTGTCAGAAGCTGGAATACTAACTACCAGCATAGTTCGTGTAGCTGACTTAGCTGCCTCTGTCAACGCTTGGGCAAATGTGAACTGCGTGTCGAAAGTGCCGGCGGGGAGGTTTGGATCATCGTGAAGTTGTCGCGCGTAGGCTACCCATTCATCAATCAAAATTATGCAAGGAGAATATCTCTGGAAAAGCTCACGAAGGGTATCTCCAGGGTTGGTCGCGGTTCGGTCGGCTTCAGCAATTAATGCATAGCCATCTTTGCCACCAAGCTGCCAAGCTATCTCACCCCATAATGTACGAGTAACAACACCGTCAGGTTTGCGATGTGGTTGCCCAGGAGAGATCTTACTTCCTACCAGTACTACACGGTGGACATCCTGAGCGAGCGCTAGTCCCGAATCCTTAACTAATCCTTCTATCCCGGTCAACTCTGATGAGTTTTTGCCACCAAATAAATGATACAGTGCTAGCATAGAGTGAGTCTTGCCGCCGCCGAAATTGGTTTGCAGCTCTACCACTGGATCACCACCACTGTCACCAAGACGTCTAATAGCACCCAATAACAGGTGAGTAAGTCCTTCAGTTAGAAATGTACGTCGGTAAAACTCAGTTGGATTGCGATATTCTTCAGAGCCGTGGTCAAGGTAAACCTGCCAGAGGTCAGCAGCAAATTCCGCTTGTTGGTAGCGTCCAGATGCGACATCAGGATGGGGTGTTACAATCTCACGCCATGGTTTTACCCCCCCTACTGGCTGCCCTAACATCGGTTGAACTTTCCGCATTTCACCGCGGCGTTGCTCGTCAAAGCGATTACGGAGTAATTCCATTTTTTGCTTCTCTACTTCGTCGGCTTCTTCGGCTGCCACTGACTGGAGTAGACGGCCAATACTATCTAAAGCACGGTAGGCATCATCCGTACTAAAAGGGTTCTGGTGCGCCCACTTATTTCGTGTATCTCGTAGTTCACTGAGGAGTGAACGTTCCGCAGGTCCGAGTGTCCTTCTAAAAACATCGTTCCACTGGTCCCACATTACGTGTAATATAGCTTTGACATCCCAGTTGATTTGTCCACCTTTAGTAGCAGGTTTTTCCTCACTTAAAGACTGCAATGCCACACGGGTCCATTGCCCACCATGAGCCGACTTCATCTCACGTTCAAAGAATGGCTTGAGACCTACTCGCAAGGTTTCAAGTGCTTTGCCAACTCGCTCGTAATTAGTGATTGCCATAGCCTGCTACCCCCTTATATCTAATTGGCCTTGCTCTGGAAGTTTGAAGTTTTGAGCTAGACGCATAATTTCAGGCCAGGCTCTGACTAGAGCATTGTAAGCCATAGCCTCCCCAGCCCAACTTTTTTTGTCACATATAGCGAATAAACGATAAGCAAGCGAACGTGCCTCCTCGCTACGACCACCACCTAAACGTGTGACTAAATGCCCGGCAGCTTCCTCTCCTTCACTCTCGAGGGTTCTAATGAGATGTTGAGTACATCCCCAAACAGTTAACCGAGATTCTTTGAGAGGATCCCAGTTATGTTCAAGTTCAGCTCTTTTGAGCAAACGAACCTTGCCAGCTTTGGCTATCGCTATGCCAGCGTCTCCTAGTCCTTGGACTGCAATGCCTTTCGCCTTAGCAAGGGTCTCAGCATCTCCATATGGACCTTCATCCATACCTCGTTGCTCAAACCACGACACACAAAAACGTGTATCGCTGTCTAATTCACCCTCCTGACTTGTCAGATATGTATCTAGCTCTTGATTAATCAATTGGAGAGCAGTGCGTACAGTCATTGCACAACCATCAGCCTCTAAAACCTTTGAATACCGTGAGAATACCGCCATACCTGGACCGATAGATGCCTGAGCTAGGTCAACCGGCGCTACACGGCCGCTCATAAGAGCACTTAACTCTCTTGGCAGTTCTTTGCGTATTGCTGTGAGGAATTCCCGTCGGGTGGCAACCGGAGCATGCTCTGGGCGCGGACGGCAGACGATTATTATTGCAGAAGCAAGAGCATTCGCATTTCTAGCTACGGACCTGACAGATTTTGTACTTCGTATTGGCCATGTCCCAGTAATTTGATAACCTGCTCTGTCCAGCCCGATAAGCATCTTTTCCCAACCCGTCGATGAGCTAGTTAGCGTGCCATTCACTTCTTCTTTTGTATCTTCCTCTTGTTTAAACGCATAATATAGGACCAGCGGATAGTTTGGATCTGCGTGTTCTTTCATCAGTACAAACACTCGCACCATGCCTTCCTCAAAATACTTATCAGCCTTTTCCCTGTCGCCAGAAAAGTGATATGGACTCGCTATCAGTTCAGTATCTTTAGGGGTCAAGACAGTAGAGAAAAGGTCGGGGTAAATACTACCCAAGCATCTGCGAAGCCACACGTAAAAGAAATCTGTAAGATCTGCAAATGAAATATTGTCATAATACGGGGGGTCAGTGAATATCATTGTTGGCTTATTGGTATTAGGTAAAAATCTTGTAGCATCAGCCTGTAAAACGTGACCAGATACGTGGACTAAAGGCACCGCACTTAATGCACTGATAATCCACTCACATGCTGAAGCAAATGTTAGGTTACCTTCTATTGGATTTGCCTCGGCAAAGTCCCAAGTCATACGTATACCTTGTTGAACGAAAACATTTCTCATGTTTTCGTTCGTCGGGTTCCATGTACAGATTGCAGAGTGGTAGTCCAATAAACGACTAGCAGCAAGCGCAAGATATGTCACAATTGAATCTGCATATTTCTGATCTCCTCCCGAATCTTCAAGGATCAATGTCCTAGTTTCTTGTACTAAGTTAAAAATCGTACTCAAAGCCATGAGTTGTCGTCTAGTGAAGTAGTCGCTAAAAGTTCTGAATCCGTAACGCCTTCCCTGAGCATTGCTGGCAAAAGTTCCCCTGCTCTGCTCTGTTGGCAATTTTGCTAATAAATGCTCATCCGTGAAGTATTTATTGCTTGCGTCTGTAATCTCGTGAGCTTCATTTAATGTAAACGGCATGAATGTCTTTCCAACCCGCCCTTGGACGACTTTAGCGAGTGGCATATTGTTTAAACGCCCCGCCCCAGCTTCACTATCAATATAGTCGCCTCTTACCATACCTATACCACATACAGGGCATACAAAAGTAGCTTTCACCTTTTTCCCCTTATCACTTTTAAACGTTGTTCCACTTTCTACTCTAGCTGCATCTATAGGAATCCCTGACTTAACGTCAAAGTGAATAGTGTGGTTCTTTATATCAAACACTGGTTCTACCCAGGCTTGATTTTTTGCCTTCCCAGAGAGTCTATATGATGACACTAAAGGTACTTGAAAACCACACGCTGGATTGGGGCAAGCTACAGTTCTGGCCCATAGCCAGGCCAACACCGTTTTGCCGCTCGATAATGTGCATGATGGGGCGTATAGTTCATAGAGACGTGTATATGCTTGATCCTGTATCCACTTTCCATAGTATCTTATATCCGCACTAAGCCCAGAGATTCCTTGCCAAGCTGCTTCTGTGCTCATCTGAGCTTTAGCTTTGGGATTGAAAGGCATGTGGTTGAGGTACCGTAATGGGATTTCAGTAAGAGCTTTTGTAATTAATACAGCTAATGGGTTGAGGTCAGAGGCAACAGTATCTAAGCCAATGCGCTCCGCTTCCAAGGGAATGCTACCGCGCCCACAAAAGGGATCCATTACTATTGGCAGATTAATAGTGTCTTGCTCAATAATCTTCCTTGCACGCTTAATAACCTCTTCATTCCCCGTATTTTCCCACTTGACCAAATCCTCTATTACGTGGAAAAGGTGCTCACGCTTTTGTAGGGCTTCCTTCTCTGGCAAGTCATTGCTCGGGTCATCTACGAGTGAAGCGAAAACAATCGCTCGGCATGCAACTAGTGGTTGACGAGCCCAAAAAGGGTGTATAGACCTTGGATGTCCCTTGAGGAATGGATTTTCGGTCTCTGCCCTACAAGCAGAGTTTATTGCCTCAAGTGGCAGTGCTACCTCAATTAACTTCTTGCGATAGGTCATTCGGGCTTGCCTCCTCGTGCACTTATTTCATTAAGATCATAGTTCACGCTGGTTACACCGAAGTCAGGTTCTCGTCCAAATGGTTTACGTATATATACAGGTTCTTGGACATTCTCTCCTTCTACTAAGACGAGAGCCAAGATAAATTCATCCGGCTTATTAAGGCCTGTCAATATTTCATTCTTTGTTACTGTAACTGTCGTTGCTCGATGGTCGCGCCCTTTTACCTCGATGAAGAGTAATCGGCCACTGTCTTGAAAACCTGATTCGATGTCATATCCAAGCTTATCTGCAGATACATCTATAGGTCGCCTGTCTAACAACCGTTCCACTTCGATAACCTTCTGCATTGCTAGGTGCTCAATACGCTTGTTCTCCCTGGATTCTTCATCTCCAACTTCAGCCTTTTGACCTCGCAAACGTTGCAGAAGACCTTCTGGCACAACAAGAGCACCACCTATAATAACTGGAGGTACTGGATAAACGTGGCGTTCCAACTCTAACTCGTCTAACCGCTTTCTCAGTCGAGCCTCGAGGTCGTCAGCCCGCTGGCGGGCCTTCCCGGAGTTAATCTTGGCATTCACCTTACCTGCCAACTCCTGAGCCTTTAATTCGTTGGCACGGTAGTCCCAATAGTTTATCTCTTTCGTGAGACGGTCTTTCACAGCGGTAATAGTGCGGTCAACTACCTCTTGGCGACGTCGCCGTACCTCCTCCAGATGTCTTGGCACTACGTGCTCAACTGCATACTGCATAACCTTAGACTCGAAATCACCTTTAAGCCATGCCTCGGACAATACAGGTGTTAAGGCTTGGCGTTCCTCCTGACTTAGCGAACGATAGTCCAAATAGGGGGCATATCCGGCGGTACGAGTATCATTATTACGATCGACTTCAATGAATTGCATCTGTTGCGATACCACCCGTCTTCGACCATCGGGAAGAGTTCGAGCATCCTGCAAAGCATTCTCTAGGTAGAATAGCAAGCGCGGATTATCTGATCGGTCGGTAGGGTCAACCAAAATAGCCCCTTGTTTAAGTAGATTGCGGAACTTCTCAAGTATGAGATCAATTGCAACGTCAAGGAGTGGATGTCCCGGAGAGACAAGCTCAGCCATTGGCTTACCTCGAATAGTCACTTGATCCTTTTCAAAGCATATACGCTCGTACTTAGCCATCAGCGGCTCGCCGACGCCTAATAATCGGTCACGGCTTCGCATAATTTGCGGTACATGCGCTATTTCATACCGTTTAGGTTCACGTTCCCGAGCTGTCCCACCAAGGTGTGTAAAGGTTTCAAGAAAGAAAGCCCGTATAAAATGTGGCTGAAGCTTTCGAGCGTCAGCCCTCTCCATATCTTCACGAATTCGACGTACTTTGGCAGTATCCAGAGAATCATGCGCCAACGCCCGATCTTCAAGTAGTTGTCTTAAATGTTCCCTGTCAAGCTCAGTATCAACTACTTTGTTGTGCCTGCTCCTGACCTCCGGTTGGTCTCCGTAGCGGATTGCTTCAAGTAAAAGCTTGCGCAGTTCGTCACCCTCAAAAATGCGGCCAAGAATATCGAAGACTCCCCCGCCAAGTGCCTTCCGCTCCTCTTCGAGTTTGGTCAAAAGCCTGTGATATACCTCACCCTCACGGGTTTTATATGCCACGAGATTCCACATGTGGCATACTTCTTCCTGACCAATTCGATGAATGCGCCCAAAGCGTTGCTCCAGGCGATTCGGGTTCCATGGAAGATCGTAATTGACCATTAAATGCGCCCTCTGCAGATTGATTCCTTCACCAGCAGCATCTGTGGCAACTAGCACGAAGACATCCTTATTCTGAAGAAATGCTTCCTGGGTATTACGCCTATGTTCGCGTCCCATACTACCGTGGATAGTGACAACCGCTTCATGACGTCCAATAAGACCGCGTATCTTTTCCACCAGATAATTAACAGTATCCCGGTGCTCGCTGAAGACAATTAGTTTCCTGAGATGCCCACTGGCATCAACGATTTCCTGATTATTCTGTAAAAGACTGGACAGTTGCTCCCATTTTCTGTCCTTACCTGAACGTCGAACCGTTCCCGCAAGCAGTTCAAGTGTCTTTAATGTCTCTATTTCTTTTTGTAATTCAGCAACAGTACGAGCTGCCGAAGCTTGTTCAACGACCTTATCTTCAATGGACTCAAACTCGTCACTAGGGCGATCATCCATCTCGTCAATGTCATCTTCATCCAAAACGGGGAGATCACGAGGGTCCTCTATTCTAGAGTCGAGCCCATGTTTCATCATGCGCTCTTCGTTCAGGCGTTTTTCCAGTCTTTCACGTCGGCGCCTTAACGACTCGTGTATTGCAGCAGGTGAAGAAGCCAAGCGACGCTGCAGCGAGGTCAGAGCAAAACCAACCCTATTACCTCGTCGTCCCTCACCTTCAGCTATAAGACGATCCACGCGGTTCATTTCCTCTCGAACATAGGCGGTAACACGGTTATATAGGTCATTTTCCTCATCTGATAGGTCGTAGGTTACGGTATACGCCCACCGCTCGGGAAACAACGGTGTACCGTCAAACTTAACAAGTTGTTCTTTTACCAATCGGCGCATTACATCTGAAGTATCAGCTGCATGTACACCATCACGGAATTTACCCTCGAATCTGTCGCCATCGAGGAGAGCCATAAATAGTTGGAAGTCTTCTTCCTTGCCATTGTGTGGCGTGGCAGTAAGTAGTAAAAGATGTCTTGTTCGATCAGAGGCTCCAAGCAGTTGTCCAAGCTTGTAGCGTTTGGTCTCCTTAACATCAGTGCCAAAATAGTGTGCTGACATTTTGTGCGCTTCGTCTACGACCACAAGATCCCACTCAGTCTGTCGGAGTTTGGCTTGAATGCTCTCATTCCGACTCATATGGTCCAACCGGCTTATAACTAGGTTGACCTCATTATAGGGATTGCCGCTTTTAGAATCCTCGATGGTCTGATTAGAAATAATTTTGAAATCAAGACCGAAGCGTCGCCACATTTCATCCTGCCACTGGTCAACCAGATTTCCAGGACAACAAATCAGGCATCGGCGAACATCACCGCGAATAATAAGCTCCTTAATGAAGAGCCCGGCCATGATTGTTTTTCCAGATCCAGGGTCGTCGGCTAGAAGAAAGTGCAGTGGCTGTCTAGGAAGCATCGTTTCGTAAACAGCCGTTATCTGATGTGGCAAAGGATCAACAACAGAAGTATGTACAGCTAGGACTGGATCAAAAAGGTGTGCTAAATGAATCCGATATGCTTCAGAGGCTAAACGGAAAAAGCCACCGTCGGCATCGAAGCTCCACACCCGCGTAGCTTCGCTAATCTCCAAAGTCCCTTCGCGGTCGCGAAACATTAGTTGATTCCCAAGGTTCCCAGTAAAGTCTTTGTAAGTCAATTCAACGACATTTGGGCCATGCCATTGCGTACTGACTACCGTCACCGGTCCACTGGGTGTAACGCCTTTAACTATTACTCCTTGCTTCAAATCTTCTAGTCGAGCCATATGGAATGTCTCCTTATATATCTATCGATTAAGCTCATTATTAGTCGGTGGTCTCCCTCTTTTGCCATGATATTCTCTGGTAAATAAATAGAGAGTATCACTATGAATGAGCCAGGTATTATGTACCTTTTTTGCAGCTAATCTACCTTCTCTACACAGCCTTTTCACTGTTCCAGGGTGAACTCTTAATATCTCAGCCGCTTCTAATACACTCAAATAGTTATCCAAAATAGGCATCAAATTTTCCTTAAGTTTATTATTCCGTTATCGTTATAATATGCCTTCTAATCGTTAAAAGTCAATACGTATATCAGGGATTTTGTACAATCTAGTGACTTATGTGATGCGCTGAATTACGGCTGCACATTCCTGACTTAGGTTCAATAAATTGCCTTATCTTTCATTGCTATTGCTAATCAATATGTGCTCACGTAAAATTCAGGCAACAAACAAGAATGCCAGAATTTTTATCAAAGTCCAAATACATATCAGGCCTCCAGTGTCCCAAATTACTCTGGACTCAGATAAATGAGCCTGAGGAGATCCCAGTACCGGATGCCGTTACTCAATATATATTCGACCAGGGGCATGTAGTTGGTGAATATGCCAAGCGGCTATTTCCAGGTGGCATTGATATTCCGCATGATGATTTCATGGAAAATGTTGATACAACAAAGATGCTTCTCGCGGAAAGAAAGCCATTGTTTGAGGCCGGCATCCTCTCTGGGAAAATTTATTCTAGACTAGATATAGTAACCCCGGTCAACAAGGATGAATGGGACATAATTGAAATCAAATCCAGTACATCTGTCAAAGATGTGCATATCGATGATGTATCTTTTCAGAAGCACTGCTGTGAGCAGGCAGGGTTAAAGATAAGAACCTGTAAGCTGGGCCACATAAATAGCAAGTACGTAAAGAATGGTGAAATAGATCCGACAGAATTATTTGTTTTGGAAGATATCTCCACCCAGGTGGAAGAAATAAGCAAGGGTATAGAGGAAAGAGTGCTTAATCTGCTCGAGGTTATCTCGAATACAACGTGTCCTGAAGTCTCTATTGGCAAACACTGTTTTGCACCATACGAGTGTTCGCTGCGTGAGAAATGCTGGGGTTTCTTACCTGAGAACAGCATTTTTGATTTACGAGGTGGAAAGACAAAGCAATTTTCTATATATGAGCGAGGGGTCATATCAATTAGTGATATTCCAAATGATATTCCTCTCTCTAGGCAGCAACAAATCCAAAAGGAATGTGTCATAACAGGTACCACCCATGTCGAAAAAGAGGAAATTCGGCTGTTTCTCGATATGCTGAAATACCCTCTCTATTATTTAGACTTTGAGACGATGGGCCCGGCTATACCGATATATGATGGCACGAGACCTTATCAGACAATACCGTTTCAGTTTTCCCTGCATATTGTCGAAGACGACGGAACCGCACCGGTACATCACTCGTTCTTGGCTGATGGGATAGATGACCCCAGACCTCAGCTTCTTCATGAACTACAAGGGTTACTCGGTTCTGAAGGCAGCATCATTGCGTATAATGCAGGGTTTGAGGAGGGTGTCCTAAAAGAGTTGGTTCAGGCTTTTCCTAGATACGAGAATTGGCTCGGAGGCATCCTCACAAGGATGGTTGACCTCTTGTTCCCATTTAGCAATTTCCTTTACTACCATGCCTCACAAAGGGATACGGCTTCACTCAAGAAAGTTCTCCCGGCAATTACTGGACGAGGCTATCAAGAGCTAGGTATTGGTGATGGGATGGATGCAAGCATTGCTTATGAGAGGATAACTCACGGTAGTGCTACACAGGAAGAGATTGCCAGGGTACGGGCTGATTTATTGAAATATTGTAAGCTCGATACTGAAGGAATGATCTGGATTGTTGAGCAGCTTGGGAAATTGGCCGTTTAACGTCTCAAAAGACGTCGGAACAGCAGGAGTCAATTAATGAATGCAAATAAAAGTTGAGGTGCGGGAAGATGTCGATGGGCCCTGAAAAGTTCCATCTGGCAAAGGAATTTATTCATGCGTGGTCAAGTCAGCAGAACAATCGCGCGGAGGACGACTCAAGCACGGTTAACATCCTGCACATAATTGAACTTGGCAACGATGAGATTAGGCACTCTGCCATTTTGGCTTGGCTGTTGAGCGCGAAGGCCAACCATCATCAAGGAGATTTATTCTTAAAGGCTTTCGTGCAAGCTTGTGGCATGGACTTACTAACTGACAGCTTGGGTGACTACGAAGTTTGCAGAGAGTATCAAGAATCAGAAGCGGCAATTGATGTTATGGTGTATAGTGAAGGGCGGTTCTTGGTCTACATCGAAAACAAGGTTGACTCGCCGGAGGGACCAAATCAATGCGACAGGGAACTGAGAGATATGCACATGTTTGGAGACCGAAAAAACGTTCCTCTTCACAAAAGATACGCCATCTTTCTTACTCCGCATGGCGACAAGCCGGCGTCAGGAGATAAACGAACCTGGATAACTCTTTCTTACAGCCAACTAGATAACGCACTTAGGCCATTGCTTTCTTATATTAGGTCAGATAAAGTACGTTATGCTGTAGAAGATTGGCTTGAGGTAATGTCAGATTTTTCAGGAGGGAATATGTCTGTTCTCTTTTGTGACAAAAGCATTCAACTAATACAGCATTGGGGAGCAATCAATGAAATATTAGGCTGTGTTGAGAAATTGGACCAGGAGTTATTGAAGTTTCTGTCTTCTCTTGAGAGTGACCTGAGACGCCAGAACTGGTGGCAAGACGATTGGGAGTTCATAAGGAGCATGAAATCTCAACCATTCATATCAAAGAGCACCTGGAAATCTAATAAAGAACGAATGGTACAAATAGGTGTTGAGGGATTCACCTCTAAAAAAATCTTTGATGGCGAACCAGGTGCACAGCTTTATGTTTGGACACCACGGAAGAAACTGGCCAAGAATTTGATAGATAAGCTAGCTAGAGAAAATGATGTCCGTTTCGGGCGAATAGATACTGGAGACAATAGCTACGTGGTTAGACAACCTATCACAAAGTGCCTCCCTGCTGACATTGACAGATTTGACGCCACTTACAGGAAACAGATTATTGATTTCATGGCTCACTATGCTCGCGTTCTCGCGCGAGGTGATTACGCAGATATCATAACAAATGGCGGTAGGTAGAAAAAACAGTGAATAACATTCACTCAGATTGTGGCGTGCATTCGAAATGGGAAGCTCTTCGCGTATGTACATCCAGGTAGACTTCTGGATGTTTACCAGGTGATGTAATTACGATATCGCTGAGGGTGCTACTTCGTTTCACGAATTTGATGTATGGTCAAAAGACCAGGACCACGATACTTTCATCAAGCTAAAACCAAAACCGGTCTATTCCCTAGTCATTCTTTCCT
>Ga0194110_10002683_pt1 | contig 22446 bp, 18 predicted proteins | sample TA2Kig1200mmetaG_FD_146192 | JGI IMG/M metagenome (GOLD analysis project Ga0194110, IMG submission 146192) | Freshwater microbial communities from Lake Tanganyika, Tanzania - TA2015032 Kigoma Deep Cast 1200m | ecosystem: Environmental > Aquatic > Freshwater > Lake | place: Tanzania: Lake...
AAGATAGTATTACGGATTTCGGTCTTTACGCAGAGAATAAAATCAAAACTTATATACTTATTTCACCGTATAAAACAATACGTTCCACGTGATTTTGATAATTGCAATGCATTTGGATGACGCAGAAGAAAATTTATAGGAGGTGGACTAAAAACAGTATAAATATTAGCGTTGAATAGAATAATTCTTTAAAAACCTTGAGAGGCTTAGCTCTACAAGTATGTCTACTTAAACTGCATTTTTTGGGTTAAACCATCCCCATCAGATGTCTCAGGAGCCTCACCGCAAGACCCCTTCCGCCTGCTTCATTTCCTGCCAGCAAAAAAGCCTCTGCATACCTGACATCTGGATTTAGGGTGGATGCCCTGAACCTGTTCAGCCCTTCTACTCTGCTGAAGTAGTCATTATAGAACAGCTCTGTCTTATAACACTTTATAGCAGATTCTTTAGCCTTGAATTCATCAGATATATCAACCAAGATATTAGGATAAAGCGGCATGAGTATTTCATAAAATACAACATCTATCTTTTCTGTGAAGAGCTGCCAACCAATAGATGCAGCTACCCTATGGTCAGGGTGTGCCTCATATGGAGAAGGAGTATATATCAGCTCTGGCTTAAAATTCTCAAGACTTGCTTTTAACTTTTTATAAACCATATCCTTTTCATTTAATAGTTCTCTATCCTTAAACTCCCAGAATTCATAATCTCCCACGCCAAGTATTGTAAGTGCTTCAACTGCACTCTTTCTCCTCAAATTCTGATATTCACTTCCAAAAATACTCTTAAAATCTCCTTTGTCTCCTTTAGTTAGGAAAATAACCTTTACTCTGCTGCCCTTTCTGGTATGCTTTACAATACTTCCCCCACAGCCGATAGACTCGTCGTCAGGATGTGGTGCAATCACAATACAGTCCCTGTCAGAGATATCTGTGGCTTCATACGGATAAATTTCAGACTCATTCATTATTATAGTGCTGCCCCTTTACGATACATCATAATCGCCCATCCTGTAAAAATATCGGTTATAGAATATGTCAGATGTTATTCCGCTGCTGCTGTCAACTGCCCTGAAGGCTATCGGAACGCTGTCTTCATGGCTATATCCGAAGTCTTCCAGATAATCCCTTGCCGGTTCCTCCTGATGATGCCATGCCCTTATCCCTTTTATATCCCTTATATTCCTTGCTAAATAAGCCTCCACAGAGACGAGCATATCCACCAGGTCTTTTATATCCATGTAAAAAATCTCTAAAATATTGAACCAGCCATCCTCCACGGTAAATACGATGAAACCCCTTGTCTTATTTATCCTGCTAAAAACAAGCAACCTGTATTCCTTTAAAGGATTATTGATATACCTCCACTTTATATATGCTTCATCTTTTGCTAAGTGCAGGAACCTGTCATCATGCTTGAGAAGAAACTCCTTCATCTCGCCTTTTTTAAAAGATTCCCATCCTTCTTCTATCCTTAATTTCCAAGTCAAAAACCGTCTTTTTAGTCTCTCTTTTTTATACAGCCTTACGAGTCTATAACCCTCTCCCCCGAGCCTCAGGGATTGCAATCGGGCATGCCTAAGCGAAGGAAAGCCAAAGGCAAAATCCATCTTGTTCTCCCTGTAAAACATCTCGCCGAGACTTACAATTAAAGGTGTTTTTGTTACAAAACGCCCCCTATATCCGGGGTGCGTCATCACATCGCAGAACTGATAGGCCCATAACTCCCTGCCGCCGAACTCAAATCTCATTCTAATTCCACCGTAAAAGGCCACAACCTTACTGTCATAGACAGCCACATACCCCTTTGATGACCACGGAGCGCGTTCATATTTCCACAAAAAGTACTCTTTTGTCATCTCCTTATTAAAAGAAACATTAAACAATTCTTGAATCTGGGGGAAATATGCCTTTCTATACTCTGTTAAGTCAATATCTTTTAGCATCAGATTCCCAAAATAATTCTTGTAATGTCTTCATAAATTATGAAGGCTCATCGTGAAAGAGTGTGGGTAAAAAAATGAGCTTAAAGTAGTATAACATGGCAATAGATAAAGAGAAAACCACCAAAATTTGACTAAAACAAGTTCATTTATCTATAATGGTAATATTAAATAGTTTTGGGAAAATATAGGAATCAATACTATGAAAAATTTTTATAGAAATCGTCGTATCCTTTTAACTGGGGCTGCTGGAACGATTGGGCAGGAGTTACTCAAACAGCTTATTCAGTTTAATCCAGTTGAGATTTGCTTGCTGGACAATAATGAAACCGAAATGTTTTTTATTCAAGAACAATTGAATACAAAAAATACTAAAAATGTACTTTGCTTTATTGGCGATATAAGAGACAGAGATAAGATAGAAAAACTTTCAGCAGATATTGATATAATCATTCATTGTGCTGCTTTTAAACATGTAATCCTTTCAGAGTATAATCCTTTTGATGTAGTACAAACCAATATTATGGGTGTTGAGAATATTATAAGGGCAGCAAATACAAATAGAGTAAAAAGAGTGTTGTTCACCAGCAGTGATAAGGCAGTAAACCCAACAAATGTTATGGGGACTTCAAAATTAATGGGTGAGAGACTTATTACCGCAGCAAATGCCTTAAAGAGAAATAATAGTACAATTCTCAGTAGTACCCGGTTTGGCAATGTTTTAGGGTCGAGAGGCTCTGTTGTACCAATTTTTTCACAGCAGATAAAGAATGGTGGTCCAGTAACCCTGACAGACAAAGGTATGACACGGTTTGTCATGACAGCAGAAGAGGCATCTCGTCTCGTATTAAAGTCCCTCTTTCTTGCAAGGGGAGGAGAAGTTTTTGTCACCAAAATGCCTGTAGTGCGCATACTCGACCTGGCAGAGATTATGATTCAGATCCTTGCTCCGCTATATGGGCATAAAGCGTCAGATATCGAAATTATTGAAATTGGCCGGAAGCCCGGCGAAAAACTCTATGAGGAACTCATCAGCGAAGAGGAAATTCACCGCTCACTTGAACTAAAGGATATGTTCGTCATAACACCGGCTTTTAAAGCAATCTATAAGTCAATAGATTACACTTATAAGAATATAGTTAATCTGTCAGTCTCAAAACCTTACATCTCTGCCAATGAAAAACCTTTAGATAAAAAAGAATTAAGGCAATATTTATTGCTGAATCATGTATTAGATAAAGTCATATAGTAATCTTAAGCTATTAGCTGGAGCAAAATGAGGGTATTGGTTTTAGGTGCTGACGGTTATCTTGGATGGCCTACCTGCCTGTACTTTGCAGGCAGAGGATATGACGTTATAGGAGTAGACAATTATTTCAAACGGGGTGCGGCAGCAGAGCTTGATTGCGAGCCATTGATACCTGTACCCAACCTTGCAGAGCGGGCACGAATATTTAAAAATGCTTCCCTTAAAATCCATATAGGAGATGTTACAGACTATGGATTTCTTTTGTTCGTCTTTAAAGAATATATGCCGGATGTTGTCATACATTATGCTGAACAGCCTTCTGCTCCTTACTCGATGCTTAACAGAGATAAAGCAGCATTTACCATACAAAACAATCTCATAAGCACTCTTAATATAATCCATGCTGTTAAAGAAACAAACCCGGATTGTCACATAATAAAACTTGGCACAATGGGAGAATACGGAACCCCCGCTATTGATATTGAAGAAGGATGGATAGAGATTGGCCACAAAGGAAGAAAAGATAGATTTCTCTTCCCGCGACAGGCAAGCTCTCTTTATCATACAACAAAGATACAGGATACAGACCTTTTATGGTTTTATGTAAGGACATGGAACCTAAGAGTTACTGATCTTATGCAAGGTCCGGTTTACGGAATCTACTATGACGACCAGCGCATTGATGAAAGGCTTTTCCCTGCGTTTCACTATGATGAAATATTCGGGACAGTTGTTAATCGCTTTATTGTTCAGGCTATTGTCAATCATCCCCTTACTGTTTACGGCGAAGGTGGACAGACGAGAGGGTATCTGAATCTGAAAGACACTATGCAATGCGTATATCTTGCTGCTGAAAATCCACCGGCCCGGGGAGAACTGAGAGTATTTAACCAGATAACAGAAACTTTCACTGTAAATGAACTGGCAGAGAAAATACAGAGAGTTGGCGATAAAATTGGCCTAAATGTATCTATAAACCACATCAAAAATCCGCGCAAGGAAAAAGAAAAGCATTATTATAATCCAAAATATACAGGGTTATTAGAATTAGGGCTTAAACCGCATTTCCTGACCGACGAAGCATTAATAGAGATGCTTGACGTCATAAAAAAATATCAAAAAAATATCCAGCCCCATAAATTTTTAAAAGGGATAAAATGGTAAAAAACTGGCTTATTACAGGTGGGTGTGGTTTTATTGGAATAAGCCTTATTAAGCATCTTATTGCAGCATATCCTGACCACAATATCAGGGTATTAGACAATCTATCAGTAGGGACAAAAGAAGACCTCAGCGCTATCACTACATTTGTCGAGAGAAGCCACCATTCCCTGGATAATATTTTTAATGGTATTAACCTTGTTGTCGGTGATATACAAGACTTTTCTGTCTGTGTATCGTGTTGTAAGGGTATCGATACTATCGTTCACCTCGCTGCAAACACAGGCGTGGCCCCTTCTGTTGAAAATCCACGACACGACATGGAAGTCAATATTATAGGCACCTTCAATATGCTCGAGGCAGCAAGAATTAATAATGTCACAACCTTTATCTTTGCATCATCCGGAGCGCCAATAGGCGAAGTAGAGCCTCCTATAACCGAAGAAAAAGCGCCCAAACCTGTTTCCCCATACGGAGCCAGTAAACTTGCCGGAGAAGGATATTGCTCTGCATATTATAGAACATATGGTCTAAAAACCACTTCGCTCAGATTTGGCAATGTATACGGGCCCGGCTCAAACCATAAAAACAGCGTTATAGCAAAATTTTTTAAAAACTCCTTTGTGAATATCCCCTTAGAAATTTATGGCGATGGAAACCAGACAAGAGATTTTCTCTATATAGACGACCTTATTCAGGCAATTATTCAAACAACCTTTTCAGACATTGGCGGGGAAGTGCTGCAGATATCAAGTCAAAAAGAGACAACTATTAATGAGATAGCGAAGTTGATAAAAACAATTGTAGAATCTGCTTTAAAAATGCCAGTTACAATTAAACACAGTCCCAAAAGGATTGGAGATGTCAGAAGAAATTATGCCGATATATCTAAAGCAAGAAATCTCATCGGCTATAGCCCAAAGTATGATTTAGATAAAGGTCTCCAAAAGACCTTCGAATATTTCAAGGAAACATATAAGATTCAATGAGCAATTTAAGAATTATCGGTTTAATAATCGGAATTGTAGGCCTGATAACAACTTTTTTATTTTTCAGAGGAATTAAGTGGAAGAAAAGAGGTTTTATTTTATTCTCAGCTATTAATCTCTGCCTGATAATAGTTTCCATAAATCCAGAATCCATAAATTTTCTTCGCGATATGCTTTATCTTCAGTCAGAACAGCATGGAAGGTTAATTGCCCTGTTGATTATAGCAAACATATTCCTGCTATTCTTCACAGCATACACAAAAGTAAAACTTGAGAACCTAAAAATCCAATTTGATATGCTCGTAAGAAGACTCGCTGTAAAAAGCCCTGAAAATCTATCTGAATTAGAAAAGAATATTAAACCGATAATGATTATTATACCAGCGTATAACGAGTCGGAAAACCTGAATATCTTGCTCTCTAAAATACCAAAACAAATTAACGGTATAAATATTGGTGTTCTGGTGATTGATGACGGTAGCAATGATAACACGGCTGATATTGTGAGACAACATGGTCATCTGATAGTTCCAAATATAATTAACCGCGGTCAGGGAGCAGCAAGCAGACTTGGCTATGATATTCTTAAAAAATATAATGTTTCCATCGGTATTACCATGGATGCAGATAATCAGCATAGATCAGAAGATATTGAAAAACTTATAACTCCCATATTGAATGGACAATATGATTTGGTAATAGGCTCAAGGATTTTAGGGCAACACGAAAGCGAAAGCAGATTCAGAAGCTTGGGAGTCATTACACTTTCAAAAATTGTAAGCATTATCACAGGCATCAGGATAACAGACTGTTCCACCGGTTTTAAGGCATTCAATGTAAACAAAATAAAAGCCATCCGCCTGACCGAGGACCAGTTTCAGGCTGCTGAGGTGCTTATAGAATCAGCCAAAAAAGGGCTCAAAATAGGAGAAGTCCCCATAACTATAAACCGCAGGGCATATGGCAAAAGCAAAAAAGGTAGAGATTTTATGTATGGACTCAATTTTGCAAAGGTAATTTTCAAAACATGGTGGAGATAGAAAACAAACGATATGAAGAGTTGCCTAATGTAAGCATAATAATTTTAACCTACAACGGCAGCAAGTATATCAAGAACCTTCTTGACTCACTTCATGATCAGTCTTATCCATTAGAGAAAATGGAGATAATGGTTGTTGACAATGCCTCCATTGATAATACCGTTCAAATAATTAGAGAATCTTATCCTTCTGTGATAGTGTTAAGCTTGCCCCGGAATATAGGGTATGCTGCCGGGAATAATCATGCCTTACAATATGCCAGATATGATTACATGGTCTTTCTGAACCAGGATACCATCTGCCATCGGGACTGGTTGAAAGGACTGGTTGCATGCATGGTTGAGCACAAAGAAGTAGGAGCATGCACCTCCAATATGGTAATGTCAGAAGTCGAAGCATCTCCGGAATTGGATAGGCATTCACATCTGAATGCCTTATATTACTACGATTTATCCATATTCGGGTATGCAAAATATCGCACAAACACCCAAAGCAGAATTGTATTTACCAAAATAATTTCTGGATGTTCATTTATCATCAGGCGCGAGACCATTGCAGAACTTGGCTATCTGTTTGACGAAGACCTCTGGATGTATGTTGAAGACACCGACCTTTCTTTAAGAATACACAATCTCGGTTATAAAACATGTGCAACGCAGGACTCAATTGTGTATCATCTGCATGTAAACAATATGACATTAAATTTTAAGCGTATCCAATTAGCTTCAAAAGCTATTATGAACCGTGTTTATGCCTTCTTTAAAAACATGTCAGGACTTGAGTTTATCCTGTTTCTACCATTCCTTTTTATAGGCAGCATATTTAAGATATTTGAGTTTTCCATAAAAACACATTTGAAACTTACTTATTTTATTCCATTCGCAATTTTCTCTGTTCTTTGCATGATTATAGCTGTTTTCGGGCTACCCCACTATATTACAAAAAGAACATTTATTCTAAAGCAGAGGCATATTAATGGATTACCCATTTTAAAACTGGTGTTGAGATATTAAAGCAAATGGGAAAAACTCTTTTACTCATACCGCCACTGACCTTGGAACAGCGCATGGGAGAACTCGCTGAAGGTGGCGCAGTTATGCCGGGATTAGGCATCCTCTACATCGCCTCTTATCTGCGAAAAAATGGCTTGCCTGTATCTATTCTGGATGCAGAAGGTAAAGGGCTGGATGTTGAAGGGACTGTTGAAGCTATCATCAACCACCAGCCTGATATCCTCGGCATTACTTCAACAACGGTAAGCATCATCCCTGCCACAGAGGTTGCCAAGAGGGTTAAAAATAAGATGCCTCATATCAAAATCTTTATCGGTGGTCCGCATGTTACAGCTTTGCCAACGGAAACAATGGAAACATTCAAAGAAATAGACGGCTGTGTTTTAGGGGATGGTGAGATAAGCTTTGGACAGGTTGTTAAAAATACCAATAATGGGGTTCCTCTGGATACCGATGTTGATGGGATTATATGGCGGAATGAAAACGGTGAAATAATACTTAAACCCAAAAATAGTTACCTGAACGACCTTGACTCTTTGCCCTTTCCGGCATGGGACATGCTTGAGGGCTTCCCCAAAATATATAGGCCACCTTTTCACTCGTATAGGCGGTTGCCCATTGCAAATATTATTACCACAAGAGGGTGCCCCTATGCCTGTACCTTCTGTGACCGCTCAGTTTTTGGCAAAAAAACATACAGTCACTCAGTAGAGTATGTCATTGAAATGATAGAGTACCTGATTAAAGACTTTGGAATTAAAGAGATTTCTATCAAGGATGACATGTTCATCATGTCTTACGAAAGAGTGTCTGAGTTTTGTCAGCAGATCAGAAAAAAGAATCTCAATATAACATGGTCATGCAATGGCAGGGTCAATTTCATCAATGACGAACTTTTAAAAGAAATGAAGAAATCAGGTTGTTGGATGATTGCATATGGCATTGAAAGTGGCTCACCTGAAATGTTAAAAAAAATGAAGAAAGGCATCAATAAAGAACAGGTTATTACTGCATTAAAACTAACAAGGAAAAACGGTATTGTGAGCAAAGGCTTTTTTATGATAGGTATTCCTGGTGAGACTGTGGGAACAATGCAGGAAACATTAGATTTTATAAAGAAACTCCCCCTTGATGAGATGAGTATCAGTTTTTTCACACCTTTCCCGGGCTCAAAGCTCTATGAAGAAGCATTGACAGAAGGCTTTAAGCCCGACTTTACCCGCATGAACATGCTTGATACAGTCTATGTGCCCAGGCGGCTTAGTGAAAATGAGATGCAACGATACCATAAAAAAATAGTTTACTCTTTTTATTTAAACCCCTTTAAATTGATTTTATACTTACTAAGAGCGGCGAAAAACTTCGAGGAACTTAAACGGGTTATTCGTATGGGGAAAATATTTATATCGCTTGTAAGAAAAAAATCAGGAAAAACTTTGTTAGAAGAGGAGGCTTCTTGAAGGTACATCTTATATTTGCCCCTACCACTTTTCCTTTACATCACGGTGATCTCGGAAAAGGGATTGATCCGCCATTGGGAATTCTCTATATTGCTTCCTATCTCAGAAAATTTGGACCTCAAGGCGTTTCCATTAAAATAACCGACGGACTGGTGGAAGGCTACGAAAAAACTCTTCAAGAGGTTATTCACGAGAATGCGGATATTATAGGTATTTCGGCTGTTACTCCGAACATCCTAGGGGCATATAAATTAAGCAATGATATCAAAAAAAGACTGCCTTCGGCAAAAGTAATCCTCGGCGGTCCTCATCCAACTGCACTTCCAGAAGAAGCCTTTTTACGGTCTAATGTAGATGCAGTAGTAGTTGGAGAAGGCGAAGTCACCTTTACGGAACTGGTCTCTTTTTATCATCCAGATACAAAAGAGAAAAACTCCTCAGACCTATCTGCCATAGATGGCTTATGCATTCTTCTCAATGATAAACCATTCAGAACCGGCCCAAGAAATTTCATAAATGATATTAATTCCATCCCTTTTCCTGCTCGCGATCTTATTGATATGAAGAAATACAGCGGATACCCCATCTTCAAGGAAAGTCCAACAACAGCGCTCCTAACCTCAAGGGGTTGTCCTTTTAATTGTACTTTTTGCTCAAATAATGTATGGCGCTCTCCCTACTCTAAATTTAGGATTCGAAGCCCTAAAAACATTGCTGACGAGATTGAGGAATTAATTAAACTATATGGTTTCAAAGAATTCTTTGACTATTCCGATGAGTTTAATACGAATATTAAACACACCAAAGAAATTCTGAAAGAAATCATAAAAAGAAAACTTTCTATTCATTTAAAGTGTCAGCTTCGGGCAAAACCGATAGATGATGAACTGGCCCAACTCATGAAAGAAGCGGGGGTTTGGTATGTCCATTTGGGGATCGAGTCCGGCAATAAAGAAACTCTACAAGGGATAAGAAAGGGGATATCCTTGGAAGATGTGGAGCAATGTTGCAATATACTCAAAAAATATAACATCAAAATATGGGGACTTTTCATGTACTTTAATGTATGGGAAAGAGACGGGAAAGTATTCTACGAAGACTATGAAAAATCCCTGAACACTTTCACCTATGCGAAAACCATGTATAAAAAGGGACTCATTGATTATTTCGGCGGCAGCATCACAACACCAGTTCCCGGCTCCGAGCTTTGGGATATCGCCATAAGACATGCGCTTATAAAAGATGAGTGTGCAGGCAATTGGGACATGTGGTATTACAAAAGGGACTTGCGCTTGGTATCCCGCTTCCCTGACGTTTCAGAAGCCTCTATCTTCAAGCTGCACCAGATGACTGTCAAATATACGATACGGTCACTTTTGTTCGGCGGACTAATCAATCTGAAAAACCTGCGTTTCAGTTTTCTAAGAACCGTCTATTTTCTGAAGCGCCAGTTTTCAATGCTCTTGAAGAGGGGATCATAAGCAAGACCAACATGCACAAGCCCAAAGATATTTTTTATCGGACATTTCCTTTGTTCTTGAGAAACCTGATTGATGCTGAGACAAAAAGGATATCTGATTTTATCAGATCATCCGCCTCAGAGATAGCGCTAGACAGTATTGTTTTAGATGCCGGTGCAGGCGAATGCAGGTTCAAGGCTTTTTTTAAAGACCATCAATACATTGCAGTTGATGCAGCTTATGGGGACGCAACTTGGGATTATAGCAATATAGATGTAGTGAGCAGCCTTGACAGTCTGCCTTTTGAAGACAACACCTTTGACGCTGTAATCTGCACTCAGGTGCTTGAACATGTAAACGAGCCTCAACAGGTACTGAATGAGCTGTATAGAGTTTTAAAGCACGGCGGAGCGCTTTACTTATCTGCACCTCAGGGATGGGGGGTGCATCAGGCTCCTCACGATTACTTTCGTTTTACCAATTATGGTTTGCAATATTTACTTAAAAAATCAGAATTCAATATTTCTTATATAAAACCGTCCTGTGGCTATTTTGGATACCTGGCTAATAGGTTAACAGTATTTCCAAAGAATTTATTCTGGCAAATTGAAAATAGACTATTGCGGACAATTCTGTTTCCGCTTGAAATCTTATCCTATATCTTTTTTGTTCTGATATTTCCTGTAATATTAAATCTGATGGATTTTCTTGACAGCAAACATGATTATACCTTGAATTATTTTGTAAAGGCTGTCAAATAATGCATACCCATATTGATACCGAAACCTGCAGAATCTGCGGTAAAGAAGGGATGCAAGTCATTCTCAGCAATTGTAAGACCACGTTTGACGAGACCTATTCTCTGATACAATGCGATAGCTGCAGCTTTGTATCAATATATCCAATCCCGCCAGTTGAAACCTTGAAGCGATATTATGAAAAAAATTACTGGCATAAAGGAGATGGCAAATTAAATTATTTATTAAACAAACTGTATAAATTCAGAATGCAAGGGATTGTGCATGACATTCAAAAAATAGTTCCACCTAAGGGCAGGATACTGGATTGGGGTGCAGGCGACGGGGCATTTATCAGGCTCCTTGAAGAAACAGGATATGACTGCTGGGGGATTGACCTGTACAACATTGCACCTGATAAAAAAACTATACTTAACACAAAGATAGAAGATGCGGACTTTCGTGCTGAATACTTTGATGCCATTATATGCTTTCATGTGCTTGAACACATTGAAAATCCGGTTGAATCTATAAAAAAAGCGTTTAGCCTATTAAAACCTAATGGTATTTTAGTCATTGAAGTCCCTAATATTGATTCAAGCGGATTTAAGCTTTTCCAAAAAAGATGGCAGCCACTCGAAATACCAATACATTTAAATCACTTTAATCTTAGAAGTCTTGAAACGCTTTTTAAAATAGCCGGTAATTCTGAAATCATGAAAGTCGGCTATTTTTCTCACAGGGTTTCCCCCAGTTCCATCATCCTGTCGCTCCTGCCATTCTTCTCAGCACGTGCAATGCGGAAGCGATTTAATGGGCGGTATCCTTTTCCGCTTATGGCACTGTATCTCTTCCTGCAAGTCGCCGCATATCCTTTTGCATACATAGAATCTCTAATGGAAAAGGGCGCTGTTCTGAGGATTTGGGCACACAAAACGGAATCACAGTGATGAAGGTCTTACTGCGTCTTATCGGGCCCGTCCTTTTTCTGTTAATCCTGCTATTCCTGATTGACCTGGATCAATTGCGCTCAATCTTGCAGGATATCAATATGACATATTTTTCCGTTGCATTCCTGTTGTCTCTGCTCCTTGTATTTATCAGGAGTCTTCGCTGGAGGCGCATCCTGCATGCAAACAACATCCCTTACGCCATTTTTAAATCCTTCAGGATATACTGCGTAGAAATGCTTGCGGTTATAATAGCTTCAACTGTCGGTGCATTTATAAAGGTTGCATATCTTAAAAAAGATGGTTTCGGCACACGGGAATCAGTTTTATCAGTAATCGCGGATAAATATTATGATTACACCCTTCCGTTTATCTTAGGCGCAACAAGCGCTGGCTTGATAGTGCTCAGACAGGATGCGAATACCGCCATTATCACGCTTTCAATCGTGGCTGTTGTTTCTTTTATTCCCCTCACCAACCTTATTCCATTTATTAAAAGCACCTTAAAGCGAATCACCCCGAGCAAAGCAACAGCATTTCTTGCGGAAAAACAATGGGGACTTGGCAGCAGCATGTCAGAGATAAAAGGCAGCCTCACCGGCACGACGTATCTCCTTACACTTACCGCATATACAATATATTATTTCTCAGTTTTTCTGCTATGCTCAGGGCTGTCTATAGGACTTACATTCCCGCAGGTCGTGATGATAGAAACCTTTGCAACGCTCGTGAGCATAATCCCTGTTGGATTCATGGGGGTAGGAACACGAGATGCCGCCTTAATGGCAGGCTTTCATATATTTGGATATACATTTGAGGAGGCAATAGCGTTATCTCTGGCACTCTTGCTGCTCAGGGTTTTTCTTCTGCTGTTCGGCTCAATATTCTGGCTCATGGACCCCCCGGACATAAAGCAAAGTAAGGCATGAGCAGCGCCTGCCTGTTTACAAATAAATTAACATTGTATTAAAATAAATCGGCTAAAATGAAGAAATTTGCAGCAAGCTTCAGGATATCTGAGAGTTGAAAATCTGTTTTTTCTTGTCATTCCCGCTTGGTGGGAATCTCTCTTCTCTGTCATTCCAACTTGTTCGGAATCCTTCCTGCTTGTCGGGGATCATAAAGAAAGATTCTGGCGACCCTCGACAAGCGAGGGCAGGCTTTGCCAGAATGACGGAATAAGGTAACCATGTAGAGCAAGACAGGGAATGTCAAGTTTATATTTAGGGATTGAATGGGAAAAGCATCAAGGAAAAAGAAACAGACTAAATCACAGGTCAGCCTGTCAACTCAGCATGCCACAGCCAACTTCTCAGACGTTCAATCCAGCACGCTGTTAAAATTTTTTGCCAATACGCGATGGGTACATCTTCTGATAATAATCATCACTGGAATTGTCATCTATTCCAATACCTTGGACTTCAATTTCATTTTAGACGACCACACTATAGTAAGGAGCCCGGCCGTACATGATTTGAAAAATGTATTCAAGCATAAAGACAATCCGGCAATGAATGAGAGATTTTTTCTATATCTTTCACGGCCTGTGGCAATGATGAGCTTTGTATTGAATTACAAAATACATGGCTTTGATGTTGCAGGCTATCATGTCTTTAACCTCCTCATTCATATTGTTACGGCGCTTCTCGTATATACCTTTGCAGCGCTCACCCTTAAAACAGAGGTCTTTATTGGCACAGGCCTGTCTGCTAAGCGTCATCTCATCGCCTTTTTCACTTCCCTTTTATTTGTCGCTCATCCAATTCAAACACAGGCGGTAACATACATCTCACAGAGGTTTGCCTCCCTTGCCACACTCTTTTACATGCTATCGTTAGTCCTTTACATACTTTTTCGTCTGTCATTTAACCAGAGAGAAACATCTTCCGTAAGCGCAAAAGGCATTGCTTATTATGCCGCTACTATTGTAACCGCCATTATTGCTTACAAGACTAAAGAGACTGCTTACACAATTCCTTTTGCCTGCCTGCTCTGTGAGGTCACCTTTTTCAGGAGCAACAGGAAAAGACACCTGCTGTTGCTGATACCGGTTTTTTTAAGTCTTTTAGTCTTTCCGTTAACAATATTGCTTGTTAAGACATACTCTATAATAGATGCGGGTTCTCAATACGCACAGATGAGGGCAATAGGCATGAATCAAGACATGCCCCGTCTTCATTACCTTTTCACTGAGTTTGTGGTTCTGGTCAGATATCTGGGACTTCTTTTGCTTCCTGTAAACCAGACTATCTATCATGATTACACCATATACAAATCATTCTTTGATTTGCCTGTCCTGCTCTCCTTTGCCTTTTTTGCAGTTCCCGTTGCCTTTACAGCAGCGCGATTAATCAGAAATCCGGAGGAAACACATTACAGAATAATTGTCTTTGGAATATTGTGGTACTTACTTACCATGTCAATAGAATCATCCGTTATTCCCCTTTATCCTATTTACGAACACAGGCTTTATCTGCCGACGGCAGGCATCTTTTTCTCGGTTGTCACAACTATTATGCTTTTTCTATACCGTTTTAAATCCAAATCCCGCATCGTTCAGAGCGCTGTTGCCGCAATAATCATTGCAATCATTTCGGTGTATGCCGTGGCAGCATACAAAAGAAATGAGGTTTACAGCAGTGACAGGGCTTTTTGGGAAGATGTAAAGAGCAAAAAAACATCTCATATACCTCATTCTCTGGTCATGAATCTTGGGCTTGCCTACATGCGCGAAGGACGATATGAAGACGCCTTGAACGAATTTAAGCGCATTGTTAATGACGCCCCAAACAATGAAAGCGCTCACAACGCAATAGGAGTTATCTGCCTAAAAATGAAACGATACGATGACGCCATTGCCGCATACAAAAAAGCCCTCTCTATTAATCCTGATATTGCAGAGGCTCGCATTGGAATAGGTCAGGCATATCTCTATACAGGAAGGATTTCTGAGGCTATTGAGAACCTGCAATCAGGCAAAAAGACAATGTACCCTCATTACATGATTTATAATTTGCTTGGTTACGCATACATCAAAAACAATCAGCCTGACGATGCGATAAAAGAGTTGTTTGAGGCACAGAGATTAAAACCAAAAGATCCAACCGTATTCTTTAATCTTGGACTTGCTTATAACATGAAAAAACAGGCTTCTGATGCGATAAATGCCTATGAGGAGGCAGTCCGCATAAAGCCTGATTTCGTTGACGCATATATTCAATTAGGCATGGTTTATGCGAATCAGAAGATGTTTGATAAAGCATCACAGGCATTTTCAAAGGCGCTTTTATACAGTCCTGGGCATCCTGATGCTGAAAGGCGTCTGGCGGAAATTGCTAAAAAAAGATAATGAGACTATTTGAATTAAAGATGGGATATTTTGTATTATTAATGTGGTCAAAAATAAAACCCTATTAAAGCTCGGTTCTATCATGCCGGCTCTTGTCCCTGCTCTGTCAGGGATCTGTCCGGCATCTTTCTTCACGATTCCGAACAAGTCGGAAGGATTCCCGACAAGCGGGAATGACATTTAAGCGGCTTTACTTATGACTGCGTTAGCAACAAGGCAAACGAGCAATGCGTAAGAAAAACAAAAAAACAGAAAATAAAATAATAGCTGATACAGCCGAAATCAACATGGAGCGGTCTGGCACAGAAAACCCGCGCAAAAAAAGGCTTATCCATCTGGCGATTATATTTGCTGTATGCCTTATCGCCTATTCCAATACATTCAAGACCCCTTTTATATTTGATGACTCTACAATATTAAAAAGCCTCTACGTCATGGAACCGTCTCAACTGCTCAAAAAACCTGATAATGAGTTCGTTAATGTTAAGCTCGTTGCTTTTATATCACGGCCTGTTGTTTTCATAACCTATGCCCTCAACTATAAGATTCACGGCTTCACCCCAGCCGGCTTTCATGTGTTCAACTTCTTTGTTCATGCTGGAGCTGCATTTCTTGTTTACTATGTCGCAATCCTGATATTCAATACCCCCCTGCTGATAAACAGCTCCATAGCTCATAACAAGCACCTGATTGCCCTTTCAGCCGCTCTGCTCTTTGCTGCTCATCCCATCCAGACACAGGCGGTCACATATATTGCGCAACGCTTTACAAGCCTCGCCTCGTTTTTCTATCTTCTCTCCTTTCTCATGTATATTAAATTTCGCTCCCTCGCAACTGACGGCATAACATCGCCCTTTTCGAGCAAAAAGGCGCTTCTGTGGTATTGCGGCGTCATAGTGTCAGCCATACTTGCCTATAAATCAAAAGAAATCGCCTACACCCTCCCGTTTTCAATAATCCTGTTTGACATGATTTTCTACAGGGAGCAAAAGAAACACAGACTCATCATATACGCCCCTCTGCTCCTGAGCCTTCTTGTTTTTCCATTAACATTGCTTATAATCAAAACGGTCTCAATCACAAAAACCGGCAGCGACTATATTTCTTTAAGGGCGGTCGGAGAATACACAGACCTTTCGAGGCTTCAGTATCTCTATATCCAGTTTGTTGTGCTAATTAAATACCTTCGTATGCTATTTTTGCCTGTGGGCCAGACAATTCTTCACGATCAGGCAATGTACAGGTCGTTCTTTAATGCCCCTGTGCTGCTTTCATTCGCATTTCTGTCCGTTTTATTTGCTGCAGCTATATATTTTATACGCATTGCCGATAAAAAGACTGCCTTTCAGCCTCTTTCTATCGCAGGTTTCGCCATCTTCTGGTTTTTCATAACCCTCTCAGTTGAATCAAGCATTATCCCTCTGTATCCGATATACGAACATAGATTGTATCTCCCGTCAAGTATGTTTTTTATTGCAGTAGCCACTGCATTTTTTTATATCTATGAGAGGTTTTTCAAACATATTAATCTCAGGCTTTTTGCAGCAGCCTTTGCCGTCATCCTCTGCGCTCTGACGGCTGCAACCTTTGCAAGAAACACCGTATGGGCATCACACAAGGCTTTCTGGGCAGACGCAAAGCAGAAAAGCAAAGCCAACAGATTACCTATTGTGCTGCTTAATCTGGGAGAAGCCTACATCTCTGAAGGCTTATACGAAGACGCTATCAGGGAGCTTACACTATCTCTGTCCATCAACCCGGAATTAGCTAACACTCATGGCGCGCTCGGCAGGGTTTACCTGAAAACAGGTAAATACGACATCGCGATAGAGCATTTTAAGAATGCCCTCAAAATAGACCCCGCGCTGCCTGAAGCGCATCTTTCCATTGCAGAGGCTTATTTTAAAAAGGGATTGTCTGGCATGGCTGTCACTCATCTTGAAACCGCCTTACAGTCGCTCCCTACAAACCCTAATATCTACCAATTTCTCGGATATATCTATATAAACGCAGGAAAACATGAAGACACCATAAAGCTCTTTCAAAGAGGCATTCAGCTTAACCCCAAAGAGCCTGTGCTTTACTACAATCTGGGTGTAGCCTATGCAAGCAAAGGCATGTTCAAAGAGGCGATAAAGCCCTATCAGGACGCCGTTGCCCTGAAAGAAGATTATGCGGAGGCTCATAACAACATGGGGTATGCCTATGCAATGCTTAAAAAATATGATGAAGCAATAGTAGCCTTTAAAAAGGCACTGCAATATCTGTCTCCATATCCTGAGGCGGAGAGGAATCTCTCCCTTGCTCAGAAACTCAGAGATAAAAACAGATAAATAAATTTGAATAAATTCAAAGGAGGTTTTTTCTATGCAAAAAAAGTTGATTGTGCTGACTATTATCCTTTCAGTCTTTTTTGTTTGCATTAATGGGGCCGCGGAAGGAAGCCCTGAAGATGCCGGCAAACCACTAATGCTTGTTGACAATGCCGTTAGTCTTACGGTGTCCGATTTTTATGACTATCTTATTAGGTTTGAGAATAAATTCAAATTCAGACCATCTATTGACAAGCAAAAAGAAATACTCAAGCTGTTTGCCAATGAAGAGCTCTTGTACGCAGACGCAGTAAAGAACGGCTACGACAAAAACGAAGACTTGAAAATCAAATTTGAGGAAGCGATCAAAAAAGGCTACGGCAGCAACCTCACCCTGCCGAAGCAGAAAGAATGGCTGAAAAAGAGATTCATTGTTGAGCATTACCTTAATGACTTTATATCAAAAAATGCAGCAGTTTCAGATAATGAAGCGCTTGAGCATTACGAAAAAAACAAGCAAAAGTATCTCGTGCCCGACCGCTTTACCGGCTTCTTTTATACTGTGCAGCCTGTTAAAAACGTTGACGAAAAAGCCGCGGAGGCAATAGTTGAAAAGGTGAAGGCAATGATAGTTGAAAACAAGTACACTCCAATTGACTATGTTGTAATGCATAATCTCAATCAGGACAACCCGGATTTTAATGTAGTTATCTACAAGGTAAAAGACTATCAGCCGGAAGATAAAAAGAAGGGTATCAGCATACCTTCAGAGGCAGTGAAGGATTTCATGAAGCTGTCTCCAAAATCGCTCACTGTCACAAAGGTCGGCAATGACTCAATAATCTCCGTGCTCACTGAAAAGTCAGAGCAGCATGTGATGCCTTTTGCGGACGCAAAGAACAGGATTGTGTCGGAGCTTAATAAGGCAAAAAAAGATGCCGCGCTAAAGGATCTTATGAATTCTCTTGAAAAGAGATACAGTCTAACTATCAACTACGACCTGCTGAAGTGAAGATTGTCCGTTGTAAAGAAAGCGCCCTGTATGCGCTTATCGCCTGTATATTTTTATCGCTTGCCAGTTGTGCCGGTTCTGTGCAAGGCCCGGCAGCCGGCGCGGGCTCGCCTTTATTCCTTGATTTTGAAGGCAGGCCGTTTGCTGTTATTGCCGACGACCTTAAAGGCAGCGGCAATAAGGATGTTGTAGTCGCCGTAAAATATACAGGACTGCATGTCTTCTATCAGCACGACGGGGTTCTTGACCTTTCATCGCCTCAAAAACTCAAGAGCCTTTCAGGCATCCTGCTCGACCACCCGCTTGACATGGATACTGCGGATTTCAACGGCGACGGCATCACTGACATCGCCTATGCCACTGAGGCCGGAGTGCAGATACTCATCAACAGCGGTGACGGCATCAACTATGACAGCTCCCTTGTGCTGCCTTCGCCAAAAATGAGCTTTAACCTCAAGGCTGTAGACCTCAACAAAGACAGCATACCTGACATTGTTACAGGAGGAACGCTTGACGACACCGTTTACATATACCTTTCAAAATCCCCGCTCAACTATGAGTTTCGCCGCCTGAAGGTGCAGAGCGTCAACGAACTCACCCCGTTTTCCATGCAGCGGCCTTTTACTGCAATAGACCTGCGCGGCGATGGCTATCCGTCTCTCATCATTCCGGAGTTCCAGAACAGCGTATTATGGCTGATAGAAAACAGACAGGGCAATGAATTCGTCCCGCACGCAATATATGTGAGCGACTTTAACCACAAAATAAACTATGCCCTGCCCTTGCATGTGGATGAATCAAACGCATATATTGCCGTAGCCGCAGGCACATTTAATCCAGTTGTGGAGATTATATCCCTTGACAAACAAAGCAAGAAAATCGCTGTGATGCAGAGGATTCCCCTTCCTGCCTTCAGGGACCCGGTTCACATTGCAATGATCAGCAGCGATTCAAATTCAAATTGGAGACTGCTTGTAACCTCACTTGAGGGGCTAACCATTCTCGACGCAAGCCCGTCGGCTTACGCTATTAAGCAGACATTCCCTATCAAATCATGGCTTAACACCACAGCAGTGATGTCTCTGTACTATCCGGGGTATATATTTACGGCTGTACAGAAAAAAGACGGAGTGTTTGTCATACCCTTTGACAACAGATAGGCTCCTTCAAATAAATAACCTGTCAATAAAACTCGCCTATTACTGTTACATGCACGCGGTACCACCTTCCGTCAATGCGCTCCCAGAGGTCATCTAATTCAATAACCCTCTCGCGCGAAGGCATCTTAACCGGCAGATTGGCGGGATAATATGTATATACTTTAATCCTGACAGGAGTAAAGCCCTTGGGATGACTGCCTTCTTTGCCCATCTCAAGTATCTCAAAATCCTTCACCACAAAGGCAGTCTCTTTCTGGAGATAGGCTGACTTGAATATAGCCCTCCTGTCCGGCTCTTTTATGAGCGAGCGGCGCTCAAAATTCCATGAGCTGTTTAAATCTTTTGCCTTTCTTACTTCCCAGTAAGCCTTTACTGTCTCCTGAAGATCCTCTGTGGGCATTTTTGCTGTTTGAACAGATGCGCATGAAACCGCAAACAACAGGACAAATACTACAATAATAAAACCTTTCATTAGCCTAATAATCTCCTTTTTTTAGAGTTTAACTTGTAATTCCCTGTAGCTTGGCTGCAGGGTTGCCTTTTTGCTGTCATTCTGGCTTGTCCAGAATCTTTCAGAAGAAGGATTCCCGACGCGCTTCGCTTGCGGGAATGACACCCTACTTATGTGCTCCTTAGTAACAACAGTAACAACCACAAAAAAAAGAGGAAGCCAAGAAGCGGCTTCCTCTTTGATGTTGTTAAGGCTTGATGCTACTGCTGTATCAAACCAAAGAAGAGCCTGTATATTGAACCAGCACCTGCAACATCTCTACTGCTGTTGTCAGAATCTCTTGTGTCAAAGCTGTTGACAAAAGCTTTTATAAACGGATAAACGTCTGCATATCCAGCTGTTGTGGTCCAGCTAAAGCCCATGATAGGATACTGTATCCTTACATAGATTTCACCTGCAGTTGCTCCGCCTGGATTGAGTTGATTAACGCCTGTGCCAATAGGGATAAAGCAGACCTCTGCTGTACAGGTAACTGCTGTGGAGTTTGCGACCTCATCGTCATTATAAAGCAACTGTGAGACAGCTGCTGTCCAGTGGGCAAACCTGGCGGTGGCTGGAGCGCGTGATCTGTCTGGAGCTATGGTCACCACATTGGTGTTGCTAAGCCCTGATGTGAAATTGAAGCGGGCATAGTAGTTCGGGTTTGCAGATGACTCTCCTCCAAGTGCATTGTAGAATGTGCAGTTATTAGTTGTGCCCAGAACATGGATAAGATTCGTACCCAAAGCTGCGGCATTTCTGGTTATGAGAAGCTCATAAAAGTCAATATTGATTCCGTTTGCATCATCAAGGCTTGCATAGGCTGTTCCGATAGCGGTATTGCCGTCAAGGTTGCTGCATGCCTTCGCAGCAGCTACGTTAGGTGAGGTTCCGGCAAGTACTGAGCCTCCGGCAAAGTTTGCAGCGCCATCATTAATACCGACGATGTTTCTGAAGCCCTGAAGCATTGCGCCGTTCATAGCAAATGCCTCTGTGGGAGCTACAAGAGCGGTTCTGACATAAAGATTATCGCCTATGGTTACATTCGTGTTTGTTACGTTTGCTAGTGCTGCTGCTGCACAGGTGGCACCGGTTCCTGTTTCAGCTATTGTTACATAACCATAAGCTACGCCTGCAGAGGTATATGTGCTTGATGTTGCGTTAACAGTGGTTGCAGGATAAGCGGGGATTGTGTTGTAACCTGCCTGTGAATCGCTATAGTCACTTATATTGATTGAGCCGGTGAGGTTGTTAGCCCTGATTATAATACCTATATTGTCATTAGGCGTTAAGCAGTGGTTCCAGTCAAGTATGTGGACACTGTTGCCGTCCCAGAGAGCCACATGGACAATCTTGAATGTAGCGGTGATGTTCTGGACGTTAATCAGAGCTTCATAGCTCGCACCTGCCTGCCAGTAAGAAATGCCAGCCCCGCCCGGCTTGTTGTCAATAGCTGACGTTGCTGCCATGGCTGTGCCGTAACTAAATAACGCTATGCTAAGCATTGCTAAAACGATTAAAAACTTTCTCACTTTCAACCTCCTTCTTAAAGATTACAAATTTTAGAATTCTTTAGCCAAGGGCTAAAACCAGTAAAACAAATTTGAAACCTTACTTTGCTCTGTTACTTTTACCTATCACCTCCTTCACTTCTGAATATCCCTGTAACCTTAATCGCTATCAATGATAGCTTATAACTATAAGAATTGACTCCTTCCTGTCGAAGAAAATCTTTCTTTTGCATAAAGTGTAAATAAAGGAGTCCCCTTTGTCAAGCATTTTTTTTAATAACTTTATCATTGCTAAAAAGTGTAAATAAAGGAATTGCCTTTGTCAAGCATTTTTTAAAATAATTTTTCTTTATCATTGCTAATAGGATTAAAGTATAAACACTACTGCTATCACCTGTCAAGAGATTTTAAGAAAAATCTTAATTAAGAAAAAATACGCAAAAAATGTGCCACTTTTCATGCCTATCACTGTCTGTTTGATAACACCTAAATTGAGCGATTTATTTATTTAAAACCATATTAATCAAGGTATTCTAAAGAAAATGCAATCACCCAATAAGTGTCATTCTCTGGCTTGACCAGAGAATCCAGGGTTTCCCGTGAAAACGGGA
>Ga0194110_10002686_pt1 | contig 22432 bp, 21 predicted proteins | sample TA2Kig1200mmetaG_FD_146192 | JGI IMG/M metagenome (GOLD analysis project Ga0194110, IMG submission 146192) | Freshwater microbial communities from Lake Tanganyika, Tanzania - TA2015032 Kigoma Deep Cast 1200m | ecosystem: Environmental > Aquatic > Freshwater > Lake | place: Tanzania: Lake...
CTCATACGTCTCCCGGTCAAGACGACCGTTAAGTACAATCAGATAGTAGCCCTCTTCTTTTTTCCAGATATCGACCTCAAGATTCATGTGTGCGTTCCCCCTGTCCGACTTATTTTCAACGTAAAAGAATCGTCCGTGTTGCAGTTTCTCGATAATCACCGGCTGAAAAATCCGTCTGTGAATAGCGTGAAACTTTTGAAGATCACGTAAATCTTTTGGATCATTTTGAAGATGGTACGACTATAGGAGTTTTTCATTTGATGTGTCAATGGAAAAATGGCAGGAATATATAAAAGATTCTATGGTAGGTGCTTATTTTGGAATCCTGTGTCCGGCGGGGCGATTCTCGATCTCATCAAAACGAGGCACGTTGCATCTTCGTAAGCGTGGTGTACATCCGCAGGGGTGCTCCGGCACATCCCGACGTGGATAAGTTTTTATCATAATCTCTCTTTGAATCCTGATCAGGCTTTCAGCAGTTTCATAATATTGCGGCAGACCACATTCTCGAAATCCCCTTTGCTCAGGTTCAGCCGGATCACTTCCTGAAGCTCGCTTCCCGGGGTACCGAAGGGGAAGTCGCTTCCGAAGAGAAGCCTTTCACTTCCGTACCTGTCGAAAAAAGTTTTTATTTCGTGTCCTCCGGCCAGTGCGGTATCCGCGTACACGGTGTGATCGTCCCAGATGCCCGACTTGAAGAGTGAGGAAAATCCCCCGTTCAATCCACCCATATGGGGGATAATGATGGAAGTTCTTCCATTGACTCGTTTGATGAAATACAGGGTGTTTCGGAAAGATTCTTCTAACACGATGGGAAGCCCCAGGCGGTAAACCTCCTGCAGGAACGCTTCACACAGGGGATCGTCGTAGTGATATTCCGGTTCGTAGTCATGGCGGTGCCACTTTACCGCCTTATATCCTTTTTTCAATTCATCCTTGTTGAAGTCGTTCCATACGAAGAAATATGCAAAAAAGTGTTCGTTTGTCTTCTGGATATCCAACAAGTAATTGTTTGCCCGTTGCCTGCAGGCAATCCACGAGGTGTTGTCTTCAAAATTGTAGTCGTAGCGGTCATAGATATCTTCTACAGGGGGGTACAGACAGGCCCCCTGTATTCCTCCCGCGTCTAAGTATCTCTTGATGACCTCAAAAGAGAGATTCACATTCTGGATACCGCAGTGCATGTGGGAATCAATGACAATCGTGTTCATCGGTTATTCTCCGCGTTCTTCAATGTGGGCGATTTGCGGGACTGGCAGAACATCGCTTCTGCGAGGTTGAGCCGGTCACGCATCAGTTTCGTATCGCAGGGATAAATAAAACAACAAGAGGGCGAAACCCCAACCTCCTGCGGGATGGAGAAACGGGGTTTCATTCAGTAAGGAATGCACTTCGGCAAGCATACAATGCCCGGGTTATTTCTTTTTCTTCTTTGCCGGAGCTTTTCTCGCCGCCGCTTTTCTTACTGCGGGTTTCACCTTGGTGACTTTTGCTACTGCCTTAGCTTTCACTTTTTTCTTCGCTTTTGCAGCGGCCGCTTTGCCCCTCACCATAGGTGTTTCCTCGCAGCACAGGATTTCACCGACGGCGCATCCGCATGCCTCATCGACAACGACCACAAGACCGCAGATCTCACAGGTCAACAAATCCCCTTCTTTCAACTTCGCCATACTCATTTCCCTCCTCTTATTATGTTTTCCTGATCCTTATATGTATGACATGTGTGATGTCTCTTTCCCTCTACATGATTGAGCATGATTTTTCAAGGTCTTATCTGTTCGATTTTATTTTTTGAGAATGAATATTGGCGGAATAAGAACATTCCCGGGTAAGGACATCGCTGGTGTTATCCGGAGATACTGCGAAAGAAATTATTGATGATTGCAGAAATTTCCGCGGGCTTTTCCATGGGGATGAGATGTCCCGCATCTTTTACGACAACGTGGGAAGCGTTCGTGAACAGGGGAAGAGCTTTGTCAAGGTTGGTGAAGAGCGTGCTGTCGCTCGTTTCTCCTTCAACGAGAAGTACAGGACATGAAACCTTTGGGAGAATAGGCCATGGGCTGAAGTGAACGCCTCCCATGAACAGAGCAGCCTCTGTGTGCGGGGAGCAGACCAGATGGAGATCACCTCCGGTTCCCGCTTTCATGCCGAAGTGTATGTACAGTTCCAGTATTTCCTCATCCCAGTTCTTGAAGAGGTCCCGCGATTTCAGATACTCCATGGCCTCTGATGCATTCTTCCATTGATTTGACCGTTTCAGGGCTTTGACCGCCAGTGGATGATCCTGTATGGTAAAGTGAATACGGTAGAGATCCTCGGGTAAAAAGATAGGCTCGATCAGAATCATACCTTGTGCGTCCAGGCCGCAGTGGGCGTGTGCGATTGTCAGAACTGTCCCACCCATGGAGTGACCTACCAGCAGCGGTTTCTCAATGTTATTTCTCTCGCAGAGGGTGACAATATCCTGTGCGATCGTCGCCCAGGGCAAACCTCCCTTTTCGGGGTCAGCCTTTCGATAGTCTCCTATGAAGGGTGCAATGACGGTGCGTGCCGGTGACAGTTCTCGCGCAACGGGATGCCACAACCAGGGAAGGAATCCCGTGGCGTGAATGAGCATCACGACGCTTGGGCCACCATCGTAGACAAGATAGGGGAGATCAACGTCTCCGATGCGTTGAAACATCAACGGGAGTTTTGGAAAGATCGTTGTGCGGGCAGACATATCAATCCTTTACCCCTCGCATCCTGAGTCTTGTGAACATGACAGCCGATATAATGTAGAGTACTGTGGCCAGGATTGTCACGGATGTAAAACCCCATTCTATCGCAATCAATACCGCAAACGAACCGCCCATGACGGAGAAGAAGCCGTTGATACTCCATGCCCAGGGTATAGTCCATTGCCTGTACGATGCAAGCTCACTGAGCCCTGAGGGAAAGGGAATTCCCATGGGAATTGCCAGTGGCGCGATGATCAGGCTGCATACTACCATACGGAGCCACAGGGGCAGAGAGGAAAGGACATTCTGCAGCCACCAGTCGAACGTGAATACGATAAGACACATAATGCCAATCACAATAACGGCGGGCACGATCACAGGAAATTTTGTGTTCCCTGCCCTCCCCGCAAAAAGGCTTCCGATGCCCGAATACACCAAGAACGACCCGATTACAACCGTTGCCGAAAAAACGGGATCATAGAGATAACGGATGAATTGCTGAAGGATCGATATTTCCAGGAGCATGTATGCCATACCAAGGGCACCGAAGTAGACGATGACATATGCAAGTCCGTCCTTCCTGACGGGATGGTGGGAGAGGGGGAGAGGCACCAGGATGAAAAGTATGCCCAGCAGGAGAAGAATGCATGCGGTGATCCACACCAGCATGTAACCCCAGTCCATGAAAGGAATCAAGGCGCGGTCAAACGAGGTGGTGTAGTGGCGTATCATCTGAATCTTGAAGAAATGGGAGAAAAAAGGCATGTCGTCAGTTGCCGGTCGTATATGAAAGGGATACATCGTATAGAAGCGTTCTCTTTGAGGCGAGAGCAGACTTATTGCCGCCTCATAAAGCAGTTCCTCCTCCAGCCTGTTGAATACATTCGTTTCGTCCGCCCTGATCCCTGGATGGTAGCTGATGTCGAAAAGGCGGCTTTTGCAGAACTTCCTGGTGGATTCTATATCCTCACGGCGAAATGAGCCGTTTTTTATAATGAGCGTTGCGGTCTGCCAGCTTCTGATCATGATGATCGAACTTGCGGGATTTTCTTTCCCGCGCTTTTCCAGAGCGTCGATCGCTGTTGCGAGAATCTTGATGGTGGCCCGGGGAGGATATTTGATCCAGAGAGAGATGCTTATTAACCCCCCCGGCGTGAGACGGTCGAGGCAGAGCATGAGTGCCTCCGTTGTGAACAGATAATTTTCATTGAGTGAGTATACCCCTGCGGAAGCGGCACCCATAGACTCAGAAAGATTTATCTGAATGAGGTCGAAGCGTCTGTCCGTTTTCTGCAGATATCCCCTGCCCTCTTCGACGACGATGTGGGTATTGCGGGCGCTGTATATTTCTCCACTGTATGTGCGGTAAGTGCTCTGCATGAGATGGACAATATCCCGGTTCATCTCGACCGCGGAAACGGTTCGGGCGGAGTGGTAACGTGCGTTCAGTATTTCCGTTCCGGAGCCACCGCCGATTATGAGCACGTCGGGATTCTTTAAAAGCTTGTACGGGAGCGCGTTCGTCCGGTAATCCATGTACCGAATCGAGTCTGTATTCCCGTGATACTGATTGATTGCTCCGACAGTATTACCATCCAGGAAGAGACCTTTCTGTGCAGGCAATGCGTACGGACAATTCAGACTCAGATCGGGCAGGTAGTGATATGCAGGGCTGTCAAGTACGGTGACCAGACCCAGGGGGCCGAAGAGTTCTTTTTCTTTTTTCGCTTCGGCGAGGTTTTGTGCCTGAGGGAGATCTTTGAAGACGCTCATCTCCAGCGGTATGTGGCGGAATATGAAAATATGAAGCGGTATTATTGCGATCATGGTGGCAAGGGCGATTGTCATCCTCGTGCGGCTGGTGCTGCCGGCGAGGCTTGCACCTGATGCGATTATCGAAATGGCGAATACTATGTCATATGGTCCTGCATGGAAGACGGTAAGCAGGATCAGCACACATCCCAGTCCTGAACCTGTCAGATTTGCAAAATAGATTTTGTGTATGTGATCGGGAACTGCCGTAAAACTTAAACAGATGCTCAGGGCGCCGAAAAAGAAGGGGATAAAAATGCAGATACTGAGGAGGAGAAACCGGAAAATTTCATGGCTTTGCCAGACGAGCATCAGCGGATTGAACGCAATGACCCTGTTGAGACAGATGTTCGTCCATATCGATAACAGGAATAACAGAGGGCAGAGAAACAGGATCAGGGGTAACCGCTCCTTCAACAGCTTTTGCGAGAGGAAAATGAAGGTGCCGCTTGCACCGAAACCGAGCAGGGCAAGGCTTATGATGAGGTATGCGAAGTGGTACCAGTACTGTATGGAGAAGATCTTTACAAGCACGACCTGATAGGAGATCAGAGCGGCGGAAATCAGAGCAATTGAAATCTGAATGCGCGTCAGTGAGAGGGGAAGGATCATAGGTATCAATCGTGCCTGCCGGTCAAGGGAACGAAGCGAACCGGCATCAGGTTTCTGGTGGTGACACTGCCATATTTGTCTTTGTTGAGTAACACAAGATTCTGGATCAGGAAAGCGCCTCCTACAGGTATTACCATACTGCCGTTGTTTTTCAGTTGACCCAGAAGGGGTGGGGGGATGTGGCCGCCTGCGGCGGTAACGATGATCGCATCGTACGGGGCATGTTGACTCCAACCGTAGTATCCGTCACCCGTGGCGACGGTAACATTGTGGTATCCTAACTCCTTCAGTCGAAGGGCGGCAGATGTCGCAAGTTCGGGGATAATCTCGATGGTGTAGACATGCCCGACAATCGGGGAGAGTACGGCCGCCTGGTATCCAGAACCTGTTCCCACTTCCAGCACCTTGCTTTTCTTATTGAGAGTGAGGATTTCTGTCATGTACGCCACGATATAGGGCTGTGAAATGGTCTGGCCGTGTCCGATGGGGAGAGGATTGTCATCATAAGCCGCTGGGATATACCTTGCTGGAACGAATTTGTGGCGAGGAACGGACATCATTGACCGGAGCACACTGGGATCCCTCACCCCTCTTTCCATAATCTGATTTTTCACCATCGTCATTCTTCGCTCGAGGAATTCTGTTTCATCAGAGGGCGCGGCTGTTCCCTGGAGAACGGAGATATAAAGAAATAAGGCGACCAGTACGGTGAAAACCATTGGAGTACCTGCGCGGTATCGCAGAGGATATTTCATGAGGGATCTTCCTTTCCTGGGTATGATGTTTAGCCTTACGGGAGCTCATCAACCCCGTGTTGACGAAGTATTATGCGTGCTTCCTTCTTTACATAGCATTGTCGATCCGGGAAGAACCTGGTGAAAAAACAGGCTCATAAATGGCGAACCATGGAGAGATGTTTCCGTGCTGACAGCGACAGACGAGATGTAGCGAAGGGGTATTTCAGAAAATGAAGACCGCAGCGGCGACGACGGTGGTGAATCCTCCATTTTTCACTATTGCAGACTGCGTTACGTTTCGTGTTCTTACAATTTTCCCGCTGATTTTGAAAAACTCCTTTTTTTCGTCCCAGCTTTCATCGAGGTCGAAATCGATACCAAGTGTGGATGCCAGCATGGCAGCCGCAAGGTCTTCCGCATAATCTCCGGCCTGCTTCTCCGTCTGCCCGTAGGAATGGTGTTCGCTGATATATCCGTATGATGATGGATCGGCGGGAATGGCGCAGCCGATGGAAGCGGCGAGCAATCTTTTCGGTTCATTGCTGCAACAGCGGCTCATCACACAAAAGGTCATTGCCCCCGGTATCAGCTCTTTGAGCCCCTGCGATTTTGACACCATTTTGCAACCCGGGGGAAAGATGCTCGATACCTGGACAAGGTTAAACTTTTCTATCCCTGCATCTCTCAAGGCCCGCTCGAAGGAATGGAGTTCGTCCTTATGGGTGCCGACTCCTTTTGTAAAAAAAACCTTTGTAGGAACAAAATGTTTCATTTCATCCCTCCCGCAAGTTCATTGACCGCGTGTGCCGGATTACGCTGCAGCCATAGCTTTTTCCCGCGAGTGTTTTGCAGTGTGCAAAAGTTGATAGTCTCATTATCAGGATATTCATTTCATGTCAACAAAATGGCATATGGCTATTTCGTTTCCTCTTTTTTCAACGTCACAAAGAAAGACGTGTCTCCCCTCTTGATGAGAAGTAAGATCGTTTTCTCTTTGCTGATTTTTGATACCTCGTTCAGATAATCGTTCAATGAGGAAATTTTCACCCTGTTGACCTGGAGGATAATATCCTGCACCCTCAGTCCCGCATCGTCGGCCGGGCTCCCTTCCTGTATCTGGGTGATCACGACGCCTAATTTATCGGTAAGCCCCAGGTGTCTCGCTAACTCCGGGGTAATTTCCTGAACGGTCATACCGTATCGTTCGCTGATCTTCCCTTTGTGGGCAATATCCTTTTCATCCCTTCGTTCACCGATGGTGATCTGGAGAATCTTCTCCTTGCCATCTCGCAAAACGGTGATCTCAACAGTGCCGCCGACCCTCAGTGCGGCAACTATTCTGAGCAGCTCGTGCGTATCCTGAATCTTCTTTCCGTCAATGGCAATAATGAGGTCCCCTGTCTTGATGCCGGCTTTATCGGCGGGATCTCCCTCAAAGACATTCCCGACGAGCGCACCCTGTCGATCTTTCAGTTTGAGGGTATTCGCGATATCTTCTGAAATATCCTGGACGGAAATTCCCAGCCAGCCGCGGATAACCCGCCCTTTTGTTTTGAGGTCGCTCAGGATGCTTTTCGCGAGGTTAATCGGAATGGCAAACCCGATGCCCTGTCCCTGAGCTACAATTGCCGTGTTGATTCCTATGACCTCTCCGCGCATATTGAAGAGAGGCCCGCCGCTGTTACCGGGATTGATGGAGGCATCTGTCTGAATAAAATTGTCGTACGGGCCTGAACCGATGACGCGCCCTTTGGCACTTACGATGCCCGCAGTAACCGTGTGTTCCAGACCGAAAGGATTCCCGATGGCAAATACTGTTTCTCCCACCCGCAGTGTATCTGAGTTGCCGAGCGCGGCAACAGGAAGGCTGTTTGCCGGTGTGATCTTGATCAGTGCGATATCGGTATTCGCATCTTTCCCTTTCACTTCCGCTTCGTATTCCTTGCCGGTGGAGAGTTTGACAGTTATCTTGTTTGCCTTCTCCACGACGTGGTTGTTGGTGAAGATGTACCCGTCGCTGGAAATGATGAATCCTGACCCTAAGCTCTGTTGCTTCAGTTCTTTTTCGGGCAGATCTTCGAAAAATCTTCTGAAGAAGTCATCTCTCCCGAAAAAGTGCGGGAATGGTGTATCGTGTCCAAAGGGGGTACCGCGGCGGCCTTTAATGATTTTTGTCGTACTGATGTTGACCACGGTTGGACTCAGTTTTTCCGTCAGGTCGGCGATGGATACGGGCGAGACTGAAAGCGAGTCAATCGGAAGCGCCAATGCCTTCGTCGTGTCCGGTATCTCCCGCAAAGCAAAAAAATCGCCGGTAAAGAATACCATACACCAGACGAATAGAAATATCGCCGGAGCCGAGAAAGATTTTTTTAATGTGCGTGCCATACTGTGCTCGATGCGGTTCCTTTCTTTCCTGAGTTAATGTGCCCGGAACGTTAAAAAAGATAACCTGGGAGACACGGTCCCCCAGGATTATCTTCTCGATATTCTCTTGTCTTCGCTCTGGTTGCCTATCCCGTACCCTCTGCCATCATCCTCCCGCTGTCTGGGGGAATGCGGTGTTTGTATAGAGGTATTCCATCTTCTCCTTGTGTTTCATTTCCTCGTTGGCCATCTTTGTGAGCAGGTCTTTAGCCTCTCCGGCCGGGTGGATGTCGGCCAGACTCTTGTAGTAGTTATGTGCATTCAATTCTCTGGCCGCAGCCACTAAATATACATCCTGCGTTTTCATGTCTTTTTTGATGTCCGGCTTGTCCATGTGCTCGGCGATTTTGTAATTTTGAGTCTCGGTAACTTTTGAGACACTGCCGACGAGACCGCCTTCGCGGTATTTTACAAGGAACTCCTTGTGCTTTTTTTCTTCCTGGGCAACGAATTTCAGCGTGTCCTTCGCCGTCCTGTCCTCGACCAGATTGTAGAGATCCATGTAGAACGTGTACGCTTCTTCCTCCTTTTTGATCGCTTTGGCGATGATCGCTCCAAGGCCCTTGTCCATTGTTCGAAAAAACCTCCTTAATAGAATTATTTATGTTGCAATGAGTGTGAAGTTCGATCTCCTGTCGAACGCCTTTACACTCCTCACGTGCCTCCGTAACCGATGGTGACTTTTTCCCCCTCTACGATAACCGGCACTTGCCGAACACCGCCTGACAACCGGAGCATCTCCTGTAATTTTGCACTGTCTGATTTTACATCTATGTACGTTGCCTTTTTCCCATAGGCCGACAGGGCCCTGTCTGTAAACGGTCAACCGGCTTTACCATAGATGATGACTTCGTCTGCCATAGCCATTTCTCCTTATCGTGTCAGTACTCGGTGAGGACGGATAATCCCCGCTCTCCCACCAGTATAATCTGTGTGTGGGTCAAGCGGGTGGCAATAACCTTTGCGACCGCCTGCGTAAATTTATACCCCAGGGCGTTGTCCTTGTTGAGCAGGTTTCTGAGTTTTTCCGCGTCGAAGATGATCGCTTTTGAATCATCTATGCACCGGGCACCCAGGGTGTAGAGGTATGGGTCCACGACGGCTGACCACCCCATGGCTTCACCCTTTGTCACCAAATCAACGGTGACCTGCATGGGAGGTCTGTGCGGGCCCATGTAGCTGTCCATCAGCATGACAACCTTCCCCTCCTGCAACAGGTACAGTTTTGATGCCGGATCACCCTTTTTATATACCTGGAAGCCGGCCTTGAAGGATTCTTCGGTAGCGATTTCTGCCAGTTTGGATAATTCTCCCTCGCTGAACCCTTTGAAAAAGGCGAATTGTTTTAAAAGGTCTGCCGTAATCATGTATCTTCCCTCCTTTCTGAATAATTTCAGATACATGTGTTACTCATGTTACCATTTAACGCCCCTGGTACATATATAGCAATGTTTTGCGGTTAATTCCATAAAAATTATCTCTGCGGAGTTGATGGTGTATTACAGAAAAGCGAGATGAAAATCTATTGCACTGAAGGGGGAAAACACCTAATATGTAAAGGTAATAGATCATTTGCATGGCATGGGTACAGGCAAAGGACCAGGCCCACCGGAGTGGCAGTTTCTGTGGGACAGAGAGGAAGGGATTCAGTATGAGGGATTTTGTGCCTGAAAGAGGATGATCCATGTGCTGGCGCGATTATTGGATATCGATCATCCTTATTTTTATTTTGTTCCCCTGCGGGTGTGTCAGTGTTCCTGAAACGATAAGGGATATCCAGGATCTCAAGCAGGATCACCTGTATTACATCTCACCCCAGGGGGCTGAACGTGATCTGATTTCTCCCGATCTTCAGAAAAGGATGGATGCCTCCTATAACAGCCTGTATTTTGCACCCTGGCATCAGGAAAAGCCCCTCTGTCAGCTTGAGACGGTCGCAAAGGAATTCAGAAAATATAAAAAATACTTGGGGTATGGCGAAAACAGGAGAAGGCACGGACGGGCGTGGATAAAGAATCTCGCTGAGAATGCGCGTCTGAGTGAGTATCCGAATTCCGGGATCAGGGCTGTTACCGTGACTGTTGCCGATCTGAGGGTGCTGCCAACTCATAGACCCCATTTTTACGATGTGCGCAGTTCGTCCCGGGGGTACCCTTTTGACAGCCTTCAAAGATCATCTGTGGCCGCGAACACACCTTTATACATATCTCACGTATCGAGAGATAGAGCGTGGTATCTGGTTGAGACTCCGTATGCCCCGGGATGGATGTCCGTAAAGGATGTAGCGTTTGTGGATGACCGTTTTGTAAAAGAGTGGGAAAGCGGGAAGTACATCGTTATCGTCAAGGACAGGATTCCTGTATATACCGAGGATGATTTGTATCTCTTCCGTGCACCGCTGGGATCGATATTCCCGAAGGTTGAAGATACTGAGAGCGGCATAGAGATTTTGGTGGCGGTGGCAGACAGCAACCGGAAAGCGGTGATCAAGCGTTCAACCGTGAGGAAAGAGGCGGCAACGACAAAACCTCTGCGGCTCACGACCCTGAATATTGCGAGACTTTCGAATGAACTGATCAATGAAGCCTACGGCTGGGGCGGATTGTATCAGAACCGGGACTGTTCGGCCATGATCAGGGATCTGTTTGCGCCCTTCGGTCTCTGGTTACCTCGGCATTCGGCTGATCAGGCAAAAGAAGGGGGAACATTTATTGACCTTCGGAATCTCTCCCCGGAGGAAAAAGAACTGATGATCATGAAGTATGGAATTCCGTACCTTACCCTGTTGTGGAAGAAAGGACACATTATGCTCTACATCGGGCACCATCAGGGGAAGGTTCTCGTGTTTCATAACATGTGGGGCGTTCCCACGAGGGACTTGCTGGGGAGAAAAGGGAGAAAGATCGTTGGTCATGCGGCGATCACAACACTCCATCCCGGTAGTGAGTTCATCAACGTCGATTTTCCCGAAGATGTTCTGTCCCATGGTGTTGCGGGCATGATTATCTTAGCGCATCCGCTCAGCGCTGAACCGTTTGGTTTTTTCTGATGCAGTGAAGCAGGGGTGTATCTGTTTCACAGAAGCTACGAGTGAAGAGGAAAGGTGCCGAGTAATTATGGGTGATCTGAATGCGATCTTTTCTCTAGAGTCCGTTGCGATTGTGGGTGCGTCAAACACAATAGGCAAGGTGGGTCATGATATTTTTGCCAACATCCTGAGGGGAGGTTACAGGGGCACGCTGTATCCTGTCAATCCCCGGGTGCGGTCGATTCTCAGCGTGAAGGCATATCCCACGCTCAGTGATATCCCCGATACCGTGGATTTAGCAATGGTCATTCTGCCAACGAGGCCTTCCCTCGAAGCGGTGGAAGAAGCTGTTCGTAAAGGGGTGAAAGGCATTGTGATTGTTTCTGCCGGTTTTCGGGAGGTTGGGGGTGAAGGCCTGGAAATAGAAAACAGAATCGTGGATGGCTGCAGAAGTGCGGGGGTCCGTCTGGTGGGTCCTAACTGCCTGGGGGTGATTAATCCCGTACCGTCGGTAAGTCTGAATGCCAGTTTCTCCGCCCGCATGCCCGCGGCGGGGAATATTTCCTTCATCTCCCAGAGCGGAGCGTTGTGTACGGCGGTCCTGGATTTTGCCGCTGACAGAGATATCGGGTTTTCGAAGTTCATCTCCATAGGCAATAAAGCGGATGTGGATGAACTGGATCTTTTACAGTACTTTCATGAAGATAATGACACCGCTGTGATCATGCTGTACCTGGAAGAACTCCGGAGGGGAACGGAGTTCATCTCCGTCGTGAAGGAGATTACCTCGGGGATTCGCTCAACACCGGTTCTGGTCATAAAGTCGGGGAGGACAAGAGAAGGTGCCCGGGCGGCAGCTTCTCACACGGGTGCCCTGGCGGGAACGGAAGCGGTGTACGACGCGATTTTCAAACAGGCGGGCATCATTCGGGTAGATTCCATTGACGAACTTTTTGATTTCGCGAACGCCTTTGCCTACAAGCAGGAGAGCGAACTGGGTAAACGTGCGAGAAAACTCCCCAGGGGAAACCGGGTTGCCATCATTACCAATGCAGGTGGGCCGGGAATTCTGGCTACCGACATGACGGTATCTTCCGACCTGGAACTTGCGAGATTCCAGAAGGAGACCATCGATGATCTCACACAACATCTTCCTCTGACGGCAAATGTGCACAATCCTGTCGACGTCATCGGAGATGCATCTTATGACCGCTATGAGAATGCACTGAAAGCAGTCATCAGGGATGAGGGTGTCGGTGGAGCCCTCGTGATTCTTACCCCCCAGTCCATGACGAACGTCTTGGGAACAGCAGAGGCAATTGTTCGTGTTGCGAGGGGTTCCTTGAAGCCGATACTTTCCTGTTTTATGGGTATCATCGACGTTTCTGCCGGGGTCAAATACCTTCAGGAGCATGGCTATCCCGTGTACAGGTTTCCTGAGAATGCGGCAAAAGCATTTGCGGCGCTTTACCGTTATTCCAAGTACCTGCACAGGGAACATCTGCCTCAGTTCGACCTATTGCACGAGAAAGAACGGGCTGCCCGGGTGATCGAGCGGTGCCTTGAAGAAGGAAAAACCCATCTGGACGGAATGGGGAGCGCGGAGCTTCTTGAAAGTTATGGATTCAACATTCTGCCGGCACGGCTGGCAGGGAGCGAGGATGAAGCTGTGGATATCGCCGAGGACATGGGATTTCCGGTGGCTATGAAGATCGTATCACCGCAGATACTGCATAAAACGGAAGTGAGCGGCGTTGCGTTGGGAGTCAGAAATAGAGAAGAAACAAAAGGGGCGTTTCGTGAAATTATCTCAAAGGCAAAAACGCACAGACCAGATGCGACAATAGATGGGATTATGGTGCAAAAGATGGCGTTGCCGGGTGAAGAGGTGATCCTGGGAATGAATCGAACACACTTCGGACCGTTAATCATGTTCGGTCTCGGTGGTATTTTTGTCGAGGCATTCCAGGATGTAGTCTTTCGCCTCGGCCCGGTCGGCAGAAATGAGACCCATAGAATGATTCAGGAGATCAAGGGGTATCGGCTCCTTACGGGATTCAGGGGGAGACCGAAGGTGGATATTGAGGCTCTGGAAAAGGCGGTGGTAAGCCTGTCTCACATGGTTACCGACCATCCGGAAATTAAGGAGATGGACATTAATCCGCTCATTGCTCACTCAGAAGGAAAAGGGGCTACCGTCGCGGACTGCAGGATAATTCTTGAAGCGAGCGACCCTCCGTCGGAATAGGCGCGTTACAATTTTGATTGTCTTTTTTTACGCCTTTTTATAGAGTAACGGCGCAAGAGGTCGATAGGAAGGATCGGGGAAGAAGAGACGAAGGGATTTTCAGACGAAACAAACAAGGAGGAAAAAGATGGCGAGAATAGGTGTCGTGTTATCCGGGTGTGGAGTGTACGATGGTGCCGAAATACATGAGGCTACCCTGACGCTGTGTTTCCTTGACAGGGCGGGTGCTGAGATAGTCTGCATGGCTCCGAATGTTGACCAGCTGGATGTGGTAAACCACGTAAAGGGGGAGCCCTCCGGCGAGAAGAGAAATGTTCTTGTCGAATCATCCCGCATCGCCAGGGGAGCTATCAGGGACATGGCAGAAATCAAAGCGGCTGATCTGGATGCCCTTGTCTTTCCCGGCGGATTCGGGGCGGCGAAGAATCTGTGCAATTTTGCCGTGAAGGGGATGGACTGCACCGTCAATCCAGAAGTAGAGAGGTTGATAAAGGAGATGCATGCGGCAAAGAAACCTGTGGGATTCATTTGCATTGCTCCTGTGATTGCCGCAAAGGTGCTCGGGTCGTTTGGTCCCCGGTTGACCATAGGGAATGATAAGGGTACCGCGGGCGCCATTGAGACGATGGGTGCGAAACATATCGATTGTACGGTTGATGATGTGGTGATCTGCCAGAAAAACAAGATAGTCACAACCCCCGCGTATATGCTGGGACCCACCATTTCCAAAGTTGCTTCTGGGATTGAAAAGTTGATCAAGGAGATACTGCAACTGGCGGGCTGATATTCACAGAGGGTCGCGGAAAGAATATTTTTTAAAAGGTGCTGATGAAACCGAATCCCCTTTGGTTCCCTTCCTGTAAAGGGGCAAAGAGGGATTTCTTTTTGATGTATGTATAAATACAAAGTGCTCTTAGAATATGATGGAACCAGTTACAGTGGATGGCAGACACAGAAGAACGCGAAGAGCATCCAGGGCACATTGATGGATGCCGCCCGGAGACTGTTTGGAGAGAATGTGGATATTCAGGGGGCGGGCCGCACCGATGCGGGAGTGCACGCGCTCGGCCAGGTAGCTCACTTGGGAACGACGAGAAAAATGCCGGTTCGAAAAATTCTCGAGGGGATGAATGATCTCCTCCCTTCGAATATTAATGTACTTGAAGTCGAAGTCGCCTCGCCCGCTTTTCACGCCCGCCATCACGCCAGGCTCAGGAGCTATCTCTATGCCGTTTCGAGGAAGCGGACTGCCTTCGGGAAGAGATACGTCTGGTGGGTCAGGGATGCGCTGGACATCGAAAAGATGCGATCCGTCTGCCGTGCATTTCAGGGGTTCCATGACTTCCAGTCTTTCGCAGACAGGAGAATGGATAAGGGTGCCTCAACCATGGTGAAACTCGACCTTGTGGAAATCGGGGAACATGGCGACCTCATCGTCCTGAGAGTGGTCGGTTCCCACTTCCTCTGGAAGATGGTTCGCCGGATGGTAGGAATCATCGTGGAAGCGGGAAGAGGAAATCTCACTCTTCGTGATGTCAAGGATATACTTGCACATCCCTCCGACCTGCCTTCGAAGTACACGGCGCCCCCGTCCGGTCTTTTTCTGGAGCGGGTATATTATGAGGGCGATGCGGATAAACCGGTAAAACCCGGATGGCCTTTCTTTGCCCGGTTGTCATGTTAACCGGGAGGAGCTCGCACGACTTCTCATGGGATCAGGGCGAAAGGCAGGATAACGTGTCAGGTGCGGATGGACCAGGCGTCAAAGAGGGAGAGGTAACGGATGAGAAATACCTGGCCATCGGTAGTTTTTACTTTGAAATAGTTTATTGCTGGCCGGTTGGAATGCAGATCCCCCTCGTACCAGCGGTCGATGATTTCCTCAATCTCCCAGCGGCGCCCCTGGTAACTGAAAGCAGCGGGGCGTTCGTTGGCCTTGTAGCCGCTGTAGCATTCAACCTGTATTCGTTCGTAGTGGGTTAGTCGGGATGGATTCCGATCATTTTTCCTCTTCATGGATGAATATCTACATGCGGTTGCTATGAATGTCCAGTGGCAAATAGTGTTGCCGTCAGGGAGAGGGCTGTATTGAAAAATTCACTGTTCCACTTGGGTATGGAATGGGAGTTGTGCGATGGGATGACGGAAGAGAGATATGATCCCGTGGAGAGGGCGAAAGAAGTGGCAGAAATCGTCTGCCGGGGGGATCTGAGGAAGTATTATCGATTTCGTCCGGCGCGGTTTTACGGCGGCATCGTCACATCGGATTGCGTGGGCTGCTGTCTTGGCTGCCTGTTCTGCTGGTCATGGCATCAGGTGGTTGCGCCGGAGCAGTACGGGCGCTTTTATTCGCCCCGGGAGGTCGCAGGAAGTCTGACAGGCATCGCCCGCAGAAAAAGGTTTCGCCAGGTGAGAATCAGCGGGAACGAACCCACACTCTCGCGGGAGCATCTCATCAAGGTCCTTGATCTCATTCCTGAAAACGTCCTGTTCATCCTGGAGACGAACGGGATATTGATCGGCCACGACAGAACCTATGCTGAGGATCTGGCTCGTTATGAAAATATCTACGTTCGTGTCAGTTTCAAAGGCTGTAGTGGCGAGGAGTTTTCTCTTCTCACCGGAGCGACATCGCAGGGATTTGATCTGCAGATGAGCGCGCTGGAGAATCTTTACCGTGCCGGTGTGAGGGTACATCCCGCGGTGATGGTGAGCTTTTCGTCTCAGGATAATATCAGATCCCTCCGCTCACGGCTCGGGAGCATCAATCGTACATTCGCGGATATCGAGGTTGAAGAGCTTGTGCTCTACGGTGATGTGGAAGATCAATTGAAAAAGGCGAAGCTCACATACGGTGCTGCGTATACTCCGTCATGCATTCCTCCGGAGCAGATATGAATCCTGTCTTCCGGCTCCTTACCGTATGCGTGATGATGATGGGAAATCACAGGAGCAACTGCATCCAGATCACGTCGAAATCATCGTTACATTTTTTCCCGACACGTCGGAATCTCCCGCATTCTTTGAATCCGCATTTCTGATGAAACCTCACGCTCGCCTCATTCCGCGAAGAGATATTGGCCAGGATCGTGTCTATTCCCGATGACGCTGCCTCTCCCACGAATCGGTTCACAATGGCGGTTCCCAGCCCCTTTCGTGTGTGATCCGGTAAGAGGAAATAGGTTATTTCCGCAGTTCTTCGCATCGTCTTTACCGGGAGAAAAGGTCTCATGAATGCAAACCCCACGATGTTCCCCGTGGTATCTTTTATCACGAGGGAAGGGAACCCTTCCGACAGATTGAGGAAAAGATCGAAGAATTCGTAGCCGACAGGTTCATCAGGGTATGCCGCCATGGTGTTTTCGATGTAGAAGTTGAAGATGTCGATGACCTCTTTGCGGTGCTGGTATGTCATCTTCTCAAAACTGTAAGCCATGTATTCTCGTTCCTGTTATCGCTCTTGTGGAATCGTCATTGCAACTATGCATCGTATTGTATATATTGTCAATGCATTAGCCTTACCGAAACGCCGGGAGCCGGAATGATTGAGACATATTTGCAGAGCATCGACAAGGGCGGGGAGGAGTGCAGACTGCGATGAAAGCGATGGTGTTGAAGGGGATTTCCAGTTTCCGGGAAAACAGATCACCCCTTGAGTTGGTTGAAGTTCCCGACCCCGTCCCGGGAGACGGGGAGATCCTGGTGATGGTTTCGGCCTGCGGTGTCTGCCATACCGAGCTGGATGAGATCGAGGGAAGGACACCGCCCCCGGCATTTCCCATCATCCCGGGCCACCAGGTCGTGGGGAGGGTGGCAAGGATGGGGGAAAAAGTAACGAAATTCAGTATCGGCGATCGGGTCGGTGTCGGCTGGATTTATTCCGCCTGCGGCCGTTGCAGTGCCTGTCTTGAAGGGCATGAGAATGTCTGCGCACAGTTCAGGGCTACGGGCAGGGATGTAAACGGAGGGTATGCCTGGTTCATGACGGTGCCGGAGAAATATGCCTATCGCATTCCCGATGTATTTTCCGATACGGAAGCAGCACCCCTGCTCTGCGCCGGTGCCATCGGCTACCGTTCCCTGCGGCTGGCCAATCTGAAGAACGGGCAGAATCTTGGCCTCACCGGATTTGGGGCCTCGGCCCATCTGGTGCTCAAGATGGTGAAACACAGGTATCCGGCCTCTGAGGTCTATGTCTTCGCCAGGAGCGAACGGGAACGGGAATTTGCCCGGGAGCTGGGCGCTGTATGGGCGGGAAACACGGAGGATCGGTCGCCGGAAACACTGCACGCGGTGATCGACACCACGCCGGCCTGGAAGCCTGTCGTGGAGGCCTTGAAGAACCTGGTGTGTGGCGGCAGGCTCGTGATCAATGCCATACGGAAGGAGGAAATGGACAAGGAATATCTGCTGAAGCTGGATTATCCTGATCACCTGTGGCTGGAAAAGGAGATCAAAAGTGTAGCCAACGTGGCCCGGAAAGACATCAGCGAGTTTCTTGAACTGGCGGCGGAAATCCCGATCAAGCCGGAAGTGCATGAATTTCGCCTGGAGGAGGCAAACCAGGCTCTGGCCGAGCTCAAGGACGCGAAGATTCGCGGGGCGAAGGTCCTTCGTATGGAGTGAAAGAGGAGGGGGGAAAAGTACCGTGGGGACCATCCGGGAAGTAAAGTCGGGGAAGAAATCCTTGAAGAAGGATTATGTGGCCATCATGATGTGGTTTATGGGCAGGGCCATTCAGGCCGCGGCTTCCGTGGACAGGGATGTCAGGAAAGAGTTCGCGGAACTCCCGGATCGCTTTACCTTTGACCTGTGTGTCATGCCCGATGGGCCCCATATGATCGTGGGCAAGGACAGGAAGGGTTATGTAAGGTACATGGGATGGGATACTGAGGGGAAGAGAACAAACCTTAGGATTAAGATCAAGAATTTAGAAGCGGCCATCTTGATGTTTACCTTTCAGGAGAGTACCGCTCTTGCCACGGCCAGGAATCGTCTCGTTGTCGACGGCGAGGTACCCCATGCGTGTGCCGCGGTGCGTATCCTGGATATCGTGGAAGTCTATCTGCTCCCGAAGATCATCGCGAAACTGGCGGTGAAGAGGTATCCCCTCTGGTCTCCGGGTCGAAAATACATCGGCCGGGTCTTTGTCTATCTCCGAACAGTACTGGGTCTTTAACTCGTAGAAAAGGCGAGATGCCTGTCCCACCAGGGTGTAATTATCTATTGATGAAATGATGGGGGAGTGCACCATGTTTTCACCTGATCGTTACGAATTTTTCTGTCCCGTGAAAACAAATTCCGGGAGCAGGGCTTTAGAGCATCTTCCCTTTGAGCTTGATACCATGAATGCGACCAAACCGTTCGTGATCACCAGTCAGAAAGATGCACGGAGGGGGTTGGTGGATGTCATCATTGACGCCTTTAAGGATTCCGGTGTCACCATAGGCATCTTTGATGGTGCGCCTGCCGCACCGGGCATGAAACTGATAAAGGAATTGTTCACCATGTATCGTGATGGGGGTTACGATTCCCTGATTGCTGTCGGTGGCGGTGCCGTTGTCGATACGGCGAAGATCCTGAATATTGCGGTGTCGGGCGCACCGGAAGATATTGAGAGGTATGCCGGGAGTGATCTCATCACAAAGCCGCTGAAACCTCTTGTGCTGGTTCCTACCCTGTCGGGGACGGGCTATGAATCATCCCGGTATGCGTGTATCGACACACTCTCATTTTCCTCCTGTTTCTTGATGCCCCACCTCGTGGTGATTGACCCGCGCATGATCGTTTTCGAGGATGTGGAGACAACGGCAGCAGCGTCTCTCGTCACCCTGACCCACGCGGTGGAGGTGTATACCGGTCCGGAGAAGAATCCCCTCTCCGATTCCTATGCATATGCGGCGATCCGGTTTGTCATGGAAAATCTGGTGAGTGTGATCAGAGACCCCCGGGATGGGAAGGGAAGACTGGCTCTGGTCAATGCACACAATGCGGCCGGCTGCGCCTTCTCAAACTCAACACCGGGAATGGCACACAGGCTCGGGAAAGCGGTTGGCGATGCGTGTCAGCTCTCTTGGGGGCTGTGCATGGGGATTCTCCTTCCCCACATACTGGAGAGACAGACTTCTGAAGATGGGTATCACATACCGGGTCTTCTGCTGCCGCTGGCAGGATTCGATGTGTATGCGGAAACGCCGGAACACATGAAGGTGCAGAAGGCCATCGGTATCCTGTATGATTTTCAGAGGGATCTTTTCGAGGCGAGCAGAGGGGCTATCGTCCGGTCATTGAAGGATGCGGAAGTGCCGGAGGAAATGTTGCGGGATATAGCTCGTAAGGCTGCCGGGAGATCCTCCACAGGTTTTGATGCGGACGTGTCCCTGATGGTTCTGGAGCAGGCATGGAAAGGGAAATGAAAGGAGCGTGCAATGAACCTGCCTGGGTACTATGAATTCTGCTGTCGGGTGAAAATCATTGCCGGTCATGATGCCCTGGAAAAAATCCCCGATGCCCTCGCGTATCTGCGTGCCCGCACGCCCATGATTGTCAGTGATAAGGGAGTTGCCGGTGCCGGATTGATCGATATTGTCACCAGTGCAATCAAGGACGGTGTGACTATAGGGGCGGTGGCCGATGATGTGCCGCCGGACTCGGATCTCCAGGTTGTCCACCGTCTTGCCCGGTTATACCGTGAAAAGCGTTGTGATTCCCTCATTGCCGTCGGTGGCGGATCCGTCATGGATACGGCAAAGGGGGTAAACATACTCATATCCGAGAACGCCGACGATCTCATGAAATTCAGCGGTGCGAATGCATTGAAGAGGGCACTGAAGCCGCTTATCGCGATACCGACAACGGCAGGCACAGGTTCTGAAGTCACTCTGGTGGCGGTGGTGAAGGATCATGAGAGACATCTCAAGATGGCTTTTGTCAGTTACTTTCTCCTGCCTGACGTATCAGTTCTGGATTCCCGTATGACCCTTTCCCTTCCACCTGCAATCACGGCGGCAACGGGGATGGATGCCCTGGCGCATGCGGTGGAGGCTTACACCTGTCTTGCGAAGAATCCCCTGAGCGATGCCCATGCCCTGGCAGCGATCAACCTGATCGGTGAAAATCTTGTCAGGGTAACGAGAGACCCCGGCGATAAAAACGGGCGACTTGCCATGGCGAATGCGGCAACGCTGGCGGGCATTGCCTTCTCTAATTCCATGGTCGGTATGGTGCACACCCTGGGTCACTCCGCTGGTTCCGTCTGCGGGGTACCCCATGGAGTGTGCATGGCGATCCTGCTCCCCTACGGGCTCGAATACAACATGCATAAGAACGGTCACCTCACGGCAGAGCTGTTGTTTCCTCTGGGGGGTGCTCAGGTGTATGCGGCTACCCCGGAGGGAGAGAGAGCAGACAAGGTGATTGCCCTGGTCCGCCGTATAAATGAAGACCTCCATGAAGCCTCCGGGGGGAGACACCCCCGCTTCTTCAGGGAAGTAGTGGATCGGGAAGGGAAACAGATGGTACCCAGGGAAAAACTGCCGGAAATTGCGAAGACGGCTCTCAGTGACGGATCCCTATTTTATAATCCCGAAGATCTGGATTATGATGATTTTCTCATGGTCATGGAAACGTCCTGGGAGGGGGAACCACTTGAGAGAAGGAAAATCAAGAAAGGATAACAGGGAGTATTCACCATGAAAGAGCGAGGAACGCGAAAAGATATCCGTGAGAAAAAGAAGAAACCACCCTCACCGCATGAAGCGGTGCAGGAGTCCCAGCGTACATTGAAAGCGCTGGAGGACATGAGAAACGATACCATGAAGGGCGGAGGTATTGAGCTGATTGAAGAGCAGCATCGGAGAGGGAAGCTCACCGCGAGGGAACGGATAGAGCTGCTCCTGGATGAGGGTTCTTTTGAGGAATTTGATCTCCTGAAAACCGGCCGCGGCGGTGCTTTCGGCAGAGAGCAAACATATCCCGGAGACGGTGTCGTGACAGGCCACGGCACGATCGACGGAAGAGAAGTATTTACGTTCAGTCAGGATTTCACAGTCCGCGGCGGGTCCCTCGGGGAAGCTCACTCCCAGAAAATCAGCAAGGTGATGGATCACGCCGTACGGGTAGGTGCACCCATCATAGGCCTTAATGACTCCGGTGGTGCACGGATACAGGAGGGAGTTGATGCCCTTGCTTCCTACGGGGATATTTTTAAAAGAAATGCCCTTGCCAGCGGGATCATTCCCCAGATCTCCTGCATCATGGGTCCCTGTGCGGGCGGAGCCGTGTACAGCCCTGCCCTGACCGATTTCATTTTCATGGTCGAGGACACATCCTACATGTACGTGACGGGGCCGAATGTCGTGGAAACGGTAACCCATACCGAAATAACGCATGAGGATCTCGGTGGCGCCAAGATTCACGCGGAAAAGAGTGGTGTCGCCCATTTTATTCTGCCCAATGACATTATGTGCCTGCGGGAGGTGAGGCGGCTGATCAACTACCTTCCTTCCAACAACCGACAGCGGGCGCCGATATTGGACCTCAGTGATCCTGTTGGACGTACCGATCCGGCCCTTGATTACCTTGTGCCGGAAAATCCCAACCAGAGTTATGACATGAAAGTTGCCATCAACAGTATTCTTGATGGGGCTGAGTTTTTGGAAGTTCAGCCTCACTATGCGAGGAACATTGTCTGCGGATTTGGGCGTATGGGCGGTCAAACGATCGGGTTGGTGGCAAATCAGCCGTCGGTGCTGGCGGGGGTTCTGGACAATAACGCCTCCAATAAGGCGGCGCGCTTTGTCCGGTTCTGTGACGTCTTCAATATTCCACTGATATGTCTTGTGGA
>Ga0194110_10002691_pt1 | contig 22397 bp, 19 predicted proteins | sample TA2Kig1200mmetaG_FD_146192 | JGI IMG/M metagenome (GOLD analysis project Ga0194110, IMG submission 146192) | Freshwater microbial communities from Lake Tanganyika, Tanzania - TA2015032 Kigoma Deep Cast 1200m | ecosystem: Environmental > Aquatic > Freshwater > Lake | place: Tanzania: Lake...
AAAAGCTGCCCCGAAGGGGCCACCTCTTCCGGGCGAAGTCCCGGAAGAGGCGTAGATTCTTACCCAATAAATCTGAGAATTTCCTTCTAACACTTTTGACCCCCTCACCCCCTCCGTTCGGCTGAGCTCACGACGAAGCCCTCTCCCTAATGGGGAGAGGGGAAGGGTGAGGGGAAATTTTAAATATCTTTGTTTAGCTTTTGATTTGACTTTAAGTTGCATGCTGGTTAAGGCCTTTTGAAACTGGTCTGGGGCAACATAATCTGTCCCATCTTTCCAAAGGATAGGAACCCGTCCCCAATTACCTACCTAATATTCACCCCACTTCTTTTCTTCCTTATCTTTGAGGACGCGGAAGGTTTCGCCGTTTTGTAAAAAAGCATTTGTCCTGTGGCGAGGGTTGCCCCTTTTTTACCTCTGAATACCTTGGACACTCTTTGTACTACTTGTTCCTCAGAATTGAATCCCGTTTTCTAGGAAACTGAAATAATCCGTCCTATTGAAGATCAAGTGATCCAGCACGATGATCCCCATAACCTGACCTGCCTCCTTAAGCCTTTTCGTTGTTTCCATATCCGACTCCGAAGGGGTGAGTGGCCCGACAGGGTGGTTATGCGCAAGGATGATCGCTGAGGCTCGGTCCATGAGAGGATCTGCAAAGACCTCTCGCGGATGCACCGGGCTACGATCAATGAGCCCAATTGATACGACACGAATATTGATCACTTCATTTGCACCGTTGACTGATGCGCACAGGAAATGTTCCTGCTTCCTGTCGGCGTAATGGCGAACATGAGGCAGGAGGTCCGCAGGTGCCTCGATTCGGATGCCTTCCGGCTTGACACGCCGTCGCACAAACTCCATCGCCGCCATTACAAGCGTGGCCTTAGCTTCCCCAATCCCGTCAAAGGCCGAAAGGTCCTCAATAGAAACGTCTAAACCTTTTTCGTCGATCACCGGGATAAGTTTCTCAGCGAGGGAGACAACATCCTGTTTTGCGGTGCCTTTCCCAAGTAGAACAGCCAATAGTTCCCAGTCCTTTAATGCACGGGGACCCTTTTTGAGAAGCTTCTCCCGCGGTCGTTCAGGCTCTGGTATATCTTTAATCTTCTTTCTCATCTTTACCTCAAGCAGACATGGCCAAATGTAAGCCATGCCGAATCACGGTAAGCGCCATAATGTCGAAGATCGCCCCTAGGTCGATGTACTTCGGGTCAGCCAGCTCCTCATACCGACCACGCTCTTCATATGCATCTTGAATGGTTCCATTCACTTCAACTGAATAGGTGTCGAACAGATAGGGCTCGTCGTCTTTGTGAGTGGCTACAGTGGCGATGATGTCTTCGTCGCGCATCTTTTCTTCTGTCACTTCACGGATGTATAGGGCTTCTTCGTCAGAGATCGGAAACTGCTGCCGAATCTGCTCAATCATGTCTTGTACTGATACTTTCTTTTCGGGCGGGCCCTCTCCTCCCTTTCGACCTTTCTTCAGTTTGACCACACCGGAAATAGCAACCTCGCCTTTATACTGAACGCTGGCCTTAACCACCTGGGTTTGCCTCACCTGTTTCATGAGATCGGAAACGCTTCCTTGCTTGATGAGTTGGGGGCCAACGTACTCCGCAAAGGCAGCAAAAACTCCAATCTTCCGCGGGTATTGGAAGAAGCAAGTTAGAAAATGATAGCTTTTCACGAATTTCTCCAGAAGATAAACGAAGTTTTTATCGCTCATCTTTGTACGCTATTCTTTCAAGAAAACGCTTGCGAAAGGCATTGACGGTGGTCTGAAGTGCACCATCCTGTTGCTCTGACAAATACAGAACTATCTTCTCAGCATCCTCTTGTGTAAAAACCTCCTCGTTCAGTATCTGTTGGTAATAACGGAGGCATTGCTCTTTGTCTGGTTCCTCAGGTTCAAAGGGTGTGCCTTTTCGGTATTTCTGAAACGCTTTGAGAATAGCCTGAGCATTGTTTGTGAAATCTACGACCACAACAGTGTCTTTGCCTTCACTGCAACGGTTAAGCCGGGAGACCGTCTGCACAGCATTGCGGTCCACGATTGCCTTATCGAGAAACATCCCTGCAAGTAACGGCTGATCAAAACCCGTCTGGAACTTGCTTGCTACGACCATGAGTCTGTAGTCATTGCCCTCGAAACGGTCCTCAATGGGTTCTCCTGGCTTCAACTCATTGAGCGCACTCTCCGTGATGGACTCATTTGTCTCCGGTTGAACGAAATCCGAGAAGGCATAAAGGACTTTATAGTCCGCCTTGCGTTCGCGGAGTTTGTCTTTCAGGATTTGATAGTACCTAAGACCGGCAAGCCGGGATGTTGCAACGATCATCGCCTTGGCTCTGCTGCCAATCAGTTGTTTCACTTGTTCGTCAAAGATCCGGAGCATAACCTCAGCTTTGTACTGGATCAGTTCTTCATCCTGATATGCCAAATTCCTTAAGACTTTTGCAACAACGCCCTTAGGGTAGAGCCGTTCTTCCTCCGGAGTCGGAACAAATGAGCAGTGCAGGTTGTATAGGGTCTTATAAGAAATGATGCTTCGAGCCACATCTACAATGTAGCCTTCCGCAATCGCCTCTGCTTCGGAATAGGTGTCGAAGGGCCCACCGAAAAGCTGGAGCGTTGCAGGCGAGGGCGTCGCTGTAAAGGCCACGAAGATCTGATTGGATTGATGGGCCCGGATGATCCGCGCCACCTCTTCTTCAGGGTCTAACTCTCCTTCAACATCTTCAGCGTCCGGTTCGTCCGGTTTTCGAAAAGGAACCCGGATTGCGACTCCCATTTTACCCTCCTGGGAACGGTGTGCCTCATCGATGAGAAATGCCACTCGCAACTTCTTCAGTTCGGGGTCCTTTTCGATTTCTTCCAGAATCCATTCAAACTTCTGCTGAGTCGTCACAACGATCGGGGCCCTTGTCACACGGATATAGTGCTCCAGGTCACTCGACTTCTTTGAAATAGCTACAACGTCTTTGAGATGGATAAAGTTCTCAATCTCATCCCGCACATTCTTATCCAGATCGCGCCGATCGGTAAGGATAAAGATCATATCCAAAACCTTCTGGTTCGTATCAGGTTTGTAAAGACTGTGGAGACGATCGGCGAGCCAGCAGATTGAGAGCGTTTTACCTGAACCTGCGGAATGGTCAATCAGGTATTTCTTGCCGAGTTCTCCCGTAGCGTCAAAATGACTCAATGCATCGTCTGCAACCTTACGCACCATCCGAGACTGATGATACCTGGGAAAGACAGTGTACGCCGGGCGTTCGGACTTGTCCTCAGTCGCTTCGCGTCTCGGCACATAGACAAGGAAGAAAGAAAGGGCTTCAAGAATTGAATCTCTGGAAAGAACGTAACGATACAAAAACTCAATCGGATATTCGCCTTCAGTGATCGGTTGATTTGTGAGACCGATGTTGAACCAGCGGAAATTTTTTTCACTTCGTGGATCTGTGGCCACTATCACATCTGATGTGTCGGCAGCGATATGGAGAAAAGGCAGTTGGAAGATCAAATCACTATGGTCTCGCTCGACATACTGCTTGACTGCGTCGTGGAGGGTTTGATTCTTCTCGTGTTTTATCTCCATTGTAATGATCGGAAGCCCATTCAGAAATATCGTGAAATCGGGCCTCTTCCCCTGCTTGATTACAAGTTCGTCTTTAAAATAGAGCCGGTTCTGTTCATAGCCAAGAACGGCTGCACTTTCGCTCGATCGTGGTTTTGGGTAGTAGAGTTTGAACTCCAGGCCGCGCACTTTCAGGCCATGGCGGATGATGACCCAAAGCGGGGTATGGCGCACTTCTTCTTTTAGCGCCCGGAAGATCTCGTTTCGCGCATCTGTACCGTAGTCCTCTTCGAGGGCTTTAAAGGTATCTGGTTGTGACGCCTTGATGAAGGCAATGAGATAATCTTCGGCGAAATAATAGTCCTGGTCAGTGATTTCCGACTGCTCCAGAACTGCGTACTTGTGCACGCGTTTCAGATACTGAGCGATATGCCGCTGAAACTTTTTTTCAGGACCTTGGAACATAGCCTTGTTTCGCTTACCTCTTAGTTTCCTTCTCAACCATTTTCCGGATCACACGCCCTTGTTCATAAATGACCAAAGGGGTATGTGTCTGTTCTGCCAGTTTTCTGGCCTGTCTCGCAGCTCGCCGCAAGGCAGAGCCGACTTTAGATAAGTCTTCGTCGAGTACTATTTTCTTGTTTGCTTTCATTGTTTTTCACCTGCATCCAGCAATATTGGTTTTTCGCCTGAGTTATCGTAAAGCACCCATGAGTCAACTAAATCCTTATAAACCTCTTGAAAGTTTTTCCACCCTATTCGATAGCGTCTGCGGATAATGTCCTCCGGTATGTGATGCCCACCCTGCCTGACCCGCACAAAGACGCGCTCGATGGCTATTGCCACATCCGGCAGGTACAAGAAAACAATTTTGACACGGTACCCCATGTGTTGCCATCGTGGTATCTCCCTAACATAGCGGCGACCACTAAGTGTTGTCTCGAATGCAAAATTCACCCGCCGCCTCACATGGGATGCAATTTCCTGCAGCATCAGACGTCCGGCCCGGATATCCGCCGCCCCTGGGACGAAGGGTGATAGTCCTGCAGCGATGAGGTCAGCGTTAACGAATATCGGACATTCCGCCTCTCGGGGTAAAAATTCTTGCGCAAAGGTAGTTTTTCCCGCGCCATTTGGTCCAGCAATGATGAAACAGACTGGTTGCTTACGTTTCATATTTTTCAACCAATTAAGGTTTCAATCTCCTTAAAGAAAAACTTAATAAGGAATCCGTAAAAATACCTCCCGACCTCCCTTTTCAAAGGGAGGAGACGGTGATTCCTCTTTGTTAATCCGCCGCTTCCCAGTTACACATTCGTGAATTAGCGATTTGCGATATTGCTCCAAAGCGGAGATTTGCTTTTCAAGTGTCAGGTGAAGATCGTCCAGATCCCTACATCTTTCGTCTATATAGGCAACAATCTTACGTTGCTCAACAATGCTGGGCAGAAATATCGTAGTATAAGACAGAAACCTCGTGGAAACCCGCTTTTGGCCTGCTGCACCTGACATGTTTTCTGCTGCGTAATTGCGATAGACTGAGTTGAACGTGAAGTAATAGAGGAATTTCCCATCAACTCTCCGCCCTGGGCGAAGCACGTGGAATTCTGTACTGCCGAAACCGTAGCGGGTTGGCAAGTTTCCTACCAAAGCACCTTTACCGTTCTCCATGCATGGTGTGATTTTCGCAAAAAGGACATCGCCTTTTTCGAAGGTTGTCAGGCCCTTTTGGATGTCTTGGAATTCCTGGACAAGACTTGTTTCAATATCGCCCTTGTCAGATAGAGCCTCCATAGGAACAACGACACACAATTCGCTTGGCGTGGGAACTGAACCAGAAAATCCTGGAGAAAGTGTGGCGATGTCTTTGATGCGTAAGCAACGCCAACTTTGCGGAACTTGTGTAAGCCATTCTACACCGGAATCCACGAGGTCCACCTTCTCATCCAGACCATAGGTGACGGCATTGTGGATGATGGATTTGCGGAGATCGTCGAGCACCTCCAGTTGCTGGCGTTTCGCCCGGATGGCTCCGTCAATTACCGCACAAGCCTTGTCGAGGTACGCCGCAATCCGCCGTTGTTCATCCCGAGGTGGGAGGGGGATATCAAAGATGGCCAGTTGCTTTGGCCAGTTGACGCGTGGCATTTTGGCTCCATAAGCCAGAGCATTGCATTCGGCGACAAACCAAGGAGCAGCCACACAGTAACGTAAGAAGTGACCTTCGATACCTTCGGGGGCGAACGCTAAGATTTCTCCGGTACACTTGCCATCGAATTCTGCAAAGTAATATTTCTCTAGATATGGACGAAGTTTTCCAAAGAGGACATCACCCTTCTTGAAACATGTCACGTTGCTTTCCACCTCGAGCGTATTCCGGCGAGATAGAATCCGCCCTGTACCTGATTCGATATCTTCCAACTCTAGGTAGTCCTCAACTTCGCTTCTTTCATCTGTTCGACAATCCCGCAACGTCACGACATCTTTGAGCCGATCGCACTTCCAGCCCTTGGGGATTTCTTCAAAGAATGATTTTGGATTGTTCTTTGTATTCATGTTTTTGCGTCAGCGGATAATGTCAAATGTTTTAATATATCTTCAGCTTCCCTTTCCAGCTTCCAGAACTCCTTGAGCACCTCATCTGCTGGTTTGGGTGGTTCGTAGCGATAGAAATATTTGTTTGGCAAAATTTCATAGCCGAGTTGATCGCTGTCTTTCCATCGGATGATAGGTTTGCCAATCTCGCGCTTCAGAAACTCCTCAATATTTTCACCGTATGGGATATACTCGAAATCTTCGACATAGTGACGATGGGTAAAAGTGGTCTGTACATCCAGGTCTGTAAAAAAGCTCTTGATGTGGTTACTCCTCTCGGCCCAGTCTTCTATTTCCTTTGTCAGCTTCTTTGCTTCACCGGCAAAGACTCTGTTTACTTCAGCCCCGAATTTTTTTGCAAAGTTCTCTCCAGGTTTCAGGGTGAGATTGATTTCCCACTGCCCTTCTTCGCCTTTTATAGTGAAGTGAAACTTAAGATCGCTTTCATAGAACTCTTGTTCTTTTTTAACGTTGGCAGGTGCGAGTGACTTCGTGAAAGGTTCGGTGATGTAAGCTGGCTGATCATTTTCGTCCGTCCGCCAGAATACAACTTTGACCTTGTGATAGGCAAAATCCGTTGTTTTAAAAACTTTTACGTGCCTATCTGTAAAGTCTTCCCACCCCTTGCGGTGCCACTCTTCAATCCATTGACGGTGCTCATCAGTCATTCGGTTGCGCTTGTTACCAAAGGATTTCGGTTCCTTCTCATATTGCTCCCTTGCATCGATAATCATCACCCGGCCTTTGTGAGATACCGGTTTGTTGTTCGTGAGAAGCCACACATAGGTAAAAATACCAGTATTGTAAAAAAGCTGGTCGGGCAACATGACAACGGCATCGAGCCAATCGTTTTCGAGAATCCAGCGCCTGATTTCGCTTTCCCCGGAACCACAGTCGCCATTGCTGAGAGGACTTCCATTAAAGATTATTGCTATGCGACTTCCGCCGTTTTCCAGCGGTTTCATCTTCGCAAGCATGGTCTGAAGGAAAAGCAGCGCCCCATCATTTGTGCGGGGCATACCGGCTTTGTATCTGGTGGATTGAAGCTTCCGCGCTTCTCTCTCGTAGCCATCTTTGCCGCCCCAGGTCACGCCAAAGGGTGGATTGCTAAGCATAAAGTCAAACCGGTCGTTTGGCCCGGCCAACTGATCCCCTGGCTCACGACTTTCCTTGGAGTGAGGGATGAGTGAGTTACCGAGAAAGATGTACGCATTCTTATCGTTCTTGATCAGCATGTCGGCCTTGCAGATTGCATAGTTTGATGGCTGAAGCTCCTGGCCGTGGAGCGTAACAAACCGCTCAACATCAATCTTCTCCTCCTCACTGACCGCCTTTTCGATCAAGTGTTCTTTAGCCACGGAAAGCATCCCTCCGGTTCCGCAGGCCGGGTCATAAATCGAAATATGCTTTTGTGGGATGGGAATGTTAAGCAATTCCACCATTAGGCGTATGACTTCCCGAGGGGTGAAGTGTTCTCCAGCTTCCTCACCACTCTGTTCTGAAAATCGCCGGAGCAGTTCTTCGTAAACATAGCCCATCTCAAGGTTGGATAGCTCATCGGGTCCCAGGTTCATCGACGCATATTGATTAAGGATCGGGGCCAGCCGTGAATTCTTCACCATCAGCCCTATTGTTGCGCGATAATTGAAATGCTCAATAATCTCATCGATGTTTTTAGAAAAACCATTGATATAGGCGCGATAGTTCTTTTCTGTCAGGGTCGGGTCTTCCACGCAGACTGCCTTCATCGTCCAGTTCGTCCTGTTCGAAAACGGGATCTGGTGTGGATTGAGTTCGAGGTCTTTGACTCTCTTTTGAAGCTCTTTTCCCGTGATCTTCGGATTCTTCTGCTGTATTTCCATCGCTTTCTTCTCGCGCCAGTCAATTAAAACGCACTCGATCCGGCGGATCACAATTGTCGGTAGGATAACATTCTGGTATTCATAGGCCTTGAACTTGCCCCTGAGCCGTTCCGCCGACTTCCAGATTTCATTTGCCAGATTGTTCAGTTTAGTTTTATTCAGAGCGGTTGCCATGTTCCCTCTTATATCTATTGAGCAATTTTTAAAATTCTAAGATATCTTGTTGAATTATTTCACTTATTTTACCTTCCACAAACCTAATTCATCCCCCTTTCAATATTTCTGGAGTCCCCCGTCCAAACCAACCTACCGCATGGAGCATGGCACAAAGCATTGCGTAAATTTTCAACCGGTAGGTGTAAAGCCCAAGGTATAAGGGATGAGTCCACTTGGCCCTTTCCTTGCACCATTTGATCCTAAGAATTCCATTCCTGATGCGGTTCTTCCACTAAGAAACCTATCCGTTTTTTGGGTGGTTCGGGCTCCGATGGCGGACTCAGCAATAGCTTGATTTGCCCAAACATTTCATTGATTGCAGTCTCGTGGACATCAAGCCTCGCGGTCAATTCCTTTTCCAATTCTGCAAGTTTACGTGCAAGACCCCGTTGCTCAATCAGTATCTCCCGCATACGGACGAATGCCCGCACCACAAATACGCTCATCTAGATGGCCCGTTCACTGCGCAGAATATTCGCTGCCATGACAGCTCCATGTTCAGTAAAGACATACGGAAGATATCTGGGATTCCGGTACTTTTGGGAACCGGTCACAAATTGTGACCGGTTGGTGTCGTCTCTTGAGGTCACAAGTTGTGACCTCAAGTTCTCGTATTCCTCCAGCGTCAATTGGAACATAAAGTCGGCAGGAAATTTACGCTTGTTACGTTTGACAGCTTGGTTGAAAACCTTGGTTGTCACTCCGTATATCCTCGCCAACTCCATATCCAAGACCACTTTTTTTCCGCGAATAGTGAGAATCATGGGTTCAAGTGCCTGTGAGTTGTATTTCGCAAGTTTTCCCGTCATAAGCCGTCCTTTTCCTCTAATATGAGTTTTTCATCCTGTTGCCAAAGCAATTTCATCCATCATATACCTCAAGTATGCGTTGAAGAACGGGTAAAAAGTTGTTGCTCTATATTGTCAAAAATACGTAGCATTAAACCACACCCACTTGTTGTCTTACCCCTTCAGGGGGTACCCATTAATTTAATCCTAAATTGAGCGATTCTGTGCTTAAAGTAAGCATAGATTGTCATTCCCGCCCCGTATCCCGATGCGGGTCTCCGCAGAGGGTCGCTCCGACAAGTACGGGGTAAACTCCAGCGGGAATCCAGGAACTCGTCCCCCGTATCCCGTGGTCGGGTCTAATCGACAAGTACGGGGCAGGCTCTGCGAAAGCAGGGAACCATTAAGAACTGGATTCCTGTTTCCACAGGAATGACAGACGATTATTTCACTTTTTGGGTGATATTTCTCATTCATGTAACCTTTTGTTTTCAATGTCTTGCCTTATTTTTATATAAAAATCGCTCAATTTGGATTACTGTAATTATATGCCTATATTTAAATCAAGGCAACTTTTAAAAAGCAATGCTGGCCTGCATTTTCATAAGGTTGAAATGTTGGAAGATCAATCTCGAATATTGAGGAATGGATATAAATAATTCAATGGTTAAGGCTTTTGGGATGAGAAGGATTGATATATCTTTTTTAAATCCTAATAATCTTGAATTATATCAAGGAACATCTTGATGTTTTAATCATCAAGAGTCCAAAATTATTTCTAATCCTTCTTGCCAAGAAGTGACTTCAATTTCGATATTCGGCCGTCTCTCTTTTTGACAACCATTTTAAATGCCCTTGGGACATCGGCCATGAGCGACTTGGATTGTTCTGCTGCATCGGAGTAAAACTTAACGATTCTCTCTTCTATTTCGGTGGCTTTTTTCAATAATTCAGAATAACTTTCATTCTCTTCTAAATTTGTTTTGAGTGCATATTCCTCCGGATTTAAATTAAAGGCAAAACAACCTTCAATGGCGTCTGTAATCACCCCGTAGTATGCCCTTTCAATCTGTGTTATATATCCTTCATTCTCTTTGGCAAAAGAGAGGAAAAGGTCCTTGTCTTTGGTAAATCTCTCTGCCAGGTTTTGATAGAACCTAACAGACTCGTTCTCCAACTCCCTGGCAAAGCTAATTGCTCCTGAACAGGTATTGATTACCATCTTTAATAAACCTCTTCTCTCCCCCTCGCCCTTCCCCTCTCCCCAACGGGGGAGAGGGAGGAGGTGAGGGGGAAATTTCTATATCTTTACTTATCAGTTCTGAGAATTTTCTTCTAATATTTTCAACATAAAACCCCAAAAAACTTCCCCTCCCCTGGGAGACTGTGTCGTAATTATTATTTTGTCACCCTGAATTTATTTCAGGGTCTCGTAAGTATTTGATTTTATTAGATGCTGAAACAAGTTCAGCATGACATTTTTCACTTTTCTTCCCCTTTACGACACAGTCTCTGGCGGGAGGGGATGAAGGGGAGGGGGGCCTAAATTCCTTTTGTCCACCCCCACCTTTCTCCTCCCCCATCGAAGGGGGAGGAGATTAATTGAGGAAATTTCAAATATCTTTGTTTAGGTTTTATTTGAACTTTGAGCCTTGACATTTGACATTGAGCTTAAAACTTTAAAACCATCTCTGGATGATAACTTTGCTTTCCGTGAAGAAACGGATGGCATCTTTTCCCTGCCCGTGCAAGACCCCATAAAAAGAATCCTTCATTCCACTGAAGGGAAAGAAGGCCATAGGAGCTACGATCCCGATATTGATCCCGATATTACCACATTCCACCCTGTATTGAAATTCTCTTGCTGCTTTACCATTGGAGGTGAAGATGGAAGCGGCATTTCCATAATTACTGTGATTGATCATCTCGATTGCCTCGTCAAGATCCTTCGCCCGTATCACACTTGCTACAGGGCCAAAGATCTCCTCCTTTCCAATTCTCATATCGGGTGTAACGTTCTCAAAAATGGTCGGGTTAACAAAACAAGTATCAGGATAATCACCTATAATGTTTGGTTTTCTGCCATCCAGAATGAGTTTTGCTTTTTCTTTAACCCCTATTTCTATATACTTCATTACCCTTTCCTTTCCATCGACAGACTGCATTGGACCCATCTGGATGGTCTCATCCAGCCCATAACCAACTCTGATTTTAGATGTTGCTTCAACAAAGGCATTTAAAAACTTCCGATAAAAGCCATCATCTTGACCTACGATCACAAGATTTGCCCCGGATAAGCACCGCTGACCTGTATTGCCAAAGAAGGAAGTTAGAAGTGCAGCTATTGTTGCATCAATATCAGCATCTGGCATCACTAATAGAAAGTTCTTTGCACTCACCTGGACAATGGCTCGCTTACATGTTTCACCACATTTTCTGTAAACCTCTCTCCCTATTGCTGTGGTTCCAACAAAGGTCATTCCTTTAATATCAGGATGCTCCATCAAAATCTGTGCGACCTCTGCCCCCCCGTGAACGACATTATAAACACCCGGAGGGAACCCAGCTTCATCAACCAGTTCAGCAAGTTTCACCTGACTGATAGGATCTCTCGGAGAGGGTTTAACAATGAACGTATTCCCGGTAGCTAAGGCAAAAGGAGAATACCAAAGAGGAACCATAAATGGAAAATTAAAGGGAGCTATATGGCCAAAGACACCTAAGGGCTGGTAGATGACATATTCGTCTATCCCTGAGGCAATATCTTCTAAATTATATCCCATCATTAAAGAGGGAATCCCCGTACCAACTTCAACCATTTCGATTCCACGTCTTGTCTCCCCTCTCGATTCGTCAATCGTCTTTCCATGTTCCATCGTCTGAATTCTACTGAGGGGCTCAAAATTTTTCTCCAGCAGTTCCTTCAATCTAAAAAGGCATCTTGCCCTGGCAACAGGCGGGGTACGCCTCCATTCAGGAAATGCCTCTTTCGCGGCATTGATGGCTGCTAATACTTCGTCCTTAGTTGACATAGGAACTTTCGCCAAGAACTTCTGCGTGGCTGGGTTTATAACATCCCAAACCTGATCCGATTTAGACTCCACCCATTCCCCATTGATATAATTTTTAAGCTCCAATCCCTCTTTTATCGGTTCATCTAAAATCGACATTTTAATGTTTTCTCCCTTTTGATTCTTTAATTTTCACCTTTACCCCGTTAGAAAACCCCGCCATTCCTTCCTGTCCCTGCCCGTCCGGCAGGCGGGGGCAGGCAGGTATGGGGTGATAATATAAATCGTAGGGGCATATTGCAATATGCCCCTACCTCCTAACAGAAAGGGTGGGGTTAAAACCCCGTCCTTTCTAACGGGGTTTACTTACTAATCAGTCCATAATTGTATGGACATTAAAGATTAAAAAAAATATCTCAAATCTCCCCAATAATCCCCTCCCTCCGAGGGGAGGGGAGATTTTTGGGAGAATATGTCTAATCAATTATGGACTCCTTAGTAAGTCTATATAAGGAAGGAAATTGTTAAATCAATCCCTCTTTCTTCATAAAAATGGCCAATTTCTCGCCTTTCTCTTGAGAAGATTCCCCTTCTACAAATTTACACTGCCTTTCATCCTGAAATGCAAACAGATTGTAAATCGTTCTTTGTGTTAGCTTTTGAAGATCAAGTTCAAGGTCCACTGCATTGAAGATCTTTATTGGCTTCTTACTAACAGCTTGTAGGGCTCGAACAGAGATGTATCGTAGTTCACCCAACTCGCCGCTCACCGTCACAAGGGCGGGCATCTTTGCCTTAACGACTTCATATCCATCATCACACAGCCTTTCAACGAAAATACCATCATCCCTAATTTCTACCTTCCGGGCTAAGTTGATCACCGGAATTTGAAGCATTTCCGCAATAAGCAGCCCTGTGACTCCGAAATCCCAGTCGCCAGCTTGTCTGCCGGTCAAGATAAGATCGTATGCATCGATTCTTCTGATAGCGCTTGCGAGAACATAAGCTGTGGAACAACTATCAACGTCTTTGAAGTTCTGATCCATCAAAAGGATGAGGTCATCAGCCCCGGCAGCTAATGCCTTTCTGAGAACTGGCTGGGCAAGCTTTTCTCCCATACTAACGACCGTGACTTTGGCGTCAAATTGGTTTTTTATCCGCATAGCTGCTTCTAAGGCATTCTCATCAAAAGGATTTATTACAGGTGGAATCCCCACAGGAATTACTTTTTTTGCCTCAGAATCGACCTTAAAGGCATCCGCAGGTCCTTCTGGGTCTGGAACTTGCTTTACACAAACGACGATTTGTAGAGGCTTCATTTCAACTCCTCTAATTTTCTTTCGAGGGCAGGCACAACCTCCTCAAAACTACCGATGATCCCATAGTCAGCCACCTTGAATATATGTGCCTTTGGGTCGGTGTTGATAGCGATAATCTTCTTCGCCCCTAAAATACCGGTCAAATGCTGCAAAGATCCCGATATCCCTACGGCAATATATAGCTCAGGGGCTACCTTTTCACCGGTTAACCCTATCTGACGGGAGGAGGGAACTAAACGGGCATCAACTAAAGGCCTGCTTGCCCCTAATTCTACTTTGTTAAAATATTTTCTTAGAACTTTTATCAGCCCCTTAAGCCGTTCGAGGCCTTCGGCATCTTTGATCCCTCTACCCCCAGCAACAATGGCCTCAGCTTTGTTCAAGCTAACACTTTCTTCCTTTATTTTTTCAATCATTTCAATCTTTACCAAGGATTCATCGATGACCGGATTGAAATGAATGATCTCGCCTCGGTCAGACTCTAACCTAATGACCTCGAATGCCTTCGGCCTCAGGGTGACCATATATGGTTTCTTCCTCAGTTTAAAAGTAGATAGCACTTTAGCACCGTAAACAGGTTTTGTGCAGAGCAGATATCCCGTTTCGGGTTCGATAACAAGCTCAACGCAGTCAGTTATTACTTCCACTCCCATTCGATAGGCTAACCTTGGGGTTAGATTAAGATTATTTAAAGTGCAGCCCATTAAAACGGCATCTGGATTCACTTTTTGACACAACTGCTTCAAAGCACTTGCATAAAGGTCTGGCTCAAAGTTTGCAAGCAAGGGGTGATCAAGGGAGTAAACTTCATCTGCAAATTGTGCGGTCTTGTTCGTTACATCAGAGATTTCATGTCCAAGCAAGGTAATACTCAATATGGCCCTTAGGTCACTGGCAATTTTTCTTCCAGCCCCTAACAACTCAAAAGTGATAGAAGCAATCCCTTCTCCTTCTCTTTCTGCCAAAACCAAAATTCTTCCCTTATCTTCCCTTATATTTTCCATTCCTTCCACCTGCGAATCCTCTATTAACATGCCTGTCGCCTTCTCATCCGCACAATTCCCAAGACTCGCCCTAATTTCACCCAACAACTTTAGCCATTTAATCAGGATCTCTATTATCGAAGAAGAATGACAGAAAAAGGACCAAATGCTAATCCTGTTTAAAGGCACAATGCACGATCTCTCCTTTTCGGAGTGCCTCCAAACATTGATTACATGATATACATTCGGATTTTCGCCGGCTGCCTTTTTCCCACTCTTTAATGATGCCAGGTTCCCTGATGAGAGGACGGCACAGGGAGATAAAATCTGCCTCATTTTTATGGATAACTTCTTCCATGAGTTCAAAGCTCCTAAAACCCCCTACCATCATCACAGGGACATTCACTTGCCCCTTGATCTCCCTGCACCATTGACGATAGTATGCTTCACGCCCTATGCAATCGATTTGGGTTCGAAATTCAGTACCCTCGTACCATTCTCCCCTGAGCCCCAGGCTGATCTCGAGGGCATCGTATCCCCATTGGGATAAAAGTTGAGCTGCCTGCATTCCTTCCCTAAACTCCAATCCTTCCGGGAACCCATCCTGAACTCCCAGTTTAATAAGTACAGGATATTCCTTGCCAACCTTTCTACGAATATCCAGGTAAACTTCACGGTGGAACCGAATGCGTTTTTCAAGCTCGCCTCCCCAGATATCGCTGCGACGATTTGTATGAGGAGAAAGAAATTGGCTAAAAATGTATCCATGGGCAGCATGGACCTGAACGGAGTCGAAACCAGCCTCTTTTGCCCTTTTTGCTGCATCACCGAAAGCCTGGATCAGTACCCAAATTTCGGCTTCAGTCATGGAGCGGTATTTCCCCTTATAATGATCGCCAGAGATGACCGATGGAGCAACGGCTTCTTTATTGGTGGAGTTTCGGAGTCTTGCGGCTTCTCTGCCACCATGAAATAACTGAACAGCAATTTTCGCCCCTCTCTTGTGGACAGATGTGGTTAATCTTTTAAAGTTGGATATATACTCATCAGTAGCAATGGAGTTTTGAGAAAACGAAATATGACCACTCGGATGAACATACGTTATGCCTGTGATAATAAGACCTACCCCGCCATCGGCAAGTTTTGAATAAAGGTCGATCTGCCTTTCAGATACATAACCGGTCTTCTCTGCGGCTCCGTCTCCAGTTGCTGACCTGACGAACCGGTTCCTTAATTCCATATTCTTTATCTTTACGGGCTCAAATAAGATGCTCATTACAGAATTCTCTTCTCCCTCATTCCATACTTAGCAATATGTAATTAGTCTTCAACTGCAGGGTAACTTATGAGGTCATGTTCTTTTTGCCACTTTCTATAAAATTCAGCAAATTCGGGTGCCCCTAACTTTATCTTCTTCTCTCCAGCTTCCTTTTTAGCTTTCCCCCATGCAGCTAACCGGGCTTCCTCAAGCTTTACCTGCTTGTCTTGCCACCTTTCCATAGCAGTTGTCCATACGCCAACTTCCTTGAAAAACTTCACTGTTCCATCATGATAAGGGTAACTCAGCCTCTTGTAATCAGTGCATATATCATTTGTCCAGTAAAACTTGAAAGCGGGGTGCTTGTCTTCCCACAGATTCCTGCCTTCCCAGACCCCTTTGGTCCATGCATAAGCATATTCGACAGGTAAACTGCTATAGGCTACAACGAGGTAAGGAAAAGATGCGAGTTCAGTTGGTTTGTCTTTAGAAATTCCAGCTCCAACCTTAGGTATATCAGGGCTAATAAAGGGACACCATTCCCACAGACTCTTCCACCCCTTCGCATCAGCTTTGGGTGTAGGAATCCAATATATGCCGTGCCGAGAGGCTTCTAACTCTTTCGCTTTTGGTGCCGCTGGCGTTATATTAAAGCTATCGCCCGTTCCCTCGATGACATGACCCCAAGCTGCAGTTGAGCTGGGAGCGATAACAATCTTTACATCAGCCTCCGTAAGGCCACCAAAAGCAAGGAAACCCCTATTGGTGGCGTTGAAACTTACATTTCCGGCAACATCGACGATTCTTCTGCCTTTGAGGTCAGCCATCGTCTTTATGCCAGCATCTCCCCTGCATACCATAGCGGGGATGTCTTTGCCAGCCCAGACGCAGCGGATAGGCTGCGGTCCCCATTCCTCAGCAGAATAATCGTACCACCCGTGGGAAAGGTAGAAAGCACTATGACCAACGATAGCACTAAAATGGGCCTCCTTGGTGCGCAGTGGCAATACCCTTGCTAAATCACTGCCACCGGTTACAACCCTCACCCTCACCCCAAGTTTCTGCTTAATAGCATCACCCATGGCAAGACAAAAGGTGTAGCCGAATGACGGCATCGGTAACGCCGTCGTTATCATCTCCTTGGGAGCCTCTGTTGCAGAAAAAACAGGTTTTGTATGTGCAGCTAAAAGTAAAATAATGGCCACTATCATTACTGACATGGAAAAGAATTTCTTCTTCATTGTTCTACCTCCTTGAGATTAATTAAAAATGTAGATGACCGTTTAAAATTGAGTTACCAGATGAAAGCCGAATTATTTCACCTCCTCTCTGAAAATATTTTCTAACAATCAACGGATTTGATGGCAAGCGACAAACAGCACAAAAACCATAAAGGGCCGCTTTGTTCCATCTCCTTTTATTGGAATAGCCGGATCTCAATATTTTACCTCCTCTGTTGCAATGTAGCTCCCATCTCCAATATCGTTGGGGTCGAATGCCTCCTTAATCTTCCGCTGAAAAGCATAGATAATTGGTTGTGGTGCATGCCGACGTGACTCCTCAAGCTCCTCCTTAGATATCTCACGAGCAATATCTTCAAGACCACCATGCATCCCCCTCTCCCTTGCAGCCCTCGCAGCATCCGCACAATATGCCAACGCTCCCCTCACCGATTCCTTGTTATGCGGATCATAATGGCAGAACTGCTCGAAGGTGCAATCACCGCCTCCTCCTATACCACTTACTGCTGCCATCATTGAGTCAGCACCAGTGTCGGCGATCAGACCCTTTCTTTGGTGCCTCCCCAGAGCTTCCTCCGCTGCTGGACGAAGGTGCGAAACCAAGAAGTCTGGTGTACCATGCTGAGCAAAAGTGCCAATATAAGTCCCTGCCAAACCCATGTTGATCTCCTTGAAACACATCTTAATCAAGTACAAGAGAGTAAATCTCTCCATAGCGGGCTCCGCCATCTTAGATACAATTCTCCCCCCTGTCTCAACCAAAATCTCATTTAAAGCCTTTTTCTGATACTCGATATCCCTTGGCGTTACCCCCGCCAACACAAGCTGGAAAGAACGCCTCCCCTCCACCTTAAGCTTTTGTATCTCTGGCAATCTCAATAATTCTTCTAAATCATCTGTTGTCTTGGTAGGATCGATAAACCTCATGATATAGGCTGGCCACACCTCTTCGCCCAACAGGTTAAATTGTCTATGGGCAATATATCCTATCTCAGCGTCATAAATCTTGTTATAAGCGTCAGCATAAGACTCCCAGGTAGGGAAAGCTAAGGTATAGGCTCTAAAGTTCTCTGGCAGAGGTGAATTGTACGCTGGTATCACACCTTCGACAGGCATAACGGCTGGTCCAGGCCAAGGCGAGAGTTTGACCGCACATTTGGTGAATACGCCAAGCCCTCCCCAAGCCCCTCTCCTCCCCCTGGCTATGCCCCTTAGGCTGGGCCCAGGTCCTTCACCACAGAACCAACCAGCTCCGGAACCTAAAGACCCTGTTCTCAGTATATCCCCTGTGGGCATGACCCATTCCATGGCAAGCAGATTCTCACTGCTGTGGCCCATGTAAATACTATCCGGCCCTGGCCCCAAAAAAGAGGTGCAAGCTGCAATGACGGAGCAAGACGAGCCAGCCCCGATTATGTGGGTATTGAGGCCCACCTTCATGGCCTCCGCCTGAAGTTGCCCGCCGATCACATAAGGCTCAACAACAGCAAACATATTCTTTTCGTCTATTTCAAGGATTCGATCCATCCTCCTCAAGTCGAGTTGAATCACACCATCAGTTTTAGGTGCAGCATAGGGTCCCCAACCTGTACTAAAGGCTTTACACTTTATCTTGTAGCGGTTGCATGTTCTGACTATAGCCTGAACTTCCTCCGTGCTCCCGGGTAGTAAAGCCGCCTCGGGCCTGGGCATGAACTTACTTCCCCGCTGGCTGAGCTCAGCAACCCATTGAAAAGCATATGAATCCAATGTGGCGGGATCATCAGAGATGTTGTCCGGACCAACAATGTCTTCCAATGCCTGATATACCTCTCTGGATAGTGTCATCTCTTAACGCCTCCTTTGTTAGATTGCCTGTTGCACAAGCTCGATGATATCATAGATCTTCATCCTTTCGCCGTTTCCGTTACTTGTATCAATGAAATTTCTCTCACACCACGGGCAAGCACTCACTATTGCTTCAGCCCCAGTCGCCTTGGCCTCCTCAAGTCTCTCCTTAGCGGTCCAAAGGGAGAAGTCAGGATATGCCTCTTTTACCCCACCGCCAGCACCACAGCACCAGCTATACTCCTTGACTCTTTCCATTTCAATTAATTCCAAACCAGGGATGCTCCTCAACACCTCCCTCGGTTGTTTATAAATTCCATTCCCTCCGCGCATGATAGGCTTTGATGGCTCATGTACAATAATTTGCCCCCGGATTTTCTTCTCTATACCCTCCCATGGTATGTATGGTTCTCCCATTCTCCCTAGGTGACAAGGGTCATGATAAGTTACTCTCATAGGAATAGTTTTGCTGAATTTGATTTTGCCCTTCTTGATAAGGCGGTGAATGAATTCCACGGTGTGGAGGACTTCGAACCTGGATCCAAGTTGAGGGTAGAGGCGATTAAAGGCGAAGTAGCCATCCGAGCAGGAGGTGACAACTATCTTAACGCCAGCCCTGTTCCAGGCTTCAATATTGTTCTGGGCATATTTTGTAAATTCTCCCCTGTATCCCATATCGTAAGCTTTACCACCACAACAAGCCTCATCTTTTCCCATGATGCCAACATCAATGCCCGCATTTTTGAGCAGGTTTACCGCAGCTCTTGCCAATTTCCATTGGTCTTCATCGAAGCTGATGTGACAACCAGCATGGAAGACAACTTCAGCAGACTCCTTGGTGAGATCCTTTACATCCAACCCTTCAGCCCATTTGCCACGCTCAGCCTTGGACTTCATCATCATATTATCCTCTTTACGAAGATTCTCTATGACATACATATGTTCAGGGAGAAGCTGGCCATCCTCAACCAGTTTCACTCTTAATGCACGTATTACCTCTAATGTTTCCATCACGTCGCGACAAACTTTACATGACACATCGCAGGCCCCACATACCTGACATTTGTAAGCTATTTTTAGTAGTTCATCCGTATAATTTATCCTCCCCTCTAAGAGCGACAGTGAAACGGCTAATCTGCCGGTGGCTGAGTAACTGTGGAACCCGCCATACTCTATGCTGGGACAGCCTTTGGCGAACCTCCAGCTCTTTATGTGGGCTAATGGAATCCACTTGCAAAATGAACCCCTGGCACATCTTTCCATTACAGCTCGATAATCTTCCAGCGCCACTTTCTTATTCCTCCCTTCTTTTGTATTTAACGATGAATATATCTAAAAGCAAAGCTTACCCGGATTCATCACATTGTTGGGATCGAATATATCTTTCACCTTCTTTAATGTAATCGTGGTCTGGGCGTCTCCGTTGTAGACCATATCCGCCCAGATACCATAAGGACGGGAGAAAAATGCTCCCTGCTTCATTAACGCCTTGCTGCCCTCCGTGAAAAGCCTTTGAATCTTGGTTACCTCCTTCTTGTTGATCGGGTCGTACGGCAGATCGAATTCGCAATGACAAGCAACGCCCTGAATCATGGGCTGAATGTAGATGCCTATTTCAGAGGGTGAATATCCCCATGTTTGTGACAAAGAATACATCGTTTTTACAAATTCAGGCGTCTTATCAAGTGTGGTTAGGAAGAAGATATCTTGGCATCCGCCCTTGTAACGGAGTTTCCAGTAAGGCTCTTTTGGGGGAGTGAGCAGTGCTTCTAAAACCACACGGTCTCTCGCCCCCGGGATTGTGGACTCAAACTTCAAGCCGAATTGTTGAGCAATATCAATCATGTCCTTCTCTTGAAATTCGACCTTTTCTCTTGGGAGCCTGTCACGTCCTGCTAAACCCAGAATAAGAACCCATTGGGGGAGCTCCTCCTTCAATGTCATAATCCCCTCAGGTCCTTCTCCAATAATTGAGGCTAAATTTGAGTTATTCAAGAAAAGAAATTCATCGCCATATCTGAACCTTAGGAGCCTGTAAGCAAAGCCAAGTAAGTCGTCAAGCCTTTCTGCTGGTACGAAAAAGAGTTTATGAATCTGAGGTAATATCTCGCATCTCACTGCCCCCCAAGTAACAATCCCCATAGTCCCTTGAGCAGCTAATGTGAATCTGTAGTAATCTACCTGCAAGGGACCCAGGCCTGACACTTGCGCCAAATGCTCTTTCCATTGCTCTTCCAATCGTCCAAAAGTTCCCGCATCGCCAGTCTTCAAGATCTCACCATTTCCCCAGACCACCTCTGTACTTCGCAATGGGTCGGGCATCTGCCACTGGTACTTAGGGATCAGTCTGGGTTCTCTCTCCAGGAGGCTGGCAAGAACCGATTTGGAAATGCGCGGGACCAGTGGCATGGAAAGTCTCAGGTCTTCCTTTGCTAATTCTGGCTCAAGTTGGCTGTAGGTGACCCCTGGTTCAACAATGGCCATTCTGTTTCTGCGATCGATCCTGATTATCCGCTTCATTCGGCCGAGGTCTACAATGACTGAACCTGGCATACTGGGGACAGTATCACCATGGAAGCGTGGGGAGCCGGAACTTACTGGAACGAGTGGAGTCCCCGTCTGGTTGGCCCATTTCACTATCCTCTGGACTTCATCTGAATCCTTAGGCTTTACGACTAACCGGGGCGTCATCGGTCGGGCAAAACTCTGATCACTGGAGTAAGTTTCAAGTATCTCCGGGGCATCCATCACATTTTCCGCACCGACTATTTTTATTAAGTCATCCTTTTTCTCGCCCATCTCTACCCTCCTTTTTCGATTGTTGAACTAATCTAACAAATAATAGATTTTGAAGAACCATTGAACTCCTCATCCACTAAATTTTTTGTTTAGTAATTCTTCACTTAAACGCTGCCAAGGCTTGATGTAGACAAAAATCAAAAATGCCAATATGATAACGCCAATAATAGAGGGGACTAAACGGGGGTAGATGAGCAGAACGCCTGCCATAATTAAAAAGATCCGCGTCAGATATCCTAACTTTCCTACTTTTGGAGCGTAGCCCTCTATGCCCCAAGCTATCGGCGGAATACCTATCAGAGCCGTAACCACTGATATCGCAACGTCGATTATAGGGCCGTGCAATATTAAAGCTGGATTTATCGCGAAAAAAAATGGAACAAAATAAATACATATCCCAAGTCGCACTGCTGCATAACCAGTCCTCATCGGGTTAGCCCCAATGATTCCAGCCGCAGCATAAGCGCCCACTGCCACCGGAGGAGTAAGGTAGGAAATCATACCCCAGTACATTATGAATAGGTGAACAGCAAGAGGATCAAGGCCAGCACTGATCATAGCCGGGGCTATTAATACGGCTAAGAGCACATAACAAGCAGTGATACTCATTCCCATACCGAGGATAAAACTCGTTACAGCGCCAAGACCAAGAAGCAATGGAACGCTATTTCCAGCCATATGTGAAATCGAGGTGGAGAAACCAGCAGAAATCCCTGTCATGGTTAGAGAACCGATTATAATCCCGACACCAAGCATTACTGCCAGAATATCGCATAGAACACAACCTGATCTTTCCAGAAACTGGAACTCCGATATAAGGATTGAAAAAAAATAAAATTTTTTTGGAAAAATTTATGATATTGAAATTTGGAGTAGTGATTGAAAAGCCCTACAAAAAAGCCTCTGAGTGGCCT
>Ga0194110_10002694_pt1 | contig 22388 bp, 19 predicted proteins | sample TA2Kig1200mmetaG_FD_146192 | JGI IMG/M metagenome (GOLD analysis project Ga0194110, IMG submission 146192) | Freshwater microbial communities from Lake Tanganyika, Tanzania - TA2015032 Kigoma Deep Cast 1200m | ecosystem: Environmental > Aquatic > Freshwater > Lake | place: Tanzania: Lake...
CCTCGGGGTCTCTGGATTGATAGAAAAGCTGACGGGGCTGTCAGCTTTTTTGGTTCCGACGATGTGATAATGGACGGAGGTTACAGCCGTTTTGCATACATGAGGGATAATCGGCTATCACGAGAACCACTTTGACGTCCGTCTATCTCTATTCAATTGTCAAAGAACGTTTTATTTTCAACCCTCACCCTAATTACGACACGGTCTCCCAAGGGAGGGGAAATGTTTTATGGATATTTTGTATTCGACAGGATTTAAAAGGCCTTTATGAAAAACCTTCCCATTGAAGTCATCATTTTTGATTTGGGCAATGTCATCCTCCCTTTCAACCATTACCAGATCGTAGAAAAACTCTCTCGATTTTCTCAAAGAAAAGAATTTCAGGATCCCCCGAAGATATTTTCCTATCTGTTTGATTTTAGTAAAGGGGCAATCAATGGTTATGAGGTTGGAAAGGTTTCCTCTTTGGAATTCTTCGAATCCTTGAAAGAATTTCTTTATCTCCCCATTTCTTTCGAGGAGTTTGTTCCCATATGGAATGACATCTTTTGGGAAGATGTTAAAGTCTCTGAAATCGTTCGTTCTCTGAAAGGGAAAAAGAGGCTTGGCCTTCTCTCCAATACCAATCCCCTCCATTTCGAATACATCCTTTCAAAATTCCCCGTTGTCAAGGAATTTGATCAATGGATCTTATCCCACGAGGTAGGATTTAAAAAACCTGCTCCCGAGATCTTTCAAAAAGCCATCGAGTGGGCTTCCGTTGAACCTAAAAGGATTCTCTTTATTGACGATATGAAAAAACATGTGGAGGCAGGCCTCTCCCTGGGTATGCAGAGTATTCATTTTATTTCTGCCCAACAATTAAAAGAGGAATTGCATTTAAAATTGAATTACTAATCAGTCCATAATTGTATGGACATTAAAGATTAACAAAAAATATCTCAAATCTCCCCAATAATCCCCTCCCCCTTCGATGCCTGCCTGCGGTAGGCAGGGGAGAGGGCGAGGGTGGACAAGATGAAGACCTTTTAGGCCCCCCCTTCCCTTTACCCTGTTAAATAACGGGACCTATATGCAAGTATGGTCTGTCTATTTTTTGCACGAAATCAAAATTGGACCTTCTAAATAGTTCATATTTAACAGGGTGAATCCTCTCCCACCGAGGGGAGGGGAGATTTTTGGGAGAATATGTCTAATCAATTATGGACTCCTTAGTATATAAGAGAACTTATTGACTTTTAGCCCTTTCTTGAAAAATTGGAAATTGGGGTCACCCATCGGTCCAACCTTAATATCTTAATCCTTTTAGCCACACCGGACCAGAAAAATGGGTTTGGGTGAATGGCGGAGGATCTTTTCTGCCACGCTTCCGAGGAGAAAGCGTTTCACTCCACTCCGGCCATGTGTGGTCATGGCAATCATATCAATATCTTTCTGGGCACCATGACCTAAAATTTCTTCTGCATCATTTCCATACCGGACATGGCTATCTACCTTAAATCCTTTGGCTTTAAGCCGCTCCTCTATCTTACGGAGGTATTCCTCTGCCTCCTGTACGACCTTCACCTCGGCCTCTGTTGGATCAAAGCCTGGGAAAGTATGAGCAAAAACAACCCGTAAAAGGGCAATGCTTGCCTTTAAATCAGAGGCCAGTTTCTCCACCTTGGGAAGAACTATCTCCGCACACTTCGACCCATCCAACGGAACAAGAATCCTTTTAAACCTCTCCATAATAAATCCCCTCCCTTCATTCCCTTTTTTTTAAAAATTAATCATTTTCTTCTAAAGTGTCAATTAATAATCTATTATGCAAAATTAGGGCAAACTTTTTTCTCCTTGACACATTGTTCCAATAATGATAAATTTTAATATAAATTCAAATCGTCCGACATTATTCTCTGAATTTTCAATGAGGTGAAATAGAATGGAAATTGAGAAGAGAAAAAATATTCGATACTTGGTCGAGGAAGATACCATCGTTGCACTCCAGAATGGATTTAACAGGATCGGGAAAGTGAAGGACATTAGTATAGGAGGACTTTCTTTTGAGCATATCTACGAGGACGATTTGGATTGGATCCATTCAAGAAAAAATGTCCTTTTGTGGGTGAATGACTTCAATATTTCTAAAATACCCTGCAGAGTGATTTATGACATACCAGTACCTATACCTCCCGAATACGATTCACTTACCGTACAATTTATTACCAAACGTTGTGGGTTGGAATTTGAGACACTCACAGAGTACCAGAGGGCACAATTAGATTTTTTTCTTCAAACCTTCACCAAAAGGGAAACCTAATTAGTGATGTATTCGAGATGGGATAATTGCCCGTTTAGCTGCCGTCTGGGTATATCGAAGATTTGAGAAAGGTTCTTAGATTTTACCCCTTTTCTCCAGATACAAGTTTTTTATATCTGGCGTGCCGAGACGTAGCTTTAAGCGAAGTCTGGTGGAGGCGGCGGGAATCGAACCCGCGTCCGGAAACCTTTCGACAGAGCTTCTACATACATAGCCTGTGTTTTAAATTCATCCCTCTGAGCTCCCGCAGGCAGGATTCCAGAGAGATTAGCTTATTGAGTTTCGCCCCTCTCCTATAAGCATCGGAGAGGAACTATCCTGTTTTTCTGACATCCCTATTCCGCCCTACAGGAGAGAACGGAGGGGACGCTGGCTGCTCTTAGGCAGCCAGGGCATAATCGTAGTTGTTTGCGATTATGTTTAAACCCCATTTGTTTAACGAGCCAATGGGACCTCGGTATGCAGCCCTGACGTCAACGATCCCCGTCGAACCCTTTTCGCCCCCTTTCCATATCTCTTTCCATCGTCTTTCGTCTGAGATATTCTCGCTTATCGTATAATTTCTTCCCTTTTGCCAACCCCAATTCCACCTTCGCCCTTCCATCTGAAAAGTAGAGGCGAAGAGGAATGAGCGTAAATCCCTTTTCCTGAACCTTTCCAATGAGGCGTCGAATCTCCCTTTTATGAAGGAGCAGTTTCCTCGTCCTGAGCGGGTCGTGATTAAATCGATTTCCATAATTATAAGGGCTGATATGGGCATCGACGAGAAAGACCTCTCCATTCTTAACCTTTCCATAACTGTCTCCGAGATTGGCCTTTCCCTCCCTTAGGGATTTCACCTCCGTTCCCAAAAGAGAAATCCCCGCCTCATAGGTATCTTCGATAAAGTAATTATGCCAGGCCTTCTTATTCTGACAGATTAACTTTTCGCCCATTTCATATTTATTTTAGCGGAAATACTTGCTTAAATCAACTTTTTTAATTCTCAAGTGAGTAATCCCTTTTCGTAATGAAGATCAGGCAGTACATCGGACCAACTCTTCTCTAAGCGCTTGTGATTGAGGTCATGGAATCTCATAAACTGTACCTGAACTAAAAATATTTCTCCCTCATTCGAATTCCTCTGATTCCTCTGCAGGATAGAAGAAATAAAGGTCTTCACGGTTGATGATTTTAGCATCGCTTTGGACTAGAAATTCTTCTTCCTTGTTCCGGAATGCTATTGCCGCCTCTTGCAACCTATCCAGCTTCTCTATGACTCCATTGTCCTGTAATAATTTAATCACTTCGTAATAAAAACTATTACTCCCCCCGATGAGCTTACCTTCCTGGAGGATTTTACACGCAACCATATTTTTGAACGTATCAAAACGCACCTGCTCTCGAACCCGTTCCATTTTTTTTACTATGTAATCAATCTCTTCATTGACAGAAGGTGATTTAAGGAACTTATATTTCTCCTGATAGATGGTGCTATCCAGTCTGCTGATAAACTCGTCGGGCACTTTGTCATTCAGGATTACGACGAGATCGATATCGGATCCCCGAACAAGCCTTCCCGTGCTTCGTTCCGGTCGGGGGACATCATGGGCCATATCGTATACAATGTCACCAGCCAAAATGAAACAGACTTGCTCATTGGGCCAGGCATCTCCAAACTGTGCTTTCACGACATCCACAAGGTTATAAGCGATCTCCATTTTCGATCGACTGACTTGCACGATATGAGAAAATATTTCCTCGGCCCTTTTTTCAATTAGTATTGGTTTTTCGGCCAGTCCTACTACGGAGTAGGTAAGGAACTCTCTAAGGATGGATGGAGAAAGACGTGCAAAGCCGTTCACCTGCCGATCGAACCTGAGATATCTAACCCCCACTGACTTCACTTGTAGGTTGCTTGAGGTTTTGCATGTTTGCCACAGGAGAAGGCTGTCGCCACCTATGAATTTTTTTATCTCTGACCCTGTGAGTGGCCCGCGGATGTTGATGAGATTTATGATCTCCTCTTCCATAGGATGTTTGAATTAAAAGGCTCTACGAAAGATCTCGATTACATTACTTTGATTTCTATCTTCTTTTCCTTAAGTACTTCCTTGCGTGTTAACAGTTCCCCTGCGGCGATCTTATCTAAAACATAGATAAGATTACCGCCCCTTTTAGCATATACCTGTCCGTATGATATGGGAACATCCGGAGTAACCTCTCCCAGAAGGGATTCAGCAACGGGTTTGACTTTTCGTTCACCGTTTGCCAGCAATACCACTATTCCTGCCTGGTACACGAGCTCTGCCCCCATGCTCACCGCATAATGGGGAGCTTCTTTTTTTGACTGGAAATGGCCATCGGAAACGGCATTTGCGACCGTGTTATCATCAAGTTTTACGAGCATTACCTGGCTATTTTCAAAAGGAATGCCTGATTCGTGAAATGCCACATGGCCTCTTCCGCCTACACCGATAACCTGGAGATCAATTCCTCCAGCTCTCCTGATCTTGCGCTTATAACCATCGAGTATAGTCGTTTTTATCCAGGCAAGATATTTGGAAGCCGGTTTAGCTTTAATAACGATTGATCTTCCAGCCTCCCTGCCCAGCTCCTCCCAGTCCTCAGGATAATCTTTAAGCTCCTTTATCAACTGCTTCTGATCAATCAGGGTTCCGTAAGGTAAGCTTGTTTCGATGAACTTCTTTTGAAGGAGGCCGAAAAATTCTTGAATCATAAAGTAACAGTAGCTTTCCGGATGCATCACCCGCTGTTGTATGTTTTCTCCCGGGAGCCCAACATATTCATCGAGATTGAAACTCCTGATTCGTCCGCTATCAAACCCTCCTTCGTTTGCCGTCTTTGCCAGGCGCTTATAGAGACCGGTAGGGGAGTTGCCCGTGGCCAGCCCCAGAACAAGTTCACCTTTTTTGCGAATTATCTGAACAATATTTTTTTTGACAATATCCGCAGCCACCTCACTCATATGCTCGAAATCATGAGTGATAAATAGAGTAATTGGCATAAGTCAGCTCCTTTTCTTTGCGTTTCATACTCAAATCACTTGCTATCTTTTGCTACAAATTGACCCATTCGACGGCGCCAAGGCTTCGGCGTGAGCTCAGCCGAACGCCCCGCCCTTTAGGATGGGGAAGAAAGCGCCGCTCAGGGTCAACCCTGAGCGTTCGACTGAGCTCACGCCGAAGTCAAGCCCCAGTCTTCAGGCTGGGGAGTCGAAGGGTTGACACTTGCTCAGAGGATGGTGGCGATATTTTTACCGTATTGAATAGTAATGTCAACCAATTGTATTTTTTATAACGTCAGCAATCTGCTTGCAGTACTTCTCCGTAACTTCATGGGTCGGTCCCTCCACCATGACACGGCACATATTTTGGGTACCTGAATATCGCACCATAACCCGGCCATTGTCGCCGAGCTCAGACTCTACCTGTTTGATAACCTCCATGACCTTTGGTAATGAGGAAATTTCGGGTTTGCTCTTTACATCCACGTTGATCAGTTTCTGCGGGTAAATCTCCATCATTTTCGAAAGTTCTGACAAAGGTTTACCTGTCTCGACCATAGCCGCTATCAATTGTATGGCGGTGATGATCCCATCACCTGTTGTGTGGTGTTCAAGGAAAATCATATGACCGGCTTCCTCTCCACCTATGATCGCTCCCAAACGGACCATATCTTCCAATACATAACGATCTCCCACTTTCGAGGCATGGTGTTTAATGCCATACTTCTTGCAAGCCACCTTAAGCCCAAGATTGCTCATCACTGTGCTAACGAGTAAATCGTTCTTCAGTCGTCCCTTTTCCTTGAGCTTCTGGGAGCAGATGATTAGGACCTGATCTCCGGAAAGTTCCTGTCCTTTCTCATCCACAGCAATCAACCTGTCACCGTCACCATCAAAAGCAAGTCCAATATCCGCTTTGGCCCCCACGACCCGTTTCTTAAGATCTTGAGTATGCTGGGATCCACAATGATCATTGATATTGAGACCATTGGGGGTATTGTGGATGACCTCCACATTAGCACCCAGCTCAAAGAATGTGTCCGGAGCAATTTTGTAGGTGGCTCCATTCGCTGTATCGATGACAATCTTCATCCCCTCCATCGAGAGATCCCGGGGGAATGTGTTCTTCAAGAACACGATGTAACGACCATGCACATCCTCCAAGCGGTAAGCCTGTCCCATCTCCCTAACGGGTGGGACCATCTCAGGCAATTTGTTATCCAGAATGAGCTTTTCAATCTTTTCCTCCTCTTCATCTGAGAGTTTAAAACCATTGCCAGAAAAAATCTTGATTCCATTATCCTGATATGGGTTGTGTGAGGCAGAGATCACGATACCCGCATCCGCTCGCATGCTCTGTGTCACGAAGGCGATGCCCGGTGTGGGAAGCACCCCCACAAGGTAAGGGTATCCCCCCATCGAAGTAATGCCAGACTCCAGAGCACTTTCAAGCATATAACCTGATATGCGGGTATCCTTACCAATAATGACCCTGATCCTGTGATTCGGTTTTTTCAACAGGTAGGGGACCGCTTGACCCACAGAAAAAGCGATACCAGCATTCATAGGATACCGATTTGCCTCTCCTCTTATCCCATCTGTTCCGAACAGCTTCCCCATACATTTTCCTCCTCACGTAAGATTTCAACGATTTCTTTTAAACATATTCAATGCAGGCAAAGCTTTTGCTGCCTGCCCACATATAAGATTAACGATGGTATCGAGCCATTGTGTACCTTCCGTTGAGACACGAGGGGGTAAACTCTGGATCACCTCGATATAATTTCCGCCATGTTCCTCCCTGTGTTTCACTAATGCGTTGAGGAATTGGTCCCGTATTCCCTCACCGGCAGTTTTCCCTGCGTCACTGACCAACAGTTCTTCAAGCAATTTATATTTTTCATAAAACTCCTGTTTCGCTCTTATGCTCTTCGGTCTGCCTTTTTCTTTATCAGGTGATATGAGCATTTTAGCTGCCATATCCTTGAGCCGCTTAATCCTCTCATCTTTGGCTATCTGAAGATTTTCAAGTATGGCTATAAAAATCAGATGACCAAATTCCTGATGTTCAAAGAACATCCTTCGCACATGAAGATACCATTGCTCCAAAGCTACCAAATTCGCAATATAAATGATGTTGTTTTCAACCACGCGGGAAAGGCTTGGATATGCCCTGGGAATGAGGTCAATAACCTTGCCCGAGTGACTCTTACTTACAATCAATTGTTTCTCCATGGCCACATCCTCACGGAGGATTGATCCAGCAGCAACTACGTTGCCGTAACTCATCCGGAGAGGCCCAATAATGCCACCCTGTCCCCCAAGGAAAATTGGCGGTTTGTTGAGCATGACACCACGAGGGACATCACCGATTAAGGATGCAGTGGTTTTGTCCCCTTCTGGAGTAAAGTTGAAGTGAATATAAGAGCTCCCTACTTCGCTATGGTCCTTACGGCTCGTGCCTCCTGCCATGAGACAGTCACAAAAATTGATGAGGCTCCCAAGGGTAACGAAAGGGAACAGAATTGTATGTTTCAGGCCAACGCAATGAGCGCCGTTCGCCTGTTCTTCCAGCAGACACGCCTCACGAACATGTCCACCGAGTCCCATACTCGCCTTCTCGAGGAAAACGGATTTGTTAAAATATCCTCCCTTCAACTCTACCTTAGGCCCGAGTTGGCAGTTATCCACAGTTACAGGGGCTTCATTACCAAGCTGAACCCCTCCTGAAATGACTGTCTTCTCCCCGTAAATCCGGCAACCAGGGTAGATCTTGACCCCATCGCCCGAGACCTGATCGATGTTGACTTCCTCGCCCACATCTACGGTAGCCGGGCTGGGAATATTCACACCTTTTCTGATGAGTTGTTCGATCTTATTATAAGATATAGGTTTAAGATCCACTCGTTCCTCCTTAAAAATGCCGAAAAGGATTTTTCATAAACTTATTATTTAAACCATCTTCGATGGATTTTCAATAATTTAGTCCCGAATTGAGCGATTTTTATACAAAAATAAGACAAGACATTGAAAACAAAAGGTTACATGAATAAGAAATACCACCCAATAAGTGAAATAATAGTCTGTCATTCCTGTGAAAACAGGAATCCAGTTCTTAATGGTTCCCTGCTTTCACAGAGCCTGCACCGTACTTGTCGATTAGACCCGACCACGGGATACGGGGGACGAGTTCTGGATTCCCGCTGGAGTTTACCCCGTACTTGTCGGAGCGACCCTCTGCGGAGACCCGCATCGGGATACGGGGCGGGAATGACAACCTATGCTTACTTTAAGCATAGAATCGCTCAATTTAATTTAGTGAAATCCATAATCAAGGACGGAAGTATCATTAATCATTAGACCCTGAAATCGAAGATCCTTAACCTTGTCCTGAATCAAATTCAGGAAATGGTTCAGGGTGATACTGAATTCCCCTCCATTGTCATGCTGAATTTGGTTCAGCATCTCGTAATTACGGATTATGTTCGACTCCAACGGGGTTGACGAACGGCCTCGATCATATTATAAAATGGTAAATTCACTAACAAGGGGTGTTAATTTGGGAGACATTGTCACTGTGATTCTTGCCGCAGGGAAGGGAACCCGAATGAAGTCGGATTTGGTGAAGGTACTCCATCCTCTTCTTGGACTTCCCATGCTTTCCTATCCCATCGGCCTTTCCTTAAATGAAATTAAAGCTGAAAAGACGATTGTCGTGGTAGGTCATCAGGCAGATCAAATCAAGGAAAAATTTCAAGATCCTCGAATTCACTTTGTCCTCCAGGAAGAACAATTGGGCACGGGCCATGCGGTGATGCAGGCTATTCCTTTTTTAGAGAATTTCACAGGAACGGTTTTGATCCTTTACGGCGATGTCCCTTTAGTGAAAGCAGAGACCCTTCATTCTTTTATTAGTACCTTTTTAGGAAATGATTCTACCCTCTCCGTGTTGACAGCGGTTGTGAAGGATCCGTTTGGATACGGCCGGATCATCCGAGACTCGGAGGGATGGTTGGAAAAGATTGTAGAAGAGAAAGATGCCTCAGAGGAGGAAAAGCTCGTCCGGGAGATCAACACAGGAATATTCTGTGTGAATGTTCAATTTCTCATCGAAGGACTAAGCCAGATCGGAAAAGAGAATCTCCAGGGCGAATACTATCTCACCGACCTCGTTGAAATTGCAAGAAAAAAGGGGTTCAGGTGTTCTGCTCATATGGTAGCAGATCCATTGGAAGTGATGGGAATCAATACACGAGTTGATCTCGCTATGGCCCATGAAGTGCTCAGGCAGGAAAAGATGAAAGAACTGATGCTCTCAGGGGTAACCCTCATTGATCCCAAAACTACCTATGTGGATAGAACCGTTGAGATCGGAAAAGATACGATCCTCTATCCGAATTGTCACCTTCTGGGAAAGACGAAGGTAGGGGAGCGGTGTATTATTGAACCTAACTCGAAGATTTCGGATTCCATCATTGGCAATGAAGTGACGATATACTCGAATTCTGTCGTTAAAGAAAGCAAGGTTGAAGATCAGGCCTCCATCGGGCCTTTTGCTCTTCTGAGGCCTTTGAGTGAGGTGAAGACGAAAGCAAAGATCGGGAACTTCGTGGAGGTCGAGGAGTCCATCATCGGCAGAGGTTCCAAAGCCAACCACCTGGCCTATATCGGAGATTCCTTCCTTGGAGAGGAGGTCAATATCGGTGCTGGAACCATCACCTGTAACTATGATGGGTTTGAGAAACACCAGACAATCATCGGTGATCGTGTCTTTGTAGGATCGAATGTGGAGTTGGTAGCTCCGGTGAAGGTGGGAAGTAACTCTTCGATCGGGGCAGGCACCACGATAACAAAAAATGTTCCAGATGGGGCGCTGGCCATTAGTCGGGTGAAGCAGAAATACATCAAAGGATGGAGTAAAAAGATGGAACTCCGCCGCAAAAAGAATAGAAATAAGAGAGGCTAAGAAATGTGCGGCATTGTCGGATATGTTGGTCCCCAGAGGACCACTGAAGTCCTGATGGATGGTTTAAAGAGGCTTGAATACCGGGGATATGACTCCGCCGGCATTGCTGTCTTTCACAGGGGGAGGATCGAAATCCGACGGAATGAGGGGAAATTAAAAAAGTTGGAAGAACAGATCCGAGGGGAGACCTTTGAGGGAAGGGTAGGGATAGGTCATACCCGATGGGCTACTCATGGAAGGCCTTCCGACGAAAATGCCCATCCTCATAAGGCAGGCAAAGTTGCGGTAGTCCATAACGGAATCATTGAAAACTATCTTCCCCTTAAGGAATTTCTCAAGAGAAAAGGCCGTACCTTTACCTCTGAAACAGATACAGAGGTCATCTCCCATCTCGTCGATGAATTGATCCAGGAGGGATGTTCATTCCTTGATGCCGTGAGGATCGCCTTGGAAAAGATTAGGGGTTCCTATGCATTAGGGATCCTTTTTGAAGGGGATGAACGATGTTTGATTGCGGCCAAGAAGGAGAGTCCTCTGGTGGTCGGCATCGGAGAGAAAGAGTATTTCATCGCATCCGATGTCCCTGCCATTCTCCCTTACACACGAAATTTCATCTTCATGGAAGATGGAGAGCTGGCCCTCCTCTCCGAAGAGGGAGTGAGGTTTTTCAATGTAAAAGGGGAAGAGATTTCAAAGGAACCGAAGCGGGTGAATTGGAATCCTCTTATGGCGGAGAAGGGTGGATATAAGCATTTCATGCTCAAAGAGATCTTTGAGCAACCCAGAGCAGTGACTGATACCATCCGAGGTCGTGTCTCAGAGGAATTGGGAGACGGAATTTTTGAAGATCTCCATCTCGATTCATCCTTTCTGAAAAAGATTCGACGGGTCTGTTTCATTGCTTGTGGCACTTCTTATCATGCTGCTCTCGTTGGGAAGTTTCTCATCGAAGGGTTCTCGCGAATTCCAGTTGAGGCGGACATCGGATCAGAATTTCGATATCGAAACCCGGTCCTTGGAGAGGATACTTTGTTGATAGCGATTTCCCAATCCGGTGAAACCGCTGATACCCTGGCTGCCCTGAGGGAGGGGAAGAGGCAAGGGGCGATTACCCTTGCCATTTGCAATGTGGTGGAATCGAGTTTAGCAAGGGATTCTGATTATGTAATTTACACCCATGCAGGACCTGAGATCGGTGTGGCTTCTACAAAAACCTTTGTCACCCAATTGGTCATCCTTTTTCTCTTATCACTCCGGATTGGGAGAGGGCGGGGCATTCTTTCCATCCAGGAAGGAAAGCCCCTTGTAGAAGGGTTGGTCAAAATTCCTCACCTGATGGAGGAGGTGCTCAAATCATCGAGGCAAATGGCTGAGATTGCCAGAAAATACCTTCATGCAAAGAACTTCCTCTATCTGGGTAGGGGGATTAACTATCCCATTGCATTGGAAGGAGCGCTGAAGTTAAAGGAGATCTCTTATATCCACGCGGAAGGCTACCCAGCCGGCGAGATGAAGCATGGGCCCATTGCATTAATCGATCGTGAGATGCCGGTTGTCGTCCTTGCAACCAAGAATGAGGTCTATGAGAAGGTGATCTCCAATATCGAAGAGGTGAAAGCGAGGGAAGGAAAGGTAATCGCCCTTGCTTCTCAATCAGATCAAGAGATCGTCAAAAAGGTGGATGATGTCCTCCTCATCCCCGAGACCCATCCCGCCCTGACCCCGATCCTCCTTACAATTCCTATTCAACTTTTAGCCTACTACATGGCTGATCTTAAAGGAACGGATGTGGACCAGCCCCGAAATCTCGCCAAGAGCGTTACCGTTGAATAAACAAAATATTCAGTTATCAATGATCAATGGTCAACGAAAAATTGGCAATTCATAACCAAAGCTACCAAATTGATAATCGCATGTTGGACTCTTAATCTTTCCTTGCTAAACAACACTTGCTAATTGACAATTGACCCTTGCCAATTGATAATTGGCAATATGTCTTTGCTCAACGATCTCAATCCTGTCCAACGGAAAGCGGTTTTAGAAACGGAAGGATCGCTTCTGGTCTTTGCAGGCGCAGGAAGCGGAAAGACAAGGGTCCTGACATACCGCATTGCTTATCTCATAAAAGAAAAGGGCATCTCGCCACACCATATCTTTGCAGTCACTTTTACCAATAAAGCAGCGGACGAGATGAGGGAGAGGGTGGAGAGACTTCTGGGAAAATCAGCAAAAGGGGTTTGGATCTCCACCTTCCATTCAGCCTGTGCCCGGATCCTAAGGCAACATATCGAACGCTTAGGTTTCAAAAGGAACTTCGTCATTTATGATGAGCAGGATCAGGAACGTCACCTCAAGACGGTGATGAAGGAGTTGGATCTCGACTTCAAGATGTTCCATCCCAGGGCCATGCAATCCAGAATTGAACAACTAAAAAATGAAGGCCTCACACCAGATCGATACCGTCCCTCCCCATTCAACATTTTTGAGAAGAGGTTAGCCTTGGTCTACGAGCGCTATCAGGAGGATCTACGGCGAAATAATGGGCTCGATTTTGGAGATCTTCTTACTTTTGTTACGATCCTTTTCAAAAATTTTTCAGAGATCCTCAGGTCCTATCAGGAACTCTGCCGTTATGTCATGGTGGATGAATTTCAGGATACCAACATGATCCAATATCACCTCATCAGACAGATGGTCGAGAGGCATCGGAATATCTGCGTGGTCGGAGACGACGATCAGTCCATCTACCGATGGAGGGGAGCGGAGGTGGGAAATATTTTGAACTTCCAGAAAGACTTCCCAGAGACGAAAGTCATCACCTTAGAGCAGAACTATCGCTCGACCCAGAACATCCTCCAGGCGGCCAATCACATGGTCCGGATGAATCATTTGAGAAAGGAGAAGGTCCTCTGGACAGAAAACCCTGAAGGGGAACTCCTCACCTACTACGTTGCTGAGGATGAGATGGATGAGGCACGTATGGTCGTTCAAAAAATTATGGAGCAGGTCCATCCCCCCACTCTTTCAGAAAGAACTCAAAGAAGATCGGGCGTGTCTTATCGTGACATCGCAATCTTTTACCGTATCAATGCCCAATCCCGCGCCATTGAAGATGAACTGGTCAAACATCGGATCCCCTATACCGTTGTAGGAGGAATGAAGTTCTATGAACGGAAAGAGATCAAAGATATTTTGGCTTACTTGAAATTGATCGCAAACCCATCCGATGCTCTCAGTCTGAAGAGGATCATCAATCTCCCTTCAAGGGGAATTGGAGAGAAAACCATTGAGAAGATAGAAAATTTCTCGAGAGAAAAGGGACTTACTCTTTATGAAGGGATGAAACAAACCCTAAGTGAGAAATGGCTCTCCTCTCTTGTCAAGGGTAAGATAAAAGAGTTTGTTCAATTGATAGAAGAGTTCCGACAAGGAGCAGAAACTTTTTCTCTCAGCCAACTGACCTTAGCCCTCATTGCCAAGACAGGATATCGTGAACGCTTAAAGGAAGAAGGGACGGATTTGGCTTTCTCCAAGATTGAGAATATAGATGAATTGGTCAATGTCATGATGGAACTCGAAGGGGGAGATGAAAGGGTTTCATTAGAAAGCTTTTTAGATAAGGTCTCCCTGGTGACCGATGTCGATCTTTACGAAGATAAGGAGAATCGAGTCTCCCTCATGACCCTTCATTGTGCAAAAGGTTTAGAGTTTCCAGTGGTATTCATTGTTGGAATGGAAGAAGGACTTCTGCCTCACTACCGAAGGGGCGAGGAGATTGAAGATCTTGAAGAGGAGAGGAGGCTCTGTTATGTTGGGATCACCCGTGCAAAAGAGAGGCTCTTTCTTTTGCGGGCAGAAAAACGTTCTACCTTTGGCGTGGGAAGGGCCAATCTTCCTTCTCGTTTTCTTGACGAACTCCCTATGGATTTGATCAAATGGGAAGAGAGGGAAAGGAAGATGGAGAGTCTCGAAGATGGGATGGAGTACCAGACATCAGGAGAAGGAATGGTGCTTAGTCCTGAAGGATTCTTTCCCCTCCGAATAGGGATGAAGGTGAGGCATACTAAATTTGGTGAGGGAAAGGTGAAATCTGTAGAAGGAATGAATGAAGATCAGAAGGCGACGATTGTTTTTCAAAATGCTGGGAGCAAACGCCTGAAAGTTCGATATGCCAATCTTGAAATCCTGGAGTGAAAAAATAAGATAGGGGGATAGGGTGGTAAGGAGATGGGGAGAAATAGTATTCACCTTGAATTTCACCTCCCCATCTCCTCATTATTATCCTTGCAGATTAAGGGGGCACTATGAAGACTTATTATATCTTGTCGGCAATAGGGAAGGATCGGCCAGGAATTGTAGCCGATGTCTCGGAGGTAATTTATGAATGCGGTGGAAATATCGAGGATTCGAGCATGAGCCTTTTGAGAAACCATTTTGCCCTTTTGCTCCTTTTTTCTACAGGGAGAGAAGAGGTAAATCAAAGACTTTCATCTGGTCTGAAACGTCTCGAATGGGAGAAGGGCCTCAGCGTCTTCTATTCACCCATCACCTTAGAAGAGGCTTACCCCCGATTCAAGAAGGAAGCCGATCATTTCAAAATCACCACTTCAGGGGTTGACCATGCTGGGATCGTCTTCAAGGTCTGTCGACTTCTGGCCGATCGGGAGATTAATATCATTAACATGGAGACCCATCGAGTCCTTTCCGCCGAGAGCGGGACGCCTCTCTTCGAAATGGATATCGATGTTGAAGTTCCCCGATCTATATCTGAAGAGGTTTTGCGAAGTGATCTTCACCGACTCGCCAACGAACTCATGATCGACTTGGTTCTCAGAAAAATATAAGGCTGAACTCTCCTCCTTTTATTTTGAGTAACCCTGTAGCGTCCCTTATTTATTGAAGGCGAAAAGAAATGGCGTTGGCAATAAATACCAACGCTACAATTAGGGATGAGATCCTGAATCAAGGATGACAGTATACGGAGAGGGAAAAATGAGCTTATTGGCAAAAAGAGTTGAGCTTTTAGACACGGAGAATGCCTTTAAAATTGGTCCATACATCAGGGCCATCGAAGAACAGGGAAAAGAAGTCATTAAATGTAATCTCGGGGAGCCAGATTTTCCTATTCCACAGTTTATCAAAGAAGAGGTCAAAAGACAGATTGATCTGGATAATACGCATTATTGTGACCCCCAAGGAGTACTTTCACTGCGGAAGGCCATTGCAAAGCACTTCAGTGAGACCCGAGGGATTCAAGCAACGGCTGACCGAGTCGTTATATTTCCTGGTGCTAAGCCTCCCATTGGTTTATGCCAGCAAACCTATTGCGATCCAGGGGATGAGATCATCTACCCCAGCCCTGGGTTTCCAATCTATGAATCCTTCATCACTTATGTCGGTGCAAAACCCATTCCTGTCCATTTAAAAGAGGAGGAAAATTTTACGCTTTCGGGAAAGGATATTGCTTCCGTTATTACCGATAGGACTAAGATGATCTTCCTCAATTTTCCTTCTAATCCTACAGGAGGAGTAGCCCCTCTGGAAAAACTTCGAGATATTGCTGATGTCATTCGAAGGCAATGTTCCCAAGAGGTTCGAGTCTTCTCTGACGAGGTATACGAACACATCCTTTTTGATGGTAGCAAACATCACAGTATCATCTCCTGTCCAGGGATGGAGAAGATCACCGTCCTCGTCAGTGGGGTTTCCAAGAGTTTCTCATGGACGGGTGGTCGAATTGGCTGGGCCCTCTTTCCAACGGTCGAGGAGGCTGAAGTCTTCAGAAATCTCAATATCAACTATTTTTCCTGTATCCCTCCCTATAACCAGGAAGGAGCCCGGATTGCTCTTGAATCGCCTCTTAGTCAGGAAGCCATCTCTCATATGATTAACACATTCCAGGAGCGAAGGGATTTGGTTGTTGATGGGTTGAATTCGATTAAGGGAGTTCTTTGTCAAAAGCCGAAAGGGGCATTCTACGTTTTTCCGAACATTAGTAGAGTTTGTGAGAATCTGGGGATCATAGATGCTTTTAACAGTCTCCCCGCAGCCATACGACAGAATACGAGTCCTTCCACCCTTTTTCAGATGTTCTTGCTCTTCGAATATCAGGTGGCCACCATGGACCGTAAATCCTTTGGTCGGATAGGAGCTGAAAACCTACACTATTTAAGACTTTCAATCGCAACGGATACAGAATCTTTGAGGGAAGGGTTAAAAAGGATTGCTATGGCTTCACTGGACAGAGAAGGGTTTTGGCGTTTTTTCAAAAAAGGGGAACATCTCTATTAATGCATTTGTCGATAAAAAAACCTTGCTCTCTCAGTCGGATTTTGTTACACTCCATGTGCCTTTATTCCCTCAGACAACACACTATATTTCTAAGGATGAGTTTTCATTGACGAGAAAAAGAAGACACATATTGGATGCGAGTGAAGAAAGACTAAATCAAATCAGGAAATGATCAGCTGATGAAAGAGGAAGGGTATTCATGTCGAAAATGGGAAAGATAGCGGACAGGGTGATAGAGACAGATGTGTTAATCGTGGGCAGTGAAGGGGCTGGTTCTCCTGCTTCGTTGGAGGCTATTAAGCGAGGTGTAAAGGTCACAATGGTGACCAAAGGAAGTCATATTGGCCGCAGCGGTGCCACTGTAACAGGAGATGCGGATTTAGATGTGGACAGTAAGAGTTTACATGATCGATTTGGTTTAGCGGAGGCAGACAGGCGAGACAGCAAGGATATCTTTTTTGAAGATATGTTGAAGGGAGGAAAATATTTAAATAACCAAAAACTGGTGGAGATCCATGTGGAGGAAGCTCCGGATCGCTTGGAGGATCTTTTAAGCTGGGGCGTTAAGATTGACGGATTAATCCAAGCATCAGGCCATTCTTATCCCCGGGGGGTAGTGATTCCGGGGACGAAGTTAATGCCTCATTTGCGCCGGGTAGTATTGGGTACGAATGTGGAGCTGGTTTGTTATACGATGGTAACGGATCTTTTGACAAATAAGGACCGGGTGGTAGGAGCTGTCGGGATCAATGGAGCTACTGGAGAGTTTATCGTGTTTAAGGCGAAGGCGGTGATTCTCTGTACAGGAGGTGCTATGCGGATGTATCCGTATACAACCGCTCCTGAGGAGTTGACCGGAGATGGTATGGTGATGGCCTATCGGGCAGGGGCAGAACTGGTGGACATGGAGTTTCCTATGTTTTTACCCGGTGCGTTTCCGTGGCCACCGGCAGTCGCGGGAGTGGATATACCTTTCCAATTATCTACAGGAGGCTATATAGCAGGTTGGATGTTGAACAAGTATGGGGATCGATTTATGCGCCATTGGGACCCTGTGAGGTACGAGTGGTCGACACGAGATATTTTATCCGTGGCGATGATGACAGAGATTTTAGCAGGCCGTGGCAGTCCTCATGGAGGCGTATATGTATCGTTAAAACATCTTCCCGATGATTTGATCGAAAATTTGGAAAAGTGGGTACCACCGGAGTTTTATATGTTTTACGGTGGTTTTAAGATGAAGCAGTACCTTCCTGATTTGAGGCGGGAGTCAATCGAATCCGTACCGGCCAGTCATTTTTTTAATGGTGGTATAAGGATTAATGAACGGTGTGAAACGAGTCTTAATGGTTTATTTGCGGCTGGGGAAACCACAGGAGGCGTTCATGGAGCGAATCGGTTATCCGGGAATGCCTTTACAGAGATGGTGGTATGGGGTCACCGTTCGGGTCGGTTTGCGGGGGAGTATGCCAAAGGTAGCGGTGAAGTTTCGATTGATATGGATCAGGTAGAAAAGTTAAGGAAGAGAATATTTGATCCATTGGAGCGGAAAGGTGGACTTTCCCAAGCCAATCTTCGTAAGAAGCTCCAACAGGTTGCCTGGGAAAAGGCAGGAGTGATTCGAGATGGGGAGAGTTTGGAAAAGGCCCTTTCAGAGTTTTTAAAGATGAGGGAAGAGGAGTTGCCTGAGGTAGGTGTACGGGCAAAGGAGCGGATTTTTAATCGGGAGTGGATACAGGTTATTGAACTTGAGAATATGCTCTCGATGATGGAGATGGTGTGCCGGACGAGTCTCAATCGGAAGGAAAGCAGGGGGGCCTTATACCGGAGGGATTATCCAGATACAGACAATATTAATTGGCTGAAGAACCAGATTGTTATCCAGAAGGAAGGAAAGATGGAGATTCAAAACGAACCAGTGGTGGTGACAAAGATTGAACCGCCGAAGAAGATATTGAAGTATGGAAGGACGGAGTGAGGAAAGTGGCTGAAAAGACGAAAAAGATCAAAGTGAAGATTTTACGGTCGAAGCCTTGGGAGGAGAAGAAACCTAAATATGAAACATTTAAAGTCCCCATCGAAGGGAAGATGAGCATTTTGAATGTACTTAATTATATTGCAGAGAATTTAGATCCTACATTGGGGTTTTACAGTTCGTGTCGTATAGGGAAGTGTATGGGCTGCCAGGTGGTGGTAAATGGAAAAGTGAGGTTAGCATGTGTGACGCTGGTAGGAGGGGATATTATATTGGAGCCATTACGCAAGTTTAAGGTGATCAAAGACCTCGTCATAGAGAGGAGGGGGAAGGAATAGACCTAAGGCCGTTTCACCCACCTGTTGCAATCAAGCTAAGGTCTCTTTACAATAATCTTGACGAAAGAAGATATTTACTAATACGACAGCGACACTTTTAGAAAAAACGGAACTGTATTAATAAAAAATTACTACCGCCCCTCCGTCATACCTGCGAAAGCGGGTATCCAGTTGGGTTTCTGAAGCCCATAGACATTCTGGATTCCCGTCTTCACGGGAATGACAGAAAAAAGTCGCTGTAGTACTAACACTCAAGACAAAAATTTAGAAAGGAGGAGAATTAAATGAGAAGAAAAATACTATTTCTAAGCTTTCTTATCTTAATTTTCTTTTTAGTCAGTGGTGTGTCAAACGCTAAGGTTATCATCAAGTTCTCCCACAACCAGCAGGCTATCACGCCGCCTCACAAGGCCGCTGAGATGTTCAAACAGATGGTGTAGGAGCGCACCAAGGGCTACTACGAGGTTCAGATCTATCCGGCACAGCAGCTTGGCAGCCTGCGGGACCAGGTGGAGGGGACGATGTTGGGCACCATAGAGGTGACCCAGCAGCCTGCGGCCGTGGTATCACTCTTCGTGCCCAAGGCCATGGTCCTGGACTTTCCCTTCCTCTGGACTACCGAAGAGGCCATGTGGAAGGTTCTGGATGGACCACTTGGCCAGGAACTCCTCGCCTCCCTGGAGGCCAAAGGGCTGAAGGGTGTGGACTACTGGGGCTCCGGCTTCAAGAACGTGACCACCGGGAAGAAGCCGATCCGGACCCCGGACGATCTCAAGGGCCTCAAGATGCGGGTAATGCCCTCGCCCCTGCTCTCGGCCCAGTACGAGGCCTGGGGTGGGGGGCCAGCCCCACGCCGGTGGACTTTAAAGAACTATACACGGCCCTGCAGCAGGGCCTAGTTGACGGCCAGGAGAACCCGCCAGGGACCCTCATTGACGTCAAGCTCTACGAGGTTCAGAAGTACATGACGGAGACCCGGCATGGCTACCTCCACTACTTCATGGCCTTTAACAAGAAGTGGTTCGATTCCCAGCCAAAGGCGAACCAGGAGATCCTGGTGAAGGCCATGAAGGAGACCGGCCGCTGGGAGCGCAAGGCCATGGCGGACCGCGACGTCGATGCGGTGAGGCGGATACGTGAGGCGGGCGTGCAGGTCATCGAAATTACGCCTCAGGCCCGCGAGCAGTTCCGGCAACTCTCCCTGAAGGTGCATGAGAAGTTCGTGGACCGGGTGGGGAAGGACTACTTGCAGAGGCTCTACGCAGAGATTGAGCGGGCATCTAAGTAGCGTACGAAAGTTCCAGCGCCTGGGGTGGGTGCGCCTCATGGACCCCTGCCCCAACCCCAGGCCTTGTTCAAGGACATTATTGAGGTTGATCGGATGCAACATGGCGTCGAAACGGCCCCCGCTGAGGGGACTAAGGCCCGGAGTCTGCGTAGCATTGCGGCCCGCGGTCTGGAGACAGCGGCGATCCTCGTGATGGCCGTCGAAGTGGTAGTCGTCCTGACAGGGGTCATCTTCCGCTATGTCCTCAACCGCCCCACTGCGGGGTCGGACGAGATCGCCGACCTAATCCTGGTCTGGCTGACGTTCATCGGAGGCGCCGTGGCCCAGCAGCGGCGATCACATCCCAGCGTGAGCATTTTTGTTCAGCGGGTCTCGGCCTCCATCGTTCCGTATCTGGATGCTATCACGAGGCTGGTCGAAGTGGTCTTCTTCATCTTCGTCTGCTGGTATAGCGTCCAGCTCTTCCGGCTTCGGCTCGGTGAACCCTCCGCAGGAGCCGGCTTCGATATGGGCCTCTATCCTGCCGCCCTCGTTCTGGGCGTGACCATCTCGTTACTGTTCGCGGCAGGCCAACTGGCCACCGTGCCGCGGCGCCCCCTTGGATTGGTCCTGGGGGGCGCAGCAGTAGTAGTGGGAGCGATATTGCTGGTCATCTGGGCAGGGGCCTTCGATCCCACTCGCATCAGCTCCACAGTCCTCCTCATCGTCGGCTTTGCTGCGCTCCTTGTGATGAACGCTCCCCTTGCCGTGGCCCTCGGTTTCCCGGCCATGATCTACCTTGTCATCCTGGGGGGGGCAAACCTCCTGATGCTCCCTCAGCGTCTCATCGCCGGGGCCGACAACTTTGTCCTCCTGGCGATCCCGCTTTTTATCCTGGCAGGAGCCCTGATGGAGATAGGGGGCATCTCGCGCCGGCTGGTGGATCTGGCCATGGCCCTGGTGGGGCACCTGGGCGGAGGATTAGCCCACGTCACTGTCGTGGCCGAGATCCTGTTCTCTGGGATCTCGGGTTCCACCACGGCAGACGTAGCCGCCATGGGTTCTCTCCTGATCCCCTCAATGGAGAAGGCAGGCTACCGTAAGGAAGAGGCCATCTCCATTGTGAGCGCCGCATCGGCCATGGGCATTCTTGTACCGCCATGTCTGCTCATGGTCATCCTGGCAACCATCGCCGATATCTCGGTAACGGCCCTCTTCCTGGCAGGGTTCCTACCGGCTGGAGTCCTGGCAGGCACCCTCATGCTCCTCATCTATTTCAAGGCGCGCACCCAAGAGTGGCAGGTAGCAGCCCGGGCATCATGGGGCAATCTGGGGCGGGCAGTGGTCCACGCCATCGTCCCCCTGCTTCTTCCCGTGATCATCTTCGGGAGCATCTTCACAGGGGCCGCTACAGTGACCGAGTCTGCCGTCCTTGCGGTAGTATACGCCCTGGTTGTAGGGGTCTTCTTCTATCGGGAGCTCCCAATCCGGAAGCTCTCCAGCCTCTTCCTGGAGAGCACCTCCCTCAGCGCAATGAGCATGTGGCTCATAGCCTCGGCCTCGGTCTTCACGTGGCTTCTTGCGCGGGACCAGGTGCCCCAGATGGTCTCTGCCGTGATCCTTTCTCTGTCGGGGAGCCGTTGGTTCTTCCTTCTGGCCAGCGTCCTGCTCTTCATCTTCTTCGCCGCCCTCCTGGAAGGGTTTCCGGCCGTCATCATCCTTGGCCCAATCTTCTACCCCATCGCTACGCAGATGGGGGTGAGCACGCTGCACTTCTCAATTATCATCGTGGCCTGCGTGGGAATAGGCCTTTTCCTCCCCCCTGTGGGGGTGGCATTATTCGTGGCATTGGGCATTGCCCGATCCACCATGGCCCGAGTCATCAGACCCTTTGCGCCCTACTTGTTGGTGCTCTTCCTCGGGCTGCTTATCGTGACCTTCATCCCCTGGATCACTATCGTGCTTCCCGAATGGTTCCTGGGCCTGAAATGATGTCCCCGAGCGATGTAAAAAGATATGAAATGAAATTTATATTGGATTGAGGGAGGAATAGACTATGGAAGATATGAGGGGCTTTATGAAACGGCTCGAAAAAGAGGGGGAACTTTTAAGGATCAAGAAGGAGGTGGATGCCCGTTATATTTCAGCCCTTGTGGGCCAGTCTGATAAAGCACTCTATTTTGAAAAGGTAGAAGGTTTTAATTTCCCTGTTGTGAGTGGGCTTTTGAATACACGAAAGAGA
>Ga0194110_10002707_pt1 | contig 22338 bp, 10 predicted proteins | sample TA2Kig1200mmetaG_FD_146192 | JGI IMG/M metagenome (GOLD analysis project Ga0194110, IMG submission 146192) | Freshwater microbial communities from Lake Tanganyika, Tanzania - TA2015032 Kigoma Deep Cast 1200m | ecosystem: Environmental > Aquatic > Freshwater > Lake | place: Tanzania: Lake...
AATCAGATGCTGGCACAGATTATCTGGTTCGGACATACCATCGCGGAGATTAGCTGTCCGACAAAATATTTTGCCGAGGCTTCATCAATAAACTTCGTACGGAGTACCAAATACGGGTTCGGCTGCCTCATCACGGCACTTATGTTTCGTCTTGCGAAGATGTGCATCTTCAGATCAAAATTATTTCCGGAGCCCCGATGAGCCCTTCCCGGAGCAATCGTTTCCAGGAATTCTTTGAGGATGACAAATACATCGCTCTCAAGAACTATCTTTACAATTACCTGCTCAGAAAAAAGGCTATCGAAACAGTTCTGCAAAACGAGAAAAAAGAGCTCGTTCTGGAGGTGGGCAGCGGGATATCTCCCATTCTCACTGAAATTGACTCTTTAGTATATTCCGATATTTCCATGCTTGCGATGCGTACGCTGAGGCAGATGAGGGGACGGGGGAAATATGTCGTAGCCGATGGGATCGGGCTGCCATTCAGAAACGGTGTCTTTTCCCACGTGATCTCCTCGGAAGTACTGGAGCATCTGGAAGACGACCGGAAAGCGTTGAGTGAAATTTCCAGGGTCATGAAGCCGTCGGGAGTTCTTGTGATCACATTTCCCCATCGCCGTTTCTATTTTTCATACGATGATCGCTTCGTTCAGCATGTTCGTCGGTATGAGCTCTCGGAAATGGAAGATCGGTTGCGAGAAGTCGGATTGTATCCCGAACTGGTCCGGAAGGTACTCGGTCCCCTTGAGAAAATCACCATGTGTATTGTGCTCTCTTGTGTCGCTGTCATGCAGAGATTGCATATGGGAAGACAAAGGAAGGTAAAATCGACTGAACTTCCGGCAGTATTGTCCTCTTCCTTCAAATGGATTAACAGGCTCTATGCCGGTCTTGCCAGGCTTGATGCGATCATTATGCCCCGCGCCCTGTCAACAGTCCTGCTCATCAGAGCCGTGAAGAGATAAATGAAGCGTATTCTTCAACTCTGTTTCCCCAAGACCAGTCGAGTTCTTCTCATCGGGTGTATTGCTGTCTTTGTCTTCCTCATCATTGCCACGGCATCGTTCGTGTATTGGAAAGTTGTTTCTGATCCGAAAATCCCCTTTCTCTATTCAGAGCATGGCGCGCAGTGGATTCGTGTTCGGATACCGAGTGAACTTGTGGTGAGGAACCACCAGGCTGTGTTTACGGGATTTCGTGTGCGTTTTGATGTCACGCAGAAAATTCCGGAAAATGCATTCCTGAATATAAAGGCAATGAAGCATGCGGCGGTGTGGATCGATGATAAAGTTCTTTTCGGATCGGATGTATCGAGCACGGATAACTGGAAAGAAAAATTGATCATTCACTTAAACCCCTATCTCTCTTTCGGTCCTCACGAGCTTCGCATTTATGTGCTGAACGAGAGCGGACATCCTGCATTGATTGCATGGTGTCGGGAATTAGGCCTCTATACGGGGGAACAATGGGAGGCGAGTACCGATAATAAAACCTGGATTAAGGCTCAGAGCGTTGATGAAATTGCGCTCCCGTCGGTATCATTTTCTTTTCAGCGGGCGGATCGTGCGTTCGCGTCGGCGATCCCTGTATTTCTCCCTGTGTTTCTCTTCATCTTTCTCTGCACCCTCTTCTTCACGAGGCAACAACCCCTTCGGCAGTTCGGCCACACGGTGCTCACTGCACGCGGCACCCGGTGGGTTCTTTTAGTCCTGGGGGTCGGTATGGGGCTCAATAATATAGGGAAAATACCGCTCTATGTGGGCATGGATGTCTTTGAACATATGGAGTATGTGGTGTATGTTGCAGAGAACATGCGGCTTCCCCTGGCAACGGAGGGGTGGCAGATGTTTGAACCCCCCTTATTTTATATGCTTTCGGCGGGTATCTATAAATTATTTTTGCACTATTTCTCCGAGGAGACGGTATGGAGGATCCTGCGGATATTGCCCGTGATGTGCGGAATAGCCCAGATCGAGCTCTGTTACCGGGCACTCAGGCATATGTATCCCGAGAGAGAAGATTTGCAGATTTTAGGCACAGTGATGGGGGGATTTCTTCCCATGACCCTCTACGTGTCCCAGGTCGTAGGCACCGAGCCTCTGGCGGCTTTTCTCTCCGGAGTGGTTGTGGTGATGATGTTAAGGCTTCACCGTTTTTCACAGTTACCTTCAAGGGGCTTCTTTGTGTTAATGGGTGTCATTCTGGGATTATCCGTTCTCGCAAAAATAACTTCGGTTCTCCTCTTCCCGGCTGTCATATTTTCGATCGCGTATACGGTGCATGCAAAGTGCCGTCACCAGGAAAAATCGACCGGGGTGATGCTGCACCATATCCTTCTGGTATTAGGTATTTCCGTTCTCGTTTCCGGGTGGTATTTCGTTCGCAACTGGATTGAGATGGGGCAGATTTTCGTGACTTCTTCCCAAAGTGAATTGTGGTGGCAGGACCCGGGATACAGAACGGTAACACAGTTCATCTCTTTTGGTCAGTCCCTCTTCTATCCCGTATGCTCGGGTATTGTGGGAGTCTGGGATTCTCTGTACTCTACCATGTGGCTGGACGGCTTCTTAAGCGGGAAAGTGGTCTATTCACATCGTCCCCCATGGAATTATAATTTTATGCTCTCGAGTGTGTGGCTTTCGCTTCTGCCCACACTGGCAATGCTTTGTGGAATGGTCATGATAGTGAAGAAACCTTTGGAATCTTTGCGGCAGGGTACGGTACTTGCTGTTTTTTGCGTTCTCGTCTACATATCGGCAATACTTTACCTTTTTTTTACTATTCCGTTTTGGTCTGTAGCAAAGGCAAAATACACCATGGGTATTATTCCCTGTTATGCTGTGCTGTGTGCCGAGGGATTCAATGTTCTCACGAAAGGTCGTATTCTGAGGGCAACGGTATACGGTGCAGTTGCGTGCTGGTGGGTTGCCGTATATGCAGCGTATTTCGTGCGTTGAGATAATGAGGAGAGACGGTTAAAGACGTGTTGGCTGAGAAGAAAAATCTTACCGCGTGCATGGCCATTGGAGCTTTTTTTGTTTTTCTATTCGGGATAGTTGTCGTCTGGAAAGTCGTGTCTGATCCGAACATCCCTTTTCTCTATTCGGAACAGGGTGCAAAATGGATTCGCTTCCGAGAACCTACCTCACTGAAAGCAAGATCGCCCCAGACGCGTGTGACAACTTTCCGCACACGGTTCATGGTTGACACTGTACCCGGTCATACGGTTCTGAATTTCAGGGCGATGAAACTGGCGGAAGTCCGGGTCGACGGGAGACTTCTGTATACATCCGGCCCGTCATATGCTCATGAATGGAAGCATGTTTATCACACTAATCTTTCCCCGGGACTCTCTCCCGGTGCCCACGAGCTGAGCATATCCGTACAGAATACGAATGGACATCCTGCCCTCCTGGCGTACTCAATTCCATTGCGGTTGTATACCGGCGAGGAGTGGGAAGCGAGCGTGGACGGTGAAACCTGGTCTGCAGCGTTACCGGTGGATGAGAGAGAGCCGCTTTCTCTTGCGCGGAGTTTCCAGCGGGCGGATAAGGCCTTGATGGGTAACCTCTCTCTCTTCATACCCATATTTGTGGGTATTCTTGTGATCAATATGTTGTTCGCCCGTTCCCCCGCATTCCGGTGGCGGTACTGTCAGTTTATCCCCACAGCCGGTACCGTTCGCTGGATTCTCCTGAGTCTATGGGTGATCCTTTCCTTGAACAATGTCGGAAAAATTCCCCTCGATGTCGGGATGGATATTGACGGACACATGAAATATATTCGCCATATCGTCACCCATGCACGGATCCCACTGGCTACGGAAGGGTGGCAGATGTTCCAGCCGCCGCTCTTCTATGTCTTATCGGCTGCCGTGTACAAAATTTTTTTTACTCTGTTGACTCCGGAGACGCTGGACAGAATCATGCGGGTCATTCCCCTTGTGTGCGGAGGCTTGCAGATTGAATTATGTTACCGTACAGTGCGGTACATTTATCCGGAAAGAAATGACCTCCAGATCGCCGGTGTCCTTCTCGGGGGTCTCCTTCCCATGAATATTTACATCTCCCAGTTTGCGGGGAATGAACCGCTGGCGGGGTGTCTTTCAGGTGCAGTCGTGTTAATCACGGTAAGGATTCTTTCTGCACATTCCACACCGTCAATGTTCGATTTACTCGCACTCGGACTTTGCCTCGGATGTGCAATTCTCACGAAGGTGAGTTCTTTGCTCCTTGTTGTTCCTGTAGTGATTTTCCTCTCTCTTCACATTGCATTTAAGAATGAGTCACAGGCCCGGGGCATGGCGAGGGCCGTTAAGGCCCTTGGGTTTGTTTTCGGGATGGTCATTGTTGTATCCGGCTGGTATTTTATCCGTAACTGGATCGAAGTGGGGCAGGTAATCATCGGTGGCTGGGAATCATCCAGGAATATCGTATGGTGGCAGGATCCCGGCTTTAGAACACCGCATCACTTTTTTACTTTTGGTGAGACGCTGTTCTATCCCGTGTATTCTGCGGTTGTTGGTTTCTGGGATGGCCTTTACTCAACATTGTGGGTAGATGGTTATTTGAGCGCATACAATCGTCCTCCCTGGAATTATGGATTCATGCTCTCAGGTGTCTGGTTGTCCCTTCTCACTACGGGAGCGATCATGCTGGGAATTCTGTCTGTGTTGATAACACCGGAGCGGCAACGCTGGCAGGGTCTCCTGTTTTCCGTTTTTTGCGTGGGAATTTATTTTTTCGCAATTCTTTACCTTTATCTTTCTGTTCCCGTGCTCAGTGTGGCGAAAGCGACATACGCCATTGGTGTTACTCCCTGCCTCGCCGTTCTCTGTGCGTCAGGGTTTGAAATACTGACGAAAAACGCCTATGTGGGTGCTTTCGCCTACGGCGTCTTCGCCTGCTGGGCTTTTGCCTCGTATGCTGCGTATTTTGTGATTTAGTCTCAAAAACCTCCCCACAGAAATTGAGTTTTATTTTCTTGACACGAGAGGAATTGTGGTATAAAAATGACCCATAGTCATATTATGACCACAGTTCATACAGTAAGTCTTCGTATATCATTAAGGTCTTGGCAATAATGTATTCTCAAGAGATGTGGGGGATGATCGGTTTGGGATTTGAAAGAAGAAGGAAAAGGGAAAAGGAAAACAGGAAAAACGCCATTCTCAAAGCGGCAAGGAGACTCTTTTTCGAGAAGGGTTTCAGATCGGTTACCGTTGAAAGCATTGCCAGGAAGGCAGAACTGAGCAAAGGGTCCGTCTACCTCTACTTTAACAGCAAGGATGAGATATACAGTCAGATTCTACTCAACGACATTGACAAGTTTTACAGAAGAGTGACCGACATGTGTGACAGGAACAGGCCTGCATCAGATCTTCTTGTGGAACTGTCACACATTTATATCGATTTCTTCCTCAGAGACAGGGAACTGTTCAGAATCCTGATGACATTTATGCTTCACGCGAATCACAGTAATTTACAGGAGGAACTTCAGAATCACGTGATCAAGGCGACGAACAGATCCATTGAGATTATTGAGAGGATATTTCAACGCGGCATAGAGGGTGGGGAATTCTTATCGACCATGAACGTGCGTCAGAGCAGGTACGCCCTGTGGGGGTTACTTAACGGGATCATTTCACTGTATCTCTTTACGGCACCGGAACCCAGGAGAGAGGATTTAATCCGTTCCACCATTGATACAAGCCTGGACATTTTTATAAAGGGTATCAAGAAAGGATAAGTAACGGCATCGTGGTAATAACTTCAAGGCTTCGCGCAATAGGCCGTGTTTCCCTGATGGGAGGAATGCGGGAAAAGCAATGGAGGTGTGTATGAGCAATTTGCTTGTCAATACGAGGGATCAGCAATTTGTTCTTTTTGAGCAGTTGGGCATTGAAAAGTTGTTTGAGAAAGAGAGGTATGCGGATTTCTCAAAAGACATGGTGTTAATGATGCAGACTGAGGCGGAAAAACTTGCGGTGAATGTCCTTCTCCCGGCATATGCGGAAGGCGATAAGGAAGGATGCACCTTTAAAGACGGAAAGGTATCTATTCCCGCGAGCTTCCATGAGGTTTTCAAGAAGTATGCTGAAGCAGGATGGATCTGTTCCCACGAATCTCCTGACGTGGGAGGGCAGGGCCTCCCCATCATTGTCACAACAGCCTGCATGGAATTTATGTTCGCTGCCAATTTCCCTTTTCTCATGTATCCGGGTCTGACCCATGGTGCGGCCCGTTTGATTGAACTGTTCGGCACCGAGGAACAGAAAAATAAATACATGTATAACATGTACGCAGGCAAGTGGACGGGTACCATGTGCCTGACGGAACCGGGGGCAGGAAGTGATGTGGGCGCCCTGAAGACATCTGCGAAAAGATTGCCTGACGGCAGATTCAGTATTACCGGAACCAAAATATTCATTTCCTGCGGCGATCATAATCTCACGGAGAATATCATCCATCCCGTATTGGCCAGGATTGAGGGAGATCCCCCCGGGACGGCGGGCGTTTCCATTTTCATCGTTCCCAAATACAGGGTAAACGACGACGGCAGCCTCGGTGAATTCAATGATGTCCGGACGGGGAATGTCGAGCATAAGATGGGTATCAAGGGTTCCGCCACGTGCACCCTGAATTTCGGTGATGAAGGAAACTGCATCGGAGAACTGCTGGGCAAGGAACGCCAGGGATTGAGGGTAATGTTTCATATGATGAATGAGGCGAGACTTGAGGTGGCAATGCAGAGTCTTGGTCATGCCACAGCAGCATATGAACATGCTCTGAAGTATGCCCAAGAGAGGATCCAGGGCATCCCCGTATGGGAAATGAAAAATCCTGATGCCAAGGCCGTTCCGATTATTGAACACCCGGATATAAGGAGAAAGCTCTTATGGATGAAGGCCCATGTGGAAGGCATCAGAGCTTTGAATTACTTTACGGGATTCTGCATGGACATTGCGAGAGTTTCCGATACCGAACAGGAGAGGGAAAAGTGGCACGGGCTCGTTGAGCTTCTCATCCCTGTCTGCAAGGCCTACTCTTCAGAAAAGGCATTGCTGGTGTGTTCGGCGGCAATCGATGTATATGGGGGATATGGTTATTGTTCCGATTATCCGGTGGAACAGTATTTCAGGGATTGCAAGATTGCCAGCATCTATGAAGGAACGAACGGAATACAGTGCCTTGACCTGGTCGGACGGAAGCTCGGGCAGCGAAAAGGTATGGATGTCATGAATCTCTTCGGTGAAATAAACGCTTCTCTTATGAAATTGAAGAAAAGCGAGGAACTGAAGAGACACGTTTCTATTCTGGAAGAGGCATACAATGCGTTGATCGATCTTACCATGCATTTCGCACAATTGGGGAAGAGCGCCGGTTTCCTCATCCCGATTTTGAACGCGACCCCTTACTTAGAGATTATGGGTGATGTCGTCATCGGTCACTTCCTGATGCAGGCTGCAGGCATTGCTGAGGAGCGATTGCAGGCAATCTACAGGGAAAAAGGGGCGGATGATTCTAAAGGCAAGAGGCGTGCTCTGGTTCGTGAAGATCATGAAGTTGCCTTTTACTGCGGCAAGATTGCCGCAGCCAAGTTTTTTGCGGTAGATATCCTTTCCACTGTAAAGGCGAAGTGTGAGGCGATTAAATTCGGAGAGAAGATTCCCATTGAAATGGCGAATGAATCTTATTAGTGTTACGTTTTTTCACGAAGGAGGAGAACTATGTCGTACAACATTAAAAAAGCCGCGGTTCTGGGCGCAGGAGTCATGGGAGCCTCCATTGCCGCCCATCTGACGAATGCGGGGATCGAGTGTGTGCTGCTGGATATCATTCCTTTTGAGCTCACCGAAGCTGACAAGGCAAAGGGACTCACGGAAAAAAGTCCCGAGTGGAGGAACAGGTTTGCTGCAAATGGATTGGATACAGTCCTGAAGGTCAAACCGGCTGCATTCTACACGAAGAAAAGTGCATCCATGATAAAGATCGGCAATTTTGAAGACAATATGAAAATGCTGGCCGACGCGGACTGGGTCATCGAGGCTGTCATCGAAAATCTCAAAATAAAGCAGGATCTCTTTGCGAAGGTTGAGAAGGTGGTGAAGGCCGATTGTATTGTATCCACGAACACCTCAGGGATCCCCATAAAAGACATTTCCGCCAATTTCGGATCCAGAATGAAGAAAAATTTCCTTGGCACCCATTTCTTTAATCCGCCGCGTTACATGCGGCTTCTTGAGATCATTCCCGGTGAGGAGACGAGGAAGGAGATCGTAGAGTATATGGAGGAATTCTGCGAGCGGGTACTGGGAAAAGGCGTGGTGATCTGCAAGGATGTTCCCAACTTCGTCGGGAATCGTATCGGAGTCTTCGACATTGCGAACGCGATCCGCTTGATGGTTGAGAAGGATATGAAAATTGATGAAATCGACGCCATCATCGGGAGAGCTTTGGGAAGACCTGGCTCCGCAATCTTCGGGACGCTGGATCTGGTGGGTCTGGATACGGGTCATCACGTCATGAAAAATCTCTACGAGGCGGTACCGAACGATGAGATGAGGGAAATGTTTCTCCCTTCGGATTTTATGTCCAGGATGATGGAAAAGAAGTGGCTGGGGAACAAGACAAAACAGGGTTTCTATAAACGGTCGCAGGATGATAAGGGAAAGAAGGCAAAACTTGTTTTAGACTATCGTACGATGGAGTATGCCCCCGTAACCAAGCCGAAGTTCGATTCTATTTCCCTGGCAAAGAAGGTGGAAGATGATGTTCCGAAAATGATCAAGACTGCATTTGACGGAAAGGATGCGGCGGCGCAACTTGTTCGGGAATATCTTTGCAATAACTTCATCTATGCCGCAAATAGAATCCCGGAAATTTGTGACAGCATCGTGGCCATCGATAATGCCATGAAGTGGGGTTACAATCATCAGTTAGGACCCTTTGAAACCTGGGATGCCGTTGGCGTAAAGGAGGCGGTGGCGGTAATGAAAAGCCTGGGGAAACAGGTTCCCGGAAAGGTTGAAGAGATGCTCTCATCGGGATTTCATTCATTTTACGCGAAAAAGGAAGACGGTCTCTATTACTACGATTTCACCACGAAGAACTATGTGAAACTGAAGGAAAATCCCAAGATCATTCTCCTGCCGTCCCTCAAGGAGAGGAAAAGAATAATCAAACAGAATCCGGGGGCAAGCCTCGTTGACATTGGTGATGGTGTGGTCTGCCTTGAATTCCATACCAAGATGAATTCGGTGGACCAGCACATAATCCAGATGATTTTTGAGAGTTGTGATATTGTGGAAAAAGACTTTACGGGAATGGTCGTGGGTAACCACGCCGTGAACTTTTCCGTAGGCGCCAATGTCTTTATGGTACTCATCGCGGCGCAGAAGGGTGAATGGGATATTCTGGAGAAACTGGTCGGAGACTTCCAGAATGCCAATATGAGGATGAAGTATCTCTCCCGGCCGGTGGTCACGGCTCCTGCGGGCATGGCGCTGGGAGGGGGATGTGAAATCGCCATGCACGGAGTAAAATGCCAGCCCTGCGGGGAGACCTACATAGGGCTCGTGGAGGTCGGAGTGGGCGTCATACCGGCAGGCGGCGGTTGTAAGGAGTTGATGGTCCGGGTTACCGAAGGTATCCCCGACGGGACCATAGAAGCGGGATTGAACCTGCAGCATTTTTATTCCAAGGCATTCGAGAATATTGCCATGGCGAAAGTGGCCACCAGTGCCGTTGAAGCTATGGAGCTGGGATATGTGAGAAAGACGGACAATGTCAGCCTGAACAGGGATCAGCAGATCTGGGATGCGAAGCAGGTGGTTCTTGGGATTTCAAGGTTTTACAGAAAGCCGGATCCCGTGATGATTCCCGTGATGGGTGAAAATTTCCGCGGCATGTGCGATTCTGTTGTGTACAACATGAGGCACGGGAATTTTGTTACGGACTACGATATGCAGATAGCCAAAAAGCTTGCCTATGTGCTTTCCGGGGGTGATTGTCCCGAAGGCACACTTGTTTCGGAACAGGAAATTCTCGACCTCGAGAGGGAAGCTTTTTTGAGTCTCTGCGGAGAGGCGAAGACACAGGACAGGATAATGCACATGCTCAACACCGGTAAACCTTTGCGGAATTGAGAGGGAAGGAGGAGGAAGATCATGAGAGACGCTGTTATTATTGAATCCGTGAGAAGCCCGGGTGGACGTTACAGAAGGGGCGGCCTTGCGCAGACCCGGGGGGATGAAATAGGTATCCAGGTATTAAAGGGTCTCCTGGCGAGAGTCCCTGTAATGAAGACAGAAGAGGTGGATGATGTCATTGTCGGGTGCGCATTTCCCGAGGCCGAACAGGGAATGAATCTTGCGAAAGTAATTGCCATAGGAGCGGGTCTTCCCATCACCACGTCGGGCATGACGTTAAACCGCTTCTGTTCTTCCGGCCTTCAGGCTATTGCCGACGCGACGGCGAAGATCAGGGCCGGCTGGTCGGAGGTGATCATCGCCGGGGGTTGTGAAACCATGTCTCACATACCCATGGGGGGCAGTATGTTCCGTCCTCACCCTGAATGGGGAGAACTGCCGAATGTGTATGTTTCCATGGGGATCACCGCGGAGAATGTTGCGGCGAACTACAACGTTTCCCGTGAGGATCAGGACAGATTCGGGATGGAAAGTAACCGCCGCGCTCACGAGGCGATCAAGGCGGGAAAATTCAAGGATGAAATCATTCCCATCAATGCGTATCGGTATACAAAAACAAAAAACGGTAAAAGGGTGAGAGAACAGGTTGTGTTTGACATGGATGATGGTGTGAGATGGCCGACGACAATGGAAGATCTCGCACGATTGAGATCTCCCTTCAAACAGGGTGGTTCGGTCACGGCGGGTAATGCCTCCCAAATGACCGATGGGGCGGCCTTTACGCTGCTCATGAGTTTGGAGAAAGCAAAATCCCTGGGACTGAAACCCCTCGCCCGCCTTTCTCATTATGCGGTAGCGGGCTGCAAACCGGAAGAAATGGGTATCGGCCCCGCCTTCGCCATTCCCAAAGTGCTGAAGTTGGCGGGGCTGACCACAAAAGACATCGATGTGTTTGAGATAAACGAAGCCTTTGCCTGTCAGGCCCTCTACTCGGTAAAAGCGGTGGGGATCGAAGACAGAGTGGCAGCGGGTGATGTGAATCCCAACGGGGGTGCCATAGCTCTGGGTCATCCCTTGGGAGCGACGGGGGCGAAGCTCACCGCACAGCTTCTCTATGAGTTGAAGCGCCGTAAAGCGAAACGGGGTATCGTTTCCATGTGCATTGCCGGTGGGATGGGAGCGGCCGGTATCTTTGAAATGCTGTAATCCGGCGTTCTGGGAGACTGCACGAGAAAAGCCACGGGGGAATACCCCGTGGCTTTTTTATCTGATGCGGTTGAGAACTTCCCTCAAATTAACACAGACGAATTTACGAAGTATTAAAAATATTCGATTCATAAACACTAATTTTGCGTGCTTCACCTACTACTGTTCAGCAGGGGATGATTATACGAATTGATGATTACTGATGAAAATACAGTAACGATGAAGTCACCAGCCAATGTATAGTGTAGCGGAACGCTAGTCAGGTGGACTGAAATATTATACAACGTCCAGTACATGACTCCGATTCGGCTGTTTTCAACCATGAGTGGCCGTTCAAATTCCGATGTCCGAAGGGCTGATGTTGAAGCAATCCAGCGCCCTTCATGCTATACGAAACTCACAAACAAGCACTGGGAGAGAATCTAGTCGTTAAAATCCACCCCCTTAATGAATATCGGCGCTGGAGCGTCCGATCCGAACAGCTTCTTGTTCCGATGATTTTCCCATCGCCTGAAGCGGTTTTTGAGCCCGCTGTCAACGGCAGATCCGAATAATTGGATAGGGATGCCTTTTTGCGCGTAATTTGAGCGCCAGACGGCAAACCTACCGTCGACAATTTTTGAAAACAGGACAGCATAGCGCCAAAGGTCGGTATTTTCGTCAGTCTGGCACATTTTCTCGTACCAGTGCCGCGCCCAGACATTGCGCTCGTAAGCGTATTTCGCCGCCTTTTGCGCGCTTCCAATTAGGCTGGCATTGCCTTCATATCTTTTAAGAATTTCGTCATTGAATTCGCTTTGATCGGAAAAACCGGCGACCATTATACCGCGGGAGACTTCTACTGGCTCCTCCTTGCGTAATTTTGCCTCGATATATGCGGTTAGCAATTCCTGCTGGCCGTTCAATAGGGCAGCCAACACCTCGAGAAATAAATCGTGGTCGGTGCCCACCTGATCAAGGCGCGCAAAACGCAGGTTATCCAGAATAGGATTGCGGACGCCGGCCCAAGTGGCCATTGCATCAAGTTGGACACCAGTCTTATCGAAGGTGGGCCGCACCAGCGGCTTGATATCCTTGACACGGCGGAACAACTCTTCGGCCTTGCCGGGGGCTTTCGTCCCAAGAGCGTGCGCCAGCAAAAGGACAAGGTTGTAGACGGCGGGCAGCTTGGTCTCAGCAATGTTCATAAACAGTTTATACCAGCGATCGGCAATCTCTTCAGCCGCTGCCACCACGGCTGCGAATTCTTCGAGATTTATATGATCGAGGATAATGCGGGCTTTCGCCTGCGTAAGATTGTCCTTGAATTCAAGGAATGCATCATAGTTGCGTCTCTGGCGCTGTTCGAAAGCTTCGCTGCTTTCCGACAACCGCCTCATCGCCTCCTTGATGTCCTTGGCTTCTGATGACCGTTCACTCACACTGAACATGCTAGGTTCGTAAGGTGTGGATGGATGGACTTGAACCTCAATATCCGGTGCAACGAGAGCACCAACCAGACCGGCGGCTTGATTGATCGATGCATCGATGCGGCGCGCGATTGCGTGTACCGCATCGATATCAAGCATTGTCGCTGCCCGGCCATACAGGTGTGCTGAGATACGGTCGAGTGCTTCATCATGCGCTATCAATCCCCTCTCTGCGGCTTCCAGAAGTGCCACCGAGCCAAACCAGAATTCAAAACCGTTTTCCGTTTCGAAATCCGAGGCTTTCCAGTCACTTTCGGCGACTTGACATAGCAGCTCTTTATCACCACTTTGCGCAATAACGCCCAGGGCTTGAGTCCGCACACGTCCCGATTCTGACCGGAAGCAGGCCGTAATGTGAGTGCGGGAGTCCGGTGACAGATGCACGGGGGTGGAGTTAGCAAGTGCAAGCAACAAATACTGCTTACGCTCACTATCCTCACCGCAGGCTGTTACCAGCAACCTCTCAAACTCCTTCTCATCGAGTGGCTTTGCTAAGTCCATAAGATCAAGCAGAATATCTTCATCCGCTTCATCTGACAATAGAATTTCGGCCTGCTCCAAGGCGCTGAGGAATGGGAAAGCCAGCAGTAAGTGGTATTGTGATACAAACCACGCGTCCTGCTTTGAAAGGCCTCCTCCTGTACCGACGCACTTCGCCTCATGCCGCTTTTTGACGAGTTCGCGTGCATCTTTTATAGTAAGTAAGGCATTGTGCTGACGGAGTTCGAGCAAACCCTGGCGTAGAGGAAAGTCGGCACGGTTGAGAACGTCTGCTACGAATTCGATGTGCTTTGCGACCGCGACATCCGGCTTGAACCGGGCGATACCGGGACGTGCCATGTCAAAGAAATGATCTTCAGATGCCCGACCCATACTCTGTCGCAATTTGCTAACATCGATTGCCGCGTATTGCTCTGCGGTTCGTGTCACATTTTCCGGATCTTCAGATAAGGGATCGCAAGGGTCTGTTGTGCAGTAATTCTCAATAAGGCGCCAGCCTTCGAAGGTGGGCCAGTCTTTAGTGAGTTCCTTCACTAAAGACTGTGCTTCCTTGCCATCATCGGAGTGACCCGTTGCACGCAGGATAGTCACCAGCGTCCATTTCCCTGTCGTCGACACGTTTGCTTCGCGTAGCGGAACACTTTCCTCCAGCAAGGCCGTACGGGTCTGTGGCCAGTCAGCCCGGTTCAGACTCACAAGATGCATGAAATCCTTGTACGGCGCGGTGTGGTCAGAATTTAGAGCATACGAAAAACTCCAGTTCAGAAGACTTCTCGCAAACGGTGCCAGAGACTTCCCGGCCAGCAGCAACAGGGCAAGGCGTGACAGCCTGCTCAAATCGCCCTCTTCTTTCGGCAAATTCTCCAAAATCGCCCGCTCATGCACCGACAAAGTCTGAAGCTTCTCTTCGATCTTTTTACGGTTCTTCTCAAGGTCTGCCCGCACTTTTTCCTGCGGATCGCGTGCGGGATGCGAAAGGGTTCCACGCTCTGGGGATAGAGAGTAGACTGATAGCCAAGAGCGCACCTGAGCGACCATATCCTGCCACGCGCGACTGTCTCTGCCTGCTAAGATCAGTGCACCCCGTATCCAGTCGAAGTTGGGCTGATGCCCCCCAGAAAGACTGAGCGCATGTGCCGCGTCCATAAATCCTTGCGGTCTCCTTTTCGCCAATCCTGTGAAGGCGGGAAATTTGATTTGGTCAGGGTTCTGGAGCACTGCGAACCCTTTTATGAGGGCGGCGGCAATATCAGGTTCGTAGCGTCCATCTGCCGCGGCCACCGTCAACGCCGCTATGATGACATCTGCCGTGTCATCCAGTGCTACGATAGGTTCAATTATTGCGTCCAACTCAGCATCAAGATTGCGGGAGTTCCTTTTCGCGGTCCGCAGCCGGTCAATTACAGCAAAACCCAACGCCAGTGTGAGACCATCATCTTTCAGGGAATAGCGCGTAGGATCCCCATCAACCGCTTTAAAGAAACGACCATCCGCAACCATTCCCATATCGTCCTTAAAAATATTGAGGTCGTCCTGCTGTTTCGCTTGCACCCTGGATATAATCTCCTGCGCATGCTTCTGCAATCGCCGCGCAAATTCCCACGCCGGCTGCGGTACAGGAGCATCCCGCTCGCTCATCCGTATATGCTTGAAGAGAAGGTGACTGACGCTGAGTTCTTCGAAATTGGTGATATCAGCTTTATCCAGAAGCTCAAGAGCGATTCCCAGAAGGCGCGGGTTACGAAGCGATGTCGCTACGGCGTGATGCAGGTCCGACGTCTTTATACCATGCCCGGTAAGGATTTTGTCGCGTTCATGCTCTGTCCATTCCGGCACGTCAATTTCAGTGAAACGTACAGAAAGGCGGTTCTTTATATGGTCACGGAAGTACGGTGTGCGCGCCGTAACGATAAGACGGCCACCAAGCTGGGTCAGCTCATCACTAACACTCCCGATAATACGCGCCCAGTCGGCTTTAGGCCTTTGGTTGACACCATCGATAACAGCGATAAGACGAGGACTATCTATGGCCGGGCTGCCCCGCCATTGCCCCAGCCTCCTGCGCCACCGCTCCCGGGTGGTTGCGGTATCCCGATCCCCGGTTTGTTTGATGAGTTTGGAGATAAGAAGATCAACGACATCATTTAGCCCCGCTGTTTCGGCGAAATCGTCCGCACTCATGAAGATCATCAGCGGCTTATGCGCCAGGGCAAGCCAGCTTTGCGCGACTATCCAGGATTTGCCGTTACCCTCGCCGCCGAGAATGCAAACTAACGACTCGTCCGCTGCGGTGGTGAGATAGGGATGCAGTTTGTCGGTTAAAGTCTTGCGCTGCAGGACTGCCGCAGCTGAGTCGCCCGGCGACAGAGGTTGCCCAAGTCTCAATTTCGCCACTTTCCTGCTGGAGAATGCGTCATTCAGCCAGTCAGCGTTCGCTCTTCGCGCGAGTGTCCATCCCACTGCGGGCTCATTGCACTGTGCCCGTATCCGGTCGGCGTGGGGAGTAAATTCCTGAGAATTTCTGATGGCGTCGAGGGCTGCAATTGCCTTCCGAAGCGTCTTATCGTCACTGACGTTGCTCTTTAGGAATTCTTGCACCCGTACTCCGCCCATTGCCAAGGCAACCGCTAAAGGGGGTAGGTCAGTTTCAGACCAGTCGAGGATCAAAACGATAATGCCATCCTTAGCTCCGAGCCCGCGCGCATCATCTGCGAGTTGGCTTCTGATCTGGGAAGTCGCACCAAGAACCCAAATGTCAATTTCGGTGTCGTGTATCGAAAGCTCTGCAATCTTTGAGAGTACCTCAGTCCGAGGAACCGTATCGGCATAACGCTTGCCTTCGAAGCAAATAACATCCCCTTCGTAAGCCGGCTTGCCATCGACGCCGAACTGCGATCCGCTGCCTGCGAGCCTGAAAGGCACCCCAGAAATCTCACGTAGTGTCGCTCCTATAAGCCCCTCGAAGCCTTTTTCACCCGTGGCTGGCAGAGACAATAGGGCAAATTTGAGATCTTCAACACGTTGACAAAGTAACTGATTCATCTGATAAGTATTATACTTGACATCACCGTTTCTTGCATCGTTTTGTCACCGTTTTTCGTGATGCTAGTCACCTTTCCAACACGAGGCGTTACATAAATGCTAAGGCTCACAGGTTCTGGCCACGTAGTGGTCAGAACCCTCATGCAGCCGCTTGTTGGGTAATCCTATTTATTTATCAATAAGTCAACAAATCACCAATGTCTCTATGTCCATCGCCTCCAGTATCTGATCTCTTGTTCTTTCACAAACTCGGATTGTATAAACCGCCTTCAGATCAAGATATTTGATTTTCACTGCGATATCTCTCGTAATTCAGAAAACATTTCTTTAGGCCATGTAGTTGTGGTTGCTTCACCTACCAATAAAAGGAGCTTTGCAACATCTGATGCCGTAGGAGCCGAAACTAAAATTGCATAAATAATCTTATCAGACCAAATCCTAGGTGAAACCATCAAAAACTTTTGATTATTTGCTAAATAAGTCCATCGTTTTGCAACCATCCTATAGAAAAATATTGCCCAACAACTGTTTGCCATTACGGGCAGCATCATAGTTTTGAGCATTGAGAATTGAGCGCTCAAAGTCTCTGAAAGCTGAGCATTTGAAGATACACACATAGCCAAAATGCTCAATCTCCGGATTTGTTCTGATTCGATAGAAGCCTCCCACGCGTCCTTCCTAATCATTTCGATCGCATCTCTGTTACCAAAGGCTGCAGAGATCGCTTTTTTCATCCACTTTATAAATTTTACGGATCTGTGTTGTTCTCCAAAAGTATTCATAAACTGATCAACCCATCTTGAAAAGTCAAATTTGGGCTGTTCATCTAAAGCACAGATATACATCATCATAGGCTCTAAAATAAATGCGGATAGGCTTTCAGACCACTTATCATAAAATCCTTGATCGAGATTTTGCAGATGACTATCTATATCCACAGGCTCATTCAAATTCCAACGATCGCCCATTGATGTTTTATAGTCAGGGAGCATCGCGAACAATTTTGCGTATGCCATGCCAGCCTCAAGCGCCCTGTCAAATTCTCTCTTCACCATGGAGTTAAGATAAATTGCATGATAAGTTTTAGTTAATGCGAGAAAAAATTGTTTGCCGTCTATTCGGATTTTAGCGCGTTTTGCTATCGAATCGATAAAATCCATATCGGCAAAAGAAGCTGAATACTTGGCAAGATGAGCCCATAACAATGGATAGGCTTGCACTGTATGGTCTTTTGTTTCTTCCGGCGGGTCTTCAAAATTTGCAAACATCCCCGCGAAAGGCTTTGATATGGACGTCTTTAATTGTATTACAGTGTCATTCATTTTCCATGTGTGGCTAAGCCATGCTAATGCGCTACCGAATCTCAAGCGGAATATATTAAAAAGCGGATATTCTTGATTTAATACCTGTTCCATTTTGGTTAGAACAGACTCAAAATTCCTGGTAGCTTCATCAAGATCACCTTTTTCATGGCAGCTCCAACCCAGTTCCGCCTCAAAGCTCATGAGTGCTAATTCCTTCATCTTTTCTATGATAAGATACTGGCTGGTTTGCAGCCCACGTTCAGCAAAATAACTGGCTTTATCCCACTGTTTCAACTCACCTGCGCTTCGAATCGCTCTTCTCAAAGCGTGTATTCTGTGGATTGGCACAATTTCGGGCGGTAATGAAGATTCAAGATTGGATATAATCTTAATTACCTTTTCGTATTGATCCGATCTGAAACAAACAGTCGCTTCTTGAAGATCGATAAGGGGATGAGAGGTGCCCAGTAAAGACCTTGATTTGTCAGCCATCTGAAGAGCCTTTGCGCTATCACCTAGGTATTCGTCATAAACGACTATGATGCCTCTTGCAGCGCTGGCCAAAAGCCACTCATTGCCATGTCGTTTGGCAAACTCCATAGCCTCAGAAAAAACATTGATACATTTATCCCACTCAGGATCATCTTTTTTACTTTCATTTAGCCAAACCATATCTATCATCAATGATAGACTATCAGGATACATCTCAAATCCGCTGAAAAAACTGGAAACAATATCAGCAGATTTTTTTTTCAATTCAGTTAAAAGAAACTCCAGTTCCTGATAGGTATTGATATTATGTGCAGCAATCATCAAAAGAGTATCTATCTGCAATTTATCGGAATCGAGAAAAGAGGTGATTTCACTAAGTTCATTGTTGTGAACCATTTCTATTATTGTAAGTGCTTGCAGTACCCTATCTTTAGCAGGGACAGGTGTATTTGTTCTGATGATTGTATCGATATAGAACACCCACAAGCACATCTTATATTCCAGGCTGCTTAGATCTAAGTCGTTGATTTCTTTTTGTATCTGCAAATATATCCTCAGATATGATTTCCAATCCTCATTGTTTTCAGTAATCTTAAGCTGGAAATACCTGAACATGAACCTGGCCATAGGGTGAATACCGGTAAGCTGGGCTTTTGATTCTATATACAAATGAGGGATAAAAAATAGTTCCTTGGATATTGTTTTAAAATCCTCTGGGCTTGTGTTGAATTGTATTCCGCAGAGTTTAACGATGAGAGGATCTATTTTTGCAGTTAGAGCTGCGATCATAGCCTGGACGAGCTCAAAGGGAGTTAACGTCCTTTTTTTTAGCCATGCAACGCAGATGACAACGTAATATTGTTCAATTCCATCTTTCCCGATATCCGCTTCAGCATATCCCTTTAATAATGGAGATAGCGAGTAGATGTCGTTTCCGAGTGACTCAACCCAGGGGCCGACAAGCGTATCCAAAGCGCGGCCAGGTTCTTTCAGTCCTGGAGCTGCGTTCCCGATATTTAATGCAAATTCCCTATCAAATGGGCCACTGATTAATGACAAATATCGTGCGAACTCCCGTGCCTCATCATTTTTAATGGTCTCAGCTAACAATTTGCGACTTTCAGCTTTCACCTCATTGACGGATCGTGGTTGTTGTACTAGCATTCCAGCGGTGAAAATCCATCCGTTCTCCTTTGCATAAGCTGCAAAGGCACCAACCAATTGAGGATGGCCGCTTGTGGAGGCAAGAATATATGTTGACCAAAAACGAATCAGATTATCATCATCAAGGCCGTAACGATTCAACAGAAGGCTTATGTCTGCCTCCGACATTTCTGGAGCGACATACTCAAAAGGCCCATCACCTATTTGCGCCCTCAACCGTGAGGGAAGCCGGTACTGGCTTGTTATTATCATTTTAGCAGAGTTCTTTTTAGCATAATCAAAAGTCTTTGAAAGCAATTCGATTGTATAAGTCTGTTGTTCAATATTGCTAAGGTCGTCCAAAACAACAATCTCTCTTTCCTTTAATTGAGAACTAATAATCAGGTAAATTTTCTGGAGAGCTGATATTAGGTTGAAGTCGGAATAGTTTCTGAGTCTGAACCACATCCCCGTGCTTAAGGTCTGCCGAGCATAGAGATTGGCAAGTGTGGTTTTCCCATATCCTGTTGAGCCATAAATCCACAAGAATCCCGCACTATTTAATGCATCCTGGATTTTCACAATCTCTTGAGATCTGTCTGCACAGGGTTTTGGCAATGGCGGGAGGTTCGATTGGTAGGTCTGTTGTTCGATTACCTGGACTGGTGTTGCATATTGAATGTGTTTAGTTGCTTGCTCAAATAGGACGACCGACATCACCTTTTCAAGATTTTCAACACCAGCAGCTGTCCTTGCGCTATCAGCTGCCAAGATTTTCAAATTTTCTCTATCAATCTTTGCAGTGGTCTCTTTTGATAAGATGGCTTCAAGATCTGCTCTATTTAGGGTTTTTCCGGGCCTGCCAGCAATAGAATGAGTTACGAAATACCACAGCTTGTTTATTACCTGTGCAACTTCAAGAGGGTCAGTTATCGGCCTTGGGCGGTCCGCCAAGATCCGTTTTATGTCCTTTTCGACATCTGCATACGATGACTGCCCTGTATCCCATGAAATGCGATCAACAAAATCACTTAGAAAAACTGTCCTGTCAGAATCCTTGATGAAATCAATAGCGTCTTTCGATACACCTGATTCTTTGTGATAGAAAGATTTGAGAATTCCGATGGCAGTTTCCTGATCAGCTACTGATAGTGTACGACTCTTGATGAGGTCCCAAAGGTCAAGCCCATTGCCAGCGTATACCCAATCAAAATTTCTTTCCTTGCCCCTGTCTGAAACGGTACACAAACGCATGAAGAGGACAATGTCAGGATTTCTTTTTTTATGCCTGAAAAAATTCTTTATCAGGTCTTTTGCAGGCTTGCTATTCAGCGTGACACGCTTCTTTTCATTCTTTATCTGGGTAAGTTCTGTATCTGTGATATTACCTTGCGCATCTCGTCTGACCAAGTCTACGTCTTCAATGAATTCTGTCAGAATCTCTTCGTTCTCGCCACATTTCAGCCATGCCAGGATAGTCTGATAGGCCTGGTAGTTATAGCCTCGAAAAATATGGCTGGCTTGTCGTTCGGTATCTGGAACCAATTCAGTCATGATGGGATTCGGACTGCCTCAGAATCGAACTTTACTTTTCATTTTATAAGAATTATGTTTTCAACCTTTGCCACTTCAAGCATCAGCTTTTTATAGAATTCTTCAGCAACGTTTATTCTTTTTACATTTTGCGTTTTCGCCCGATCACGGCAAGACTACTATCATTTAAAAATGACCCAACGTTGGAGCTAACCGACGCGCTTTAGTGCGTCCGTGTTTAACGAATTGTTAGCGGAATAGATCACCTTACTGATATAGATGGCAAACCATGCTCAAAATCACCGCCTTTCCAACGAGGTAATCCAGCGACTTGGGATATCTTACCCATAACAGCTAGAATATATGAGTCGAGCCAATTAAGTGTTTCCGCGATAACGACTGCGCACTGAGCTTTTGTCTTGTTTTGGAAATTACTACCGGACAATATGCCTTCATGAACTATATCGTTGCGCATCGCTTTGTAATCATTCCCGAGGGCGACTAACGAGTATCTAGTCGAAGCAGACGTCATACCTTGGAAATAGTTCAAATTTGGATTGGCTGTTGCCGCCCTCTCCAACTGCTTAACTATGTCCATCTGAACTCCTGCAGAAAGGTAGACATCCTCCAAGGTGAAGCATGTTAGGCCACTCAACCAATGGCACAAATGAAGCCTTAACCGCCGTTGCCTTACGGCAGGATGAATTGTGGTCACCCAATCTAGGAAGAAAGCAGATAGTGAAGCGGGCGCAATCGACGGGAATCCAACAATAGCTCGGCTTGGCACAAAGTCATCGCCAAGTTGAACGAACTGTATGTCGGAGCAACCTGTTGTACCAGAAGGTGTAACACATCTAGCAGTCAAGAAAGACAAGGTAAGACAAATATCAATTATTTCGTCACATGCCGTTTGAAATTCTAGGCTTGTAGATCTGTTGTCAATAGTGTCGATCGATGCGAGAAAAGTGTTTCCGCACATACCGTTTTGAAGCGAAGTGACAATTTGCTGATAATTGTGGGTTCGAACGAAATCCCATTTCCCAAGGGTGCTTGGAACCTCAAATGATTGTTCGTTGACAACAAGATTTGCGATTGCAAATTGGAGCATGGTTTATTCCGCTAACAATTAAATATACGAATTTCGCTTTTTTCGATAATTTGGATATCACCATAACACAGGTTATTTTCTTTCAAAAGAATATTATTACATGATTACAAGAGAATACCTGTTTTCATCATTTCGGATATTATAGTAATAAGGACTAAAAACGAATTTCGTAAAATATGGTAAATTTGTCCAATGTCGCTAAGCTGGCAGAACAGTATCATTTGAAAGGATGTATGCAGCTGAAAATCATATGATGCTTGCTTACAGGAAGCTATACGTACTATAATCTGATTTTCTTATTGATGTTCATGTGTTAGGTTGTGTTTAAGTTCTCATACTTTTGTGCTTTCGTCAAGGATTATGTGGGGTGCAAGCCGTTCGTTGCATGAT
>Ga0194110_10002711_pt1 | contig 22324 bp, 11 predicted proteins | sample TA2Kig1200mmetaG_FD_146192 | JGI IMG/M metagenome (GOLD analysis project Ga0194110, IMG submission 146192) | Freshwater microbial communities from Lake Tanganyika, Tanzania - TA2015032 Kigoma Deep Cast 1200m | ecosystem: Environmental > Aquatic > Freshwater > Lake | place: Tanzania: Lake...
AGCCGAAGGCCCCGCCGCGCGACCAGCCGGCCGAGTTCTTCGTAGACGGCAACTCCGGCGCCGACGACAACCCCGGCTCAGTTGACAAGCCCTTCAAGACGATCAACCGAGGCGTCGCTGAGCTTCGTCCGGGGGACACGCTGACTGTGCGTGCGGGCACCTACCGCGAGGCGGTCGGGCTTGAGCTGGTCGGCACAAAGGACCACCCGATCACGGTTCAGGCGGCGCCGGGCGAGACCGTGGTCATCAAGGGCTCGGAGGTCGTGACCGGCTGGACGCGCGACGGCGACGTCTGGCGCAAGGACGGGTGGACGAAGGACTACGTCACGCAGAACTTCGCCAAGGGCACGCAGCTCGTCTCGCCCAACCTGCTCGAAGTCTACCAGCAGGACGGCATCCGGGGGGAGGCCGTCGTGCTCTTCCGCGTGCGCACGCCGGAGGAGCTGCGGGAGGGCAAGTGCTACTGGGACGAGGCGACGGGGACGATCACCATCTGGCCGGTCCGAACCGCGGGGGACTTCGATCCCAACGTCAACGGCGTCGAGATTCCGGTGCGCGGACCGGGCCTGAGCGTGCAGAAGCAGTGGGTCCGCGTGCGCGGCTTTCAGGTCCGCCAGTGCGGCATGGGGATGATCACGAACTGGCCCTCGGCCGGCGTGTACGGGCAGAACTGCTCGATGGAAGACTGCATCATCACGTGGTGCGACTTCGGCGGGCTGAGCCTCTCCGGGTTCCGCTGCGCCCTGCGCCGCTGCGAGGGCTCCTATTGCGGCGACACGGGCATGGGCGCTGGCGTGGGGGAGGAGCTGCTCATCGAGGACTGCCGGGCGATGCACAACAACTTCTGGCGCTACTCCCCCGGCTGGCATGGCGGTGGCGCGAAGATCATCCCCTGGTTCAACCGATCGATCGTGCGGAACTCGGAGTTCGCGTTCAACTACGGCCCGGGCCTGTGGTTCGACGGCTCCTGCAACGACAGCCTCGTCGAGGGCAACGTCTGCCACGACAACGAGGGGCCGGGCATCATGATCGAGATCTCGCGCGGCAACCTCCTGCGCAACAACCTGTGCTACAACAACCGTAACGGTCTGCCCGGGATCGACCTCATGCCGCTGGAGGGCAAGGGCTACTCGCCGCTGGTCTGCGAGGCGAAGCGAACGGAGGGCGGGAGCGGGGGGTGCGGCATCTTCATCTCCTCGTCCCCCGATACGCGCTGCTACAACAACCTGTGCTATCGCAACGAGGGGCCGGGCATCTTCGCGGAGTGGGCGAAGCGCGAGAGCGGTGACATCGCCGACTGGGCTGAACGCAAGAGCCGGCCGGTGACCATGTCCACCCACGGGATCGATGTCCGCAACAACATCCTCGTCAACAACGGCGGCTGCCAGCTCTCCGTCAGGCGGAACGGGGTGGATGAGGACACGTATGACAACCGCTCGGACTACAACCTGCTGTTCGATGGCTCGGGAGGCACGCTGGTCCGCTGGGGGTTCGGCGGCGAGGCCTTCACCAGCCTGGATGCCTGGCAGAAGGCCTCCGGCTTCGATCAGCATTCGGTGGTCGCGGCGCCGATGTTCGAGTTCGCGCCCGGTCTGGACCTGCGCCTCCAGCCGGACTCCGCGGGAGCGGATCAGGGCGAGCCCCTATCCGATGTCCCGGCCGATCGGCGGGGTGTGCAGCGGCCTCAGGGGCGCGCTGCGGACATGGGGCCCCACGAGATCGCCGGAACGCGCCGGCTGCTCGAACGGCCGAAGGTGCCCACGGACCTCACGTACTTCCGGGTGGACCTCTCGAAGCTCGTGAACCGCGCCTTCGCGGATGAGAAGGCGGACGATGGCAGGGGTGGCTGGAGCGACCAGGGGCCGACCACGGACCTGCGCATGTTCCCCGGCGCCGAGGCGGGCAAGTCGACCGAGCAGACCTTCAACGGCGTCCCCTTCCGCGTCCTCTCGCCGCTTGGCTGCGTGGTGCTGAAGTCCGGCTATCGCCCACAGAGCACGGACCTCCCCGAACGCGTCACGATCCCGATCGGGCACAAGGCGGATGTGCTCTTCTTCCTGCACTCGGGCGCCTGGCTCGGCCACGGCCGGCCGGAGTGGACCTACATCGTCCATCGCGGCGACGGGACTCAGGAGGAGATCAAGGTCAACGGGGGCGAGACCATCCGTGACTGGTCCGACCCGAACCCGGGCCTGCCCTTCGACCGGGAGTACCCGACCACGACCACCGTCGCGTGGACCGGGAAGAACCAGACCTTCGACAAGGTCTCCGTCTACCTGATGGCCTTCGTGAACCACAGCGACTGGTGCGACATCACCAGCGTGGAGATGGTGGCCGCGCCGGGCGGCGGCGTGCCGATCCTCATCGCGATCACGGGAGGCCAGGTGAAGGGCGGGAAGTAGGGGGCCATCTCTCGTCATCGACAGGAGGAGACCGATGCTCCGTGTCTGGCTCGTCGTCTTCGCCGTAGGGCTGCTTCCGCGCGCCGACGCCTCGACCTGGGATACGTGGGGGGAGTACGCCACCAGGCTCGAGCCCCTGGAGCCCACGCCGATGGGTGACGGCCATGTCGGTGTCGTGAAGTCGGGCGACACCGTGCAGCTGCGCGTCCCGGTGCCGCAGGGGCACTTGCTCGGGTACTGGCTGTCGCTGGGCAACGTCGTCGCTTACACCGGGAAGGGCACCTCCTACCAGTTGGTGCTTCGCCGCGACGCGCCGGACGGGCCCGTCATCTACGAAGGGCCGACACTGGCGAGCGGGGAGCAGTTCAACGCGGACAACCGAGAGGTCAAGGACATCACCGCCCACGTCACGGCCGAGGACCAGCGCAAGGGCAGCCTGGACGTGTGGGCGACGGCGAAGGTCGTGGGCGATGACTGGACCATCTACCGGCACAACCCGCAGGGGCGGGAGGTCGTGGCGTTCGCCGCCGTCGCCTCGGCCGAGCTGGAGGCAAAGCTCGCAGCGGCCAAGTCTCTGGCGCAACTGGGGGTCGCAATCATCCCCATGCCGCAGGAGGTGAAGGTCGGCGAGGGCCAACTGCGGCTGTCCCCGACGCCACGCATCGTGCTCGGCAGCGGCGCAGATGAGCAGGATGCCTTCGCGGCCCAGGACCTCGCCGAGCAGATCGCGGCGAAGACCGCCGCGAAGCCCGTTGTCGTCCGCGAGAAGCCGCCTGCGGGCCACATCGTGATTCGGGCAGCGAAGGCGGGCGAACTGGGGCCGCCCGGCGTGCCGGGGCAGTACGCGCTGAAGGTCGCGGCCGATGCCGGTGTGGAGATCATTGCCGCCGATGCGGCGGGCCGGTTCTACGGCGCGCAGACGCTGGCGCAGCTCATCGCCGATGAGAAGACGGACCCGCGGCCGCAGGTCCCGGCGCTCACGATCCGCGACTGGCCGGCCTTCCCGGTGCGCTCGTTTCAGTACGACATCGCGCGCGGGAACACGGTGGATGTCGAGTTCTGCAAGCACGTGATCCGCGATCTCGCGCGCTACAAGCTGAACGACATCCTGTTTTACCTGGAGGATGACTTCCGGTTCACAAAGTACCCGTTCACCGGCAGGCCGGGCACCTTCACTCCCGAGAAAGCCAAGGTGCTCTCCGACTACGCGCGCCAGTACCACATGACCCTCACGCCGCAGTTCGAGGCCCTGGGCCATGCGAGCGCGCTGCTGTCGCACCCCGAACTCGCCGACCTGCGCGAGGCCGGGAACTCGTGGGTCTTCTGCACCAGCAACCCGCGCACGTGGGAGTTCCTGGGCGACGTCTTCGCCGAACTCGCGGCGTGCTTCCCGAACAGCCCCTACCTCCACGTCGGTGCGGACGAGTTCGAGGGCGCATTCGGGCTGTGCGACCAGTGTAAGACCAAGAGCGTTGGCGCACTCTACGTTGAGCACATGACCCGGCTGAATGACATCTGCCGGTCGCTGGACAGGACGATGCTGTTCTGGCCCTCGCACGGCGGCCCGACACCCGATCTGAGCTACATGACCCTCAGCAACGCGGCGGCCATGCCGCACGACTGCATCCCGACCGAGTGGATCTACCACGGCCCGCCGAGCTACCCGGAGATCGCGCAGTACCAGGAGGCGGGCTTCCGGGACGTGTGGGTGTGCCCGGCCGTGAACGACTGGTTCATGGTCTGGCCCGACTACCCCACCAGCTTCCGTGGCATTCGCGGCTTCTACCGCGCTGGCGCCGCGCGCAAGGTGGGTGGCGCCTGCACGACGACCTGGGGGCTGATGCGCGGCTCGCTCTTCGAGACCTCGTGGCTTGGCCTCTGCTACGCCGCCGAGTGCGGGTGGTCGCTCGGCTCCACGTCGGTGTCCGACTTCGAGCGCCGGTTCGCGGCCTCCTGGCTCGGCGTGCGCGGGGAGGGCTCCGAGCAACTCGTCGCCGATACGCTCGCAGAGCCGGTCCCGAGCACCGGCCCCGCCGCGCGCTGGCGCGACTACTCGGCCCTGTCGAACCTGCTCCTCACTCCCCTGAAGGACACGCAGCGGCAGTACGCGCTGAAGGACCCGACCATGGTGGCGTCGGCTCCGGCGCTGGTGGACGCCGCGGACGCGGCATTGGGGCGGCTGAAGGCGCTGGAAAGCGCTGCCCTACGCGGCAAGGACACGCTCGCGGCATCCCGCACGTGCCTGGGCATGATCCGCCTGGCGGGGCTGAAGCTGCAGGCGCTGGATGGGGCCTCGCGGCGCTACAGTGAGGCGAGCCGGGCCCAATCACCCGCCGATGCCGGGAAGGCCTTGCGCGAGGCAGCGGAAGGGCTGGCGCCGCTCGGCGCGGAGTACGACGGCCTGGCTCAGGGCCTCGACTACGCCGTCGCGCATTGGGGCGCCTCGGACGAGGACCTGAAGGCCATTCAGAACCAGGCTGCGGAGGTCAAGGACCTGACCGCGAAGCTCGGCGCGCTCGCGGACGACGTGGCCGCTGGCAGAGCCGCGCAGCTCCCTCCCGCCGAGCAGCTCGGCCTGCAACGCGGCGTCTACACCAGGATCGCGCAGTGGGCGCCGGCTCACTGCAGCGAGGAGGGTTTCGAGATCCGCGCAGACCTCACGGGCAAGGTGAAGCCGGGCGAGTCCGCGACAGTGGAGTTCGAGTACACGAGCGGCGCCCACGCGCTGCGGATCAGCCGGGTCGCGCTACTGGTCAACGGGCAGGAGGTCGCCGTCGATGAGCACGACGGGATCACCGGCGCCTCGAACCAGGGCAACCGCTACCACGTGACGGCGCCGAAAGAGGTTGCCCCCGACGCTGAGATCGAGGTCGTTGCGTCGGCCAGATCGTGGGGAGGGAACGACTCGGCGGGCACGATATGGTTGGCAAGGGATGAGTAGGGCGGGGCCCCTTGTGCGGCGCCGCCATGAGGTGAACACCATGCAGCGGACGAGCCGCGTTCTGTGTCTGGCACTCGGCCTGGCTCTCGCTGCGCCTCTGGGCTATGCGGCCAGCCCGGAGGAGCTGGCCGGCCAGCAGGCCATGCTCAAGAGCATGGAGATCCAGCCTGCGCAGCTCAAGCCCCTGCGCCTGGAGACGCCAGTCGTCACAGACGGCCGGCCGGTTGCCGTCATCTGCCATGCCGACGACCCGGCGTGGCGCACGGCGGCGACGGTCGTTCAGCAGGCCATCGCGGACGTCACGAGCGTGACCGTTCCGCTGGTGACCGACCATCAGTTGCCACCCGAGGACTTCCTGAAGCAGCCGGTCATCCTCCTCGGCCACCTGGACAACAACCGCCACGTCGCGCGGCTCTACCACAGCGGCTTCGTGTGCCTCGACCAGGGCTTCACGGGCCGCACCGGCTACGAGATCCGCTCCGTACACAACCCCTTCGGCGCCGGCCACAACGCGATCCTCGTGGGCGGGAGCTTCCCCGAGGGCACGCAACGGGCGGCGGAGGCCTTCGCGGAGCTCGTTCGGGAGAGAGGGCAGCGGGGTTCGCTGGTGCTGGGGCGGCTTCTGGACCTGCAGTTCGATCCACAGGATCGCCTCGAGCGCGAGACCAAGCCGACCAGCCCACAGACGGTCCAGGACGAGATCGCGCGCTACCGAAAGCTGTTCGCCAGCCCGGGCGAAGGCGGCAGCGCGGCCCACGCCACGGCCCGCTATGGCCTACAGTTCCACCGTACGGGCGATCCGGGGGCGGGCGAAGTGTACCGGGGCTTGATGGCGGCGCTGCTGGAGTACTACCGCACGGATGCCGTCATCAACCAGGACGGCATGGCGCGCTACGACAATGACTTCCGCGACTCGTGGACCTTCACCGTCGCGAAGGCCTGGGACCTGTGTGAGGAGAGCGGGCTGTTCACGGACCAAGAGCGCCTCGACTACACCAACCTCATCGTTCGGCTGGGCCTGGAGTGCGTGCTCTACCAGGGCTACAACCGCCCGGCCGCGCTCGCGAAGTGGCGGGCCAACACGGACATCGTGCACAACCACAACACGTTCCCCGCGCTGGGTGTCCTGTTCGTCGGGGAGTACATGAAGCGCCACTACGGCTCGCCGTGGGCCGATGACTGGCTGGCCGTGGCGCACGGCATCTTCAACGGTCTCAAGCACACGAGCAAGCCGCTGGAGGACGCGGCGGGGTACGAGTGGCTGCCGATCGTGCACTGCGCGATCTACTCGCTCTCCGAAGGGGACATGACGTTCCTGAGCGATGGGCACCTGCGCGAGGCGGCGCAGCACGCCCTGCAGGTGATGGACAATGCCGGAAACGAGGCCGCGTACGGCGATCACTCGGAGGAGTTCGGCTCCAGCGGGATCGGAGGCGTGCTGCAGCTCGCGGCCTGGTACTACCGCGACCCGCAGTTTGCCTGGGGTGTACGCCGGGCGGCGAGCGCCGTCAGTCACCCTCTGCAGCAAGGTTACCATGTTCCTCTGGAGCCGGCGGAGCCCGCCGGGCAGGTGGGCCTGCTGGTCAGTGCGTTGCCTCGGCCGAACTACGACATGTGCGCCTCCAACCCGTCGTATCCCACGCCACCGAATGTGCCCTACGAGCAGACCTTCAACAAGCTCTCGCTGCGGGCGGGTTGGGACCGGGCCGACGACTACCTGTTGCTGGACGGCTTCGGTCGCGGCAACCACATGCACTTCGACGCCAACGCGATCATCCGCTATACCCGCGGCGGCGTGCCTCTGCTGTGCGACGGCGAGTACATCAAGAACGGCCCGAAGTACCACAGCAGCATGGTCATCATCCGCGACGGGCAGGCGGAACTCGCGCCGGCCGTGACGCGGCTCGACCGGGCGGAGAGGCTGCCCGCCACCGCTTGCTGCCAGACGACGCTCACGCAGTACAACGGCGCGGACTGGACGCGCACGCTGATCTGGCGGCCCAACGGCTACCTGCTGGTCGCCGACGAGGTCACGGCCCTGCAGGCGGGGGACTACACCCTCCGCTGTTGTTGGCGCCCGTGGGGGGAGTCGACCGTCGTGGATGGATCCCTGCGCACGCTCTCGCCGCCGATGCGGCTGGAAGTGCAGAACCTCTCGGGCGAGGCGGCGCGGCTAGAGGAGCTGAGGAAGAGTGGCAGCTACCCCGTCAGCCGGTTCTCCGAACAGATCGGCTTGTCGCTGAAACCGGGCGACGCGCACCGGTTCCTCAACCTGGTGGTCGCAGGCGAGGCGCGGGGCTGGCAGGACGTGGAGGCCCGGCAGGTGAAGCCCGGCGTCGTGGTCATCGAGCGCGGCGGGCGGACCGAACTCGTCTGTCTGGGTGAGGCCAACGTGGCGGGGCTGCAGTTCGCCGGGCAGGCGCTGGTGCTGAGCCCCGACGGGATCAGCATGTTCGGGGCGACAAGGCTGACTGCGGGCAACGTCTCCATCGTCGCCTCGACGCCGGTGGCGCTGGAGGTGTCGCCGGAGAGGGGCACGGGCCTTCTGATCGGCCCGCAAGACGCGACGGTGACAGTCACCATCGGCGCAGGCGCCCCCGTGACCCTCACGCAGGCGGCTGGGACGCATCGGCTGACGGTGCCTGCCTCCCCGATGCCGCCGGAGCTACTGGAGGCAATCGCGCAGGCGCAAGCTCTGCCGCCCATGCCCCTCGCGAGCATGCGGGCCGATGCGCCGACCGCTCCGCCGCCCGCCTGGGAGTTGCCCGCCTTCGCCCCCCAGCCGTCGGTGCTGCCCATCGCCGAGGCGACGGCTGACCCGGCGCCGATCGCGACGCGCGGGCCCGTGGGCAAGCTCTTCGACGGCGCCGCCGGCGACTCCCTCACCTCCGCCATGTGGCCGGCGGGGAAGACGGCGACGATCACCATCACACTCGCCGACGAGACCGAGGTCCGCAGCGTCGCCCTGCGTGAGTGGCACATGAACGCCGGCTGGGCCATCGGCTCGCGCAAGCTGGAGCTGAGCAGCGACGGCTTTCGCAACGATGTCCGCAGCGCACCGGGTGACTTCGTGGAGACGGGCACGCAGTCGTGGGGGAGCAACGTCAACACGATCTACGAACAGACCGTCGGGCAGCGCGCGCGGCAGCTGAGGCTGACGCTCGTGCCCGCCAACGAGCAAGCGACGGTCTACCTGGCGGAGATCGAAGTGCACGGCATACGTCCGGGCGCGGTAACGGCGATCACGGCTCTGGCCGCGGGCGACCTGAACGGCGACGGCAAGCGGGAGATCGTCATTGGAAGCGAGTTCGGGCAGTGCCGGGCGATCGACGCCACGGGGAACGCGCTGTGGGAGTACACGGCGAAGGAACGGGCGCGGATCAACAGCCTGGGCTGCGCCGATGTGAACGGTGACGGCCGCGATGAGGTAATGGTCGGTCAGAACGCCTCCACGCTGGGCCTGCTTGGTTCGGACGGCAAGCTCCTGTGGACCGTGAACCCGCCGCGCTACCGCTTCGTGGACAGCGACGTGATGTGCGTCTTCCCCGGCGACGTGAACGGCGACGACCGGCCGGAGGTCGTCTGCGGCACGCGGAGCTGGCAGTTCTTCGCGCACGACGCCGCCGGCAAGACGCTGTGGCGACACGTCATCTACGCCCACGCCGCGACCGTCGGCTGCGCGGCCGACCTCGACAGCGACGGCAAGCAAGAGGTCGTCGCAGGGAACGTGTACTACACGCTCAACGTGATCGACCACGACGGGGCGCGGCTCTGGAGATCGGGCAACATCGGCCCCGAGATGACTGCGGTTGCCGCGGCGGACATCACCGGCGACGGCAAGCCCGAGGTCTTCGCGGGCGTGGACGACGGAACCCTGTACGCCTTCGACGCCGGCGGGAAGAGGCTGTGGCAGGTCAACCTGGGGGACAAGGTCACGCGTCTGTTGCCTGTCGATGTGAACGCTGATCGCGTGCCGGAGCTGGTGTGTGCCGCCGAGAGCGCGCACGTGTTCGCGATCGGTGGCGACGGCAAGATCCTGTGGCGCGCTGGCCTGCCGGATGGCTGCACGGACATGGCGCTGGGAGAGTCCATCGTGGCCTGCTGCGGCGGGGCGGGCCTGGCGATCATCGCTCGCAACGGAACGGTGCGCGCCATGCAGGCCCTCCCCGCGCGGCCCGGACAACTGCTTCTGGTCGCGGACCAGGCTGTTGTGAGCCAGGACGACGGGAGGGTGTTCGCAGTGCGTCTGACGCAGTGACGCCGGCAGCTGACCTTACTGCCCGGCCGGCTCAGCTTCGGGTAGGTCGCCCTTGTCGCGGATGTGGGAGAAGAGGCGCGACTTCGACTTGTCGTAGAGAACCTTGCCGTTGACAAGGGTCAACTCGACGAACGTGCGGTAGTCGAGGGGGTGTCCGTCCATCACGATGATGTCGGCGTCCTTGCCTACCTGCAGGCTGCCGAGGCGGTCGCCCACGCCGAGAATCTGAGCGGAGTTGATCGTGATGGCCTCCAGCGCCCGGTCCTCCGGGAGACCGCCTCCCACCGCGTGGGCCGCTTCCAGCGGCAGCGTGAAGAGATCCTCTCCGAACCCGCCCCATAGGCCGAAGCCGGTGCTGGGCGGGATGATCGCGAGCCGTACGCCCGCGCGCGACAGGATGGCGGCCTGCTCGTTCGAGGAACCGGTCGGCGCCGATATGTAGCGGTCGCGCTCCGCCTGGGTACGAGGGGTCATGATGACATCGACCTTGCGGCGGCCGATCGCCTCCGGGATGGTCCAGCCCTCGATGGGCCCTTCGAGGATCAGGCGAATCCCGAAGTCGTCCACCAACTGGAGCACCGAGAGAATGTCGTTGGAGTACTCCGCCGACACGCGCGCCGGGAGTTCGCCCGTGAGCAGCTTCGTCAGTGTCTCCCCGCCGGGAGGCATGGCGGGCGGGTCCACCTTCTTGCCGGCAGCCTTGTCCTGGTCGAACTGGGCCTTCTTGCGCAGGTACTCCTTCGCCGCGCGGAGCTGTTGCCTCAAGAGGGCCTTGGAACGCGGGTCGCCGTTCGAGTAGCGCAGGTTCACGTCCACCGGCTCACGCAGGAGCATCCCCTCGAGGTCGCCCTCGGTCAGCTTGACGACGGCATTCGTGCCGCCGAACGGCTGGTCGCCGGGCCCGCCGGCCTGGACGTACCCGGCGGTGACGCCCGAGGCCAGCGCGAAGGTGATCGTCGAGCCGTAGGGGCCGAGCGCGTCGGCGATCTTCTTCGTGTCACCGCGGATGAGCCCCGAGAGCCGTGCGGCGACGAGCCCGGGCATGACAACCTTGCCCCGGGCATCGATGACCTCGGCGCCCTCGGGCACGCTGAGGCCCGTCCCGAGGGCGGTGATCTTCCCGGCCTCGATGAGGAGGGTTCCCCCACGGATGACGCCGTCCGTGATCGTGTAGAGGTCGCCGCCCTGAATGGCCACCACGCCCTTGCCTGAACCGCCGGCGGGCTTCGCACCCGCTTCCTCGGCCATGACGACCGAGGGGGTCAGGAGGGCCAGGGCACAGAGCAGTGCCGCAAACAGTCGTCGGGTCATCGCAGGCCACCCCACGCAGCATCGTAGACGGTCGTGCCCTCAATCAGCACGCGGCTGATCCTGGTCTTCACATCGAGTAGGTCGCCGTCGGCGATCAGCAGGTTCGCATCCTTGCCGACTTCCAGGCTGCCCAGCCGGTAGTCGAGCCCCAGCATCTCGGCGGGGCTCAGCGTGACCGAACGGAGAGCGGCCTTGGCGTCGAAGCTGCCACGCACCAGCTCAGCCAGGCCGAAGCGCAGGGCGTCACCATCGTAGGCCGCAGCGGGCGGGAGACACGCCACCTTCGCGCCGGCCTCGTCCAGCAGGCGCGGCAGGTCCACCCGGTTCCGGGTGAACGGCTCATAGGAGATCGCCGCAGTCAGGATGACGGAGGCCTTCCGCTCTCCGAGCTTCGGGACGAGCTGCAGGAACTCGGACCCCGACACGATCAGGGCGACGCGCATGTCCTTGTACGGCTCGATGAGCTTCCAGAGCTGAGGCAGGTCGGCGGCGCTCGTCGAGATGAGCGTCGGCACCTCGCCCTGGACGGCGAGTTTCACGAGCGCGTCACCCGACCCACCCTTGGCAGCGTCCAGCGCGCCCCGCAGGGCGCCGAGCGTGTCCGTATCGGCGCGGAACTCGATGACAAGCGGCCCTCGGTCGGAGAGCAGCATCGACTCGGAGTCGTCGGCCACGGTCCGCACCAGAGCGCCCTCGCCAACAATCCCCGGCGCCCGTGCCCCGCAGGTGAGCGCGAGAGTGGTGATGCCCATACGCCCGGCCTGCTTGTAGGCATCCTGGTGGGGGTAGAGCTCGTCCGCAATCTGGTGCTTGGCGTTCGTCGCGGGCCGCGATCCCCCGGGCCCGGGCGAGATGCCCAGCGTACTCCAGGCCGACACGAGGCCCGGGTACACGCTCTGCCCGGCGGCGTCGATCACCTCGGCGCCCTCCGGGACCGCCACATCGGCCCCCAGGGCCTTGATTCGCCCGGCCTCGATGAGAATGACCCCGTTGTCGATCGCGTCACCGACGATGGGCACCACCCGCCCGGCGCGCACCGCAACGACAGCCGATCCGGCACACCAACCCGCGGCCGGCAGCAGGCCAAGCCCGGCCAGCAGGGCGGCCGCAAGCCGGATCGTCCCTCGGGGCGGCGCGATGTCAGTGCTTCGCATCTCTGCGGTAGGCAAGCCTGCCATTGACGAAGACCATCTCCACAGGCGTTGATGGGTCGAGAAGGCTCGATTTCTTGACCACCAGATCGGCGTCCTTGCCGACCTCCAGGCTGCCGAGTCGGTCGCCGAGGAGGATCGCCGAGGCCGGGTTGATCGTCACCAGCTTCAGGGCCGTCTGGTCGTCGAGGCCCAGGCGCGCGGCCATCGCCGCTTGCCCGGCCAGATACGCCTGGTCGAAGCCGAAGGCGTCCGTGTTGACCGAGACATTCTCCACTCCGCGCTCCACGAACTCCACCACCACGCTGTGCACGCGACCATCACCTACGGCTGTGAACGAGACGACGCCCGGGCCGACGTTGATCGCGAAGTGCTTGCGGGCCACGGCCTCCCCGACGTTGTGGCCGGTCCACTCGGCGTGGGTCGCGATGCCCTTCAGGCCGTACTCGTCGGCGAACATGTGGGTGGTCATCCCCACGCCCCACGACTCGTAGGTGTGGATCAGCACCGGCAGCTCGCCCCGCATGACGGGCCGGGAGAACTCGAGGCCCAGGTTGGTCGCGGGCGGCGTCTTGCGCTCGCCCTGCTCGTAGGCCTCCCACGATCGCTCGTAGTCACGGGCGGAGTCGAGGTACTGGCGAATCAGCCACGCCATGCCCATGCGGGAGGCCCCGATGTCGCCGCCCGGGCGCTCGGGGTTGTAGGCCTGGGTCATCTTCATGATGCTGATGCGGCGGATGATGCGGTCCTGCTTGGTGGCGCCCCAGGTCTTGAAGGCGACCCCGTAGCCGCCGTGGTTCGTCCCGCTGCCGGGCACGGACTGCACGGTGGTGACACCGGCGGCCAGAACCGCCGGGATGGCCGGGGCGTCGGGGTCCACATCGTCGCCGACCCGCATCCCCGGGTTGATCTGGGAGACCATGTCGTTGATCCCCCAGCCGACGCCGCAGTGAGAGTGGATTTCGACCATCCCGGGCATGATCCACCGGTCACCGACGTCGATGACCTCATAGCCCGCGGGGACCGCGACCTTGTCCGCCGGTCCCAGCGCCTCGATCTTCCCCGCCGAGACGAGCAGCAGGCCGTGGTCGATGACGCCCCGGGTGACGGTGACGACCTTCCCCGCGCGGATCGCGTAACGCGGCGAGGCCTCGTCGGCCAGGCCCGTCCGGGCGAACGCCGCCGCCGCGAGCACGCAGAGCAGTGCCCGGGCGGGGGCGAGTCTGGCCATCGGTCTACGGCTTGGGCCGCGAATCATGGGCGATCTTGCCGTTTATGAACACGATCTCAACCGGCGTCGTGGGGTCGAGCAGGCTGGTCCGCTTCACCACGAGGTCGGCATCCTTGCCGGGCTCAAGGCTCCCGATGCGCCGGTCCACAAGGAGCGCTCGCGCGGCATTGATCGTCACCAGGCGGAGAGCCGTCTCGTCGTCAACGCCGAAGCGGGCCGACACGGCTGCCTGGTCGGGAAGGGCGGACTCGGGCAGCACGGGCGAGTCGGTGCTGACAGTCAGGTTGTCAACGCCGGCCCTGTGGTACTGCGCAGTGACCCCGTACATCCGTCCGTCCGCAGCGCCGTACAAGTCCACGATCCCCGGCCCTACGTCAACCCGGAACCCCCGCCGGGCAGCATCCGTCGCCATGCGGTGGCCGGAGTCATAGGAGTGCGAAGCGATGGCAGGCAGGTTGAACTCGTCCTGGAACATGTGCATCGTCATCGCCATGCCCCAGGTCTGGTAGGTGTGGATCAGAACCGGCGCCTCGCCCCGGAAGACAAGGGCGGCCTGCTCCAGCGCGAGATCGCGTTCCGCCGAGGCGGGCCGTTGGGCATAGGCCCTCGCGCGCTGCAGGTAGTCGCGGAGCAGCCAGGTCATCCCCATCAGGCTGCGGCCGATGTCGCCCGCCGGCCGCTCGGGGTTGGCGAACTGGGCGATCTTCATCGCCCCGATGGGCCGGAGGAGCCGCTCCCGCCTCGTGGCGCCGGCCGTCTTGTAAATGACGCCGAAACCTGCGTGGTTCGTGCCGCTCCCGGGGATCGCGTGGATCGTGGTGATCCCCACGGAGAGGGCGTCCTTGACCATCTGGTCTTCGGGGTCCAGCACATCACCGATGCGCATCCCCGGATTCGTCTGGCTGACCATGTCGTTCAGGCCGCCCGCAATGCCGATGTGCGCATGGACCTCGACCATCCCGGGCATGACCCACCGGTCGCCGACGTCCACCAGTGCATACCCCTTCGGTACCGGGGTCTGGTCGGCAGGCCCGATGGCCTCGATCTTCCCGTTGCGTACGAGGATGACGCCGTGGTCCACCGTCCCCTGCGTGATGGTGACGATCTTGCCGGCCCGGATGGCGTAACGCTCGCCGGCCCGCGCGCCCGCCGACGACCAGAGCGCAGCGCTGAGCACGGCCATGCCCATTGCCAGTGTTCGGAGGCGGGTCGTCATCGTCATTCCGCCGCCTCTGCGTCGTAGGCTAGCCTGCCGTCCACGTAGACCTTCTCCACGCGGCTCGTCAGCTCGAGCGGGTCACCCGACAGGATCACCAGATCCGCATCCCGGCCCGGCCGCAGGCTGCCGATGCGGTCATCCAGCCTCAGAAGGCGGGCAGGTTCCGCGGTGATCGCCCGAACCGCCTCACTCGCATCCAGCCCGAGCTTGGCAGCATGCGCCGCGGTTGCGCGAAGGAACTGGGTGCCCGAGGTCGCCTGCGACTGCAGCGCCAGAGGCACTCCGGCGTGGGCGAGCACGGCGGCGAGGCTGATGACTCTCCCGCGCTCCTCGCGCACGACCCGGGGCCCCAACGCCGCGGCCACTCCCGCCTCGCCCATCTCGCGGCTGACTCGGTCGGCATCCTCGGCGCCGAGGATCACCGTTTCGAGCCCGTACTCCTCGCGGAAGACGTCGATTGTGCGGCTGATCTCATCCGCCCGCGAGGCCGCAACGAACGCGGGCTTCCGGTCTCGGAAGAGCCCCCTGAGCACTTCGAGTTGGCCATCGCGCCTGGGGCGCGACAACTCCTTCAGCTCGGCCTCGGGCTTGCGCTCGTACTTGCGCTGGAACTCCGCCCATCGGCGGTCGAACTCGGTCCAGTCGCGGTCGTAGTTCCGTGCCGAATCGAGCAGCTCGCGCACCTGCCAGGGGCGGGCGGCGCGCTGGCTGCCCCCGAGCATCGAGAACTTCAGCGCGGCGATGGGCTCGACGATACGGTCGAAGGGGTCGCCGCCGGTCTTCATCACCGCCACCGTGCCGCAGAAGAGCCCGGCCTCCCCGGGGGCGACCGCGACCGACGTTACGCCCGCTCGCAGCGCGTCTTCCAGCACCTGATCGGTCGGGTCGACCGCGTCGGCTACGCTGACCAGGCGCGGCCCGCCTGAACCAGGGCCCGCCGTGGCGGGCGCAGGACGGAGCGAGACCTGCTCGCTCTCCCAGTGGAGGCCGAGGTGCGACTGCGCGTCAACCATCCCGGGCATGATGACCCGCGCGCCGTTGTCGATGACCTCGGCGTCGGGCGGGGCCTCGCTTGCGGCCTGGACTGCCTCGATGGTCCGGCCCCTGATCCTCACCTCACCGTCCGTCAGGGCGCCGGTGCCGGTGAGCACCGTGTGAGCGCGGAGGATCAACAGCTTCCCAGCGGCCGGCGTCGTCGCTTCGTCTTCCTTCTGCTCGTACACCACGTGCCCGTCGGAGATGGTCATGCGGATCCTGGTCCGCGTCGCCAACGGGTCGCCCGTCAATACCACCAGGTCGGCGTCCTTGCCGACCGCGATCGAGCCGACCCGGCCGTCCACGCCCAGTATCTGCGCCGCGTCGGAGGTGATCGCCCGGAGCGCCGCCTCGGGGTCGGCGCCGGCGCCAACCGCTGACGCAGCCGCTACCAGGAGGTCCGGGAGAGCCGCGTCGGGTACCGAGAGCGCGACCTTCACACCGGCCCTCGTGAGAGCGGCCAGCGTGTCCGGCTTCACCCCGCCGAACACGTCGTAAGCCTGCTGAGAATCGACCTCGGTCGCCTGGCCCGGCACGAGCCGGGGCACCAGGACGACAGGCACGTCGCGGCCCTGCAGCTCACCTGCAAAGGCGTAGGCCTCCGTGCCCCCCTCGATGACGAGGCGCAGGCCGAACTCCTTGCCGAGTGCCAGAGCGTTACGGATGTCCTCGGCGCGGTCCGCCTTCACCCGGACCTGGAGTTCCCCGTCGAGGGCCGCTTTCACCGGCTCCGCCCGGAAGCCCGTCAGCTTGCCGGACCGCACGTCGGCGAAGGTCCGCCGGAGCAGGGCCAGCTCGCCCATGCGGGTGGTAGGCAGCTGCTTCTCGGGCGGCGCCGAGGGCTCATCGGGCGTCGGCGGCAGGGGAGGGTGCCACAGGAGGGGCGGGTTCTTGGGCCATTCCCCCAGCACAACCAACAGCGCGCAGGGGTCCGCCAGCACAGACGCGGACGGCTCGCCGCGGCCCAGCTTGGCGACGGCGCCCTGCCCGGGCATGAGGCGCCCGTGCGGCGGCGAGAGGTACGCGGTGGTGACGCCCCCCGAGAGGGGCCGCCGGAACTCGGCATAGACGTCCAGGGCGTCGGCCATCCGCAGTTCGGGGGTGACCGACTCCTCGGTATCGCGCTCGGTCTCGGCGAGTGTGGTGCAGGCCGCGACCAGGCCCGGGAGGACGACGCCTTCGGTTGCGTCAATGACCTGGGCGCCCTCGGGGACGTCAACCGTCGGCCCGATGGCGGCGATCTTCCCGTCGCGAACCAGGACCATCCCCGGCGCGAGCGGAGGGCCGGACATCGTGATGACCTTGCCCGCCTTGACGACCAACGACGCGCCGTCCTGGGCTCCGGCCAGGCAGACGGGAAGTGCCAGGGCCATCAGGACCGCCCCGCCGCGCGCTGCGCGTGCTGTGGCCGACGTGCTCATGCCCTTCATGGCTCCGCTTTACCCGCGGGCGGCTTCTCCTTGTCGGCAGGCGCGCCTTCGGCGGGGGCCTCGCCCCCCTCCGGCGGCTTGGCTTCGTCCCCCGGCGGCTTCTCCTCAGGCGGGGGCTTGCGCTCTTCGAGCAGCCGCTTCAGTCTCTCGTCCTCGGCACGCCGATAGCAGACCTTGCCTTCGATCAGCACCTGGTCTACCCACGTCTGGGCATCGAGCGGATCGCCGGTGAGGATGAGCAGGTTGGCGTCCTTGCCGACCTCGAGACTCCCCACGCGATCGGCCAGGCCGATGATCTCAGCGGGGTACAGAGTGACGGACTTCAGCGCCTCCTCGCGGCTGATGCCGTAGGCCACGCAGCGCGCCGCCGCCATCCACAGGTAGCGAGTCTCGTAGTTGTTCGGATCGCGCTGGAGAGCGAACTTCACCCCGGCGTCGGCCATGATCTTGGGGACGACCTTCATCTCCTCCGTCTCGGTGTCTTCATTCGTCTCCCAGACCACGAGCGCCGAGTCGAGGATGGCGGGCAGGCCCCGCCTGGCGAGTAGACCGGCCGCCTTGTAGCAGCGCGGGCCAAGCACCGGCACGATCTTCAGCTTGTACTCGTCGGCCAGCTCGAAGGCCTTGACGACGTCCGAGGCTTCCGGGCAGTAGACGAACGCGGAGAGCAGGCCGTTCTTCAGGTCAATCATCGGCTGCTTCTGAGGGTCCAATTCCTCATCGAAGGGCTTCTTCGCGGCCTCCGCGTCGGCTTTGCGGTCGGCGTACTCCCCCAGGTAGCGGTCGAGGTCCGCCATGTACTTCCGGAAGCGCGCGAGGTGCGCCATGCGGGAGCTGTCGCCGCGCGGTTGAAGCGAGATCTTCAGGCCCGTGTAGTCGCGGACCAGCAGCTCCTCGACGGTCAGGCCGAAGGTCTTGATGGCCACGCCCGTTCCGCCGAGCAGCGTGTCGTTGCCGGGGATCGCCAGCATCGTTGTGACGCCGTCCCGCAGCGAGTCCTCCATGAAGACGCTCTTCGGGTCCACGCCGTCCTTGGCGGAGACGAAGGGCACCTCCAGAACGCGCTCGTTCGGCGTGCCCATGCCGCTGCTGGTATGGGCCTCGACGTATCCCGGCATCACGACCTTGTCGGCCGCGTCGATCACGTTCGCGTCCCAGGGAACCTCGAGGTCCTTGCCCACAGCCGCGATGCGCCCGTCCTGAATGACGATGATCCCGTTCTCGATGTCCGGCCCGCTGATCGGGATGATCTTGCCGGCCTTCACCGCGATCTTCTCGCGAACGGGTGCGTCCTGGGCGCCCGTCCCGGCCACCCAGGCGGCTGCCAAAGCGATTACTGCCGCACAGCGACTAGCCCTCACCATGGGCACTCGCTCCACTCTGCGCGTCATAGGCGACCCGCCCGTTCACAATGACCTTGTCCACTCGGCTGGTGGCCTGAAGCGGATCGCCGGTCAGGATGACGAGATCGGCGTCTTTGCCCGGGGCCAACGAGCCGACCCGGTCCGCGACGCCGAGAATGTCCGCCGCGTTGGTCGTCACCGCCGCAAGCGCCGCCTCGCGCGGCAGGCCGTACCGATGGGTCAGGACGACCCAGGCGAGAAGATCGACCGGCCCGCCGCCATCCCCCGACCCGAGGGCCACCTTCACCCCCGCCTGCGCCAACAGGCCGGCGCTGTTCAGGCTCACGTCCGGCGCCTCAGACGCCTCCCGCCACGTCCGGGGGTACGCATAGAGCGGCCCCAGGATGACGGGGACTCCTCGGCGGGCGATCTCACGCGATAGCTTGTAGCCTTCGGGGCACCCGACCAGCACGAGCCGCCGCAGGCCGAACTCGTCCATGACCTCGAAGGCGGTTTCGACATCCACCGCCGACCGGAGACTGATCTCCACCGGTAGCTTGCCCTTCAGGGCCTCGGCGATGGCGGTGTCGGACGGCGTGAGGGCCTCGCCCTTTCCCAGGGCAGTCTTCACCCGGAAGAGCGCTTGCCTGAGCAGCCACACGACGCCCATGCGGGTGGTCGGCTGGCGATAGTAGAAGCTCGTGGGTCGTCCCGAGCGAGGAGTGGCGTTGCCCCCCGTCGAGTCGTTCCCCATGACGACCTTCAGCTGGCCGCCCTCCTTGACGAGGACGCTCTCGAGAGACGGCCCGCAGGACTTGATCACCGCCCCGCTGCCCGCGATCACGTTGGCGTTGCCGGGCGCCACGCGGAGCGTCGTGATCCCTAGTTGAACGGCGCGCTTCAGGTCAGGGCTGTCGCGGTCGATAGCCTGAAGCACCTCGAAGTCGGGTGTGATCTCCTCCGACTCCTCATTCGGTTCGCCTCGGAAGGCGAACATCGCGTTCGCATCGATCAGCCCGGGCATGACCGTGCCGCCCTCGACCTCGATCAGGGCCGCTCCCTCCGGGATGGCGAAATCGCGACCGATCCTGACGACCTTGCCGTCCCGAATGAGGACGGTGCCGCCGTCGAGGGGAGGCCCGACCATCGTGATGATGTGCGCGGCCTTCACCGCGAGGACGTCCGCAGCGGAGGCAGGCCCGGCACACGCCAGTGCGGTCACTCCGACGGCCAGCACGCCGGCTGCCATTCGGCTCATTGCGGGACACGCTCGTAGATGATCTCGCCATCCACCACAACCAGCTCGATGGCGCCCGAAAGGTCGAGGGGCTCTCGCGCGGCGACCACGAGGTCCCCGTCCTTGCCGATCTCGAGGCTGCCCACTCGGTCGGCAACGCCGCCGGCCTCCGCCCCGCCCAGCGTCAGCGCGCGGAGAGCCGCCGCTGGGCTCATGCCGGCCCCGACTGCAAGGGCGGCGGACGTCCGCAAGTCGGCCTCCTGTGTGGCCGGGGCAAAGGAGGCAAACGCGACCTTGACCCCGCGTCCCGCAAGCTGCCCCGGTCCGACGAGGAACTTGTCGCGCGGTGTCAGGGCCAGCGAGGGGAGCACCACCGGCAGGTCGCGACCGGCCAGCAGGTCCACGGCCCTCGACGGCGCGCCGCCAAGGAGGAGGGCCGCCTTGAGGTGTAGCCCATCGATCAGCCCCAGCGCCCGTTCGGCGTCCGCGAGGCCGTCGCAGGCGACCTGCGCGATTGCCCCGCCCGCGACGAGCCTCCCAACAGGCCCTTCCGTATCCGAGAGGGCCCCGCGCAGCATGTCGAGCAGCGCGGGCAGCGAGGTCGGCTTCCGATCCCAGAGCAGCGCGGAGGGCCCGACGGTGACCTTGATCGCCGCCTCGGCCTTCAGCACAGGGCTCGGACCGAGCTTGAGCGCCGGACACGGGCCAACCAGTAGGTTTGCGCCGCCCGGCGCCAGCACCAGCGTCGTCACGCCCGATGAGACTGCGTCCCGGACCTCAGGACGATCCATCCAGACAGCGGCATCGACCGGCATCTCCGCCGCCACCGCCTCGACCGTCTCGTCCATCTCCCAGGTCGGTAGACCGAGGGACGAGTGCGGGTCCACGAACCCCGGGCAGACGTGCTTGCCGGTCACGTCAATGGTCCGCACCCCTTGCGGGGCCGTCACATCGCGGCCGACGGCGGCCACCTTCCCGTCGCGGATCAGCACCGCCCCGCCCTCCAGCGCCTCACCCGTCCCGGTCCAGACCGTCCCACCGCGGACCAGCAAGCCCGCACCCAGGGCAACCGGGCCCAGGAGGGCGAGCGTCCCCGCCGCAAGCCATCGCGTGCTCAACCGGCCGCCCTCCTCTCGTAGGCGATCTGGCCGTCCACCAAGACCAGGTCCACCGGCGCGCGGACATCCAGGGGGTCGCCGGCCACCACGACGACATCGGCGTCCTTCCCCTCGGTGAGGCTGCCGATGTGGTCCGCCACGCCGAGGATCTCGGCGGCGGAAAGCGTGACTGCCCTCAGCGCCTGGTCGCGGGGCAGGTCCTCAGCTGCGACGGCCGCGCTCGCACGGACGAACTTCGAGTCGAACGGGTCATCGCCTCCGACGCCCAGAGCCACCTTCACGCCGGCGCGGGCAAGCTGCGCCGCATTGGTGCGGCTGTGCTCGCCATAGCGCAGCTTCGAGGGCGCCACCATGGAGAGCGAGACAGGGGCCACGATCACCGGAACGTTGCGCCGGGCAATCTCCTCCGCGACCTTGCCCGCTTCGCTGCCTCCGAGGAGGATCAGCCGAAGGTCGAACTCGTCCTGCAATCGCAGCGCGTTGAGGATGTCGGCCACTCGGTGGGCCTCGATGAGCAGCGGAACCTCCCGGTGCAGGACTCGCAGGAGCACGTCGGCGCTGTAGTCGGGGCCAGGCTTCTTGGGGCGTTCCGGTTTGTCACCGGGCGGCTTGGGCGGCGGAGGCGGCTTGCCCTCCTCCGCCTTCGGTTCGGCGGTCTTCTGCGTGTAGCGCGTGAACTCGCGCTCGTACTTGCCCAGGGCCCATTCGTAGTCCCGCGCCGAGAGGAGGGCCTCCCGGATCGAGGTGTAGTTGCCCAGGCGATCCAGGGACGAGATGGTCGAGCCGGCGGGCACGCCGATCTGGCCGCGGACAGCTGCGGTATCGAGGAGGATCGGGAGCACGCCCGGCTGGGACGACACCTTGACCACGGCGCTGGCGCCGGCGAGCAGACCCCGACTGCCGGCAGCCACGTGGGCCGCGGTGACTCCGTACGATAGGACCTCCTCAAGGTCCTTCGCATAGGCGTCCAGACCATCGGTCACGCGGAACTCCGGCGCGATGGCGGAGGGCTCCGCCAGCTCCTGGGGGGGAAGGTAGAGGGTGGACAGAGCGTCGATCAGCCCGGGGATGACGGTCTTGCCGGTGGCATCGATCCGCCGGGCGCCTTCGGGCACCACAACGTCACGTCCGACCGCCGCGATCTTGCCATCGGCGACCAGCACCGTCCCCGCGGCGATCGTCTCGCCGGCCACGGTCACGACGGTGCCGCCCTCGATGGCCAGCGGCGTCGGCTTGGCTTCCTCCCCCGCGGCCATCGCGAGCTGTGCGGCCACGAGTAAGGCGGTCGGGCCCATCCGTAGCCTCCGTTAGGGCTTGCGAGGAGGATGGTGCGCCACGCGAGCCCATCTCTCCTTCCCGGCGCATTGCCGAAACACGCGGCTACCCGCGGAGCTGGCCCTGATGCGCCCTGATCAGTCTCGTGTGCTGGGATTCACATCCGCACTACCACTGCACCATCGCATCGCAGTGGTTCTCCACCACCGGAATGGTTGCACGCAAGGGGAGGTCGCTCAGGTGCTCGGGGTGCCGGGGGGAGCCTGTCCCATCCGTAGTTGAAAGTGAAGGAGGAAGGAGCGGCGGTTCTCTCGGGCGCGATCTGGTAAGATGGCGCCCAGGAAGTCCAAACCGAAGGGAGAGAACCGCCGTG
>Ga0194110_10002712_pt1 | contig 22322 bp, 15 predicted proteins | sample TA2Kig1200mmetaG_FD_146192 | JGI IMG/M metagenome (GOLD analysis project Ga0194110, IMG submission 146192) | Freshwater microbial communities from Lake Tanganyika, Tanzania - TA2015032 Kigoma Deep Cast 1200m | ecosystem: Environmental > Aquatic > Freshwater > Lake | place: Tanzania: Lake...
ACATCGAAAAGCCCTGCGGCCTCGCGAACCGCTTTGTGCTCGGCAAGGATGCCGCTGTACTGGACAGGCATGAGATAACCGCCAAAATCGATTATTTTTGCTCCGGCCTGTTCATGCAAGGGAAAAATCGCTGTTTTTTTCATGACGATCAGATAACGGCATACAATTGACGGGAAAGGCAACCTCCTGTAAAAAAGCATTTTACAGGAAAGTTCAAAGCCTTTTTCTTTGTACATGCAATATATGAATCCGGAGGGGAACTTCGAATGCATAGCCTTTCCGGGCAGTCATCCCGCAAGAGAATCACGGTGAACTGAAAAATCGGAACCATCCAGCCACTCCGGCTTCAAAACACCAATCTGCGCGTAATAACCTTGCGGTCAGGAGCCGAGGGCTTTTGCGCTTTTTCTGGCAATTTTCACCGGTTTGCAGAGATGCCTGGGTTCATCCGAAGCCCGACCGCAGAGCCCGCAGATGTATCTGGGCCTCCTGCCGGTCGCAGCAAGGCGTCTGACGTGGCCATGCAGGGTTTTGCCATCGCATTTGCAGAGTTTTTTCATGGCTTGAAGGATCTCCCCATGATGATCGTATCGCCAAGTTCATTCCGGTCGCCCGGCATGACAGGAAAGTACTCGGCAAGAATCCTGCCACAGCGCTCTACGGCATCGGCTATGGCGGCACCCTGTCGCCTGCTCCGGATTCCGCTTATGATGGTATCGACAATCTCCTGCCAGATATGCGGCTCGACCTTCGCGCTGATACCCTTGTCGGCAATGACCCGTACCCGGTGTTCGAATACCGAGATATAGATAAGAATGCCCGTGCGATCGACCGTATCGTGTATGCCGCGCCGATAGAATGCTGCGGCAGCTGCCTGTTCGACCTCTTCTCGCATATCGGCAGCCGACACGAACGGACGTTTGAGCAGGGAAACTCTCCTGAGAAGCTCGTTGATCAGGATAAACAGCACGCCAAAAAGCATGAGAAACATCCACATATCGCGACTGCCGGCAACAAACATAGCGGAAAGTGCAATGGCGAGCGAAAACATGGAACTGCCAAGCAGTCCCGCAGCCGGATAAGCGTCACTGGAAGCAACAACCTTGACGACGATCTCGCCTGAGGTTGTTTTTTCGGCTTCGCGAATGCGCTCCTCGATAAACTGTTTATCCTGTTCCGTAAGGAAGCTGTTGACCGGATCGTTCATATTCTCTCTATAGCCTTTTGCATATTTTCCCTTACCAGCTTCCCGATGCCCCGCCGCCGCCGAATCCGCCGCCGCCTCCACCGAATCCGCCGCCGCCGAATCCACCACCTCCTCCAAAGGAACCTCCGCCGTAATAACCGCCGCCCTGCCCCCCACCATAGATAAATGGCCCCCTGCCTCGGGTTATCTGGCCTATAAAGTAAATAAAAAGTATAATAAGCACCAAAAGAGCCAAAGAAGGGGATCCTCTTTTCTCCTTGACGGGAGCAGCCTTGTATTCACCCTGGACGGCAAGGATGATCGACTCCACGCCTTTCCGGAAGCCGGAATCGTACTGTCCCGCACTGAAAAGCGGAACCACATCGGAATCGACAATCCGCCCGGCAAGCAGGTCGGTCATGCGGCCTTCGAGTCCGTAACCAACCTCGATACGAACTTTTCGGTCATCCCGGGAAACCAGAAAGAGAACGCCGTTATCGACCCCTTTCTGACCGATTTTCCATGCTTCAGCCACCCTGATGGAAAAATCCTCGATCGGATCCCCTTCGAGAGAGGGTACCGTGAGAATCACAATCTGGGTGGACTCCTTCTGTTCAAGTCCGGCAAGCCTCGCGTCGAGATCTGCTTCGACCTCCGGAGAAATCATTCCTGCAAGATCGTTTATCCTGCCCGTAAGCTGCGGCACATCAAGCGCCCATGCTGACGGGACCCGAACCAGCATGGCAAGCAGGCTCAGGAAAAAAAGAATCGGGGCCGTCCGTTTCTGCATAAAATTCAGCAAAACCTAAAATTTCACCTCGGGAACCGCCTGCGCTGCAGCATCGGCTTTGAAATACTCCCTTGCCTTCAATTTGAGCAGCAGGCTGTTGGTCATGGAATTGGGAAACTGCCGGATCGAAAAATTGAATATCTCAACCGCGCCGTTGTAGCGCTGACGCGCAACACTGATACGGTTTTCGGTGCCTTCGAGCTGATTCTGCAGATCCCTGAAGTTCTGGGTTGCCTTGATGTCGGGATAGCGTTCGACAGCAACCAGCAGGCGCGACAGGCTTGATGAAAGCTGGCCCTGAGCACTCTGAAATTTGTTCATGGCCTCGGGATCACTGAGCATTTCAGGGGTAAGCTGTATGGACGTGGCTTTTGCACGAGCTTCGACGACAGCCGTCAGCGTCTCTTTTTCAAAATTCGCGGCCCCCTTTACCGTAGCGACCAGGTTGGGCACCAGATCGGCCCGACGCTGGAGCTGCGATTCAAGATCGCCCCAGGCTCTTTTTACGGCTTCGTCATTCTGCTGAATGGTATTATATCCGCAACCGGAAAGGGAGCCGAGCAGCAGAAAAAAAGCGAACAGTCTGAAAACTATGGGTTTCATGGCGGTCATATTGTTAGTTGAACATCATGTTATTGTATTGATAAAACATCTTACGGATGCAATATAACGCATTTTGCAGGATGCGGGAAAACGCAGGTCAGCTGATCAGACGCTCGACCGTAAAGACCCCCTGTACTTTTTTCAGTTTGTCCATCAGTGTTGCGAGTTTGTCGATATTGCGGACATAGACCATCAGCGTACCGACGAACATGCCGTCCTTGGCATGAAGCGAAATGCTCCTGATGTTGGTATCGAACCTCGATATCACGGACGTAATCTGGTTGGTGATGCCAATCCTGTCCTCGCCTATGATTTTAATGCCGGCAAGAAAATCGGTCTCAACCTTGCGATTCCACGACACCGAAACGATTCGTTCGCTTTTCAGGAAATTTTCGTTACTGACATTCAGGCAGTTCTTGCGATGAATCTTCACCACGCCGTCTGCGGTAACGAAACCGATGACGTCGTCGCCGGGAACAGGCTGGCAGCATTTCGCATAAGCGTATGCGATGTTGCTCATGCCGGCAATGATGACCTCGTTTTTTCCTGTCACGGGAACTTCCGGCTCCTGACGGGCAGACTGAAGGTACGCCTCGATCTGTCGGGTTTCGCTCGCCGTCGGTTTTGCCGCTGATTCCTGGGGCTCCTTTCTCGCGTTGCTCACACGCTCGAAAATCTCTTCTCCGTTGATCTGCTGTGTGGCAAGCGCGCTGAAAAAGTCGGCGGGCGTTTTGATGCCGTATTTTTTAGCCTGCCGGATGATATCGTTATCGGTAAAAAGCCTTTTGCCTCCCGAAAGCAGTTTATCCCAGATGGTGCGGCCTTTCTCGATCTGCATGCGCCGCTCTTCGTTGATGGCGGCCCTGATCTTCATCCTTGCCCGGTGGGTGACGACAAACTTCAGCCAGTCGGGCTTGGGTTTCTGGTTTTTCGAGGTGATGATTTCCACCCGGTCACCGGACTTGAGCTTCGCGTTGAGGCGAACGATCCTGCCGTTGACTTTGGCGCCGATACAGCCGTTGCCGATCTCGGAGTGGATGGCATAGGCAAAATCGATAGGGGTGGCATCAGCCGGCATGGTCTTCATATCGCCTTTCGGCGTGAAAACGTAAATCTCGTCGTGATAGAGGTTAAGTTTGAACCCTTCCATAAAGGATGCCGCCGAATCGGCGTCCTTTATCAGTTCCCGCGCCCAGAGAAGAAAAGAGTCGATAGTGGCGTCGTCCTTCGATATCTTCTCCTTGTAGCGCCAGTGGGCCGCGACTCCAAGCTCGGCAAACTCGTGCATGCGCTTGGTGCGGATCTGCAGCTCGACCACATAGCCTTTAGGACCGATGATTGCCGAATGCAGCGACTGGTACCCGTTGTGCTTGGGTATGGAAATGTAGTCCTTGAAGTGCTGCGGTATCGGCGGATACTTCTGCGTTATGAATCCGTATACAGCGAAACAATCGGCTACGCGCTCGGTATCGACGATCACCCTGATACCGTAGAGATCATGGATGTCCTCGAAGCTCTTGTTTTTATTGCGCATCTTGTTGTAGATCGAAAACAGGTGCTTCGCCCGCCCCTGAACCTCTATGAGAAAACCCTGTTTCTCAAGATCCTCCTTGATGGGCGAGATCATACGGTTGAGATAATTGATGCGCTCTGCCCTGCTCAGCCTGACTTTCTGCTGCAGAAACTCGAACATTTCGGGATCGATGTATTTCAGCGCGAGATTTTCAAACTCGACCTTCATCTTGCCAAGACCGAAGCGATGAGCAAGCGGAGCGTAAATATCCCTTGTTTCGAGAGCGATCTTGAGGCGGCGGTGTTCGGGAAGCGATTCGAGTGTGCGCATGTTGTGCAGCCGGTCGCAGAACTTGATGAGAATGACCCGGATATCCCTGACCATCGAGAGCAGCATCTTGCGAAAGCCTTCGGCCTGGGTAGTCTCCCGGTTGATCATGATGCCGGATATCTTGGTCAGCCCTTCGACGATATCGGCGACATCGGAACCGAGCTCGGCAGCAATATCGTCGTAGGTATAACCGCTGTCTTCGATCACATCGTGCAGCAGGGCTGCGGCAACAGAAACATCGTCGAGAGGAAGCTCTTCGAGCATGATGGTGGCGACCTCCACCGGATGATAGAAATAAGGCTCTCCGGATGCGCGTTTTTCCCCCTCATGAGCCCGATAGCACATGAAGAACGCGCGCTGAACGAGCGATTCGTCGGAGTTCTTGAGATTGCTGCGGCAAAGACGCAGTATCTCGTGCAGTTTTTCGTAATGGTTTTTCTCTATCTGTGCAAGCATATGCGGTCGCTTCCCCTCTTCCTGTATCGGTTATGTTCCTCTATCTATTCTTATATGATTTTATTTCGCCATAAGCAAAACGAAGGAATAAGAAAAAGAGCTATTCTTTTTTCCCGGCCTTGGCCCCCCTTTGCTCGAACTTCGTTATTTCATCGCGAAGATAAGCGGCTTTTTCGTATTCCATGCATTCCGCGGCTTCCTGCATTTCAAGACGGAGTTCGGCCGCCATGGCGTAACACTCTTCAGCGGTGAGCGTACCGATAAGATTCGAAAGCATCCTGTCCGGTTTCGGATCGAGACCGAACCGTTTTCTGCGGTAACGTTCTTCCGCGTCGGCGACGCTGGTGGTATTGAACACCTGCTCCATGGATTTGACGATGGACTGCGGGACGATACCATGCTCCTCGTTGTACAGCTCCTGAATCCGCCGGCGGCGTGCGGTCTCATCGAGCACCTCCTGAATGGAGCGGGTGATGACGTCGGCATAGAGCACCACGAATCCTTCGGCATTGCGCGCCGCACGACCGGCGATCTGCATGAGAGAACGGGTATTGCGAAGAAAACCCTCCTTATCGGCATCGAGAATGGCGACAAGCGATACTTCAGGAAGATCGAGCCCTTCGCGAAGCAGGTTAACCCCGACAAGCACCTCGATATCGCCTGCACGAAGCTCCCTGAGAATCTGCATGCGCTCGAGGCTTTTTATCTCCGAATGCAGATAACGCGAACGTACGCCCGCCTTGCGAAGAAACGCATCGAGATCTTCGGACATCCGCTTGGTAAGGGTCATAACGAGCACCTTGAATCCTCTGGCCATGTGACGGCGGATCTCTTCGAGCAGATTGTCGATCTGGCCCTTCACGGGCCGCACCTCCACAGGAGGATCGAGCAGGCCGGTCGGCCGGACAACCTGTTCGACGATCACGCCTCCGGAAAGCTGCAATTCGAGATCGCCGGGCGTGGCGCTCACGCAGATCACCTGAGGCACAAGATCGAGATACTCGTCGAACTGCAGCGGACGGTTGTCAAGCGCCGAGGGGAGCCTGAAGCCATGCTCTACAAGAATGGTCTTGCGCGACCGGTCGCCGCCGTACATGCCCCGTATCTGCGGCAGCGTGACATGCGATTCATCAACCACGACAAGATAGTCTTCAGGAAAGTAATCGAGAAGGCAGTGGGGGCGCTCCCCGGCTTTGCGTCCTGCAAGGTGCCTCGAATAGTTCTCGATGCCGGAACAGTAGCCAAGCTCCTTCATCATTTCAAGATCGTAACGGGTACGCTCTTCAAGCCGTCGCGCCTCGATGAGGCGGTTATCGGCGCGCAGCTCGTTCAGGCGTCCGGCAAGTTCGTTCTCGATGGCCAGCATGGCCTGCCGCATCTGCTCTTCTCCGGCAACGAACTGGCGGGCCGGATAGATGAACGCATAACCGTCGCGACCCAGCACCTCTCCGGTCTGCATGTCGAAAGTCTGCAGGCTCTCGATTTCCGGGCCGAAAAATTCGATTCTCAGGGCGAGTTCGTCATGTGCCGGAACGAGATCGATGATATCCCCCCGGACCCGGAACTTGCCGGGAGCGGGAGAGAGATCGTCCCTGACATAGTGCAGTGATACCAGTTCCCGGAGAAACTCGTCACGATCTTTTTCCATTCCGGGACGAAGTTCGATGATCTGGGACTTCCACTCTTCGGGCGATCCGAGACCATAAATGCAGCTGACCGAACTGACAACGATCACATCCCTGCGCCCGCTGAGCAGTGCGCTGGTAGCCTTGAGCCGCAGCCGTTCGATCTCGTCGTTGATGCGAAGATCTTTTGCGATATACTTGTCGAGCGCGGGCAGATATGCTTCCGGCTGATAAAAATCGTAATAACTGATAAAATATTCCACGGCATTGTCGGGAAAAAACTGCCTGAGTTCCCCGTAAAGCTGCGCGGCGAGCGTTTTGTTGTGGCTCATCACCAGTACAGGCTTACCCGCTTGCGCAATGACATTTGAAATCGTGAAGGTCTTGCCTGAACCGGTCACTCCAAGCAGCGTCTGCCACCGGTCGCCCCTCCGCACTCCTCCGACAAGCTGTTCTATCGCCTTCGGCTGATCGCCTGCCGGCCCGTATGGACTCACGAGCCTGTATTGTTCGCCGGCCATTCCGTTATCTCCCCCATACGTGTGGTTATCCATAAATACTTGCAGCAAAAAGAACTATTAGCAACGGCTGTTCGTTCTTCAACCCGGAGCAGGCTATCCCTCCTGCGCGTAAAGTATGGTATTTTTCGCCTGTTGCCCGTCGATAGTTGCAATAGTGCCCAGGAAATCCGATTATTATATTTTTTCCAATGACTGTTGTCCATTTTTCACGACAGGGAAAGCTCCCTGCCACAGCGGGCGTAGCCCTTTTCTTTTTTATGCATTTACTATCCTGCACACCCATGATAAACGAAGTGAAACATTCGAAAGAAGCCTATCCGTATACAACAGTAGCCGGAGACTCCCTCCATACAAGAATCTACAGACTCAGCAACGGCCTGACCGTGTACATGAGCCCCTATCACGACGAACCGAGAATTTACACTTCGATTGCCGTCCGGGCCGGCAGCAAGAACGACCCTGCTGAAACAACCGGTCTTGCCCACTATCTCGAACACATGCTTTTCAAGGGAACAGATTCCATAGGATCTCTCGATTACGAAAAAGAGCATGCCGCGCTTGAAAAAATCATCGATCTCTATGAGGAATACCGGACGACAGCCGACCCTGACAAACGGGCTGCCATATACAGGGACATCGACAGCATATCGAATGTCGCAGCCCGGTACGCAGTCCCGAACGAATACGACAAGCTGCTTAACTCGATCGGCGCACAGGGCACCAACGCCTATACCTGGGTTGAACAGACGGTCTACATCAACGATATCCCGTCGAACAAACTCGACCAGTGGCTTACCATCGAGGCGGAGCGGTTCCGCAATCCGGTCATGAGGCTTTTTCACACCGAGCTCGAAACGGTCTATGAGGAAAAGAACATGACCATGGACAGCGACAGCCGAAAAATCTGGGAGAATCTGTTCGAGGGTCTTTTCAGCAGCCATACCTACGGCACCCAGACAACTATCGGCAAGGCGGAACATCTGAAAAATCCGTCGATAAAGAACGTCATCAACTACTACCGCAGCTATTACGTGCCGAACAACATGGCCATCTGCATAGCCGGCGATTTCGATCCTGACGAAACAATCAGACTTATCGACGAAAAATTTTCAATCCTGCAGCCGAAGGAAGTTCCGCCGTTCACTCCTGCCGTCGAAGAACCGCTTGCAAAACCGGTCGTCAGAAAAATAAGGGGACCCGAAGCCGAAGAACTCGTTATCGGATTCCGTTTCAGCGGCGTGAACTCCAAAGAAGCCGACTACCTGACCCTGATAGACAAGGTGCTGTATAACCAGACTGCCGGCCTGATAGACCTGAACCTTAATCAGCAGCAGAAAACGCTCGATGCGGGATCGATGCTCGTAATGATGAAGGACTATTCCGCCCATCTCCTGAGCGCGAAGCCGCGCGAGGGCCAGAGCCTCGACCAGGTGCGGGAATTGCTGCTCGAACAGATCGAACAGCTCAAGCAGGGCAACTTTCCGGACTGGCTGCTCGATGCGGTTGTCAACGACCTGAAAATCGAACAACTCAAAATGTACGAAACCAACCGCGGAAGGGTAGAAGCATACGTGGATTCCTTCATCTGGGGAATGGAATGGAATGATTATGCCGCTTTGCCCGACCGGTTGCGGAACATTACGAAACAGGATCTCGTTTCGTTCGTCAAAGCCCATTACGGCAATAATTACGTTGCGATCTACAAAGAGCACGGAACGGAAAAAAGCAGTCCGAAAATTCAGAAACCCCCCATAACGCCAATCAGGGTAAACAGGGATACATCGTCGAAGTTTGCCGGCGAAATCCTCTCCCGGAAATCGGAGGAAATAGAGCCATCGTTCCTCGATTATCACAAAGACATAGGTTTCCATGACCTCAATGCCGACATAAGGCTGCACCACCTGCAAAACAGGGAGAACGACCTGTTCACCATCTACTATGTGTTCGATATCGGTAAAAACCACAGCAGAAAAATCGATCTGGCGCTCGATTATCTCTCGTATCTCGGCACATCCGCACTTCCGCCTGCCGAATTCAGCCGGGAACTCTATAAAAACGGAGCAAGCTTTTCGGCTTTCACATCCGACGATTATGTCTACCTGAAACTCTCGGGGCTCCAGAAGAACTTTTCTGCATCGATCCACCTCCTCGAACAGTTGCTGACCGATACCATGGCCGACGAAGGTGCACTGGAAAAGCTTAAAGCCGGAACCATGAAGGAAAGAGCCGACGACAAGCTCTCCAAACGAAAAATTCTTTTCGAGGCCATGGCAAGTTACGGAAAATACGGACCGGCCTCCCCATTCACCAATGTGCTCTCCGACAGGGAGCTCGCTCAGATATCGTCTGCGGAGCTGCTGGACGAGATCCGGAACCTCATGCAATACAGGCACCGGGTGCTTTATTACGGACCGGCCACCGCAGATGCGCTGATTGCGGAGCTGCGTACCGTGCGCCGGTATCCGGAAACCTTCCTGCCGACTCCCGTCGCCGATCCCTTCCATGAGCTCGATCAGCAGAAAAACCTGGTCTACGTGGTTGACTACGACATGACACAGGCTGAGGTAATCATGCTTTCAAGGGACGAACCCTACGACGCATCGATGGTACCGCTGGCAACGCTCTTCAACGAATATTACGGAGGAGGCATGTCGTCGGTGGTGTTTCAGGAACTTCGGGAAGCCAAAGCGCTGGCTTATTCGGTCTTTTCGGTATACAGAATGCCGAAATTCCGCGATCGCCACAGTTATATTTTCAGCTACATCGGCACCCAGGCAGACAAGCTGCCTGAAGCTCTTGAGGGTATCAGCGCCCTCATGCGCGAACTGCCGGAATCGCCGGAACTGTTCGCATCGGCTAAAACCGGCATCATGCAGAAAATCGCTTCGGAGCGGCTCACCAGAACAGAAGTGCTCTTCAACTACGAAGATGCAAGGAGGCTCGGGCTCGACCGCGATATCAGGCAGGATATCTACCATCATGTCCCGAAAATGGAACTTGGCGACGTACAGAACTTTCACCTGAAGCATTTCGGAAACAGGAACCATGTCATGCTGGTGCTTGGTGACACTTCAAGACTCGACATGCAGACGCTGGGCCGATATGGCCAGGTCAGGGAGTTGAAACTCGACGAACTTTTCGGTTACTGAACAATACGGAAGCGGCAGGTGAACTATCCGATCGAGAACAATCGCCCTGATGGTTCAATTGCCGCGCTATCCATTAACTGCACAGCCATACCATTATGAAAGTGCTCAGCCGGTATATCTTCCGGCAGTTTGTCACATCGTTTCTCTTTGCTTCGATCGCTTTCGTACTGCTGTTCATGCTGATCGACATGGTGGAAAATCTCGACGATTTCGTCGATCAGAATATCGGCCTGACAGGCATCCTGCACTATTACTCGCTGACGATACCCGCAACGGTTCAGATTACAGCGCCTGTAGCTGCGCTGCTCGCTTCCATTCTTTCCGCAGGCAGGTTTTCCGCATCGAATGAATTGACAGCGCTCGGATCTGCGGGCCTCGGCATGCGTCAACTGATCCTTCCGTTCATGACCGGAGGCGCCATTATCGCTCTCGTCAATTTCTTCAACGCCTCGATTGTCGAACCCGCAGCTGCAGGCGCCAGAATCGCATACAAACGCACCATACTGAACGAAACCCGCAAGGGGCTTCACGACGGATTCAACATCCAGCTTCTCGAGCCTGACGGCAGCGTCGTCACGATCGGATCGTTCGATCCACTCAGCTCGACGGCAAAAGATGTGACTGTCGAGCGATTCGACGGATCCCGTCTGCGCTCAAGAACAGATGCACCCGAAATGGTGTTCAATCCGCAGCTGCAGCAATGGATAATGCCGGTTGCTTCACGACGGTCGTTCGCCGCCGACACAGGCTCAGCGGAGTTCAGCAGCGGCGGCGATACGATTGCGCTTGATGTTTCACCGCAATCCCTCAGGGAACTGAATCTGCAGCCGGAAGAGATGACGCTCGTGCAGCACTACCGCTATCTTGTCGATAAAGCGCGGGCGGGATTTCCGAAGCTTGAACGCGCGACCGTCAAACTGCACGCCAAAATCTCCATGCCGCTGTCGTCGATGATCGTTATTCTTATCGGCGTCCCGCTTGCCACCATGAAGCAGCGCAACGGACGCGCAGCGGAAATCACCCTGGCGCTCTTTATCGGCCTGCTTTTTCTCGGCTTGCAGAGAACCGTAGCCACCATGGGGTATAACGGCATCATCGAACCCTGGGCAGCAGCATGGCTGCCGCTCATGGTGTTTCTGGCCGCAGGCCTGCTGCTCTATCGCAAGGCATCGACATGAATGGCCGTAAGCCACATATTTGCCTCATCGCGCTGATGACGGACTTCGGTACCGATGACACCTATATCGGACAGATGAAAGGCGTTATTCTTTCCATCCACCCGGCAGCGAACATCATCGACCTCACTCATGCCGTCATGCCGCAACATATCGCGCACGGCGCGTTCCTCCTCGGACGAACAATACCGTTTCTCCCGGAAGGAACGATCACGGTCTCGGTAGTCGACCCGGGAGTCGGCACATCGAGAAAACCGATCGCCGTAAAAACGGACAGACAGATATTTCTTGCTCCGGATAACGGACTTCTGACTCCTGTGCTTGCAGGACAGGGTATTATCGCCTGTTCGAGCATCGCCAATCCCGACGTGATGCTGCCGATGCAGAGCGCGACCTTTCACGGCAGAGACATTTTTTCGCCGGCAGCCGCCCATCTTGCAGCTGGTTTTCCATTCGAAAAGCTTGGCGATGCTCTTGACCCGGCATCGTGCGTCACTCTGCCGTTGAACTTCTGTCGCACGGTTGACAACGGCAGGGTGATCGAGGGAAGCGTGCTGTTTACCGACCGGTTCGGCAATCTCGTCACGACAATCGACTCCCCACTGCCAGGCAATCCCGATGAGTGGCACGTCGAAGCGGCCGGACTGCCGGCCTTACCGCTGTCGAGAACGTACGGAGATGTCCCTGAAGGCGAACTGCTGGCTTACGGGGGAAGTTTCGGAACGATCGAGATAGCCGTGCGGAACGGCAATGCGGCCCTGATGACCAGCCTCACGGAAAACACCGGGGTGCGACTTGTTAAAACTGAAAATCCCTGCCGTACCGAAACCGACAGGGATCCGTCATAACGCCGAAAAACGAAACAGCAAAGTTCCCGCCGTTATCAGCTTCCGATATACTCCTTGAGAATCTTGCTGTACGCAGACTGGCGAAGCCTTCTGATGGCTTTCTCCTTGATCTGCCTGACGCGCTCCCTGGTCAGCTTGAATTTCTCTCCGATCTCTTCGAGCGTAAGCGGGTTGTCCATGCCGATACCGAAGTAGGAACGGATGACATCGGCCTCTCGCGGAGCAAGCACGGAAAGCGAACGCTCCACTTCGAGCGTGAGAGAATCGCGGTTCAGACCGTGATCGGGAAGATGACCGTCATTCTGCAGCACATCGAGCAGCCGGTTGTCGTCTCCCTGGGCAAACGGCGCATCGACCGATACGTGACGTCCGGCAATTTTGAGGGTATCGGCAACATCCTGGGAGTCCATATCGAGCAGATTTGCCAGCTCTTTGGTATTGGGATCGCGCTCGTACTCCTGTTCGAGCTGGCTGTAGGCCTTGCTGATCTTGTTGAGCGTTCCTACCCTGTTCAAAGGGAGACGCACGATCCGCGACTGTTCGGCAAGTGCCTGAAGAATGGACTGGCGGATCCACCAGACCGCATAGGAGATGAACTTGAACCCTCTGGTTTCATCGAACCGCTTGGCAGCCTTGATCAGACCGAGATTTCCTTCGTTGATCAGGTCACCGAGCGTCAGCCCCTGATTCTGGTACTGCTTCGCTACCGAAACAACAAATCGGAGGTTCCCCTTTATGAGTTTGTCGAGTGCTCGCTTTGCCCGCTTGTACTCCACGGTATCGACCGGCATATCGTAGCCCGCCTTGATGGCCATGGTAAGTTTAACTTCGTCATCCGCAGTGAGCAGATCGTATTTACCGATCTCCTGAAGGTAACGGTCGAGCGAAAGGCTCTCCCTGTTGGTGATTTGTTTGCTTATTTTCAACTGCCTCATTGTCTTGATACACTCCCTGCAAACCTGTGGGCAGGCATCATGAAGTGATGGTTTTTCCTCTCAACATAAACGGAGAAAATATCCATTTAGAAATAAAATTAAAAAAGGGATTTTACGGAACAGCAGGCCCACCCGCATGTCCGCTCTCCGGCAACTGACAAAAAAACAGGCAACTGCATTAAGCAAGAACCTGAAGGTTAATAGTCAGTTTTTCAAGATTTCTTTCCGCTTCGGCCAGTTTTGCCCGTTCCTTCTCAATCACGTCCGATGGAGCATTTGCCGCGAACCCTTCATTTGATAGTTTCTTCTTCAATGAGGTCACATATGAAGAAATGCTGCCGATCTCCTTCTGAAGCCGCGCCCGTTCTTTTTCGAACGATATTAACCCTTCAAGCTGGATAAAAAGTTCATTGCCCTCCACCACCGAGGCTGCTGCATGTTCCGGCCTCGTAAAAGATTCAGCTATTTCTACGCCACATTTCGTCGCTGCCGCAATAATCTCCCTGTTGGCTGAAAATACGTCGAAAGATCTCCCGTCACGGGCTTTAAGAATCAGGGGAGCGGTACTCGACGCCGGAACGGCGAAAAGGGATCGGAGGCTTCTGACTTCCGAAATAACCGCTCTGGGCAGGAGAGAAAGGGAGATATCGCGATCAAGCCACTCCTGAATCGGATCGGGAATCCGGGAGAGCGCTATCGTACTCTCTTCAGGGCGTCTGGCAATATGGTGCCAGATCTCGTCGGTAATAAACGGCATGACGGGATGCAGCGCTTTGAGCGTTCCCTCCAGGACATGGACGGCAAGAAGAACTGCCCGGCGAGCTTCGTCAGGATCTGAAGACACGGAAAGCGCTGTCTTGAGGGCTTCGAGATACCAGTCGCAGTAATCGCCCCAGAAAAAGTCGTAGACGTTTCTGACGATATCGTTGATCCTGAACTGCCCGAATGCCGAGTGGTAGCGGTCGAGCATGGCGTGGTATTTCGCCATGAGCACATCCTCTTCGGCGAACGTAAAAGCGCCAGTATCGGGTACGAAACCCTGATATGCCTCTTCGAACGTTTCAGGCGAAGCAAAATACTTTTCACGCTGCATGAAAACGAGCCTCGACGCATTCCAGAGTTTTGTGGCAAAGTTCCGGCCCAGCTCGCACTTTTCCTCACCGAAAAGCACATCCTGACCGAGGGGCGCGATATAAATGATGGTAAAACGCAGCGCATCGGTACCATAGATGTCGATCACCCTGAGGGGATCGGGCGAATTGCCGAGGGATTTCGAAAGCTTGCGCCCTTTCATGTCCCTGATGATGCTGGTGAAATACACGTCCCGGAACGGCACGTCACCCTTGAAGTAGAGGCCGGCCATGATCATGCGCGCCACCCAGAAAAAGATGATATCCGGACCGGTGACGAGCGTATCGGTCGGGTAGAAAGCCCGAAGATCGTCGTTGTCACTGTGCGGACCTGTCCAGCCAAGCGTGGTAAGCGGCCAGAGCCACGACGAGAACCAGGTATCGAGCACATCGTCGTCCTGCACCAGTTTGTCGGTGCCGGCAAGATGGCATGCCTCCTCGTAAGAAGAGGCGACCCATACCCTGCCTTCGGGATCGTACCAGGCAGGAATGCGGTGCCCCCACCAGAGCTGGCGCGAAATGCACCAGTCCTGAATATTCTCCATCCAGTGACGATAGGTACTGATCCAGTGCGGCGGATGAAAGCGGATCTGGCCGTCGTTGACCACCTGCAGCGCGCGTTCGGCCAATGGCTTCATGCGAACGAACCACTGTTCGGAAAGATAGGGCTCGACCACCACATCGGCTCGTTCTGAATACCCGACGTTATGTTCGTACTCCTCTATCCGCTCGAGATTGCCGCGCTCTTCAAGATCGGCCATGATCTTCTCCCGGGCATCGAAACGATCCATGCCGGCATAACCGTAACCGTCGGTCATCCTGCCGTCGCGCCCCACTACGGAGAGAATGGGAAGATTGTGGCGCCGGGCCACTTCATAGTCGTTGGGATCGTGGGCCGGCGTAATCTTCAGGGCACCTGTACCGAATTCGATATCGACGTAATCATCCGCAATAACAGGTATATGGCGACCGGCGACCGGCACGACGACCAGTTCGCCGACAAGATAGCTGTAACGGGGATCTGCGGGATTCACCGCTATGGCCACATCCGCGAGAATGGTCTCCGGACGAACCGTGGCGATGGTGATGTATTCGCCGGGACGCTTCACGAGAGGATAGCGGACGTAGACCAGCTTATCCCTCCTGGGCTTCATGATCACCTCCTCGTCGGAAAGAGCGGTCTGGGAGACCGGGCACCAGTTGATGATACGCGTTCCCCGATAAACAAGCCCGTCCCGATAGAGTGCGATGAAAGCATTGATGACCGCCTCGGACGCCCGTTCGTCCATGGTGAAGAGGTTCCTTCTCCAGTCGCAGGATATGCCAAGCTTCCGAAGCTGTCGAAGAATCAGCCCGCCGTACTCTTCGCGCCACTGCCACACATGGTCGAGAAAATCCTTGCGACCGAGGTCATGACGGCTCACCCCTTCCTTTCGGAGCTTTTTTTCCACGACGGTCTGCGTCGCAATGCCAGCATGATCGGTACCGGGCAGCCAGAGCGCTTCGCGACCCTTCATACGGCTGTACCGGATGAAAATATCCTGCAGGGTATGGTTCAGCACATGGCCGAGGGTGAGACTGCCGGTTACGTTCGGCGGCGGCATGAGCACGGCATAAGGCGTTTTGCCTTCTGACAGTACGCGACTGCTTTCGGCGTGAAAACAGCCGGATGCCTCCCAGCGGGCGCTGCTCCAGCGGTTTTCGACTTCCTGGTGGTTATAGGTTTTTTCGAGATTGAACGGCGCTCTCTCTTCGCTCATGATAACGACGGTTACGACTGATGAAAAAAAGTGATCTCCGGACTTATGATCAATCCACCTTTTCAGGTGCCGGACGTTTTTCGAATATCTGGTCGATGATGCCGTATTCGAGAGCCTCGGATGCGTTCATCCAGCGGTCGCGCTCGGAATCCTCCCTGATCTGCAGCACATCCCTTCCGGTATGTTTGGCAAGCAGCTCTTCGAGCAGCTTGCGGATCTTTTCGATTTCGCGGGCCTGGATGATGATGTCGGTTTCCTGCCCCTGCGCACCGCCCGAGGGCTGGTGAATCATGATGCGGGAATGCGGCAGCGATGCGCGTTTCCCCGTTGTACCGCTGGCAAGCAGAAATGCCCCCATGCTGGCAGCCATGCCGACGCAGACCGTCGCAATGTCCGGACGGATATACTGCATGGTATCGTAAATGCCGAGTCCGGCAGACACACTGCCTCCCGGAGAGTTGATATAGATGAAAATATCGCGTTCAGGATCCTCCGACTCAAGAAAGATGAGCTGGGCCATCACCAGGCCAGCAACATGCTCGTCGATGCCGCTGCCGAGAAATATGATACGCTCCCTGAGCAGACGCGAAAAAATGTCGAAAGCACGCTCGCCTCGTCCCGACGTTTCGATGACCATGGGTACCAGCGTATTCTGAATGCCCTGTTCTATAGCGCCCGAATAGAGCTTGCGGGCGTGATGTTCGAAGCCGAAATTTATGTTTGCCATGGCTGGTCAATGGGTTGAGTGAGTGAAAAAGAAACCGTTAAAATACATAGAGCAAACAACAAATCAATCATTGCGGTTCCAATAGGTAATAAACTTGAACGAGAAAACAATATATTTAAAGCCCGAAAAACCAAACAATCGCAGATCATGCAGGTCCGTCTCATCTCGGTTACAACGCCCTGTTTCGACACTGAAAACAAGCCGCTTACGGCAGAAGGACTTATCGCCTACTGCGCAAGGGTTTCGAGCCCGCATCAGGAAAACCTCGATTACGAAAAACTGCTGGCTTACTGCATATCCAACAGACACTGGAGCATTTTTGAAATGGCGGACATGACCGTGGAAATCGTCACCTCACGAGCCATTGCGCCCCAGATACTCCGGCACAGGAGCTTCCAGTTCCAGGAGTTCTCGCAGCGGTATGCCAGAGTGCAGGCAATAGAAACCTATACGCCACGACGCCAGGACAGCAAAAACCGTCAGAATTCGCTGGACGATCTCGGACCCGAAACCATAGAATGGTTTGAAAATGCACAGGCGGAAATTGCACGGATATCGATGGAAAAATATGAGGAGGCTCTCGATAAAGGCATCGCGAAGGAGTGCGCGCGGGTACTGCTGCCGCTTGGAACCCGGACAAAACTCTACATGAAAGGATCGGTTCGAAGCTGGATCCACTATCTTGAGGTGAGAACCGACAGGAGCACCCAGAAAGAACACCGCGACATAGCCGAAGCCATCAGAACCATTTTCTGCGATCAGTTCCCCGTAACTGCATCGGCTCTCGGATGGAGCTGACCCTGCAACTCAGGCGGTGAGCATGCCGGAAAGCCTGACAATATGGTTCTTAAGCTCCTTGCGATGAACGATACAATCGATGAAACCATGTTCGAGCAGGAACTCCGCCCGCTGGAACCCTTCCGGCAGATCGCGCTTGATCGTATCGCGGATGACCCTCGGACCGGCAAATCCTATCAGCGCCTTCGGTTCGCTGAGATTGATGTCGCCGAGCATGGCAAAAGATGCCGTGATGCCGCCCATGGTCGGGTCGGTCATGAGCGAAATGAAAGGGAGTTTTTTCGAGCTGAGGAGGGTAAGTTTCGCCGACGTCTTTGCCATCTGCATGAGGCTTAACGCCCCCTCCATCATTCTTGCTCCGCCTGACTGTGAAATCACCAGAAGAGGCGCATTGAGCTCGATGGCCTTATCGACGGCACGGGATATTTTTTCGCCCACCACAGACCCCATCGATCCGCCGATGAAACCGAAATCCATAGCCGATACCACCAGCGGCCGTCCGCCGGCGTCACCCCAGGCATTCCTGCAGGCTTCGGTTTTACCGCTTTTTTCGATAATGTCGTGAACCCGATCCGGATACTTTTTGGTATCGGTAAAACCGAGCGGATCCCCTGCGCGCAGGGTATCGTCGAACTCCTGATAATTTTCGTTATCGAACAGGATGGAAAAATAGCGATAGGGAGAAATCCTGAAATGATAATCGCAGGCAGAACAGGTATAAACGTGATCTTCAAGCTGTTTCTTATGTATCATCGCGCCGCACTCCTCGCACTTCCACCAGAGCCCTTCCGGCATGTCGAGCTTGTCTGTGGTGCGAATCGAGGGTTTTACCCGTTTGAACCAGACCATTTTTTCTAAATCAGTACTAAAGGTTATACATTAAACCCTAAGATATGAAGTCACCGGCACAACTCAAAAACGGCCTGAAAATGTGAGAGGAAAAGCTCCATGACGAGGAAACATGACTTGCAGGAAAGGCTGCGTTCCGACTTGCAGAAAACAGCGCTGATTACCCTGATCCTGCTGCTTGCCCTGTTGCCGGCAACACTGCAGGGGGCCACAGCTTTCGTGGTATACCCCGACACGCTCGCCCTGCCCGGAAAACGGTTTTCCATCGTTCCCTTCATGAAACCGGCCCGGAAAACCGTCGGCCTTGCGCTTTCGGGAGGAGGCGCCAACGGCATCGCGCAGATCGGCGTGCTCAAAGCTCTCGAAGAGGCGGAAGTGCCCGTCGATCATATCGCAGGCACAAGCATGGGCGCCATTATCGGGGGGCTCTACAGTTCCGGTTACACCCCGGAAGAACTTGCCGTCATTGCCGGCGCCCTTCCCTGGGAATCGCTCCTTGCAATACGTGAAGAATCGCCGCGCGCACGCATATTCCTGGAACAGCAGCGGATACGGGACAGGGCAACGGCCGCCATACGGTTCGACAAGCTCAAACTCATGGTGCCGAAATCCCTCAGCTCCGCGCAGTCGCTCACCGAAACCCTCGATGCCCTGGTACTGAACGCAGTCTACCATGCATGGCCCGATTTCGGTTCGCTGCCCGTCGGCTTCAGGGCCGTTGCGACCGACCTTGTTTCGGGAAAACGCATATCGCTTGCGTCCGGTTCGCTTTCAGAAGCCATGCGGGCAAGCAGCACCGTTCCTGTGCTGTTCGAACCGGTTGAACGCGACGGTTACCGGCTTGTCGACGGTGGGCTTGTTGCGAATCTTCCGGTCGATGAACTCGACTACTTCAATACCGCCTATAAGGTTGCCGTCGATACCCACGGAAGCATGTACTCGAAAAGCGACGACCTCGATCTCCCCTGGAAAGCCGCCGACCAGGCCATCACCATTCTGACGGCCCTTCAGTACCCTGCCCAGCTTGAAAAGGCCGATATGGTCATCGCACCGGATCTTGCAGACCGCATCGCCACCGACTTCTCCGATATCGACGCACTGATCGAAACCGGATACAGAAAAGGCAAGGAGCTTGCCTTGACCATCAAACGGGATATGCAAACCGTACCGCAAAAAGAGTATCGAATCGAAAACCACAAAAAAACCTTTGCGTTCATAACCGGGCAGGCCGATGTCGATGCCGGATACGATGCGATCGTATCCGGCATCATCGAAGACGAAAAACTCCTTTCCGGGGCGTTTGAAAAGCTGCTTGCAACCGACCTGTTCTCCTCGGTCTCCGCACTCCTCGATCAGAACCGGAAAAACGTGACATTCCGCCTTGTTCCGCTCCCGCGCATCGGAAACATTGTGGTGACGGGAGGTCCGGAAGAACCCCTGACGCAGCAGGATATCGACCGGTGTTTTGAACCCGTCATCAACCGGCTCTACACCAACCGTACCGGCACGACGGCGATTGAAAATCTTGTGCGCCTCTTCCGCAAGAGGGGCTACAGCCTTGTCGAACCTGAAGCCATAACCCTTTCAGGAGAAACGCTGACAATCGCAATGACATCGGGAAAAGCCGACAGGATCGAAATCGTCCGGAACAGGAACGGCACATCGCTGACACCGATACAACGAGAGATCAAAGTAGGAACGGAAAAAGCCGTGCGACTTGAAAAAGCGGAGGAATCAACCGCCAATCTCTATGAAACGGGCATGTTCAGCAGAGTATCGGTTTCCGCCGAACGGAACCCTGAGCCCGGCGACAGCTCCGGAAGAGCGCTGACATTCTCGCTTGTCGAAAAACCTTCGTCGGTGCTTCGCCTCGGAATACGGTACGACGAAACAAGCAATGCCCAGCTGCTTCTCGATCTGAGAAACGAAAACATCGGAGGCGACGGCGCGTCGCTCGGCGCATGGATGAAGGCGGGAAATAACAACACGGCCGCAAATATCGAATATTACATGCCGCGCATCGGCTCGACGCATCTGACACTTTTTTCGAAACTCTTTTATGAACAACGCGAATTCGACACCCGACAACTGCGCTTTTCGGAATCATTCGACGGATATTCCGAAGCTGATGTCTCTACCTACGGCATCCAGCGATATGGCATCTCGGGAGCATTCGGCACGAGAATAAGAAAAAACGGACGTCTGTCGCTCGATGTCACCCTGCAGAATGCCCAATCATACCATGATGCCGGCCCGGAGCATCCCCATCTTCGCACCGGAACGATGAATATGCTCTCCGTCGGAAGTTCCCTGACGGTAGATTCGCGCAACAGCGCCCAGCTGCCCACCTCCGGACGGTACACCCATATCGGCTACACGCTTGCCCCGGTACTGTTCGATAACGATGAAATATTCTGGCAGATTGTCGCCGAACATGAAGAAAACATCCCCATCGGAAATGCGCTCACCCTGCAGCTTTCAGGCGCTGCCGGCATCAGCGGCAGCTACCTTCCCCTCTCGGAACAGTTCTTTCTCGGCGGTCCCGGCAACTCCGGCAGCAGACGGTTTGTCGGACTGAAACCCTACGATCTCATCGGCAGCAACATGGCAGCAGCCGGCATGCAGATCGCCTACAGGGCGCCGTTCGAAATCATCTTTCCGACCTCGCTGACCTTCTCATACAATGCAGGCAACGTCTGGCATAAACGGAAAGAAATCTCACTCTCCCGGCTGATACACGGCGTCGGCGCAGGAGTTGTCTGGGACACTCCTGTCGGGCCGGCAAGGCTCACCCTTTCGAAAGCCTTCGCGTTTCTCCGTGAAGAAGATGACAGCCAGTCCTCATCGCTGCGATTTTCCGATACCGTCTGGTATTTCAGTCTCGGACATGATTTTTGAGAAGAAGTTTCTGTATTTTATGCCCTTCATGGAAAATTCGTTTTCGTGAACAAACCCGGCAACGGATGTGAATGAACTGAATAAACCGGTAATTCTGGTCTGCAATGATGACGGCATCGAAGGAGAAGGCCTTCATGCTCTGGCTGCCTCGATGAAGAAAATCGGCAACGTTACCGTCGTAGCTCCGGCGGAACCGCACAGCGGAATGAGTCACGCCATGACGCTTGGAGTCCCGCTCCGCATCAGATCGCACCATAAAAACAACCGGTTTTTCGGATATACCGTCTCAGGAACCCCGGTTGACTGCATCAAGGTCGCTCTGAGCCATATTCTCGACGAAAAACCGGACCTTATTGTATCCGGCATCAACTACGGAAGCAACACCGCTACAAACACCCTTTACTCCGGAACCGTCGCCGCGGCCCGCGAAGGAGCGATTCAGGGAATCACCTCCCTTGCATTCTCGCTGACCACCTATGAAAATGCCGACTTCACCTATGCCGCAAAATTCGCCCGGAAACTGGCCCGGAAAGTCCTGATTGAAGGACTTCCCCCCGATACGATCCTCTCGGTCAATATCCCCAATCTTCCGGAAAAAGAGATCGCCGGCGTCGCAGTAACCCGGCAGGGCAGTTCCCGCTGGGAAGAAGATGCCATCGAACGCAACGACATGTACGGCAACCCCTATTACTGGCTCAACGGCACGCTGAAGTTGCTCGACCGCTCCCTTCATGAAGATGAATACGCAGTCCGGCAGAATTATGTTGCCGTCACGCCGCTTTGCTGCGACATGACCAATCACGCTTTTCTCGACACGCTGAACCGGTGGAACCTGCAAACATAATCTGGTGAACACATACCTGCTCGATTACCGGACGATACTCTCTCCGAAAAAAGGATTTCCTGCCCTGTTCAGGGACTATACCTCCGAAGGAAACGAAAGGAACCGACTGCTTTCGGCAGGGTTCCACCTCGACTACCAGAAGGAAAGCGACTACTACCGGCAGCTCAGTCTGCTTGAATCGAGAA
>Ga0194110_10002730_pt1 | contig 22246 bp, 22 predicted proteins | sample TA2Kig1200mmetaG_FD_146192 | JGI IMG/M metagenome (GOLD analysis project Ga0194110, IMG submission 146192) | Freshwater microbial communities from Lake Tanganyika, Tanzania - TA2015032 Kigoma Deep Cast 1200m | ecosystem: Environmental > Aquatic > Freshwater > Lake | place: Tanzania: Lake...
GCAGATGCACGTAGATTTTCACAGATTCGGAGCCCAAAATCAGCGTTTATCTGCGTGCATCTGCGTCCTATCGGTTTCACCCACGTCAAGTGGGAAATACTCGCAGGTTGTCGTACACGATCCGCATCAGGTTGCCGTCTGCGTTGAAGACCAGGCCTGCGGGAAGACGATTGTCTACCGTCATACGCCGCTCCTGAATTTCACGCTCTAGTGAGTCGAGCGCCGGTCCGATTACGTCCGTCTGAAGAGCAACCTGGCGCTTGTGGACCTGGAGTTCGCCTTTCTCCGGCCAGGTTGTCGCCGACGTTGTACGGGGCGCGGGTCCTGAGCAGCACTCTGCCGTCCGGCCCAGTCAGGTTGAGCACATCCATCTCTTGCTCCTGCCGAATGTCTTCGAGCAAGCGCCGGACAGCCAACAACCGCTCACCCTGGGGGTTCACCAGAAAGTCGCCGACTACGGTGTCCTGAGATAGGATTTGCAGGGCCGTGCAGACCCGGCTGATCTTTGCGTCGTGGATCTCCCAGGCGGCGCGCGCATAGGTACGAACCCGGTTCTCCGCCTCACGAATCGTGTTCGTATTGACATAGTTAATGCTCAACGCCGTCATACAGACAGCGAGGATCACGAAGGTCGCGACAATGCCGAGATTGAATTTCGTCTGTAACTTCATACCGGATACCGATTCTTGCCAGGCGTCATCCTTCGCCACTCCCTAATAGACCACGCACCTTGTCGAGCAGAACGTCTGGGTCCACCGGCTTGTCAACAAAGTCGTCCACTGGCAGGTAGACTTCATCCGGGCCGAAGCGCAGTGAGGTGGTCGTGTGGATGGCGGTCAACATGAGGATCGGTACGTGACGATAGGGAGCATACTGGGACTTGGGATCCGGACTGCGCAGTTGCAGCGAGACCTGAAAGCCAGCCGTGCTCGTCTCCATCATCACATCCAGAATGATCAGATCGGGGTTGATCTGGTGGATTCTGGCGAGACCTTCCTCTCCCGAAGAGGCGACATTGACCTGGTAGCCCTCGGCCTCGAGCGTCATGCACAAGGCCAAAGCCATATCCGGGTTATCCTCGATGATCAGAATCTTGGCCGCAGGCACAAAATATCCCTCACAACTCATCGCACGCGGGACTTCGCCGCAATGCGAAGCCTATCGCTGAAAATACTCCTCCCAGCGATGCAAACTGCTCTCGAACAGACCGCAACTGGGCAACCCTCTTTGGAAGAGCCGGCCACATGTTTCGAACAGCGTGTATTTCGAAGCGAGCAGTGGAATCCCTTTCTCCGCAGCCAGAGCGATCGTTTCGGCCGGCGGTAGCTTGCCACGCACGAAGACGATCGCGCGGATGCCTGCCATGTCGGCCGTGCGCACCACCTGGGGATTGGTCAGGCCGGTCATGAGCAGTGTATCGGCATGTGTGAACGCCAACACGTCGCTCATCAGGTCGGCGCCGCAACCCATCTGCACCTCCGTCTCCAAGTCTATCTGCTGGGATACCGGTTTCCCTTCGATAGCTTCCAGCACATCACGCAATCTCATCCTTTACGCCTCCTCAGCATCTCCTGTGAGATATCACGCCTGACTCAAAGCTCGAAACGACGATATCGAAAGCAACGCATATCATCTTGCCCTGTTCACCTTGACCGCGCACGCCTTGAATTCGGGGATCTTGGCGACCGGATCGAGCGCCGGGTTAGTCAAGAAGTTGGCCGCGCTGTCGGGGAAGTGAAAGGTCATAAACACGACGCCGGGCTGAATCTTCTCGGTGACCTCGGCTTTGGCCCGCACCGCGCCCCGCCGGCTGGCAACCTCTACCAGCTCGCCATCTGCCACGCCAATGCGCGTGGCATCCTCTGGGTGCATTTCCACGCGACCGTCTGGATAGATGGCGGCCAGACCTTGCGAACGGCGGGTCAACGAGCCGGTATGATAGTGCCACAAAACGCGGCCGGTCGTCAGCAGCAAGGGGTACGTCTCATCCGGCAGCTCGGCCGGCGGCAGGTAGTCTACCGGCTGCAAGCGGCCCAACCCGCGTGCAAACTTGCCGACGTGTAGGATCGGCGTGCCGGCGTGCTTTTCATCGGGGCAGGGCCACTGCAAGCCGCCGTGTTCCAGCCGATGATGCCGAATGCCGCCGTAACTCGGCGTCAACGCCGCGATTTCATCCAGCACCTCAGCCGGATTCATATAGTCCCATGCGGCCTGGGGCGCCTCGACCATGGCAGCGGGTAACTCAGGCCACACGGCCATCAGCGTGCGCTGACCCAATTCGGCGATGATTTCCCAATCGGGCCGGTTCTCGCCAATCGGATGGAGGGCCCGCCGCACCAACTGCACCCGCCGCTCGCTGTTGGTGAAAGTGCCGTCTTTCTCGGCGAAAGAGCCGCCGGGCAGCACGACATCGGCCAACTGCGCCGTCTCGGTGAGGAACAGGTCTTGCACGACCAGGAAGTCCAGCGTCGCCAGGCAATGCCGCACATGGTTGCTGTCGGGGTCAGAGAGCGCGGGGTTCTCGCCCAGCACGTACATGGCCCTGACTTGCCCGCGCCCGGCAGCGTTCATCATCTCCACCAGCGTCAGTCCGGGCCTATCGGCCGGCGGGACCGCGCCCCAGGCTGCCTCGAACTTCCTGTGGCTGGGCTCCAACGCTACATTCTGATACCCGGTGTAGTAGTTGGGCAGGCCGCCCATATCACATGCACCCTGGACGTTGGACTGGCCGCGCAACGGGTTGACGCCGCCGCCCGGCACGCCGACGTTGCCCAACAGCATTTGCAGGTTAGCACATGCCACGACATTGCCGTGTCCGCTGGTGTGTTGGGTGATGCCCATTGCGTACATCATTGCGCCGGGTCGGTTGGCGGCCATGATGCGCGCCGCGCGGCGAATCTCCTCGGCATCCACGCCGCAAATCTCGGCCACGCGTTCTGGCGGATATTCGGCGATCTTGGCTTTCAGGTCCTCGAAGCCCTCGGTGCGACTCGCCACGAACTCGTGATCGTAGAGATCCTCGGCGATCAGGACATGCATCAAGCCGTTGAGCAAAGCCGTGTCGGTGCCCGGTTTATGGCGCAAATAGAGCGTCGCATAATCAGCAATCGGAATGCGCCGCGGGTCAGCCACGATCAGCGGAATGCCGCGCTGTTTGACCGCCTGGCGTAACTGCATCCCGAAGACCGGGTGCTGCTCGGTGGTGTTCGAGCCGATGATGAAGAGACACTGCGCGTGCCTGGCGATGTCCTCGAACGGGTTGGTCATAGCACCGGAGCCGAACGATGTCACCAGACCGGTGACGGTTGCGCTGTGTCAGAGCCGCGCACAGTGGTCTATGTTATGCGTCTGCATCACCTGACGCGCCAGCTTCATGATCAGATAGTTTTCCTCATTGGTGCAGCGCGCCGAAGCCAACGCCGCAAACGCATCCCCGCCATGGATTTGCTTGACTTCCGCGAACTTCCTGGCGACCAGGTCGAGCGCGGTGTCCCAGTCGGTTTCGACGAAATCGTATTGCGTATTGTGTAATCCGTGACCATTCCCGCCATCGAAATCCGAAAACCGAAATCCAAAATCCAAAATCGGTTTCGTCCCGCCCTCCAGCAGATACCGGCGCACCAGGGGCCGGCTCAACCGATCGGGGTGATTGACGTAGTCGTAGCCGAAACGACCCTTGACGCAGGTGAAGCCATGGTTGGCCGGGCCATTCGCTCCCGTCACCTTGACGATATGATTGTCGCGAACGTGCAGGTTGATCCTACAGCCGACGCCGCAATAGGAACAGGTCGTCTCGACCTTATCAAGCTGCCAGGCGCGGCCCTTGCCCAGGCTCATCTTGGGCCAGAGCGCCGCGGTGGGGCACACCTCGACGCAGCTCCCGCAGAACTCGCATGGGCTGTCTGCCATCGTCGAATCCATACCGAACGCTATACGCGCCTTGAACCCGCGGTAGACGATGCCGATCGCCTCGACGCCGTTCACATGATTGCACGCGCGGACGCACCGCCGGCAGAGGATACACTTGTTGCGATCCACCTGGATGAACGGATTCGGGTCGTCAATCGGGTAATCGTGCTGCACGCCGCCAGCGTACTCATTGCCCTTGACATTGTACTCATAGGCCAGGTCTTGCAGCCGGCAATCCCCCGTCGCCTCACACGTCATGCAGTCCAGCGGGTGGTCCGAGATGATCAGCTCCAGCACGAACTTGCGCGCCTCGCGCACCTTCGGGGAGTTCGTGTGGATGACCAACCCCTCGGTGACGGGGAAGGTGCAGGCCGGCTGCAGCGCGCGCTGGCGCTCGATCTCCACCAGGCAGACGCGGCACGCGCCCTCCGGCGGCAGCGCCGGATGATGGCACAGCGCCGGGATGTAGATCCCGTTGGCCGTCGCGACTTCGTAGACGGTCTGCATGGCTTCGGCTTTGAGTTTCTTGCCGTCAATGGTGATGTCTACTTTAGGCATACAGTCATTACCTCAGTTCGCGTTCCGAACTATCCACCAATGGATGTGTGTTTAGATGCAACCACGACGATAGCTGAGCACAAGAAAGCTAGAGGAGTTCGCTCTGATTCACATCAGGTATACTTTCGACAAAATCTTCTCCGCACCGAACGATCGGATTGGTTTTTCTAAAGATGCGGACACAAGCAACTATCCAGCCTAAGCTACGATCGCCACTCCGTTTCTTCCATTTTCGCTGACACCCATAAAGTGGTAAGCATCACTCCCGCCGATCACATCAAGAACTTGCTTGCCCGAACCCAGTCGCATGACGAAAAAAGCACTGGAGTGATCTGACCTATTGGTTCGGGACTCAGTTTTTCGCGCACCCAGGTCTCATGATTCGCCTTTATGGCCTTGAGAGCGCCGACATCATAGGTGTATGGCATTCCTCACCCACCACTGCTTCATCATCAAGAGCAGTTGCACGCATGATGAGCTCGCGACGACGTATCTTCTCAATAATCCGGGGAAACGGCGGTCACAGACCGCCTACGAGCCTGCTTTCAGGGGGTCTGCGACCCCCGTCGGCCCCCACTTATTGAAAAGATACTGGCCCACCATAGTACTACCTACTTGAAGGCGGACCATATCTCGCGCTGGATGTCATCAATCTCCTCAGCCGATGGGCCTGGCCCCAAGTCCGCAAGGGCCCTGCGAAGTGACTTACGTGATTTGGGTATATTACCTGGCTTCTCTTGGGCCGACGCGACTCCAGCTATCGAGTGGTTGATCTGACCATGGCCTTCTAGCCACTCAGCAATCACCACATCATAGGAATCAATCACCAACAGATTTTCATCCATCCAATCAAAAAGCGCGTGCCCTTCATTCTGCGTTGTCCTGACCAGAATCATGAACGCGCACTGCTTGGTCTTGCTGGCAGCGATGAGCTTGCGCTTGACGGTCTCGATGTTCTCGTCTGCCTTCTGAATCCGCACCGCGACCGGGCGTCCGTCAACATAGTGTCGCAGGAAGCCATCAATGCCGCTGTTCCTCTCCACCGGCACGGCGTCGAGCGCCCGCAAGATGCGCCGCTCGGCGTCGCTCTTCTCCAGAAAGCCCTCTTCGCCGTCCGTCAAGAGCTGCGATTCGCTTCTGATGGGTTGGCGCAACCGTTCTTCCGCCAATCGCACCGCATCGAGCGAGCTATCTATGCCGATGTAGCTTCGGCCCAATAGCTTGGCGGCAACGAGGGTGGTCCCACTACCGCAAAATGGATCCAAAACGCAATCGCCCGCGTCGGTCGCGATGGCAATGATCCGCTCCATCAGGAGAATAGGCTTCTGCGTCGGATAACCCACTCGTTCCTTGGCCTTCGGATTCAGGAACGGGATGTTCCAGACGTCGGCCAACGGCACGCCCCGCTTTTCCTTGCCTATCACTACATCGCCGCTCTCGTCGCGGCGATACGTGGCCTTCCCTAGCTCGTTGCGAACTCTCGCCTGCAAGATCTGGTCAACGTTGGTCGTCGGTGAGTAGTCTGTATAAAGCGTCTTGAACTTATAGTCGTCGGTCTTGCTGTAGAAATAGATCGTCTGGTGGACGTTGAGCAGCCCCTTTTTGGCGCTCGACCACCGCCGGTACGCCCAGATGATCTCGCTCTGAAAGTTGTCCGCTCCGAACACCTGGTCAAGCAGGAGCCGCAGGTGGTGCGCGGCCGACCTGTCACAATGCAAAAAGATGCTGCCGGTCTCCTTCAGCACCCGATGGCAGGCCTGGAGCACCTCGCGCATGAAGGCGAGATAGTCATCGAGCGAAGCCCAGCGGTCCTCGAAGGAATACTCGGCGCTGTTATCGCGGGTGCTCAACGAATGGGTTTTCTGCGTGAAAAAGGGCGGATCCAGGTAGGCCAAATCAACGCTGGCAGCGCCTAGCGATTTCAGGACTTCCCTGCAATCCCCCTGCAAGACTCCCATTGCTATCCCCCACGCCGGTTCTCCTCGGCGATTTCGGTCAGGATGGCCTTGAGATCAACGCCCGTTCGTTCGTGAACGTAGCTCCAGGCATCATCCCCCATGTAGCACTCTCCGCCGATGCCTCGGTAGACCGTTTTGATCGTCTCCTGGATACGCATCGCCCACCCACGATTGGGGTAGTAGAACATTACCCGAACCGGGTTCAGTCCGTGGTCTTTGATGACCCTGATCCGCGTATGTTCTTTGGTGATATGATCGCCGTCCGTTGTGGCATCGCGCCATTTGATTTCGATGGCATCGTTGCCGATCAGACAGTCAATGCCGAATTGCCGCGGCCGCTGTCCTGAGGTGTTCTCGATCTGCGCAGGCTTCGCATCAGGAAATCTGGCCTTGAAACACAAAAAAGCGGCCTCCTCCAGGAAGGCGCCCGCATACTTGTAGAGAAAGCGACCCTTGTTCTCGTAAACGTCAATCAGTTCCCCTTCGGCATCCGTGATACCGAGTACCTGGTAAATCAGATAATGCGAACGGTCGTCGCTCTGCATCTCTGCGACCCGCGTATCAACGCGTTGCTTCAACAACTGAGCCTGTCGGGCCGCCAGGGTGCGGATCTCATCTTCGATGGTCATGGGTCTGACTTTCGGATCATGCCACCGGAATCGCGTGCACGCCCTTCGACCGCGGCTGCGCGATGACGGCATCCAGGTTGCACGCTTCGACGCACGCGTCGCATTGGATACACTTGAGCAGGTCAATCACATGCAAGCCCTTGCGTTCGCCGCTGATGGCATCCTGGGGACAGGCCTTCTTGCACAGACCACAGCCTTTGCATTTGTCCTCCAGGATGAAGTAGTCGAACAGCCCCTTGCAGACCCCGGCCGGACAGAACTTGTCGTGGATGTGCGCCTCGTACTCCTGGCGGAAGAAACGCAACGCCGACATCACCGGGCCAGGCGTGAGCTGGCCCAGCGCGCACAACGACGCCTCGCGCATGTTGCGCGAGATGCGCTCGATCTCATCCAAATCCGCCGGCGAACTGACCCCTTCGGTAATGCGCGTCAGCACCTCTAGCAGACGCTGCCCGCCGATCCGACACGGCACACACTTACCGCAAGATTCGGCTGTGGCGAAGGTGAGGAAATACTTGGCAAATTCGACCATGCAGGTGTCTTGATCCACCACGATCATGCCGCCGGAGCCCATCGTCGCGCCGGCCGCGGTGAGCGAATCGAAGTCCACCGGCGTATCGAGCGCGGACGCCGGCAAACAGCCGCCCAACGGCCCGCCGGTCTGCACCGCCTTGAAGCGTTTCTTCTTCGGGATGCCCCCGCCGATGTCGAAGATGATCTCGCGCAAGGTGATGCCCATCGGCACCTCGATCAAGCCGGTGTTCTTGATCTTGCCGGTGAGCGCGAAGACCGCCGTACCAGGCGAGCCACGCGTGCCGATGGCCCGAAACCATTCAGGCCCCTTCAGGATGATCTGCGGCGTCATGCCGTAGCTCTTGACGTTGTTGACCACCGTGGGCTTCTGCCACAGGCCGGCGACCGCGGGGAAGGGCGGCTTTGGCCGCGGCTCGCCGCGGCGACCCTCCACCGAAGCGATCAGGGCCATCTCTTCACCGCAGACAAACGCGCCCGCTCCTTCTTTGAGAGCCAGATCGAAGGTGAATCCGCTGTTCAGGATGTTCTCGCCCAACAGCCCATACTCACGCGCCTGGGCCATCGCAGACTTGAGACGGGCGATGGCCAGCGGATACTCAGCACGACAGTAGATGAAGCCCTCGGACGCACCGATCGCATACCCTGCGATCGCCATCCCCTCGATGACGCTGTGCGGATCTCCTTCCAAGATCGAGCGGTCCATGAACGCGCCAGGGTCCCCTTCGTCGGCGTTACAGATCACATACTTGGGCATGGCTCTGGACCGCCGGGCGAATTCCCACTTGAGCCCTGTGCTGAAGCCAGCGCCGCCGCGGCCGCGCAAGCCGGAATCCTTCATGATCCCGATCACATCATCGGCCGACATCGCCAACGCCTTGCCAAGCCCCTGATAGCCATCGCGAGCGAAATAGGCCTCGATGCGCTCAGGGTCAATGATACCGCAATTCCGCAAAGCGATGCGGACCTGCTTGCTGTAAAACGGCAGGCTATCATAAAACGGCAAGGCCCGATGGATCTCTGGCTCTGAATAGCGAAGCCGCTCGATCACGCGGCCGTTGAGCACTGTCTCTTCAACGATCTCGGCCACATCGGCGGCTGCGACGCGGCAATACAGGATGCCGGCCGGCTGGGCGATCACGGCCGGCTCCGATGCGCCGAAGCCGCGACTGCTGGCCGACGCGACTCGCACGTGGTCGGTCAGCCCGCGGCGCGTCAATTCCCCGGTGAACGCCTCCAGCAGGCCGTTCCCCGCGCCGCCAGACACCAGTATCTCGCTGACCAGAGTCGTTGCGTCATTCATGTTGGCTCGGTCCATATGCCCTCGAGACTCCTGACGCGCCCTCAATAGTGCGTCGGTACACGTCCCACGATCCACTTCGTCACCGGCTGGCCCTTGACCAGGTGCTCCTCGATGATGCGCGTCGCCATTTCGAGCGTGACATTGCCATAGCTGATGCGCGGTTGGCCCGCCTGTTGGATGTCAACCAACGGCTCCTTGACGCAGATGCCGATGCAGCCAACCCCCTCGACGTCCGCCTCGATCTGAAGGCGGGCCAGCTCGGCAGTGATGGCGCGCAGAGTGTCGCGTGCTCCGGCTGCAATGCCGCAGGTCCCCATGCCAACGTAGATCGTTGTGCTGGTCCCGCGCTGCGCCGCGAGCGCGTTTCGCGCCGCGTTGCTCACATGCGCCAGTTCCTCGACGCTCTGTAGTTTCGCCATCTTCAGTGCTCCTCTGGCGCGACTTCGCGCAACCTCTCAACCAGATCTTCCGGCTCCACGCGGCCGTAGACCCTGTCGTCCACTACCGCCACCGGCGCCAGGCCGCACGAACCGACGCAGTAGACGATCTCCAGGGTATACTTGTAGTCGGGCGACGTGCCATCATCGCCCAACTCGAACGCTTTCTCGACCGCCGCGACGTTCTTGGGCGCGCCGCGCACGTGGCATGCTGTTCCGTCGCAGATACGGATCAGGTGTTTGCCGCGCCGCGATAAGCGAAACTGAGCATAGAAGGTCGCCACGCCGATCAAACGCGTGACGGGGATGCCTGTGCGCCGAGACACCTCTGTCAGGATCTCTTTGGGCAGATAGCCGTAGGCGTCCTGGATGTGCTGCAGAATCGGAATCACAGCACCCTTCTGGCCGCCATATTGGTCGAGAACCTGTCGAAGCGGCGCCAGATCGAAGGTGGTCGTGTTTTCAGCCATGCTTGATCCTCAAGACCGGATCGCCGGGAAGGTGTAGTATGCTGAACTTTAATCGCACCGGCTGTGTGCGGGCAATGATGCCTGTCATATCGAGAAATCGGCCTCGGGCATCCGGCCAGGTTCGCGTAACTGGCGCAGGTCGGTCGGGCGCCCAGCAGGGATCTGGCCCCGCCGCGCGCCCGATCGCCGGCCGTCACTTCTTCGCCAGCAGCTCACCCACTTTGGCCACCAACCGATCAGGATCAATCGGTTTGTCAATGAATGCATCCACCGGCAGATAGTCCTGATCCGGCCCGAAGCGGAGCGGCGTGGTCGAGTGGATGGATGTCAACATCAGAATCGGAATCCGCCGAAACGCCGCGTACTCCGACTTGGGGTCAGGGCTGCGCAGGACCAACGAAACCTGGAAGCCTTCGGTGGCCGTATCCATCATCACGTCGAGGATGATGGCATCGGGAACGAGCTGCCTGACCATCTTCAGGCCCAGCGCGCCGTTGGCCGCGTGCGATACCTGATAGCCGTTCGCCTCCAGCGGCATGCGCAGCGCCTCGACCATGTCAGGGTCGTCATCAATGACCAGGATATGACCTTTGAGTTCTGTCATTGGGTTCCTCCCATACGTCAAACGTGAAGCGTGAAGGCTGATACGCAATACGCACTACGCCTCACGCCGCGCTTCCTCAAGAACCGCGTCAACCAGCTCCGGCACGGCCGCCGCGACCTCCGGGCTGAGCTCGTCGCTCCAACCGATGCGGCCGGGTTGCACACCGTAAAAGACGATCTCTGGCATCGGCAGGGCCAACTCACGGGCCAGGGCCAGCGCGTCGGCGACCGCGGTACGGTGGAGCGAGAAACGCTCGGCTGACCCGGTCAGCGTCACTTCTGCGGGTCGGAAGCGGACGAACTCGCCGGGATGCCGGCCCATCTCGGCTGCGTCCACGATGATCACGCGGCTTCGGCCTTCCAGCAGATGAAGCAATCCGACGCCTGGCGTGCCGCCGTCCAGCGCCTCGACGCCAGACGGCAACTCACGTCCCATCAGCGCCTCGATCACCCGGCAGCCAACCCCATCATCCGCTTGCAACGAGTTGCCGAGGCCGAGGACGAGAATCGGATCACACAAACTTCACATCCAGGAAGTGCACCGAGCACGAGATACACGGATCATAGGCGCGGACGAGCATCTCCAGCATTTGGCGAATTTCGTCCTGGGGCCGATCAATGATCTCGGGCACCAGCTTCCGCATATCGGCCTCGACGTTGGCCAGGTTCTGGCCGGTAGGAATGATGCAGTTCGCGCCGATCACACGGCCGTCGTCGCCGATCTGATAGTCGTGGAAGAGGATGCCGCGCGGCACCTCGCACGAGCCCACCCCCTCGCCGCCCTTGCCGGGGAACGGCGGCAGCGGCTCTGAATGCACGCCGCGCCCAACCAACTCGTCAATGATGCCGATGGCATCCTCGACGCTGTGCACCATTTCCACCACTTGCGCGGCGGTGTTCAAGAACGGATTGGTGCAGATGGGCTTTAGCCCCAACTCTTGGGCCGCGGCCACCGCGCGCGGGTGCAGCTTATCATAGTTGACGTTGAACCGCGCCAGCGCGCCCACCATGTACGACTCGCGCTTGTGGGCGCAGTGCTTGGCCGATGAGTGCGGCATCATGCGCTCATTGGTGACACGGCGGTAGTCCGACAGCTCATACTTGCCGCCATCGGTCGTGGTGATCACACCATCAATGAACGCGTACTCATCTTCCTTGCGCAGCGCCACATACTCGGTCTCGCGGTTGAATTGCGGCCAGGGCAGCGTCTTGGCCAGCTTGATCGTCTCAGCCATATCCGCGCGCGCATCTACCAGCCGGCCGCGCAGCGCCTTCAGCTCGGCGACCGACGGGAAGTGGGTGAAGCCGCCCACCGCCATGGCGATGGGGTGCGTGTGGCGGCCGCCGATCGCCGCGCACAGATCGCCGGCCAGCTTCTTGATGCGCAGCGCGCGCAGCACCGCATCCGGCGCGATCTTGACCAGTGGGATCACCGAGCCGACGCCCAGCATATCGGGCGCGACGAGCATGTAGACGTGCAGCACGTGGCTGTCGAGCATCTCACCGTGGAAGATCAGCTTGCGCAACAGCGCCGTCTGCTCCGACAACTCGATGCCCAGCGCGTTCTCGGTAGCGCGCAGGCTGGCCGTCGCGTGGCCCACCGCGCAGATGCCGCAGATGCGGCTGGTGATGTGGCTGGATTGCGTGTAAGGCCGGCCGCGCAGCATCGCCTCGAAAAAGCGCGGGGTCTCGACGATATCGAGCCGGCATTCCTCCAGCACACCGTTCTTGGCATTCACCACGATGTTCCCGTGTCCCTCGACACGGGTGATATGGTGGACTTCGATGTTGATGTTGGTCACTTCTGCAACTCCATCTGCTGATACGTCCCGAACATCGTCCAACGCGCCAGCATGTCATCCACAGTCAGGCCGTACTTGACCAACACATCGCTCATCGAGTTGCTGTTGGGATCGGGAATCAAGCCGCGGCAACCCTCGCAGCCGTCGCCATAGGTCGGGCAGATCGCGCCGCAACCGGCCCGCGTGACTGGCCCCAGGCAATAGCCGCCTTGGTGGAACAGACAGACGTTTTCTTTGCGTTTGCACTCCACGCACATCGGCCAATCGGGAATGGGCGGCTTGCGCCCCATCAACAGCGCCTTGACGACCTCGATGAACTCCTCGCGCTCAATCGGACAGCCTGGGATGAACGCATCAACCTTCACCACCGCGCTGATCGGCCGAGCGGCATAGGTCTCATACCACTCAGCCTTGTCGCCGTAGACGTAGCGGCGCACATCATCAAGCGGCATGGCGTTCTTCATGGCATTGACGCCGCCCAGGTGTGCGCACGCGCCCAAGGCCACCAACACAGCGGCCTGTTCGCGAATCTGCTTCAGGCGGGCCTCATCGCTCTGCCGGCTGATCGAGCCCTCGACAAAGGCCACCGCGTAATCCTCGCCCTTCTCGGTCATCGCTTCACGGAACTGGACGATCTCGACCGCGTCGAGCAGGTCAACGTGCGTTTGCAAGCTGTCCACGACGGTAAGCTGGCAGCCTTCGCACGAGGTAAAATCGAAAAACGCGACTTTCGGCTTCATCAGATGGCCTCCTCGACGCCCTTGATCTGGGCGTAGGTGAAGGCTGGCCCTTGTTGGCAGCAGTACAGGTTGTTGATCTGGCAATGGCCGCACTTGCCCACGCCGCACTTCATGCGGCGCTCCAGCGACATCCAGATCTGCGACTCGGGAATGCCCTTGCCCAGAAGTTCCATCAACACGAACCGGTACATGATCGGCGGGCCGATGGTCACCGCCACAGTGTTGCGCGGGTTGACCGTGATCTTCTTGAACAGGGTCGTGATGACGCCCACGTTGCCGGTCCACAGCGGGTCGGGACGATCCACCGTGACGTGGAACTCGATATCCCCGCGCGTACTCCACGCCTGCAGCTCGTCCTTGAAGAGCAACTCATTGGGATTGCGCGCGCCATAGAGGATGATCACGCGGCCAAAGGCGCCGCGCTCGTCCAGCACCTGGTTGATCAGGCTGCGCGCGGGCGCCAGACCCAGGCCGCCGGGCGCAAAGAGCATATCCTTGCCGCGCATCTTGTCTACCGGGAAGCCATGCCCGAACGGCCCGCGCACCCCAATCGTCGCGCCAGCGGACAGGCCGTGCAGCGCCTTCGTGACATCGCCCACCTTGCGCACGCACAGCTCGAAGGTCCCGTTGCTACGACTGGGAGACGAGCTGATCGAGATCGGCGCCTCGCCGACGCCCAGAATGCTCACCTCTACGAACTGCCCCGGCTCATGGCCGAGCGATTGACCCCACGGGAGCTCGACTGTAAACAGCTTCTCCAGGGCGGTCAACGACTCAACCCTGGCGATCTTCGCGGGGCTGGGAATGTATATCGAACCGATGGTTGGTATTGCCATACTTGTATCTCCCTATCGGCCACGAACTACGCGCAATCTCCTTCTGCGTGCGATTCGTGTAATCGGTGGCCAGAACAGACTAGCTCGCGTGCGCCTTATAGAGCGCGTTCCAGACGCCGACAGGCGTGATATCCACCAGACAGGCGCGCGCGCAGCGACCGCAACCCACGCAGCCCAACTCGCTGTGCATGTCAGGGATATACTTGCCCTTGCGGAAAAAGCGATGGCGCTGGCGCTGGGAACGCTTGTGCCGGAAGTTCTCGCCGGTCGCCACGCGTGCAAACTCGTCGAGCTGGCAACTGTCCCAAAGGCGGATGCGCTCGCCGGTCTTCCCATCCAATGCGATGCGATCTGCCACATTGAAACAGTAGCAGGTGGGACACACCAGGTTGCACGAGCTACACGCCAGACAGCGCTGCCCCAATTCATCCCAGAGGGGGTCTTTGTAGCTGAGCGCCATCAAGTTGGGCAGCTCGGCGCCGTCGAAGTCCAGCTTGTACGGAAAGCGCGGCCACTTCTCTGATAGCACCTGGTTCAAGAGCGCGACGTCAGCCTGGTCTGCAGGCCGGGCTGCGCTGTGGACGCTGAGCAGCGTCTCACCGGCCGCCGTGGCCGTCTCCACCGCGTATGCCTCGCCCAGGTCAATCAAGTGCAGGTCGAAGCCCTTCTCGGCGGTCAGCGTGCCCATGCTCTTGCAAAAGCTGTGCTCGTCGCACGGCTGCAGGCACTCGATACCGATGATCACCGTGGCGGCGCGACGCTTCAGGTAGTGCTCGTCGCGCTGTCCCGTGGCGAACACCGCATCCAGCAGGCTCATGGCATGGATGTCGCACGTGTGCGCGCCCAAGATCACGCGCGCGCGTGTGTCAAAGGCGGGCGTCGCCGACAGGCCTTCGGACTCGCTGGCTGATCGGCGGCCAAAGGTGAAGAGGACCTCTTCCTGCGGCAGCAGGTACTTCTTGGGCGGAAGGATGGTGGTGGTGTAGTCCAGACGCAACTGAGTGTAGTCGGTGATCGAGTCGAAGACGAACTGCCCCTGCTTCGCGCGCGGGCCGACTACCTCATACTGCTGCGCCAGGCTGGACACAAAGCCTGCCATCGCTCCCTTGTCTATGATCTTCAATGTCATCCGACCTCCCTTGGGAAATGATAACTGCGTGTTGTCCGCGGGGGCAATCGTCGCAGTGTCTGTAGCTGCCTGGTCCGCGCCCGCGGGCAGGCTGAAGGTAAACGTGCTCCCGCGGCCAGGCTCACTGACGTTGGCTGAACAAGGGTCTTAACTTCTCGCAGCCGGCCGAATTGCAGCAAATCGGCCAACAGAGCTAGTTGCTCTTGCGCCCGAGCCATAGCCTTTTCGAGTATCTCGCGTTGCTTCCCCGCCAGCATGGGCGGCACATAGCCGCTAAGCATGAGCTCCAGGTAACTATGAATGGCGGCTATCGGCGCTTGCAGTTCGTGAGTTGCCAACCGAATGAACGCCACCTTGGCCTTGTCAAGCTCTTCCAGCCGGGCCTTCTCTTCGGCCAGTCGCTGCGCCTGGGCTTCGATCGCCTGGAGCCGTTTGGCCTCCAGCGATAGCCGTCGCCGTTCCAACCCTTGATTGACCGCCAGCAGTAAGTCGTCCGCAGTGAACGGCTTGGTGAGGAAATCGTAGGCGCCTTGCTTAATGGCTCTGACCGCTAACTCAACTGTGGCATAGCCAGTAATGACGATGCAGATAGTTTCCGGGTCGTGCGCGTGAATCGAGCCGATCAAGTCAATGCCGCTGATGCCGGGCATCATCACATCGAGCAGCACGAGGTCATAACCGTTCGCCTTGACCCACTCCAGACCCTCACTGCCATCCGCGGCGATGTCCACCGCGTAGCCCTGGGGCGTCAACGCACGGCGACAGCCCTCGCGGATGCCGGGCTCGTCATCAATGACCAGGATTCTGGCGCGTGCAGTCATGACAGGTTGTTGCACTCGGTATGCGACTTCATGAAAAGACCAGCCGTCCTATCACAGCCTGACGCCTCACCCGATCAGACCGCTCGACTTCTCCGAACGGCCGGCCGTCGCGGGCTGCTCCAGCGGTCCGCCGGTCGTCGGCAGTCTAACCGGCAACTGAATCGTGAAAGTCGCACTGGGGACCGCCGGATCGAGCGACATGAAGCCCCACTTGACGCCCGCCGGAAAGCCCGCACCCCCGCGCCCGCGCAGTCCCGATCGTTTGACCATTTCAACCAGCGCGGCAGGGGTGTGCTGCGTGAGTGCAACGCGCACAGCCTCGTAGCCTCCGTGCGCCAGGTAGGTGGCGATCTTCTCGGAGTCGGGGCGGCGGATGTTGCGGGTGAGAATGGGTTCGAACTTCACGCTTCACGCTTGACGATTCACGCCTGACGCAACCTCTCCAGCAACGCGTCAATCCTCTCCGGCGTCATATGCTCATACAGATCGTCGTTCACACGCAGGACCGGCGCGGACCCACACGCGGCCAGGCATTCCACCACCTCGAGGGTGAACCGGCCATCCGCTGTTGTCTCGCCCGGCCCGATCTGCAGCCGCTGGCCCAGGTGTTCAAGAACCGGATCGGCGCCGCCCACAAGGTGACACGACAACCCCTCGCAGACCTGGATGCGGTAGCGGCCCTGCGGTTGCAGCTTGAAAAGGGTGTAAAAGCTGGCGGTGGCGTAGACTTGACCGGCCGGTACGCCCAGCCGGCGCGCTGCCCGCTCGATCGCCTCGGAGCTGAGCCAACCATATTGCTCCTGGACGATATAAAGCGCGGCCAGCAGCCTCGCCCGTCTGGCTGCTGGCTCATCCGTGATCACTGGCTGCAGATTCACCACTGCGTCGCTGCCCCCCATCGGGCCTGGCCAGACTCATCGGGCAGATCGGCCATCTACCCTACACTCACGCCTGCTGGCGCGCCGCTCTCCGCGCATGTGACCGGCCCGCTATTGGCCCGCGGCCAGACACAACGTTTGCGCGGACCGTGTAGACGGTATCACGAAGCCAGGTTCGCGCCAATGACGTTGGTCATATCGCTGTTGAGGAACTACGGAGGAACCCGGGGGCCGCGCTAGAACGTCGGTCAAGTAATGCTATCGGGCGGTTAGAAACCGCTGCAACCAGCGCAAAGCCGATCCTTCGACAAGCTCAGGACAGGCTCTTCGTCGGCTGAATTCAGTCGCCGCAGGGCGACTTCGCAGGGGTGGCAGCGACCTCGGTCGCCCGTGACGGACTACTTGACCGGTGCTCTAGGGGCACTGCACGAAGCCCTGCGCCCACAGGCAACCGCCGCACGTGGGGAAGGTGTTTTCAGTGCAGTCCATGGAGTTGCCGGCAAAGCGTTCGCAGCCGCCGCAGGTGGTACAAGGCGAAAACGGGAACCGGCGCAGTTGGCCGCGATGAGCGGCGAACGCGGCAGACTCCCACAGAGCGCGAAACGAACTCTGACCGATGTTGCCGAAAGAGTGATGCGCGACCTCCTTGCGCCGGCCGCGCACGAAGACCGGGTGAGCGTGCAAGAGCTCCAGGCAAGGGCTCAGCTCGCCATCCCAACGCACGGCCGCGTAGCTTTCCTGAGCAAAGCGACAGTAGTCATTGCGCGCACTCAAGCTGCCATCCAGCAGGCTGATGCTGGCGGTTGAGGTGAACACCTGGCGCAAAGGCTCCAACGTTGCTCCATCCAGGTCGAGCTTCGGCAGGCTCATGGTCGGCACCCAGACCGAGGAACGATAGGCGCACGCCGTCAGAGCATGTCCGTAGAGGATTTGCCCTTCCATTTCGGCCGTGTGCGGGATGACGTTGGAGACCTGGATGCTCGACGCGCCGACTGCCGCGGCCAGGGCCGGCAGGTGAGGCAAGTCTGCGACATTCTGCCGCATGGCCACAAAAGCCAACCCGACTTGCGGGTTGCTGTGACGCGTGGCCTTGCGCAGTTTGATCCGATACAGATCGCGCAGGTTCTCCACCACCTGAGCGAAGACGCCCTCGGGCCGGATGGCTGCGTAGCTGGCCGGGGTCAAGCCGTCCACCGAAACGACCAACCGATCGAGACCTAGCTCCACCAATGCGATCGCCATCGGCCGATCAAGCAGCATGGCGTTGGTAGTGACTTCGACGCGCAGGTTCGCAGCCTTCGCCAGCCGCACCAGCTCCAAAAAGTCGGGGTGATAGGTTGGTTCGCCGTAGCCGCCCAGGTGGATGATCGGCGCTGGCGAGAAATCGCGCAACTCCTCGATCAGGGCGCGGAAAGCGGCCGCCGGCATACTGCCTGGCAGCTCGCGCCATGCGCCGCGCACACACATCGTGCAGTGCAAGTTACAGGTCGAGGTGAGCTCGACGTAGAGTTTGGTGCAGTGATCCATGTCGGAGATCGCTCAGAAGCAGTCTTGCGCAGGAGCATTCGCGGCCGCGTTCAAGGAGTCGCCCTGGCTTGCGACGTATCGGCGCCCAAAATCACCGCCAGATCGGCATCTGGCGAAGGCGCTTCAGAGCGGATGTGGTCGGGGGGAATGCCGAAGCGCCGGATGAGCGCCTCGCGCGTGAGCGGCTTGGCGTTGCCATAGGTGATCAGCCAACTCTTGGTATAGTCTGTGCGATCGGCGTTGCCCACAGCCGACACGGTGAACCCTTCGGCGCTCAGTGAGGTTGCGGTCTTGGCCGCCAACCCCTCTTCACGCGTGCCGTTGAGCAGCACCACGCGCGCCGCCTCAGCCTGGAGGCGCTGGCGAGCCAGCTCGGCCGCCGAAGGGCCGGCCGGCGCATCTGCGAAGACGGCCGCGGCTGCCGCGCGCAATCTGACCATATCTGGCAGCAATACGAAACCCCATTCGGGATCGGTGGTTTCCGTGCCCATATTCCGGTCAATGACCAGCCGCGCCGGGTTCTGCAGGTTCATCTGACCCGCGGCTCGCGCCAGGGTGATGGCCCGCTCCACCGGCATGTCGGTTTGGATCGAGTTCGCCAGGGCAATCGCCAGGCCGGGCAAGCGCGGCAAGAGAGCGGCCAACTGGCCGGACTGCATGACCTTGTTCTTGATCGCGATGATCACCCGCTGCTGCCGGTCGGCCCGGCCGTAGTCATCATCCACATGCCGCGTGCGCGCGTACTTCAGGGCCAGGGCGCCATTCATGTGTTGGCGTCCAGCCGGAATGTAGAGCGGGTCGTAGCCATAGGCTTCGTCTGGAAACAGATCGTCGCGAATTTCCTTTGGCACGTCAATGTCAATCCCGCCGATCTGATCTACGATCTGCCGGAAACCATCGAAATTGAGTCGCACGTAGTAGTCAATCGGATAGCCGATCAACTCCGCCACAGTCGCGCGCAGCAAGGCCGGGCCGCCGCCGGGGTATTTGTTCGCCTCGCCCCAGAAGTGCACCGTATTGATCTTGGCGCTCTTGTTCCAGCCAGGAACCGGCGCCACCAGGTCTCGCGGCAAAGAAAGCATGCCGGCTGCTCCGGTGCTCGGATTGATCGTGAGCACCATGATGGTATCGGTGCGCGCGACCTTCTCGTCCGGCCGGTTGTCCACGCCCATCACCAACACCGTCACGCGGCCGGTCACAGCCGGCGCAGCCTCCTGCGGCCGGCCGGCGGCCGGCTGAAAGAGCCCTGGCAGCGAACCGCTCTGTTGTCCGCTTGCAGAAGGCGCGGCGCGCACCAACGCAGGGAGATTGAGCGGCGGCAACTGCGGGATGGCCGCCAGGGCCGTCTGTCCCCACGCCAAAAACAGATAGGCAACGTAGACGAACGCAGCCAGGAAAAGAGTCAGGAGAAACCCGAGCAGCAGGCCTGACCAGATGGCTGAGCGCGGGCCAGGATGACGCACCCGCCGATTATCGTATGTCTTCATAGTTCGTGTTCAAGCCACATCCACGGCCCACCCATGAGCAAGCCGTATATGACGTTATCCTCGTAAAGTCGCCATGCACCAGTTGGCCGCTGCGGCCTCACCTGGTTGGCGCAGGCGCGGCCGCAGGCTTGGGCAGATCTGCCTTGTAGAGCGCGTCGGCCGTGAGTATGTAGAGCTTGTCGCCTGCTTCATCCAGAAAGACGTCACGCATCTCGCGCAGTTCCCCCTGGCTCGGCCGAAGCTGCCGCAAGAACTTGCCTTCCTTGTCGAATTCGACGATGCGGCCGTTGCCGGCGTCAGCGATGTAGACCTGGTTGCCGTCCACCGGCGCGACGACGGCTGTGGGCGCGCTCATGGCGTCGGGCAGGCCCCGCAGTTCAAAAGGCTTCGACTCGCCCACGAAGAACTTCAGCAACCGGCTGTCGGCCATCAATAGCCAGATGTTGCCATCAATGGCGATGGACTGGATGGATGCCATATCCACCGCGGTATTGGCCGTGAAGTACTTCTCGGGCGGGTTCTCGAAACCCTTATCGCTCGGCCGGTAGCGCCAAACCATATTGATCTTGGTATCCACGATGTAGAAGTTGCCGCCATAAGTGGCTACCAACTGCGGCAACCCCCATTGGTCGCGACCTGCCAGCGGCACGCGACTGGTCTTGTACGTTACGTCGAAGCTGACCAGGCCGCCGTTGGTGTCCAGGGCCAACAACCGGCTGCGCTGATTGCCCACGGCGTCCATCCAGGCGATGTCGAGCAGGTCGCTCACCACCAGATCCCCGACCTGATCGCCTTTGCGGAGGATGACCGGCTTTTCGGCCGGCGTCACGCTCTCTTTGAGCTGCCCGAAGACGAAGCGATAGATTTCGCTGCGGCCGCGGTCGAGCACGAAGAGCGAGTCGCCGCCCGCCACCACCCGCTCCAGGCGACGATTGCTCTCTTTGAACTCCCACAAGAGGATGACGCTGTAAAGCGGTGTGACGTGATCGACGCGGTTCAAGCTGTCGGAATAGCGGGTTTGCAGCCTGGCCAGCTCCGCATCGGCGGGCCGCACTGTGCGAGCCTTGTCCAGGAACTCCCTGGCGGCTTTCAGGCGGGCCCGCGCCAGCGTCTCGTCGGTCAGTTTTTCGGCATCTGCGATCGCCGCAGCCGCGCCGGCCAGCGTCTGCTGGAACTGCTCCTCGGCGGCGCGTGTGCGCAGCCACAGCATGCTCAGCACAATCACGGCGACGATCAGCGGAATGACGATCACCGCCAGGATCAACGGCAGCAGGCTGCGCTTCGGCGGCCGATCCGTCTCACGACTCACAGCTCGAGGCTCGGCCGCCGCGCGTGACGCCTCCCCATCTCGCAGAGAGGCCGCAGGTTCGGCGGCCGGCTCGAGTGGCGTTTCCGGGGCCGGCATCGCGACCCGGCCGCCGAAAACGCGCAGACCCTCGACCAGCCAGGTCGCGCCCGCCGCCAGCCCCCGGCCGGCGTCGCCAGCCGGCTGACCATCCGCCGTTGCACCAGGAAGGCGGATCGCCGCGGGCGCATCCTCGCGCACCTCGGGGATTACTGCGCCGAAACCCACCATCAAGGCGCTCAATTCGACTGTGCCTGCCAACTGCCCCAGGTAGTCGCCCGCCAGCGTCACGCTCTCGGCTGCGGCCGCCACAGCCAACGCCTCTGGCGCAACCCGGTCCAGCCAATCGCTCTGCGCCAACAGCAGGATGCTGCCCGGCTCGACGGTCGTCTCGAAGAGCTGCACCTCTGGCCGCTCCCTGCCGCCGAGCGCCGGTCCGCTTGGGCCTGGGACCGCAGGAAACTGATCCACCGTTTTGGGATGGCTGACCAGCGCCAGCGTGGGGCCCGCCTGCGCGATCATCAGCTCGCGGCCTTGCAGCGCAGCGCAGGTGATCCCGGCGCGCCAGTCAGCCTCTGGCAGAGCCTCGTTGGCGCGCACCAGGGCGCTGTGCGCGCCGCTCACCGCGCGCGCCAGCGCGGCCGGCAACGCGCCGCGCGCCTCGTAGAACGCAGTTTGCGCGGCGTTGAGAACCTGCCGGTACAGCGCGGCATGACCGCCGCCGCTGCCAGTCACCTCCACCAGCATATACAGGTTCCCGTGCTCTGCGCCGGGCAGATCGGCTGCTGGCTCGACGGCCCGCACGTTGATCGCCCGTGCTTGCGCGCGGCCGCCGGCGCTACCGAACTGACCGATGGTGGTACGTAGGGAATCAGGCATCAGAGGCTCCTTGTAAGGCCATCCGTTGTCGGTACCAAATGGCTGATGGCTGACCGTTGATCGGTGGAGACCTGTCAGGTCTCAGTAGATCACAATTGCTCAGGCCGGATCCGTGATCCGACGGGTCATGAACCCGCTTGGAACATGAATCTGTGATCTACTGGGTCTCCATGACGCACACTCAGCGGCCATATCCCATACGCCAGATTGTAAGCCAGTGCGCGCGTTTTGTCAACCGTTTGGCTCACGCGTAGCTTTCGGCTATAATGGCTGCGAAGATCCGTTCGGGGTATCCTCTCAATAATCCGGGGAAACGGCGGTCACAGACCGCCTACGAGCCTGCTTTCAGGGGGTCTGCGACCCCCGTCGGCCCCCACTTATTGAAAAGATACCGTTCGGGGGTT
>Ga0194110_10002735_pt1 | contig 22220 bp, 27 predicted proteins | sample TA2Kig1200mmetaG_FD_146192 | JGI IMG/M metagenome (GOLD analysis project Ga0194110, IMG submission 146192) | Freshwater microbial communities from Lake Tanganyika, Tanzania - TA2015032 Kigoma Deep Cast 1200m | ecosystem: Environmental > Aquatic > Freshwater > Lake | place: Tanzania: Lake...
TTTTAATCTTAGATGAAATCTTTGATGGGTCACTTGACCAATCTGGCAATAGCGACCTTGGATGGATTCTAAGAAGCTTTGATGATAAAACAAATGTGTTTGTTATTTCTCATCGAGAAAATATGGCGGATAAATTTGAAAGATGCTTAAGATTTGAGAAGCATAAAAATTTCTCATACGTCACTGACGAAATATTTGATTGACTTATAGGGGGTTGCTTCGGCACCCCCTTTGCCGTATAGTAGGTTCAACAACGCAAGAGACCAATGCTGAACATGGAAGTCAAGGGCAATCTTGCCCGACTCCTCGCTACCGAAAACCTCATCGTTGAGCATCGCAAGGTTGAGACCGCCATGTTCAATGTGAAAGACCGTGTGCTCACGCTGCCTATGTGGGATGTGGCATCGCCCAACGTCTACGATATGCTCGTGGGGCATGAGGTGGGTCATGCTCTGTATACGCCTGACAAGTGGGGCGCGGACTATGGTATCCCCCAATCCTATCTCAATGTCTGCGAAGATGCTCGCATTGAGAAAATGATGAAGCGTAAGTTTCCTGGTCTCGCTCGCAACTTCTACACTGGATACAAAGAGTTGCATGATGCTGACTTCTTTGAAGTTGGTGAGCGCAGCATGGATTCCTATCAACTGATTGACCGTATCAATCTTTACTTTAAGATTGGCGTTCATGCTGGTGAGGTATTCACTTGGAAACCTGAAGAAAAAGTTCTGGTTGATGAACTGGAAGTTGCAGAAACTTTTGATGAAGTTGTAGAAGTTGCTCGTAAGATTCTGCAGTATACGCAGGAGCAGCAGAAGATTGAGGTGGAAATGGATACTGCCAACTCTACTCAAGGTGGGGGTGATTCTACCCCAGATGAGGGTGATAGTTCTGAAGGTCAGGGTGAGCAACCTCAGCAAGTTTCTGGTAACGGCAACCAAACTCAGGGTGGTGCTGATGCAGACCAACCACAGGATTCTGGCGATAGTTCTACTGCTGGTCAATCTGGTGGCACTGAGAACTTTGATTCTGAAACTGACAAGGCATTCAGCGAGAAGCAGAAGCAACTGTCTTCTAATCATTACTCGCAAGAACTTCACTACATTGAGTTGCCGCCACTGAATGTTGAGACCTTTGTGATTCCTAACAAGCAGGTGATGGAAGATTGCGGTGTTACTTATGGTGAGCAGGGAGCATCTCTTTTCATTGAAGTAGATAGTTCGTATGCTAAGTTTCGTGCAGAAGCTCAGCGTGAGGTGAACTATCTGGTCAAAGAGTTTGAGATGCGTAAATCTGCTGACCAGTATGCTCGTGCATCTACTGCCAAGACTGGTATCCTTGACACTCAGAAACTCCACACCTACAAGTGGAATGAAGATGTGTTTAAGAAGATTAACATCGTGCCTGACGGTAAGAATCACGGTCTGATTTTTATTCTTGACTGGTCTGGTTCTATGGGTAACTGCCTGGTGGATACTGTTAAGCAACTGCTGAACCTCGCATGGTTCTGTAAGAAAGTGCAGATTCCTTTTGACATCTATGCTTTCACTAATGATTACTGGGGTGCTCGTAACTACGATTACTCTTCTATGACTCGCACTAAATCTAAGAAGCACCACAAAGAAGTGCCTGGTTATGTTTCCATCTACGAAAACTTCCGTCTGCTGAATATGGTCAGCAGCAACGGTCGTAATGGTAAAGACCTTGAAGCTCAACTGAAGAACTTCTGGCGTCTTGCTAACTGTGAAGGTGGGTATCGTTCTTACTGCAACCCTCCTGGTTACGGTCTGTCTGGCACTCCTCTCCATGAGGCAGCGATTTCTCTGACTGCTGTTATCCCTGACTTTCAGAAGCGTAACAAGGTGCAGAAAACTAACGTGGTTATTCTGACTGACGGCGAATCTCAATCTATTAACTACATTGTTGAGAATCCTTATCGTCACACCCGTGTAGGTTACAACCATGTTGGCAATGATTGTGTACTGCGTGACCGTAAAACTGGGCGTGTTTATCCTCGCTTTGAGGGCGGATACTATGGTTGCTCTGATAAAATCACCAAAGTGTTTCTGCAGAATGTGCGTGACCGTTTCCCCGATGTCAATCTTATTGGTATTCGTCTGATTAGTGGTCGTCATCTTCACAGTGCTTATAGCAATGGTGACTGTAAGATTCCTTATAGTGACATTCAAAAGCAGTGGCAGAAAACTAAATCTGCTGAGCTGGTTGATCATCTTGGTTATCAATCTCTTTATCTGATGGCACTTGATGGGTTGTCTGCTACCACTGAGTTTGAAGTGGAAGATGATGCAACCAATAAGGAGATTGGCAACGCTTTCAAAAAAGCACTTGCCAAGAAAAGTGTCAATAAGAAGATGCTGACCTCCTTCGCCTCACTTATCAGTTAATCTAATCACTCGGGGGCTTGTGCCCCCACCCTTTTTCCTCTATAATACTTACATACAAAACGACCCCACCCCATGAAAAACTTTGAAGTCGCCCCCATCATCGAGCGTTTCGGTCAGGTTGTGACTGCCGCTGACCTTCGCACCTATGCCGATGAAACTGGCACTACCTATCAAACTCTCACTAAGAAACTGGAATCGTTCAAGGTGCAGCGTGGTCTGTGGCATCTGACTGCTGTAGAGCAACTGGAACAAACCTATAATCAACCTGCTGTTGAACCTGTGGTAGAGAAAGTCGAAAACCTTATCCCCGATAAAGATGATAACTTCGTCAGCTTTGGTAACTTCACTGATATTAAAAAGATTATTTCTTCTCGTCAGTATTACCCTGTGTTCATCACTGGTCTGTCTGGTAATGGTAAAACTTTCGGTGTAGAACAAGCTTGTGCCCAACTGAAGCGTGAACTGATTCGTGTCAACATCACTATTGAAACTGACGAGGATGACCTGATTGGTGGTTTCCGTCTTATCAACGGTGAAACTGTGTGGCACGATGGTCCTGTGGTTCAAGCACTGAATCGTGGCGCTATCCTGCTGCTGGATGAGATTGACCTTGCCTCTAACAAAATCCTCTGCCTGCAATCTGTGCTTGAGGGTAAGGGTGTCTTCCTTAAGAAGATTGGTAAGTATGTCAAACCCGCTGATGGTTTCAATGTGTTTGCAACCGCCAACACTAAGGGTAAAGGTTCTGATGATGGTCGCTTCATCGGCACTAACGTTCTCAACGAAGCCTTCCTTGAGCGTTTCCCTGTAACTTTTGAACAGGCATATCCTTCTGTCAAGGTTGAAACTGCCATTCTGAAGAAAGCTGCAGAGTCGCTGAATGCTTACGATGCTGAGTTTGTTGAGCGTCTGGTAGCATGGGCAGAGATTATTCGTAAGACCTTCTACGATGGTGGTGTTGACGAAATCATTTCTACTCGCCGCCTTGTGCATATCATCCGTGCCTTCAGCATTTTCGGCAAGCGCAAGAAAGCCATTGATGTTTGTGTCGCTCGCTTTGATGACGAAACCAAGCAATCGTTCATGGAACTCTATTCCAAGATTGATGCTTCTATTGACACTACCAAAGATGAACCCGAACTGACTGTTGAAACTGATGTTACCTTCTGATGTTTGAAAACCTCTCTCGCCACACCCTCATTCGTAAAAAAGATGGGGGTCTTTTTTTAATCAAGTGCCGTATCACTGAATCACATGGCAACAAAGAAGTATTTTGTTACCTTGGTCATCTCTACGTTACGGAGGTTGACTACGAAGCAGCAAAGTGCTATACTAACCAAATAGATTCTATTATCCAGGAAATCTAACTATGCAATGGAAATACAATGAAGACAAAATCCTCAAAGAAGTTGAGGAGTATGTTGTGAGCACTTACGGTAGTCACTACTGTGGTCATAATGATGCCTATAATGACATTCAAACGATTGATTTGATGGCAGCAAAAGACCTGGCACCAGATTTTTGTCAGGCAAACATTCTCAAATACGGTAGTCGTTATGGTGACAAAGATGGTCATAACAAACGAGACCTTCTCAAAGTGATTCACTATGCTATGCTGCTGCTTCACTTTGATAGACACTATAGTCGCATGGAAAACGGTCTTGGAGAGTTTAAATGAGCACAGTCGCACTATCTCAAACCACACTGAATATTCTAAAGAACTTCGCCACGATTAATAATGGCATCATTATCAAAAAGGGTAACACTCTACGAACCATTTCCAACGCTGAGAATATCCTGGCTGCGGCAAATGTGGAAGAATCTTTTCCTCAAACCTTTGCTATCTACGACCTCAACCAGTTTATTGCTGGTCTGTCTTTGTTTGACAATCCTTCTTTGGTGTTTGACAATAATGACTATGTTACTATCAAAGATGGGCGTAGTCGTGTCAAATATTATTTCTCAGACCCTGAGATTACACTCAAAACTGCACCAGACAAATCGGTAAAGTATCCTGGTTCTGATATTCAGTTTACTCTGTCTGCCTCTGATATCGCCGCCATTCAAAAAGCAACTGGTATCTACAAGCTTCCTGATTTAAATATCAGTTCCGATGAAGAGATTGTTCTTTCAGTTCGTGACAATGAAATCACAACGTCAAACACTTATGATATCATTGTTCCTGGAACATTTGAAGGTTCCCATTCTCTTGACCTGAAAGTAGAAAACATTCGTTTGCTTCAGGGTGATTATCAAGTGGGTGTTTCCAAGCATCACATTTCTAAATGGAAGCATCTGACACTTGACCTTACTTATTACATTGCGCTTGAACCTTGATGAAAAACTTCCTGTGGGTGGAGGAATACAGACCTCATAAGATTGAAGATTGTATCCTCCCTACTTCGTTAAAGAAAGTATTTACTGGATTCATTGAGCAGGGTGAGATTTCTAATCTCTTGCTCTCTGGTCCGCCTGGTGTCGGTAAAACCACTGTTGCCAAAGCATTGTGTGAGCAACTCGAACTCAGTTACATTGTTATCAATGGTTCGGATGAAGGTCGTTTTCTTGATACAATCCGAACTCGTGTTAAACAGTTTGCTTCTACTATCAGTTTGACTGGTGGTGGTAAGCACAAGGTTGTGATTATTGATGAGGCAGATAACACCACCCATGATGTTCAGCTCTCGCTGCGAGCATTCGTAGAAGAGTTTCATAGCAACTGTCGCTTCATCTTCACCTGCAACTTCATCAACAAAATCGTTGAACCGCTGCACTCACGCTGTACGGTCGTTGATTTCCGCATTAAGGCAGGCGAACAGCAGAAGTTACAGGCGCAGTTCTTTGAGCGCCTACAGGGCATCCTAGACGCCTCTGGCATGGCGTATGAGGACAAGGTGCTGGTCAAACTGATTCAGCGTTACTACCCCGACTGGCGACGCCTGCTGAACGAAGCGCAGCGTCACTCTGCCAGCGGTGCCCTTGACTCTGCTGTGCTCTGTGACATTGCTGATGTAAACACAGACCAGTTGATGCGAGCGATGAAGGGTAAGGAATATAATGTTGTGCGTCAGTGGGTGGTTGATAACATGGATAGTGACCCTAACACTATCATTCGTAAAATCTACAACTCTTTGACTGAGGTGCTTGAAGGTTCTTCTATTCCTCCTGCTGTGTTGGTGCTTGCTAAGTATCAATATCAGATTGCGTTCGTAGCTGATCAAGAGATTAATCTTCTCGCTTGTCTAACTGAAATTATGGTGGAGTGTAAGTTTAAATGATTGATTTTGCTCAGATTGATTTGCCTTGGGTTGCTAGAACTCTCTCTACTATTTCCACTCCCACTGAAAATATTCAGTATTTTGATGTTGGGAGAATGGTGGAAATGATTTACGAGGAATGTAGCAATGGGTTGCTGGTGAGGCAAAATAGTATTGGAGTTGATTTAGTTGACGGCAACAATGTCACTTATGAAAGTAAAAAGGTGACGTTTAAAAACGTTGCAAAAAAATCGGTTAGGGGTGCCATTGTTATGAATGGGTGGGGCGAAAAAGATGTGTCAGATTTTGTTCCTGCTGATTACTATATTTTTACCGACCCCAAACTGCTGAGAGCTTGTTGTGTTCCCAGTAATATGCTGTATAATATTAAGAAAAGCGGCACGAATATTGTTGCGTCATGTAATCCACAACCAGAGCATTTTTTCCTAGATGGCGGTGAACGTATTGAAAGAGATTACTTCCATGAAAAAGAAATCTTTGCTAGAAACTTTATTCGGAGTATGAAATGAAATCCCTGAAAACCCCTCTTCGTTATCCTGGTGGCAAATCTCGTGCCATGAAATATCTACTACCTAAGTTCCCTAAAGATATCACAGAATACCGTGAACCTTTTCTGGGTGGCGGCAGTCCTGCTATTGCATTCAGTAAGGAATACCCAGACATTCCTGTATGGGTGAATGACCTTTACAATCCTTTGTTTACTTTCTGGTGTATTCTGCGTGATGAAGTAGATGGTCTCTATGAGATTCTGAAAGGATATAAAGAAGAATACAATACACCTGATGCCGCCCGTGAACTATTCAATCAAATGAAGATTGAACTGAACCACCCAGAATCAGAAGATCTTTATCGTGCTGCTGCTTTTTATGTCATCAACAAATGTAGTTTCTCTGGTCTGACAGAATCATCTTCATTCTCTCCACAAGCAAGTGACCACAACTTCACTATGCGTGGTATTGAGAATCTTCCTAAGTATTCTGAACTGATTCATAACTGGAAGATTACAAATCTCAACTACTGGGAGATGATGATGACATCTGCTCCTGTCGGAACATTCTGGTTTTTTGACCCTCCTTACGATATCAAAGATAATCTCTATGGTAAGAAAGGAGAACTTCATAAAGGATTTGACCATCAGATGTTCCATGCTTACATCACTCAAGGTAATGTAAAAGATAACTGGATGATTACCTACAACACCAATCCTACTCTCATGGAGTGGTATGATGGATACAATCAAACCAAATGGGATTTAACTTATACTATGCGTTCTGTAGGTGACTACATGAATGAACAAAAAGACCGTGCAGAACTTTTGATTACTAACTATGACGAAACCAACTCTATCCGAATATCTGACTTCTATCAATCAAACCAAGAAGTCGGTAGTTATTGATGAAGAATCAGAAAAAGCATATCCACCTTTCATTGTAAACAAATGTCTATCTGCTTTCCATGACACAGTTCTCTTTGCCAATGAGATGAACATGTATCCTCAGTTGGATAAGAAGATGCAATATGACTTTTTTATAAATAGTATCAATCCGCGTAAGCGGTTTTCGCCTTGGGCGAAAAAATCTCAAGTAGAATACCTTGATGCGATTAAGGAGTATTATGGTTATAATGACGATAAAGCTCTACAAGCATTGAGAATATTATCTAAGAATCAACTTGAACACATTAAAAAACTTGTAGACAAAGGTGGGAAACGATGACTCCTGATATCGAAGTAGAATGGAAGCAAGCTGATATGGTTGAGGTTACTCTCAATGAACCTGATGATTTCCTCAAAGTTCGTGAGACCCTAACTCGCATCGGTGTTGCTTCTAGAAAAGAAAAAAAGATTTATCAATCTTGTCATATCTTACATAAGCAAGGCAAGTATTATATCGTTCACTTCAAGGAGCTGTTTGCTCTTGACGGAAAGAATACAAATCTTTCAGTGAATGATGTTCAACGTAGAAACAGAATCATTCAACTCCTCAGTGACTGGGGATTGATTGCTGTTGTAAAAGCAGATGCTATTGCAGATGTTGCGCCGTTGAATCAAATCAAGGTTCTGGCTTTCAAAGAGAAAGACGAATGGACGCTTGAAAGTAAATACAACATTGGTCGTAAGAAGACCGAAGCAACCGAATAATTTAGTAGGGAGTTCCACACTCCCTTTTTTATTGCTCTTTGATATATAATACTATGAGATGCCTTAGGGGTCTCTAATAAAAACTCGCTTATTCAAGGAGCAATCAAATGACGAATACATATACATGGGATGTTTACACCCCATTCAACGTAGGATTGGAAAATGTTTTTAATCGACTTGATGCTATGTCAGGTCACAATACAAACTATCCACCCTACAACATCATCAAAAACGATAATGCTAACTACGAAATTGAAGTCGCTCTGGCTGGATTTAAATCAGATGAGATCGAGGTCTCTACTGAACAGAACATTCTCAGAGTTGCCTCTAAAGTTGAGAAACGAGATTCTGAAAGAACATACATTCATAAAGGTCTCTCCAAGCGTTCATTCTCCCACAGCTGGCAACTCGCAGATGATGTCAGAGTATCCTCTGTAGATTTTGCAGATGGTCTATTAACAATCTCATTGGAGAAGATCATCCCAGAACATCAGAAACGTACCACATATAATATTGGTGCTGGTAAGCAACAACTTCTAACCGAAGGATAAATAAACGCGGGGTAACCCAAATATCGTCGGCGCTAGAGGCACGGCTGGTCAGAATCAGCCCTTGCCTCTTTTTTATTTTTGTGCTACAATGTAATTATAAATTGGAGAATAGTATGGTCCCTAAAGTTTTAGTGATGAAAACAAGCGAACGTGTCATTGCTGGTGTTTCTGAAATGACAGATAATAATACTGGTAAAGGAATCTGCCTGGTTTTAAAATGTCCTTACATTCTAACTCTCAATCCCAAAGAAGAAGGTGGAGAAGAATATTCAGTAAACTTTAGTAAGTGGAATCCTTTTTCTTCTAGTAATAGTTTTAATATTCCATATGATTCTGTAGTTGCTCTTGGTGATGTTGATCAAGGAATCTTGGATGTTTATTTAGAAAAATTTAGTGCAGAATTGTATTATGAGGAGGAACAAGAAAATGCAGAATCTGAAGTTGATCTTACTGAAGAGTAATGAATCTTTGCTTGCACAAGTAGAAGAATTGGAAGTTGAATATGGTTTGCCTAATTGCAAACTGGTTGAGCCATATTCAGTAGGCACAGATTACATTTATGAGGGCGAAGAAAGGTGGAATCCTAATCTAGATCCAGATGATTTCATCGGAAAACCATGTCAAAAAAGGATTGCGCTTGAGCGTTGGCCGTGGTATACTGACCAGAGAGAAGTCCTGTTTCATGCGGATAATATCTTAACGATTTTGTCTCCAAATGCTGAAGCAGTGAAAGCATATATTGATGCAGTCCCTAGCATACTTAATGAAGAATCTGATGAAGTTTTACAAGAACGTTGAGCAAGTTGGTAATAAAATTCTGGTCCGTGCTCATGAAAATGGTAATGATGTAATCTATAGGGAGGAGTTTAAACCCTCCCTTTTCGTGTCTTCAAATAAACAATCAGATTATAAAACACTTGACGGTCGCAATCTTCGTCGTGTCATGCCTGGCACCATTGCTGATTGTAGGCAGTTTGTGCAACAATATGCTGACGTAGAAGAGTTTGAAATTCACGGAAATACTAGATACTTATACCAATACATCAACGAAAAATATTCCGAAGATGAAATCAAATTTGATAGCTCACTCATCCGTGTCTTCACGATGGATATTGAGACGGCAGCAGAAAATGGATTTCCTAACATCGAATCTGCTGACCAGGAGATTCTGCTTATTTCTATTCGTGATTCTTATACAAATAGGATCATTGTTTGGGGAAGCAAAAGTTTCTCGACTGAAGACAGGCAGGTTGATTACATTCATTGCGACGATGAAAAGAAACTTCTATCATGTTTCCTTAGATGGTGGCAAGAAAATTACCCCGACGTAATTACTGGGTGGAATGTACAACTATTTGATATTCCATATATCTGTCGCCGCCTGGATAGAATCCTTGGTGACAAGTATACTAAACTTTTGTCGCCCTGGAAATTGATTTCTGATAGAGAAATTTATATTAAAGGTCGTAAGCAGATTGCTTACGATATTCCTGGTATTGCGTGTCTTGATTATCTTGAATTGTATAAAAAATTTACTTATACAAATCAAGAGTCATATCGCCTAGACCATATTGCATTTGTGGAGTTAGAGCAAAACAAACTTGATCACTCTGAGTTTGATACCTTCAAGGAATTCTATACAAAAGATTGGAATAAGTTTGTTGAATATAATATTCATGACGTGCGCCTTGTCGATAGACTTGACGACAAGATGAAGTTGCTTGAGCTGGCATTTACTATGGCATATGATGCTAAGGTAAATTATGAAGATGTATATTCTCAGGTGCGTATGTGGGATAACATTATCTTTATCTATCTCGATAAGATGAAGATTGCTATTCCACCTAAAAAAGATTCCCGTAAGGATTCGCAGTATGCTGGCGCATATGTAAAAGAACCTATTCCAGGAATGTATGATTGGGTTGTGTCATTTGACCTTAATTCGCTGTATCCTCATCTCATCATGCAATACAACTTGTCGCCCGAGACTCTCCTACCGCGCCGCAGCAGCGTCAACGTTGACATGCTGCTAGATAAGAAGCACGACACCTCAGACCTTGTGGGAGAAACTCTGTGTGCTAATGGGACACATTATACCACTCAGCACCAAGGGTTTCTTCCTAAGTTGATGGAAAAGATTTATGAAGATCGCACCATCTACAAAAAGAAGATGCTTGCTGCTAAGCAACAATATGAGAAGACCCCAACAATTGAGTTGAGAAAAGAGATTGCTCGCTGTAATAATATTCAGATGGCACGAAAGATTCAACTCAACTCTGCTTATGGTGCTATCGGTAACGAGCACTTTCGTTACTACAAACTTGAAATTGCTGAGGCAATCACTCTTTCTGGTCAGCTATCTATTCGCTGGATTGAGAATAAGATGAATGCCTATCTTAATAAGATTCTAAAAACACAGGATGTTGACTATGTTATTGCTTGTGATACTGACTCTATGTATCTTAACTTGGGTCCTCTGGTTGAAACTGTATACAAGGGCAGAGAGAAAACTTCTGAAAGCATTGTCTCGTTCCTTGATAAGGTCTGTGGTATGGAATTTGAAAAGTATATTGAAAGTTCTTACCAAGAATTGTCTGACTACCTCAACGCCTACGCGCAGATGATGAAGATGAAGCGTGAGAATATTGCTGAGCGTGGTTTCTGGACTGCGAAGAAACGATATGTGCTCAACGTATGGGACAGCGAAGGTGTGCGTTATTCTAAAGCAAAGATGAAAATTTGTGGCATGGAAACTGCTCGCTCATCTACACCTGCTTACTTCAGAGATAAATTAGTAGAAGCATACACAATTATCATTACTAAAACAAACGATGAGTTGATTGACTTTATTGATGATATTAAAGAAGACACCAAAAAACAAAATTATCTCAACATTGCTTTTCCTCGCGGTTGCAATGGATTGAGTAAGTATCGTAATGGCACTGACATTTATGCTAAAGGTTGTCCAATTCAAGTGCGTGGTGCTTTACTTTATAACTATTATATTAAAAAGAATAAATTAGAGCATAAGTATCCTATCATTCAAGAGGGTGAAAAGATTAAGTTTTTATATTTAAGGACCCCTAATCCCATTGGGGAAAATATTATTGCTTTCTTTCAACAACTTCCTAAAGAATTAAATCTTGAGAAGTATGTTGATTATACTACACAGTTTGAAAAATCGTTTCTCGAACCGTTAAAAACTGTGCTAGAATGTATTGATTGGCAGTACGAGCGTCGTGGGTCACTATTAAGTTTTTTTAGTTGAGGTATTATGAATTTTTTACAATCCGTTATTAAGGAGTTAGATAATGAATACGCAAGTGTTGTTGAAGATGGAATCACATCTGGTGACTGTGAATCGTTTGTGGATACTGGTAGCTACATTCTCAATGCTCTTATTTCTGGTAGCATCTATGGTGGATTACCTGCCAACAAAATCACGGCACTGGCGGGCGAATCCTCAACGGGCAAAACTTTCTTTGCTCTTTCAATCGTCAAGCACTTCCTTAGCAATACGCCAAATGCTCAAGTAATTTATTTTGAAACAGAATCTGCTGTGTCTAAAGACATGATGGTTTCTCGTGGTATTGATGTAAAGCGTGTAGGTCTTGTGCCCGTTACTACTGTGCAGGAGTTTCGCACACAATCTATCAAGGTTGTTGATGAGTATACTAAACTAAAGAAAGAAGATAGACCACCCCTCTTGTTTGTGTTGGATTCTCTTGGAATGCTCTCAACCTCTAAGGAGGTGCAAGATGCCACTGATGGTAAAGAAACTCGTGACATGACTCGTGCTCAAGTCATCAAATCGATCTTTAGAATCCTGTCACTGAAACTGGGGCAAGCTAGTATTCCTCTTATCGTTACCAACCATACATATGAAGTAGTGGGTGCATATGTGCCAACGAAAGAAATGGGTGGTGGCACTGGTTTGAAGTATGCTGCATCAACGATTCTTTTCTTGTCAAAAAAGAAAGAGAAAGATGGCACTGAAGTTGTAGGTAACATTATCAAAGTGAAGGCACAGAAATCACGCTTCACGAAAGAAAATTCAGACATCGAAACAAGGCTCTACTATGACGCAAGGGGATTGGATAAGTATTATGGACTATTGGAGTTGGGTGAGAAACACGGAGTATTCCAGCGCAAGGGTAATCGGATTGTTGTTGGGGAATCTTCCGTTTATCCTTCTGTTATTCTTGCCAATCCTGAGAAGTATTTCACGCCCGAAGTAATGCAGGCACTTGATGAATGTGCCACTAAAGAATTTTCATATGGAGTAGTGGATGGAGAGAATTGAAACAACAATCTTACGCAACCTCCTATGTAACGAACAGTTCTACAGGAAGGTTGTTCCTTTTGTCAAACCAGATTACTTCAACGAAATCCACGAGAAAGTAATCTATGAAGAAGTGTGGAACTTTGCGAGCAACTATGAGTTGCTTCCTACTAAAGAAGTTTTAACAATCAATTTAGAAACGAGGAAAGATTTAAATGAGGAAGTATATCAAAACGCAATTAAAGCGATTGCTGAACTTGACGATTCGGCGGTCGAATACCAATGGTTGCTCGACACCACAGAAAAATGGTGTAAAGACAGAGCCATCTATCTCGCACTCTTGGAGTCTATCAAAATCGCAGATGGCGGCAATCAGAAAGTATCAACTGATGCGATTCCAAGCATTCTCCAAGATGCCTTAGCAGTATCTTTTGACGAACATGTAGGTCACGATTATATTGAAAACAGTGAAGAAAGATATGAATTCTATCATCGTGAAGAGGATAAAATTCCTTTCCATCTGGAATACTTCAATAAGATTACAAAAGGTGGGTTACCCAATAAGACATTGAACGTAGCTCTTGCTGGCACTGGTGTAGGTAAGTCACTCTTCATGTGTGACCTTGCTGCTCATTGCTTATCGATGGGCAACAATGTTCTTTATATTACATTAGAGATGGCAGAAGAGAAGATTGCAGAACGTATTGATGCAAATATTTTTAACGTAAATATTAAAGATATTGTTGATTTGCCTGAGACAATCTTTCAAAGTCGTATCAACGAACTCAAAAGAAAAACTCAGGGTCGCCTAATCATCAAAGAATATCCAACAGCATCAGCACACGTCGGTCATTTCAAATCTCTTCTCAATGAGCTCCAACTTAAGAAAACTTTTAAACCTGACATCATCTTTATCGACTACCTTAACATCTGTGCCAGTGCCAGGTATAAAGGCGCTATTGTCAATTCTTACACGTATGTTAAAGCGATTGCTGAAGAACTACGTGGTCTTGCTGTTGAACACAATGTCCCTCTTGTCTCAGCGACGCAAACAACCCGTAGTGGTTTTGGCAATAGCGACGTGGATCTTACTGATACTTCGGAATCCTTTGGTTTACCTGCTACTGCTGACTTTATGTTTGCTCTTATTGCGACAGAAGATTTGGAGAAGGATGGTAAGATTATGGTCAAACAATTGAAGAACAGATATAACGATCCTACCATGTATAAACGATTCTTGGTTGGGGTTGACAGAGCACGAATGAAGCTCTATAATGTAGACAACGCTGTTGACTTATCTTCGGATAAAGAAGAAGAGTATGACTTTGAAGAGATGGCAGCACAACAAAATAAAGACACCAAAAATAAATTTACCAGTTTTATCTTATGACAGTTGATCTTAATAAGTATGTTGAGTTTGTAAACACCACTACTTCTTTACCCAGTAAAAATTTTCCTGACTTTTCTTCTCGTCTCGCAGAACTTCAGAGAGAAAATTTTCCTACCGAGAGATTGCTTACTGCTGCTGTAGGAATGTCTGCTGAAGCTGGAGAGTTTACTGAGATTGTGAAGAAGATTGTCTTCCAAGGTAAACCAGTAAATCAAGAAAACTTGTTTCATTTGAAGCGTGAACTTGGTGATGTTATGTGGTATGTTGCTCAAGCATGTGTAGGTTTAAATATTTCACTTGAACAAGTCCTTCAAATGAATTTTGAAAAACTAACGGCACGATATCCAGAAGGAACCTTTAGTATTGAGCGAAGTGAAAACCGAGTCGCTAACGACCTTTAATAATAAATACCTCCTATAGGGAGGTTTTTTTATGCCAGCAAGTAGCGGTAAAAGTGCTTGGGAGAAGTATTATAAAAATAAAACAGTTAACACAACTGTTAAGGCAGATACTAAAACCACTAAAGATACTAATTATGTTTATTCTCCAGGACCAGATACAAAAACATCTGAAAGATTATCGGACGGGTCTTCTATCACAGTTCATGGTGGGAATGAATATAATTCTCGTTTAGCAATAGTTTATGATAATGGTGCGAAGAGTGGATATTTTCCTATTGGTAATATTCATAAACCCAAAGAAGGTTCTTGGAAAAGTTGGAGTACAACAGCTTCTAAGTTAGCTGAGGGAACTAAATTAGAAACTTTAGATTATTTAAATGGGCAGGCAAATGTTGCTTGTAGAATATTTGAAAGTGCTGATGATATGGGAACATCTATTCTTTCTGGACTTGAATCTTCTGCAGCTGTTCCTGATCATGTATTGGAACAAGTATCTGATTTTTTTATCGATAACATGGGAGTCACTGGTAGTCAAGTCAATAATAAGTTTAACTGGATTCCAGGCATACATGAAAAAGATAAAAAATTGCTTGGTATTTATTTGGGTGAGTTGTTGCCAGGATATTTTGCTTTGAAAAATAGATATGGTTCTGATATCTTTAGTAAAAGAATTATTCATGAGGGGTTTAGTAAATTTGTTCTTCCTGATGATCCTTCATTTGGTGGTATAGATTCTGCCTTCATTTATTCGAATGGCAGTAGAGCATGTATATCAAGTAAGTTTGGTAGGGGTGCGTTCGCTTCTATATGGAATAATATTATGCCACTTGTAGTAGATAATAAATCGGAAAGCGGTATAGTTAATTTGCCAAAAGATTCTATTGTAAAACAATTGATACGAACATGTGAATCTGTATCTGACTATAAAAATAAAGGTAGAAAAGCATTGTACTATTGTGGAGTTAAAGAAATAATGAATAGTACTATAGATCCAGAAGTATTTTTTAGAGAATTGAAACAGGGAAATTTATCGGCAGATTCTGCTAGCCTTTATAGGGATATAGTTACTAAAGTAAATGATTTAAAATCTCAAAGTGGGTATACACAATTATCAACATTTAACAATAGACGGGTTTTGCCAACATCAATATCATCAGTTTTTTCCAGAATAATATCGGATAGATTAAATATAGAAGTATCAACTACTCCCGCTTTGCAAAATCGTTTGAAAAGTATTATGGCTGGAAAATCATTTTTCCAGTTGCATATGGATGATACTAAGTTTCTAAATACAGGTGAAGTATATTTTAATGTTAAAAAATCATCAACCGTTAATATTATATTTGATGGAGCTAAATCTACGATTGATGAACTTGATGCTGGATATGGCACAGTAAACTATAAACTTGAATAATGGCAAATGTAGTAAAGTTAAAACACTTAGAACATTTAGAAGATGAAGTATTAAACTATGGTTCGTCTGGATGTGCTGCTGTAGTAAATTTTCTTACCGAATTAAAAGATATGATCGGCAAGAAATCAACAAATGGATTTTTACAAACAAAATGGGATGGAGCTCCATCTGTGGTTTGTGGTAAAGATCCTATGACAGGAACTTTTTTTGTCGGAACTAAATCAGTGTTTAACAAAAAAGATCCCAAAATATGTTATACATCAGATGATGTTGATTCGATGTATGAAGGTGAATTAAATAAAAAACTTAAAGATTGTTTGAAGTATTTTTCTAAACTTGGTATTACTGGAGTTATTCAGGGAGATCTTTTATTTACTGACGACAAAAAAACTAAACGAGTAGACGGCGAGGAACTTATAATATTCAGACCAAATACTATTACTTATGGTATACCGAAAGATCATCCCATAGGACAGATAGTTGACAAAGCAAAAATAGGAGTTGTGTTTCATACTCACTATGCTGGTGGTCCAGATCTTGCAGATATGTCTGCCAGACCTAAAGTTGAAATATCAAATTTTAATGTTGTAGCAGATGTAGCAGTAATTTCTAATGATACACAAGTTCAGAAAGTATCATTTACTGCACCAGAAGAACAAACATTCAATAGATATATTGATAAGATAAAAAGAATGTGCGATACTTCTTCTGACTTTCATGACTATCTTGTAGAAAATTCTGGAACAACAGGAGATGCAAAATTTTTTGTTGGCTCGTATCTAAAACCATTTTTCAATGCAGAAATCAGAGCAGCGAGAACGATTACAAATGTGCAAGACACTTTGAAATCATTTGCCATGTTCTATAAAGAAAAGATGGATAAAGAAATAAGCTCAGTTAAAACTGCTGCTGCTCAAACAAAGAAAAGAGATTTTCTTTATAGTGGTATTAAATACTTAGAAGATCATGAACGAGAATTTAAAGCATTCGTTGCTTTGTATAAAACTATTCAGGAAGCAAAGTTATTCATCATTGAAAAATTGGATGGATTAGAACAATTTAGAACTTTTGTTGAGATTGATGGGGGATACAAAGTTACTACTCCTGAAGGTTATGTTCTCCATCAAGATGGAGATATGGTGAAGTTGGTTAATCGTATTGAGTTTAGCAAAAACAATTTCACCATAGAAAAGAACTGGAAAAAATGAGTTTAATAGATTACAAAAGCTGTTACTTTACATTTGGTAGATTTCAACCATGCACTACTGGTCATGCAGATAACTTTGCTAACTTAAAAAGAATCGCTGGTTTCAATGACTATCGCATATACATTAGTCAGTCAGTGGATAAGAAAGGCAACAATCCTTTGCCACCAGATGTTAAACTAACATACATGAATAAATCTTTGCCAGAACATAAGGGCAAAATATTCAGTAGTGCCACTGCAAAAGACCCTGTTAGTATTCTTAAAGAGATTCAATCATTAGGATATGATAATGCATATTTTGTTGTTGGGTCTGATAGAGTGCAAGCGATGCAATGGATTAAGAACTATAATGGTAAAGATTTTTCATTTAATGAAGTAGATATCATTTCATCGGGAGACCGTGATGCTGATGGAGATACTTTTGCAATCTCTGGAACTAAAATGAGACGAGCTGCGTTTGCTGCGGATTTTAAAACATTTAGGCAAGGTATCCCCACTGCATTAAAAGATACTGACTGCAAAAAACTTATGGATGAGATTAGAACAAGATTACCTGATAACTTTAAATAAATATCAATAAAACACTATGAAATCACTGAAAGACATCTTACAACAATCACAACAGAAGTCTTACATGCTTGGCAAAGTATTTGCTGAGGGTGACTGGGTTAAAAATTCTGATGGAGAAGTAGGAAAGATTCACAGACGCGGTGTTAACTATGTTATTGCTGTGACCACAGAGGGCAAAATGTTTCGTGCCTGGGTAAAAGATATTAAAGAATATTTCGGTTGCGAAACAAAAAAATTATCTGACAAGGAAAAAGTTAAAGCATTTATAAATAAGAATAAACGATAGAAGAAAAATGACAATTGATGAATTTTCAAAACAACTAATTGAACGTGCTATCGTTCAACTGGATGAAAAAAGCACATGCAATCACACGGGTGCTGGCAAATCGTCAAAACAAAATCGTAAAGAAGAGTTAATGCCAGATGAATTAGTTGGTACTACTTATGAAGTAGTCATGGAAGATGGAGAAACCATCATCATCGAAAAAGAGAAAGGTCTTGATGGTAAGGCTTGCTGGAAAGGTTACAAGTTAGCAGGCACCAAAAAGAAAGGTGGTAAGACAGTTGATAATTGTGTGAAGGCTGGTTACGAAATGGATGGTGAGCAAGAGCTTGATGAAAAGAATGGTTTGTATGCTAACATCCATGCCAAGCGCAAGCGTGGAGAATCACCTGCCAAACCAGGACACGAAGATTATCCAGCAAAAGATGCTTTCAAAAAATCTGAAAGAACTGCTAAGAAAGAAGAAGTTGAATATGTAGATGAGAAAAGAGATATGCCTGGCAATCAAGAAAAGATTGATGCCAACAAAAATGGTAAGGTAGATGCTCACGACTTCGCACTTCTACGTGCTAAGAAAACTAAGAAGTCTGTAAGAGAAATGTGGGAGAAAGCAGCAGAAGTTCAAGAGGCATATGGTTGCGGTGGCAAAGCTAAAAAAAAAGCCGTAGCTGAGGGCAAGAAAGTAGAAATTGAAGTTATGCCTGAAGTTGAAACTCAGAATGATCCAGACCCACCAACTGGTAAGAAGGCAAAGAAAGAAGTAAAGAAAGAAGAGTTTGAACCACTTGAAGAAAAGAAACTTTCTAAAGCAGAAACTGTTAAGAAAGAAAAGTTTGTCAAAGGAATGAAGAAGAAGTTCGGTTCATTCAAATCTAAGTATGGCGAAAAAGCACAAAGTGTGATGTATGGAACTGCCACAACAATGGCAAAAAAAACTGCTAAATAATTTGCGTCATTTAGGAGATTATTATGTCTGCACTCGTCGCATGGTGTCTTGCTAATCAAGCTTTGATTGCAACAGTATTGTTTGCAGTTTCAGAAGCACTTGGAGCAAACCCCAAAGTTAAGTCAAATGGTATTCTTTCACTCATCCTTCTCCAAGTCCAAGGACAATTGAAGGCAAAAGGTGGTAAAGATCTTACTCCCTGATATAAAATACCATATTATATGGGATGCTTAGGCGTCCCTTTTTTTATAAATACTTTTTAGAATACGAAATTTTTATAGAGGAAACCGATGGCAATTTTCGGAACAATCGACGCGAAGGCGTTGGCAAATAATCTAACTGTTACTAATGGTAGCACAACTGTAACCACGACTGGTGATTTTACAAATAGAACAACCAATAACTTTGTTCAGAATGGTGATGTTCTTTCTCTCAACGGCGTTCAATATGTTGTAGAGTCGGTAGTGTCAGCAACTTCACTAAAATTAAAAGTGGCATATGCTGGTTCAACTGGAACTGTTACCGCTGCTAATGCTATTCGTAGAACTCCTCCAAAAGAAGTTGCTGCTCGCCTTCTTCACGAAAGTCATTATCCATCAGGAACAAACTTCATCTTCGTTGATGACACCGAAGCTGCTCTCGATGAGAACAAGGTTCGTGGTCTCAAGTGGCCAGGTTGGTGGTTATATAGAACCTATACCGATGGAGATGGAAACACTCGCCATAAGGCAGAGTGTATTGCATTCGCTAATCAAACCGCCGCTAACGCTGGTGACTATGGTACTGCTGATGGTGGTACAGAAGACAATCCTGCTGCTGATGTCGCATCTGCTGTAACTATCACCGCTCAACCTGCCAACGTAACTGGTGCTGCTAACCCATTCACAGGAACCTTTGCAGTTACCACTTCTACAACTGGCACTCCTGGAACACTGCTATTCCAGTGGCAGCGTCAAACTCCAACAGGAACTGCTTGGTCAAACATCACCAATACGGGCGTGTTTACTGGTGCTACTACAAACACTCTCACACTCACTGCTGCTGCTAAAGCAACTTGGAATGGTTACAAGTTCCGTGTGAAGATTACATCTACTGGTGGTACGGAAGAAGTTATCTCTAATTCTGCTACATTGACTTACGCTTGATGAGATATGATCTTTTATGATTTGACGCCAGACAATTGGTTATTGTTTGCAATTAAAAATTATGACAACCCTTTATCTGTAACATATGATGACTTTGAAGAAGATCTTCAAAAGTTTAAATATATTAAAAGATTACTTCGTCGTTATGAAACTACAGGTGAATTGAAACACCATTTAATTCTCAATCATATTATCACTCTATATAATGTGTTCAATGATGCAGCAACGCTGCTACTATTCTATAAAATAGAATCGCAATACTGGTCAATCTTAAAAGCTTTTATGGTTTTTCTTGATCGATTACCAGAAAATGTAGATACCACAGATGTAGACGAATCATGTCTGAAACTTCTAAAACTACTATGAATGAAATGATGGCAGGTGATGGATCTTCCTTAGCACTTCCTCCTGCCTTTGTCTTTGTTAACACAGCAAAGAAAAAGAAAAATTTGAAAAAGACCAAAGATGAAAAACTTGACGGTCGCAAAAAAGGTGCTAAGAAATTAATTCAACGAGTTATGTCAAGGAGGAAAACAAAAATGTCTGAAGAGAATAAGGAACTTATCTCTGAAGTAGTTTCTGATACTGAAAAAGCACAGAAGCAAATTCAAGCTGGCAAGCAAATGCGAGCAAAAAAAGAGCTTCAAAAGAAGCGTCAAGATGCTAAGACAAAGATGTCAGATAAGCAAGGGGAGATGCAAACTCTTCTACGCGCTCGCATGTCGGACTTCAAAAAGAAAGCAGCAGAGAAGCAACAAAAAGCTGCTAAGCAAGTTGGTATTCAAAAGAATTCTTTTGAACCAGAAGGTAATGTTATTTCGGAGATGGAAATGTCTACGGATTGGAATAAGAGTCCTGTGACTGGTGCCATCCCCAGAACTGGTTCTGCAGGTGGCGTAGATGTATTTGCTACTGCTTTGAAAGTAGCACAAGAAGGCAGTGCATACGGTAGAGATCCAGAGACATCATTTGCTAATCTTGTATTCAATGATGGCACAGCAGGTAGAATAGGCATGTTTGATGCTAAAAGAATTCTTGCTACCTACGAAGGTTTATCACCAGAGAACAGAGATAAGTTTAGAGTCATGCTAAACATGAGTGCAACAACTTATCAAAAAGCTCTTGACTTTGCTGTAAGAAACGTTTAATAACGAGGTAAGTATGTTTGGAATTGGTAAAGACATAGAAGTTTTAGAAGCCAAGTTTCAGATATATGAAGATCTCTCTAAAGAGATGCTTGACAAACTTGAGAGAGCAGTGGATAAAATCAGTGAGGGTAACCAAGCAGTTGCCCTCATTCTTGAGCGTCACGAAAATAGATTAGAGCAATCTGATAAAGCAGATGCTGCAATCTTAGAATTAATTAAAGGTATTAATAATAAGTTAGCAAAACTTGAGCAGAAAGTTGAAGACCTTTCTAAGTTTCGTTGGTTAACAATGGGTGTTGCTACTGCAGCAATCGTTGTAATTGGGTCTGCAACATTTTTCGGAAACCTCTTGACAACAGGAAGAACAGGTGCTACAGTAGGAGGAGCGACCACTGAACAACTGAAATGAGTTACATTGATACCAAATATATTGGTCGGATTTCATCTCAACTTCTAAAATTTACAGAAAAAAAGAAAGGAACTTATAATTTTCGTTGCCCTTATTGCGGCGACTCATCGAAAAAACAGAATAAAGCAAGAGGATACTTGTTCTCAATGCGAGATAGTTATGTCTATAAATGCCATAACTGTGGCATCACAAAAAACTTTTCTCAATTTTTAAAAGATCAAAGTGTTGGTCTTCATGATGAATATGTCATGGAGCGTTACAAACAAGGAATGACAGGTAAAAATTATCAAGTTAAGACTCCTGATCTCAAAATGTTTGTGACCAAACCTGTGTTCAAAAAGAACATTTTTAGTGAGCTGCAATCTATCGAATCACTAAATAATACACACCCAGCAAAGCAATATCTGCTCGACCGAAAGATACCAGAGATTCATTTCTCAAACTTCTACTACGCAGAGGATTTTAACGCTTGGGAGAATAATGGAAACACAATTAAAGAATCAAGAATTATACTCCCACTAATCTCAGAGGATGGAAATGTATTTGGATATCAAGCAAGGTCTCTTAATAAGAATGCAACTCTTCGCTATATCACTACCATCCTGGATAAACAATACCCTAAACTATTTGGACTTGATCGTATAAACAAAA